>Ga0116216_10000023_pt1 | contig 147774 bp, 112 predicted proteins | sample Sb_taG_11_FD_89696 | JGI IMG/M metagenome (GOLD analysis project Ga0116216, IMG submission 89696) | Peat soil microbial communities from Weissenstadt, Germany - Sb_50d_3_AS metaG | ecosystem: Environmental > Terrestrial > Soil > Wetlands > Peat | place: Germany: Weissenstadt | collected... | reverse complement strand
TTGCCAGTCCCAGGAGAACGCAACGGTCACCGTCCTGCCCGCGGCCGTCGGTTGCGGTCTCACCGGGGTAGAGCCCTTCGCGCTCCTCGGTGGGCTGATGGTCTTGCGGCGCTGGCGACGACCAAACGGATAGCCCGCGAGAGTCATGGCACGGGGGCTTGGTGCGACGAAGCGCAGATCGGAGCGCACTGCGCTTTCCCAGTGCGCTCCAGCGCATGGATCTCGTTGCTCTTACCGTCTCGCACGCGAAGACGCTACGCGCCGGGCAGCGGAGCTGTGAACGCAGCTTGCGGCGAGCGCTCCTGCCGGTCGCGCCGCTCGAAGACCGCTAGCGAGCCCCAGATCCTCGGATCACTGAGCTTTGGCACCGCCGCCCGCATCCGCTCAGCGTCGGCGTCCGACAAAAGCGTCAGACGATCGCGCGCCGGTACCGGGACGAAGCCCGCGGGGCGATAGTCCCTTTGCAGGAGGTCGACCAGGCCGCGATAGAGATCGTCGGGCGGTGTTTTCGTACCACTGAAGCTCGCAGGCACCGTCGTCGTGACGATGAAGGCCGGGCGCGCTGCGCGCACCTCCGCCAGCGCTTCACGCTGCCGATCCTGCGCGTCGAGAAAGGGGCCAAAAAGGGGATAGACGAGGATGTAGCGCGTCGCGCTGCGGCGCTGTGCTTCGAATAGAATCTGCGGCTCCGAGCCGAAGACAAAGACCGTCTCGTCGGGGCGGGTGCGCTCCGCGATGAAGCGTGCCACGAGCGGCGACTCCGCGAAGGCGCTCCGGCCGTAGAGCCAGCGGGAACGCTCGTCGCTTGAGGGATGGAAGAAGTAGAAGTGCGAGGCTCCGATGCCAGCGGCCAGCGCCGCGGCAACGAGGAGGAGAGAAAGGCGCGCGCGTGTGCTTGCCGCCATCGACCTCGGCGGAAGCCCGAGGGCGCCCATGGCCGCGAGCAGTGCGACGGCGGGCATCGCTTGCAGAAAGTAGTGCTCGCGGAAGTATCCGCCCGAGGCCACCCCGAGGAAGGAGAAGGCAAGCCAGCCGACTGCGATCCCGCGCACGGGCAGGGAGTGCGGTTCGGGAAAAGACGCAAGAGCGCCCGAGCGCTGGAAGAAGGCTGCAACGGCGAGCGCGTAGATCGCGCCGCAGGAGCCGAGCGACCAGGAGAAGGTCGCCCAGAAATTTTTCGGGTACTGGCTGAGGGGGACGCGCGCCGTGTACGCGAGATTGTGGAGCAGCACGTGCTCAAGGAAGGTGTGGAACGCTCCCGAGCCGACAAAAACCGCGACGACGGGGAGCACGGCTGCGACCGCGCCCAGCGTGAGCGCAGCGCCGCGGCGCAGGCGCGATTGACGGGTGCCGAGGAAGACGACGATCAGCCCAACGAAGAGCAGATCGAACGCGGCCACCTGTTTGAAGAGGCAGGCGAGGCCGCCCAGGAGACCTGCCGCCGCGCTCCATCCCAGCGAGTCGCGCTCGATGGCGCGCACGGCCGCCCACAGCGCGAGGATGATCGGCAAGAGCAGGAAGGTCTCGGTGTTCGAGGCACTGCCGAGGAAGCTCGCATCGAGCGTGAGCAGCGCGAGGAACGCCGCGGCGGCGACGCCGACGGCCGGCGAAACGAGGGTGCGACCGACGGTGAAGAGCGCCGCCAGGGTGCCGAGCGTATAGAGCTGGGTGCCCCAGTGCACCGCTCGAGGGCTTGTGCCGAAGAGCCTGATCAAGGTCGCGTAGGCGAGAAAGACGCCGGGTGGCTTCTGATCGAAAGAGTCCACGTAAGGCAGGGCACCCTGGAGCCAGCGCCATGCGATGTAGCCGTACTCCCCTTCGTCGCGCTCAAACGGCAGATCGACGATCAGCGCCCGCAGCACGAGTGCAAGAGCGAAGACGGCTGCGAGCGGGAGGACCCCGCGGGTCGCGGAATCGGAAGGTTTCGTCCCGAACACGCGGGACTACTATAGGTTACGCACGCGGATGGAGCGGCGCAGCACGGCGGCGGAGCTTCTTGAGGGACGCGGGTTGTTCCTGCTGTTCGCCTTCGCCCTTGCCGTCTCCACGGCGGTCTACTGGCCTGCGCTCTCGGGTCCGCCGATCGCCGACGACTTCGCCTACCTGCTGAACCCCTGGATCACAACTCCGAGCCCCGAGAACCTGAAGGAACTCGTCGACCCGTGGAGCCAGGCTACCAGTAGTCTCAAGAACTACGCGCCCGTGCGAGCCTTCGTCCACAGCTTCCAGTGGTGGGCGCATCCCCAGGTCTCGCTCGCCTACCACCTCGAGAACTTGGTGGTACATGCGCTCGCGACGACGCTGCTCGCAGCCTTCCTCTTCTCGGTCGGGGTGCGCGCGACGGCGGCGCTCGTGGCGGGGGCGATCTTTCTCCTGCATCCCGCGAACGTCGAAGCCGTGGCGTGGATGTCGCAGATCTGGAGCCCGCTCGCCCTCAGCTTTGGACTCCTCGCACTGCTCGCCCTTTTGCGTCGTCCGGCTCTGGCGACGCTCTCCGTCACGCTTGCGCTGCTTTCAAAACCCATGGCTGTTTTCGCGGCTCCCGCGGCAGCCGTGCTGGCCTGGTGCGGCGCGGGAGGAGGCGCTTCGTCTTCAAAGGAGGGGATAGCGCCGCGCTGGGGTTGGATTGCCGTCTGGTTCCTCCTCACGGGGCTTTTCACGGCGGCGCAGGTGGCGGCCTACGGCGATTCGGGCCCGCGGCCGCTGAACGCGGATTGGGCTGTCGTCGTGCGCAGCATGGCCAGCTATGCCCTTCGCTATCTCGTGATGGCGTACACGTCGTATGGCGTGGCGGCGTTCCAGGAGCCGCCGCTCTCGCTTTCCCTGGGCGATCCCTTCACACTTGCCGCGCTTGCGACCCTCTTCGTGCTCGCGGTGCGGCTCGCGGTCACGCTCCGTCGGCGAAGCACCGAGGCGGTGGGCTGGGTCTGGACCGCTGCAGCCTTTGCACCGGTGTCGCAGATCTTCCCCTTTCTCTATCCGGTCGCGGACCGTTACCTTTATTTCATGCTGCCGGGGATCCTCCTCGCCAGCTGCATCGCAGGTCAGGATCTGCTCGAGCGCGTCGCCGATCCGCGGCGGCGCCTCTTCCTTTCGCGCGGCCTTCTCGCGCTCGGACTCGCCGCTACGGTCTTCTTCGGTGTCCGCAGCACCGAGCGCGCGCGGCTTTGGCGCTCCGAGGACGCCCTCATGGCGGACGCCGCACGCGCCTATCCCGATGGAGTCTCGTCGCTCGTGCTGCGCGCGCAACGCGCCGCTTGGCAAGGCGACGCCTCGACCACAATCACGCTTCTCCGGACGGCAAGCCAGCGCGACTGGGACTACTGGAACTTCGTGCTGACGAGTCCGGCGTTTCAGGAGGTGCGTGGCGACCCGCGCTTCAAAGCCCTGATCGCCGACCTCGCCGAAGGCTGGATCGAAAAGGCGGAGCGGCGTTCGCGCCCGACACAGCTCGAGCTCCTGCAGCTCGCACAGGCCCACGAGATCCGCGGAGAGACCGAGGCGGCCGTAGCCGCGATCGACCGCGGGCTCGCCCTTGGCGGCCCGCTCGACAAGGAGTTGCGGAGCCTCCGAGCAGATTTCCAGCGAGCCGGGGCGGCACGCTGACCGGGCGTCTGCTCTTCTGCCAGCTCGCGCTTCCTGCCCGGGGCGTGCCAGCGGGGCTTCCTGGCGCACCCGCGCTCGGCCCCGGCTTGCCCTCGCAAGCGTCGGCCCAAAAGAGCCGCCGTCCGGGCAGGGCCCGGGAAGGATTGAGGTCCTCGTGCCGACACACGGGTGTGGGAAGGTTTGCGGATGGACGCCGCGGATTTAGGCCCCGTCGGCAAGCCGCGAGCTAAGACGCTCGGTTCCAAGGTGCGTCGCCAAAACTGCGCACCAACGATTTCCGAGGCGGATCGACGGCTGCTCGATCCAGCGGAAGAAGAGCGCCGCCAGGGGGAGCGTCACCACCAGAACCGACGTCGCCAGGGCCAGAAAGCTCAGAATCGGCGAGCGCCCGAGCACGAAGGGGGCGAGCAGGATCAATGCGGGCATGTGCAGCAGGTAGAGGGAGTACGAGGTGCGTCCCAGAAAACGCAGGGGGCGCGCGGCCAGGAGGGCCCCGACCGCGGGCACGAAGCGCGCCGCGGAGATCAGCAAGAAGGCCGCAAAGCCGTGCACGATGAGCCCGGACCTCTCAATCGCGAAGCCGAAGGCGAGTGGCGCTGCAAACAGGAGCAGTGCGAACGCCACCACGGCACCCTGGGCCGCAGGCGACGCGCGCGAGAAGGCGCTTTTCATCCGCTCGCTCTCCAACAGCGCGACCATCCCAAATGCGAAGCTCGCCCCGTGAAGGGGCCAACCGACCACGCGAGGATCCGCAACCACCCATCCGAAAACGAGCGCGACGACGCTCCAGTGCAGACTTCGCGCCACGAAAAGCATGACGGGCAGGAGGCCGGAGAAGATCATTTCGATTCGGAGCGTCCAGCCCACGCCGAGCAGGTTATAGGCGGGCCCCGGGAACGCGAGACTCAAGAGGAGCTCCCTCGTCGTGAGGTGCACGCTCGCGGGACCCGCGATCCAGGGAGAACCGAAAGCCGCTATCCGGTAGAAAAACACGCTCGCCGCCCACGCCATCAGAACACCCGCCGCGTAAGGCGGGTGGATCCGCATGACGCGCCGGACCGCGTACTGCGCGAGATCGCTTGGATGGCGATTGCGCAACAGCGATCCCGCGAGCACGAACCCGGAGAGCGCGAAAAAGAGCTGGATCGCTGCATCGGCATTCAGGAAGAGTGCGAAGGGGCTCGCGAGCAGGCGAAGGCGCAAATCATCAGGGATCGCCGTGGCGGCGTAGCAGTGACGAACCACGACGATGGTGGCAGCAAGACCGCGGAGCCCGTCGAGCGCAGGGAGGTGACCGGGGTCGCGCGCATCCCGCACGCCCGGAGCCTACCGAAACCTTCGCCGGGCACTTAGGCCCTTCAGAAGGTGTCGCGGGCCGCCGTCCCGGCCTGTTGGCTGGCGTCGCGTCTTGCGAGATCGAGGACGGAGCGGATCAGCTTGCTGTCGGGCTCCAGGGCCACTGCTTCCTCAAGGAGCGGGACGGCCCTCGCCGGATCGCCCGCGCGACGCCACGCGGCACCCGCTTTGTAAAGCAAGACGGCGGGCGCAGGATCGAGCTGCGCCGCAGCGGTGTACGCCTCCGCTGCCCGCTGCCACTGGTCGCTCTGCTCCGCCACCTGCGCAAGGCCCAGCCAACCTGCGGAGGACGGCCCGCGGGAGAGGCTGGCTTCGTACTGCTGCCCTGCGAGCGCGAGCTCGCCGCGAGAGAAGGCCGCATCGGCGAGCTGCCCGTGCTGGACCGCATCGTCGCGTCCGAAGAACGCCAGTGCCGAGAGCGCGCTCCGCGCCGCCGCAAGGTCCCCCGCCGTCAGCGAACGCCGGAAACCCAGCTCTCCAATCACGATCGCGAGGATCGTCGTTGCAGCCAGACTTCCTCCGACGACCCAGATCGTCCGGCGGAACCAGCTGGATCGCGGCGCTGCGCCAGCCGGGGGCGGCGCCGGAGCGGGCGCGCGCAAGAGGATGCGGGCGACGCGTCCGTCTCGCAGCTTCCAGATGGCGCCGTCCAGAATGAAGTGATGGATGTTTGCGACCGCTAGGACCATCACGAAGACGCTCGCGGTTCCGAGGCGAGGCTCGAGAGGACCCCGAAAGACGAGGCTCGGAATGCCCCAGAGCGCTGCTCCCGACGCGAGGCACAGGCCGTAGTAGCGAAGCTGTTGGCCGAGGGGACGGCGGCCCTGCGCGTAGTAGGTCGTGACCCACAGGTATTGGAGGGCGTGACCAAAGGCGACCCAGGCGAAGACATAACTCACATACTCGACCGACAGGGGATCCACGTCCGCCAACACGCCATAATGTCGCGCAACCGCCGGCACGGAGAACCACAGGGCCTGCGTCACAAACAGCATCGCCGTCGGGAAGACATCACGCGTCGAAGCCCGGCGGAGGAGGAGCCCGAGCGACGAGAGCACAAGCCCGGCATAGGCGACCGCCACGAGAGCGAATGCGGGTCTCACCAATGCGGCGGGCAGGCCCAGGGTCATGAAGCGGTAAGAGCCCGGGTACTGGATCGGCGCATAGTTCGCCCCGGGCAGCACGCCGTGGATCGACAGAAAGACGAGGAGGTAGGACAGCAGGAACGAGAGATGAATGAGTCGCTTCTCGACGGCCTGGATCTGCACCCCGCGGCGGCCGAGGAACATGAGGGCCACGCCGTAGTTCTGGCCTGTGTAGTGCCAGGGGCTCCAGGTGAGGTAGACCGAGAGCAGGAGCGATCCGATGGTGGCCTGATAGAGCCCCGCGACGAAGAGCGCCGAGACTGCGAACGTCGCGATCACGGCGAAGAAGAAGTATTTCTGGCGGCTCTCGCGTTCGCCGTACACACGCAGCAGTGTGGCGCCGTAGTGCGGAGTGCCGCCTACCACGCTCAGGAGCGGAAGGAGCCCAGGCACGAAGAGGTTTCGGAAGGCCGCACCTCTCACGCAAAACAGCGCGAAGAGGAGCGCATAGGCGAGCCCGCAGCCAAGGAGGAGATCCGGGACGGGCCCGAAGAGCCAGCGCTTTGTCGCGACGGGGAGAGTCGCGGCCGTCATCGGTGCCTATTATCTCATGGCTTTGCCCTGCCCGGCAGCGTGCCGGTGCTTCGCGGGCTCGCGGCCCAACGCGCGTCGGAGCGGCCCCCGGCAGCGAGGGGTCGGACCGATCAACCAGCGTCGTGAGTCCCGCCGTCCCCATCTCTTTCTCCTCCTCTCCGGCCGAGGGCACGGAGTGCGACGCCCGCGCACACGAGGACCGCCACGGCGGCGAGCGCGACGCCAATGCGAAAGCCAAAGGGGCGGTAAACGAACTCGATGCGATGGGTTCCCGGTCCGACGACCACCGCGCGGCCTACGGTGTTCGCCCGCAGGACCTTGACCGGTGCATCGTCGACCCTCGCCTCCCAGTCGGGAGAGTAGGCGTCGCAGAGCACGACGATCCCCGCCGATCTCCCTCGGGTCTCGAGCAGCACGCGCTCTGGCGTGTAGAGGGTGATCTCGACCTCGCCGGCTGGGTCGAGGTCCACGCTTCGCGCGTCCGCGAGCGCCCCCGGCAGCGGATCGAGCAGAACGCTGCGATGGACGTCGAAATCCGGTGCCACCAGCCGCTCGAGGGCGGCCTGCGGGTCGGCCGGCGTGGGCTCCGCGCGCGTCACGCGATAGGCCCGGGGGAGCGCGGTTGGGTTCTCGAAGACGAGAGGTCGACCACCGAAGCTCGACCGAACCGGGTAGCGCTCGCGCAGCCACGCCGGGGGCTCCTCGGCGACGAGGAACCGAACGGCAAGCGCGTCCAGCAGGGGCGTGCGCGCAGCGTCCTGCGGCAGGACAGCGCGCCCGAAAAACGGAGCGGCTCCCGGGACACCCGGGAACCGCTCGAGGGTGCTGGCTTCGCCGCGCTGCAGGAAGGTGACCGCGCGCGCTGTGTTCTCAAGCGAGAGGGGCTCGAGATCGTTCAAGAGGGGAACACGCACGCCCAGCCGTTCGCGATAGGTTTGCCGGTCCCAAAGGGCCCGTGCGAGGGGGGGACCGGTCGCGGCGACTGCCTCGAGCGCACGCAGACGCAGATCCGGCGGCGCCGCGGTCTCGGCGCGCGGAAAGGGAGGCTGGGCGCGGACCACAGCCACGGCTTGCCCGCCTGCCGCGAGGAGCGCAAAGCAAGCCAGGGCATACGCCAGTTTTGGTGCACGGGGGCGCAGCTGCGCAAAGGCGCGCCCTGCGCCCACGCCCCCGCAAACGGACAGGCCGAAGGTCGAGAGGAGGCGGTAGCGCATGGGGAAGCGGAAGTCGCCGAACAAAGGCAACCGCCGCAACCCGCGGTAGAGGGGCGTGTGATCCGCGAACGAGATCATGAGCGCCAGGACGACGACGGCGAGCAATGCAGCACAGCGTACGCGAGCCGGGCCGGGTATCAGCACGGCGAAGGGGGCAAAAAGAAGAAGGCCGAGTCCCGGGATCCCATCGTTCACGCCCCGGCGCAGGAAGACGCTCAGGAAGACCGCCGGGTCGTGCTTATTTCCAATAAAAATAGCTTGCGTCGCATCCAGGAGACCAAGAGCACGCGAGCTCTGCGCGGTGAGCGCCCGCGCGGGGAGGAACTGCGGGGAGGCGAAGGCGAACCCGAGAAGCGCCGCGGCCAGGAGGGCGAGAACGCCGGCGAAGGGTACGCGCCGCTCACGCGCGACTTGCTCGCCGAGCGCCGCGGCGCTGTAGAGCGCCGCCAGCGCGCAGGTCATGAGAACCATGTAGGGCCACCCTGCGAGGGCCTGGAGGCCGATCACCCCCGCGAGGCAAGCCGCCCGCCCGGCCGTCGGACGCCGGATCACCCGGTCCACGCCGAGCAGCACACCGGGGAGCCAGGCGGCGCTCCACAGGATGGGCGGCGTCCAGCTGGCGGAGCACAGGTGGCTGGAAAGGGCAAAGCCGAAGCCGGCAAGGGCGCTCCCGAAGCGGCCGGCCCCGAGGGCGCCTGCAAACGCCCCAGCGAGCGCCGCTGCGAGCGCGAGATGGAGCGCCGTCAGGACGCAGAACGCGGTCTGAACCGGGAGGAGCGTGTGGAGGAGATTCGGGGGGTAGAGGACCCCCGTCTGGAGCGTCGCGAGAAACGGCCCACCAAGCGCTTGTTGGTTGTCCCAGAGCGGAATCTCTCCAGCGCGCAGGCGTGCGAAGGCACGCTCTGCGTTGGGCCGGTAGTAGGCGAAGAAGTCGACGAGAGCGGGCGGCGGTTTGGCTTCGAAGGCAGGCACCTCAGCCTGCGTGATGGCGCCGAGCCACACAAGGGCCACCAATGCCGCGGTCGAGCCTAGGGTGAGGAGCCAGAGCTTCATGTGTCTCCTTGGGAAGTCGAAGGCGCAAAACGCTGCTCCAGCGGCCGACCGCGAGCCGCGAGCTTTGCGAACTCGCGTACCTGGGGTCAATGATTCCCCGGGGAGCCTGCGCCGCCGCTCGCTGCTCCGGTAGAGCCTCCGAGCATGGGGACCTCGGCCCGCGCAGCTCTTGTCGCTGCCCGAATCCCTTTGGAGAGCGGACCCCCTGGGTTGCAGCACTCCTTCGGAGCCCCCCTCGGCGGACCGGCCCGCTTCCGCCTCTTCCCCTGAACGTCGTGCATCTTGGACGCAGCTCAACGTCGCCGAGCTCTCGTGCGTCGCCTTGCAGTCCGTACCCCGTTTCATGGATGATTCCTTCCGTGCCTGCGTCGCCCTCCTCCCGCTGGCTGTTCGGTCCCCTTCCCGACCTTCTCCTCGGATGTGGAATCGGCTACGGCCTCATTTTCACGGTCCTCGTCCTGGTCGGACCCCAGGTAAGGGCGATGCTTCCCGACGGCCTGATGCCGCTCGTCCTCCTCGTTACGGGAACTCCCCACTACGGGGCGACGCTCCTGCGCGTCTACGAGAGGGCAGAAGATCGGCGCGCCTACGTCTTCTTCTCGATCTGGGCAACACTCGCGGTCTGGACGCTCTTCCTGGTCGGGCTCCACTCGGTCCTGGTGGGCTCGATCCTCCTCACGATCTTCCTCACCTGGAGCCCCTGGCACTACACGGGGCAGAACTATGGCGTCGCCCTCATGCTGCTGCGCCGGCGCGGCGTCGAGGTGACGCCGAATACCAAGCGGCTCATTTACACGTCTTTTCTCTCGTCGTTTGTGCTGACGGTTCTCGCGATCCACGGCGCCACGGAATCGGTGGACTATGCGCCCATCACCTACGGCAGCACGCTCTACCACTTCCTCCCGCTCGGGATCCCGATCGGGATCCAATCCGCCGCATTCCTCGTGGTGGGCGCGGTTTGGCTCGGCGCACTTTTCGCGGCCGGCTTCTCGCTCCTGCGTCAAGGGACGGCCGCCGACGTGGCACCAGCCGGGGTCGTGGCTGGCGTACAAGCGCTGTGGTTCGCCCTGCCCGTGATCGCACGCGGTGCCGGCTGGCTCCGCGGCGTAACACCGTTCTCGGTGGAGTACGCAGCCTACACGTTCCTCTGGGTCGCCGTCGGCCACTCGGTACAGTACCTGTGGATCACGGCATACTTCGCGCAGAAATCGAACCGCGCGCCGCGGCTCGGTTCCTACCTCGCAAAGGCACTTTGCGCGGGCGCGGCGATCTGGACGGTTCCCGCGCTCCTGATGGCACCGGGTGTGCTCGGGAGGGTTCCGTTCGACGCTGGCCTCGCGACGATGGTCGCAGTCGCGGTGAACCTCCACCACTTCATTCTCGACGGCGCGATCTGGAAGCTCCGCGACGGGGCCGTAGCGCGGGTCCTGATTCGCTCAGCGGCGCCGCCGGAGCCGATCTCGCCGGCTCCCGGCGCCGTGACGCCGCTGCGCGGCCTGGTTGCGCCCGCGCTCTATCTCGTCGGGGCCGCCTGCGCCGCGATCATCGCGCTCGCGACCCTCGAGGAGGAGTTCGGCGTACGGCGCGCCTTCGCGCAGGGCAACGTAGAGAATGTCGAGGTGGCTACCGCCCGCCTTGAGCGCATGGGCCGCGCCTCTGCGGAGCTCCTCGCGAATACCGGCGTCTTGGCCGTGAACCAAGGAGACGTGGAGACCGGGCGACGCGAGATCGCGCGCAGTCTTGAGCTCTGGCCGTCCGCCGAGGGTTGGCGCGCACTTGGCTGGCTCTATCAGCACTCGGGCGAACCCGAAAAGGCCATCGTGCCCTACAAGAACGCCCTCGCACTACGGCCCGGCTGGCCGCAGGTCTCGAACGATCTCGCCTGGATCCGCGCCACGCATCAGAGCTTCGCCGTGCGCGACCCCGCCGAAGCGGTGCGTCTCGCCGAGCAGGCCGCACGCGCCGCAGGCGAGGGCGATCCGAGCGTGCTCGACACCCTCGCGGCAGCCTATGCCGCGGCCGGGCGCTTTGGCGCCGCCGTGAAGGTCAGTGAGCAGGCTGCGGCGCTGGCGCGCGAGGGGAAAGATCCAGAGCTCGCGGCCGAGATTGAGCAGCGCACGGCGGGCTATCGCCGTGGGAGCCCGTTCCGCGAGGATCCCAGCGCGGCGCGACGCTCCAACGTGCGATTTGATGTGAAAAATCCTGAAGGCCAGCTGGTGAATCCGATCGCCCCGGCTGGAAAGCCCTGAGCGAGAGGCAGCCCTCCTCGCCTAGGGACCCGCGCGCCTTGACGCGGGGCCCCAGCGCCGGTGCGGGGACCGATGCCGGATCGCGGGTCTCAGGCAAACTCGGGGAGACGAGCGTTGCGGCCCCCGTGTCTACGACCCCCATCGGCACGCCGGAAAACTCCCGAAGGAGTGCACCCCCCCCCGCGGCGCACTTCTCTCGAAGGCCGCAGCCTTCGCGCGATGGGCCACCTGGCAACGCTCAGCGTGGGCCGCCCCCCTCTAGGAGCTGCCGCCGCAACGCGCTGAGTTCGGCCTCGAGCCCTGGATCGCGTAGGCTCTCGCGATCCACGGAGGCGAGCCAGCGCCGGGCTTCGTCGAAACGTCCCAGCGCGACCGCAGTGCGCGCGAGTGCGATACGCAATTGGGGGTCACCGCGCGGCGGCTCAAAGGCGAGGAGCGAGCTGTAGATCCCGAAGGCGGCGGAGGCTTCGCCGAGCCGCTCCCGCGCGAGGCCGAAACAAAAGCGGAGCTCGGGATCGGCCGCGAACTCGGAGCGCGTGGCCTCGAGCTCGCCCTCGAGGAGCAGGGCCGCCTGTGGGCGGCGCTGCGCGATCTCCACCATGCAGTGGAGGAAGAACACGCTGCGCGCCGGCAGGAACCCGTGTGTGCCCTGCATCGCAGTGTCGGGATGAATCAGCGGGGCGAGCATCCGCTCGGCATCGACGACTCTGCCCTTGCGGTAATCCTGCTCCGCAAGTTCGTAGCGGCCCTCGCGGAAGGCCGGGTCCCGCGCCACGTCGCGCTCGAAGAGCGCAGCGGTCGATCGCCAATCCGGCTCCCGGACCCAGGTGCGCTGGCCCAGCGCGAGGACGAACACCCCGGCCGCTCCGAGAGCGGCGGCCCGTCGCAGCGCGCCGGGCGCGGCGAACAGAGGAAGCAGGATCGCGTCGGTGACGAGGAGGGCGAGGCCATAGACCGAAAGATGGAGGTACCGCTCGCCACGGGCATGGACCGAGGGGATGAGGTTCGCCGTGGGCAGGAATGCGAGCCAGATCCAGGCGAGACCAAACGCCGACCAGGCGAGACCGCCTCGCCACAGGAGCCACCATGCCGCCAGCGAGCTTCCGGCCAGCGCGAGGCCCAGCCACGGCCAGGGGTCGGCGGCGCTGGCGACGACGCGCACGCTGTCGGAGGTCGTAGACGCGAGCGGAAGTACGAGCCAGGCGAGCGCGCGCGGCCAGTCGGCGAGCGCCGTCAGCCACTGGATGAACGGGCTGCCCCCGATCCAGCCCGCGCCACCGGTGGGATGGCCCAGGATCCACGGCCGCCACGCGACAAGGAAGCCGACGGCGAGCACGCACTCCCCCGCGAGCCACGGATCTCGGGCGGCGCGCCAGGCGGCCTGGAAGAGTCGGGGAGGCGGCGTCCGCGGCTCCAAGCGCGTGTGCGTGATCGCGAGGGCCGCGGTGAGGAGCGGGATCGCGGCACCGTTCTCTTTCGAGAGCAGTCCCAGGCCGAAGCACGCCATGGCGAGCGCGCCCCAGCCGCGCCGCCCACGCGGCGTCTTAGCGCGTAGGTGGAGAAGGAACGCCAGGAGGCTCAGCACGGCGAAGAGGTCCACCAGAGCTTCGGAAAAACCTGCGATCCAGACGTAAACCTCGAGACCGGCGGGATGCACCGCCGCGAGCATGCCCGCCGCAAGGGCTGCGTCGAGGCGCTGGAAGACGAGCCACGCCAGCAAGGTGAATGTCACAGCGGTTGCGGCGCCGAGGGCGAGCGAGACGGCCCGGAACACCTCCGGCTCCTTCCCGAAAGCGTTGTGCAAGAGGCTTACGCACACGACCTGGAGGGGGCGGTAGAAGGGCTGCGTCTTGTGAGCAAGTCCTGCATCGAGATTCGTGAACAGAGGCTCAACGAGGGTGTGGGGCAGCGATGCATTCGGGCGGATCAGGGCCTCGCGCACGATCTCGCTCTCGTCCATCCACACAAAGTCGAAGTGAAGCGCGCGCGCATGGAGAGCCACGAAGAGCAGTGCGGGCGCGAAAGAGGCCAGTAGAACAGTGGCGGGAAAGCCCGCGCAACGCATGCCGCATCCTAACCCGCGGCCGAGGAGACGGCCGCGACCCTGCTCCGAAGCACCTCGAGGGCCAGCGCAAAAGCCGCAGGCGAAGGCCACACCAAGAAGAACTGGGATGCTTGGGACCTCATACCGTGCTCCCGCTGGGCGGGGGTGGGCACCCCCGCGATGGCTGTGACTCGCGAATGATGGGGGTCAATCGGGCTGACGGGCGGGGGCGAGCCGTGCGCTGCCAGTTGTCACGGCGCGGTAGGGGAAGAAGCGGCGCAGGCGATGGGCGTGGACCTCGAGCCCGTACCAGCTCCCGAGGGCTAGCAGATAGGTGCAGCCAATCGCCGCTGCCCAGTACACGAACTGTGCCACGAAGAAACTCCCCTTGTACAACTCGGGATCGAAAAACACGCGGGCGATCTCGCCTCCGAGCATATGGAGGAGGTAGAGGCCAAAGCTGTACTTGCCAAAGGACCGAAGCACGGCCGACTCGAGGATACGGGGAAGCAACGCCCCGCGCGGCGCGATCATGGCCCGCACGAGGAGTCCGCCAAAGATTGCGGCGAGCAGAGTAAAGGCGATGGTCTGCATCCGCGTGGCGAGGCAGAGTTGCGCCACGACGTAGGCCAGTATTCCTCCCCAGAGTGCGGGCCGCGACCAGCGCGCGAGCCTCGGGATATTTGCCTCGTCGACCGCGAGCGCGGCGATCAACGCGCCTGCCGCGAGCTCGTCAAGCCGACAGGGCGTGAACGTGTAGAGGAAGATGGGATTTGGCGTGCCATACCAGGCAATCGCGAGCCGCATCGCGAGCGCGCCGACCAGAATCCCGGAGCAGATCCAGATCAGCTGCCGGCGCGAGGTCACATAGACCAGCAGCGGCCACACCAGGTAAAACTGCTCCTCGATCGCGAGCGACCAGGTGATCTCCAGGAAGTAGTGCTGATAGTTACCGGTGAATGCGGCCTGGAGGTTCGAGAGGAAGAGCCAGTACCAGACGGTCTCGCGGTCGGCACCCGCCATCCAGAAGCCCTCGGCTTGGGTGGTGATCGCGGGAAGGACCCAGAGGAAGAGCACGAGTACCGCGTAGTAGAGCGGGAAGATTCGGATCACGCGGCGCGCGTAAAAAGTGCGGAAGTAGCTCGAGGAGTCGCGCTGCCGGAGCAGGATGCTCGTGATGAGGAAGCCCGACAGCACGAAGAAGAGGTCGACGCCCGACCAGCCCATGACGACGAGCGTGGTGAAGACCCGTGCTACCGGCGTCTTGGCCAGCCCGTAGTGGCAGAGGTGGTAAAAGAGGACGAGCAGGATCGCGATGCCGCGCAACCCGTCGAGGCGCGGCGTGTGGCGATCGAGCGCCCGATACCAGGACGAGGGTGCAACCGGGGGGGAATCGGGCATGCGCGCGGTGCCTTTCCAGCGCAAGGTACGTCATCATTGGGGGGCAGCGACTCTTGGAGGCTCCCGTTCGCTCACCCTTGTGCTTTGAGAAGACGCAGCGAATGCCGGGGACTTTCGCACGGGGAGCTGTGCCCGGGAAAGGACGGTGCGAAGCGCGGGGGCGAAGCGGGAGGGATGCGACTCGACGCGCCGGCCCGCGCGGCCCGCGGATTTCTCCCCTTCGTTCGCGCCCCCTCGCAAGCCCAGCGGCGCTCAGAAAGACTTCCCGCGATGGCGCGCTTGGGCTGGGCTTAGTGGACGATGTAGCCGAGCGCTCGCAGCTGCTCGAGCTGGTCCTTATCGACCTCGACTTTCGTCGGTGTCCCCCCTGGACCGAGGGGCAGCGCGAGATACTGCGAAATGAGCGGCTCGAGTTCCGCCCGCGCGGCTCCCTCCTCGTTGGCGACGTTCTTCCGATCCCCGGGATCCTTGTTCTCGTCGTAGAGCTCTTCTGGCTCCTTGCTGTTCATGCTGTGGATCAGCTTCCAGCCCGCTTTCTTGACGGAGACGATGGGAGCCGGCTTTTGCTCGATGGAGCCCCAGGTCCTGTCGAGGTGCGCGAAAGCCGGAGGCGGCGGATCAGGCACAGTCTGTCCGCGGCCCGCGGCCTCGACGAGGGGCAGCAACGAGCGTCCCACCGCGCCCTCGATCGGGGGCAGTCCGAGCAGATCGAAGATCGTGGGCCAGACGTCCAGGTTGCGGACCTGCTCGTTCACGACCACGCCCTTGGGCAACAGGAAGGGAAATGAGACGATGAGCGGGACTCGCGTCGTCTCGCTGTACAGGGTTCGCGCGTGCCCATCGAACCCGTGCTCACGGAAGGCCTCGCCGTGGTCCGACGAGATCACGAGGACCGTGCGGTCAAGGAGCTTCGCGTCGTCCAGGGCCTTCTCGATCACCCCTAGGTTGTGGTCGACCCAGTTGATGGCGCTGTCGTATGAGTCCATGTACGCCGTGCCGTAGACAGGCGTTGAGACGTCATACGCATATTGGTGGACGTCCATCAGGTGCAGGTACAGGAAGAACCGCTCGCGTCCGTAACCGCGCAGGAACTCGAAGACCGATTCCGTAATGTCTCCGTCCGAGCCCTTCAGCGGGTGGGCGGAGGGATTATGCCGCTCAAAGCCCCCCGGCTTGATGTCGGTGCTGGGGCGATAATAGGTATCGAACCCTTGACCAAAGCCGAACTTGGTCCCAAGCCAGCCGTTGCGATAGATGCCGGCCGTCCGGAAGCCTGCGTCTTTGAGCGCTTCCGCCGGCATTTTTACCTTTTCGGCGAGCGACTGATCCCAACGCAGGATACCGGTTTGGATCGGCCAGAGGCTGGTCCAGAGCGAGGCCATTGAGGTCTTCGTCCACGTGGACTGCGCCTCCACGTGGGTAAAGGAAACGCCTTCACCCGCAAGGCGATCCATCACCGGGCTGGTCGAACGTGCGTAGCCGTAGCCGCTCAGGTGATCCGCCCGCAGCGTATCGATCACCACCCAGACGACGTTCAGGTCCTTGCGCTCCCGCAGCCGTGCGATGTCGTCGATTGTGCCCGCGTGGCGTGGAGGGAGTCGAATCTCGAGCTGCGAGAGGATCGCGGCGATGAGAAGGAGGGCGGCGAGGGTGAAGTAGAGCCACGGAGAGTCCAGGATCCGTCGCAGCATTCGATGCCCTCTGTGCAAATGGACGGGCGAGGTTACCACCGGCATTGTGGCCTTGCACCCGGACGTGGCAACCCAAAAAGGAGGCGGCCACCCCGTTACCGGGGTGGCCGCCCGTCAAGGCCGAGAAGCAGCGCGAGGCTACTTGCTCATTCGCTTGCGACCGAGGATCCCGAGTCCTACGACACCAGCGCTCAGCAGCAGCAGCGTACCCGGCTCGGGCACGAAGTGCAGGTTCAGGATGCCGAAGGCGGGAAGCAGCGCCGAGGCACCGATGCTGGTGCTGATGATCGTCGGCGTAACCAGCTGCACAACACCCGAGGCCTGCCCCGCAGTCGCGGCACCGCCTGACGCCGGGCCGTGGACGAAGCCCATGATTGTGATCGTGCCGACCTTCGCGGTCGTCGCAACCCAGGGAGCGCCTTCCACTGAGATCTTGATACCCGACGCCTTGTTGGCGACGGTGACCGGGGCCCCACCAAGGCCGACACCCCTCGTGCCGTTCACGGTGAACGGTACGGCGAGGTTAGCGAGGGCCGAAGAGCACCCGCTGCCGAAGAGACACACGGTCGCGCCGCCCTGGACTGCCATCTTGCCGCCGAGGGAGAAGGAGCCCGCACCGTTCTTGATGTTCTTCGCCTGGACCCCGACGATCGGGGCCGCCGCCGGGTCCGTCACCGGAAGAGTGACAAAGGCAACGGAAAACGCGCCTGAGGCAAGATTCATGGTCGTCACGTTCAACCCAGAAACCGTCGCCGTGCCGGCACCCGGCGCAACGATCCCGGGAAGACCCGAAATCGACGTGACCAAAGCTCCGGTGAAGCCAAGAGTCGCCGCGTGAGCCTGCCCGGCTACGACTAACGCCGCCGCCGCGATGAGACCAAACAACTTGCGCATAAAGAGCTCCTTATTTTGATACATCAAGTCAATCTAGGCCGAGGCATTCCCAGGCACCCTGCCGAAACCTCAGCCCATCGAAGCCGATCCGTATCGTCACTCTGCAATCCCAGTGCCACCCGCAGGCGCCTTCTCGATTCTCCTGTAACTGCCTGATTTTGAAGGTTCCCTCTCGCCCCTCGCGGCAGGCCCGCGGCAAACGCGCCCGCTTCGTGGAAGGGAGTTTCTCTCCCCTTGGGCAAAGTCTTTCCTATATGAAGCTTTTTGAGCCGCGAGGTCGTCCGCCCGCCGGCTCCCTCGAGAGGTGCCCTTCGTCCTCGCTGCTCCCGCGGCGCGGTAGGCGATCCTGCCGGCGCTTCCCAACCCGAAGTCGCGAGCGAGCCTAGAGAGCGCCCGGCCCGCGCAGGGTCGCCCATATATATTCCTCCCCGATCGCGAGGAACTCGCGATCGGGACCACGAGACCAAAGGGCCGCTCGGAACGGGAAGTTCGGCGTCGCGCTGCCGGCGCACGAAGCCGCAGCGGGTGACCCATGGCGCCAAGCAGCGGCTCCGGGGTGTGCCTTGAACGGCCAGTCACCCTGGAAGCTCCTCTGCCGATATCTATACTGTGAGGTTCGCCTTAGCGATGGAGGCTCTGTGCTTATGTCTAGAACCCGTGTGTCCCTGTGCGCCTTCGGTCCTCTCACGGCCGCCGTTTGCCGCGCCGCTGCCCGCTTCTCGGCGGGCTTTGTCGCACTCGCTTTCGGGTTCCTCGTCGTCGGCTGTGGCTCGAGCATCGACTCGCGCCTCGAGGAAGTTCGCACGCTCCAGGACGCCGGCCAGTTCAACGATTCCATCGAACCCCTACGGTCGATCCTCGCACAGGCGCCCGACCTTCCGGAAGCGAACCATCGCCTGGGCTCCGCGCTCGTTCAAACCGGACAGCCGAGCCTCGCGGTCTGGGCGCTCGAGAAGTCCTCGAAGTCGCAGGAGTATGCGGTTCCTTCCGGGATCCTGCTGGCAACCGTCTTCATGGCCCTCAGTCAGCCCGAGGATGCGATTCGCGTGGCAACGCACGTGCTCGAAATCGATCCCCAGCGCCCGGCAGCACTCCGCATCCTGACCGAGGCGCAGCTCGCCACGGGTCAGAAAGAGGCTGCACTGGCCGGCGCGAAGCGACTCTCTGAGATGGTTCCCGACGACTACCAGGCCGCGCTCCTCCTCAGCGCTGCCCTCGCCGGGCGCGGCGACTTCGACGGTGCCGAGAAGAGCTATCTGCACGTGAAAGAACTCGGCGCGAAGAGCGGCGATCCGGTCCTCGCTGCGCGCGGCTGTCTCGCGTTCGCGAACTTTTTCGATACGGCCCGGCAGGACAAGACGCGCGCAGAGAAGGAATACCAGAGTTGCCTCGCAGCCTATCCGACGGAGCCCGTGGCGCTCCAGCTCGCGACACAGTTCTACGACGGGATGAACCACCCGGAGAAAGCGACCGAGCTCTGGAAGCACGCCGTCAGCGAGGCGCCAGAGAACCTCTCCTTCCGGGTGATGCTGGCCGAGCGTGTCGCCGCAACCGGCAAGCTGGACGAGGCGTTCGGGATCCTGAAGGACGCGGCAGAGTCTTTTGAGACACCCGCCGCCTGGCAGGCCCTCGCCGACCTCCAGCGCCGTCACGGGCGCAACCAGGATGCCTTAAAGTCGCTGGAGCACGCCGCGCAGCTTGCGGGCGGCGGCGATGACTCGCTCCGCTTGGCGCAGGGCGAACTGTACGTGGAGCTTGGCCAACTGGACAAGGCGGAGGAGATCTCCGCCGGCATTACCGGGGGGCCCTACAAAGATTTGCTGCATGGCCGCATCCTGCTCGCACAGGGCGATCCAAAGGGGGCGCTGGAGGCACTTGCCGCGGGCATCCGTCGCTGGCCCGACAATGCCGGGGCGCGCTACCTCGCCGGCATCGCCGCGCGCGACTCCGGGGACATGGAACGCGCGCTCGACGAGCTTCGTCAGGCCGAGCACGCGAGCCCCGGAGGCAGCGATGCGGCACTCGCCCTCGCCAAGATTTACTTCGACCGCGGCGACTATGGAGCAGCATCTCAGTTCGCGAGCTCCCACCTACAGAACCGCGATCCCAACAGCGTCGAGGCCTACAGCATCGCGCTGCGCTCAGCCGTCGCGGCAAAGCAATTCGACACGGCGCGCGTGACGCTGAATAGCATGAAGAGCCTCAAGGGTTCAGAGAGCCGCGTGGCCCTGGAAGGCGCCGCCATCGAGCGGGCGGCGAAGGGACCCCAGGCGTCGCTCGCCTTTCTTGAGGCGTCGAAGCTCGACCTCAAGAATCCGGAGAACGAGCTTGTGCTGCGCGCGGTGGTGGAAGACCTAATCGCCACCGGCCATCCGGACCTTGCCATTGCCCGCATCGACGGGGCGATTGCGGCGCATCCGCAATCGGCGTCGCTCGTCGAGTTGCGGGGAGAGGCGCTGGCACGGAGCGGCCGGACCGACGAAGCGCGGGCCGCCTTCGAGAAGGCAATCACCGCCGACCCGAACCTGCCCCGGGCGCTGATCGGCCTCGCGACCCTCGACGCTGCGGCGGGCGACAAGGCGCACGCGATCGAGCTCCTCGACCGAGCCGCGTCGCTGAAACCGAACGACGGTGTGGCAGAATACTTCGCTGCGCAGCTCCTGCTCGCGCAGGGGAAGACCGCGGACGCCGAGCAGCGGCTGCGCGAGGTAGTCAAAGTGAGCCCTTCGAACAGCGGGGCGCGCAACGACCTCGCGTTCCTCCTGGCGAGCCGCGGCACCGAACTCGACACAGCGCTCTCGCTGGCCGAGGAGGCGCGGCGTCTGAGCCCTTCGACGCCCGACATGATCGATACCCTCGGCTTCGTCCAGCTCAAACGCGGCGACACCGCGGCGGCCATCTCCTCGTTTGAGGAGGCGCTGGCACTGCGTCCGAAGGATCCAACGATCCGCTACCACCTCGGCCTCGCGTTGGCACAGGCGGGGAACACGGAGCGGGCTGTCTCGACCCTGCAAGCGGCGATCGCCGCCGGGCCGTTCCCCGAGGCCGAGGCTGCTCAACAGGAAATCGCCCGGCTCCAGCAGACCCCGAAGGGCTGAAGTTCCCGGTCGAGCCCAGCGCAAAAGGTGGCTGCGAGGAGTTCCGCCATGAATGATCGGAAGCTCTGTTGTGCAGGGCTGGCCTGTACCGCCGCGCTGCTTTTCTTTCTCGGAGCCTGCTCCTCGAACCAGGAGAAGGTGCAGCGCTACCTTGACCAAGGGGCGGCCTACGCCAAGGAAGGGAAGACGAAGGAAGCGCTGCTCCTGCTGCGCAACGCGCTCAACCTCGATCCAAAGAACGCGGAGACGAACTATCGCATCGCAAAGCTGCTGGAGGAGGAGGGGAACTACGCGGACGCGGTCTTCTACCTGCGTGAAACAGAGCGGCTCGACCCCAACCGATCCGATGCGCCGCTCGACGAGGCGAAGCTGCTGTTGGGGGAGGATCTCACGCGCGCCGACGAGCTGGTGACAGGGGTCCTGACGCGTGAGCCCTCAAACCCGATGGCGCACCTGCGACGGATGGAAGTCGAGCTCCGCGCCGGTGATACACAGCAGGCACTTGCCGAGGCCAAGACGGCGATCGAGCTCGCGCCGAAGGACGGGCTCTATCAGCTTCAGCTCGGCATTGTGCACCAGGCCCGCGTTCGCGAGCTCCGGACCCAGGGAAAGACCCCGCCCGACGATATCTTCCAGGCCGCCGTGGACGCCTTCCACAAGTCGGATGAGCTCTACGGCGGCAACGTCACCGTGCGGTTGTACCTCGGCGAGACATATCTGGGCTGGCCGAACCACCGGGACGAGGCCGCGGTGGCCTTCCGCAGCGCAATCGACCTGGCAGAAGAGAAGGGTGACGTAAAGGACAAGAAACGCGCAGCGGGAGCTGGCGTCCAATATGCGCGGACTGCGAACGATCCGGCTTTCGAAGAGTTCGCGCTTGAGAAGCTGGTCGCAGCGGACGAGTCGAACCTCGCCGCGTGGGGTCAGCTCGCCGATTTGCATGAGGCGAAGGACGGCGGCGGAGAGGCGGTCTATCACCGGCTCTTAGAGAAGCGTCCTGACGACCTTGACGCGCAGTGGCACTTTGCGACATGGCTCTTCCAGAAGGGTCGCGGTGACGATGCGCTCGCGCAGTTGAAGGAAGCCGCGCGCAAGTCGAACTCCCGCGCGCGGGCTTTGGACATGCTGAGCGGCCTTCAACTCCAGATGAACAAAACCGACGAGGCGTACCAGACCATCGCCACGCTCAAGAAAGAGTTTCCCGGCGATCCCAGCACGCAGCTGGCGACCGCGCGGGCCGATACGTTCGCGGGCCGCTATGAGGAGGCCGCTCCGGTCCTGCGAAGCCTCGCGAGCTCGCAGGAGAGTCCGGACGCGCTGCGGCTTCTCGCCGTGACCGAGTTTCATCTGCACAACTATCCCGCAGCGCTGGCCGCGGTGGATCGGAGCTTGGCTCTGGCCCCTGAGCCGTCGACCGAAGTGATGCTGCTAAAGGCCCGCATCCACAGCGCCTCCCGCGACTGGCCGCTCACGATCCAGACCTACATGCAACTCGTGCGGAACGATGCAGCCATTCCGCCCCGCGACCTCGCGCTCCTGGCCGCGGCGCTCTACGAGACAAACCAGCCGGCGGCCGCCAAGCAGGTGCTCGACGGGGTACTCGCCTCGCCAGAGCCGCCGTTCAATGCGGTGATCGAGTTCGCTGCTCGTGAGGGCGACAAGTCCCCCAACGAGGCGCGCAAGCATCTCGAGGCCGCACTCGCGCGCGCCCCAACACAACCGGACCTGCTCTTGGCCATCACACAGATCGACGTACGGGCGGGACGCACGAACGAGGCTCTGGCGCGCCTGAACGCGGTGATCGAGAGCGGCAAGGCGCCGCCCGCGGCGCTTCTCGCGCGGGCGCGTCTGCTTGCAGGTCAGAAGCAATTCGACGCGGCGGAGAAGGATGTGAGCCGCGTCCTCGAATCGTCCCCCGATACCCCCGGCGCGCCGGAGCTGCTGGTCCAGATTTACGCAGCGCAGAACAAATTGGACGAGGCCGTGAAAAACCTAGAGGAGGCCGACAAGGCGGGCGCACTCGCGCCGAGTGCGCGGCTGCTTCTCGGGCGCCTTTACGTCTCGCGCGGCGACGATGCGAAGGCGCGTGCGATGTTCGAGCGCGTGCTCTCGGAGCGCTCCGACCTCGCAGGCGCGAAGAACGACCTCGCTTTCCTGCTCGCGAAGGACGGCGTCGAGCTCGACCGCGCGCTCCGTCTTGCGACGGAGGCTCAGCAGGCTCTCGCCAACGATCCGAACGTCGCGGACACCCTGAGCTTCGTCTACTTGAAGAAGGGCCTGAACGAGCCCGCCCTGCAACAGGCGAACTACGCGATCCAGCTGGCCGAGGAGGCCCGGGAGCCGCAGGCGATCTTCCAGTACCACCTGGGGCTCGTGCTGCGCGCGCTCGGACGCAACCCCGAGGCCGCCCAAGCGTTTGAGCGCGCCCTCGCGATTGATGACAAATTTGCGGAGGCCGGTGCGGCACGGCAAGAGCTCGAGGCCGCGCGCGCCGAGAGCAAGGCCCCGCCGGGCCCCTCCTAGCCGCGTTCCCCTTTGTGACGCGCGGTGTCGCCGGGTGCCTCCTTTTCCTCACGGCCTTGCTCGCTTTCGCGGTCCGTTCGCTGGGCCTTGAGACGGTTTTCCCCGGTGACGGGTCGGTGGTGTTCGCGCTCGGGGACGCCTTCTACCACGCGCGGCGCGCGCTTTTCAGCTTCGACCACTTTCCTCAGGTCCTGCTCCGCGACCCCTACCTCAACTACCCGCAAGGCGCGTTCGTTCCGTGGCCACCGCTCTATGACCTCGCCCTCGCCGGCACCGCGCGGCTGTTCGGAAGCTCGCAAACCGTCTTCGAGCGCGTGGCGGCGTGGGCGCCCGTGGCGCTCGGGGCGCTCACGACACTGCCGGTCTACGCGGCCGCGCGTCGGGTCGCGAGCCGAGCCTGTGCGGTTGGCTCCGCGGTGCTCTTTGCACTCTTCCCCGCCACTGTCCAGTATTCCAACGTCGGCAATGCGGACCATCACGCGGCACAGGCCCTGCTCGGCGCCCTCGTGTTCGCGCTTGTGCTCGCGATCGTCTCGGAGGCGCCGCGGGACGTGCGGCGGGTTTCGCGTCACTTCGCCGCCCTCGCGCTGGCCCGCGCCGCACTCCTTCTCACGTGGCAGGGAAGCCTGATCTACCTCGGACTCACCGAGGGCTGTCTCTTGCTGGCCGGGGTCATCACCGGGCGGCAAGATCTGCTGGCAGGCGAAGCGGGGAGCACGCTCGCCAGCGCGGCGATCGTGCTCCCCGTCGTGCTCGTCTCCGGCACGGCCGTGGGCGGCCCCTTTTCGGCCGTCGAGCTGTCGCGACTACACGTGGTTGTGTTGGTAGCTGTCGCCGCAGTCGCACTCGGCGTGCGCACGCTCGAACACCTGCGGCCCTCGCGGTCCGCCGTCCGTCGCATGTTAAGGGCCGCTGCCCTCGGCATCCCGGCTCTTGTCCTGCTGCTCGCGACGACGGGCGCCGTCCGAGAGCTCGGCCTTGGCTTCGGCTACGTGTCGAAGACGGACGCCTACGGGGGGCGGAACCTGGAGGAGTATCCGCTCTTCTCCTTTCAGCCCCGATTCTCCGACCGCTTCGCGCGGCAGTGCCTGGGCTTTTTTGCCTGGCTGATCCCCGTGGCGCCCCTGGCCGCACTCCTTGCCGCGCGCCGGAGAACGCTGCGCGCCCCCGCCCTTGTGCTCGCGGCATGGGCCGCCGCCCTCGGGGCGCTCGGGCTGCTGCAGGTTCGCTTCGCGAACGACTACTCCCCGGCTGGAAGCGTCGCGTTCGCGCTCATGCTCGGCGGAGCTGCGAATGCACTTGCGCGGCGTGCGCATCCGCGTGCGGCCGCCGCCCTTGCAGTGACGCTCGCCCTTTTGCTTCTCGCGCCTGTGCTCAAGCTCCACTGGCGCAACGCGCTGCGGACGGGGCAGGCGCTGCGCTACGGAATCCCGGGCGGGGACCCCGCACTTCTCACCTATCAGGGTTCGATGGTGCGCTTTGCAGAGCGCGTGCGAACCGCGACGCCCGAGACCGCAGGCTTCGACGATCCCTCGGTGCAACCCGAGTACGCCATCCTTGCCTATCCCGGCATCGGACACGTGCTGCACTACGTCGCGCACCGTGCGACGCCGGCCGACAACTTCGGGCCCTACATCGGCCTCGAGAACTATATCGCCGTCGGCTCGTTCTTTGGTCTACGCGCCGAGCGCGACGCGATCGCTGAGGCGGAACGGCTGAAAGCTCGCTACGTGGTCACGACGGATTACGGCGGCCCGGTGCCCTGGACCCTCGTAAACCGCCTGCACCGCAGCGACGGAAGTGAGCTCGGCGGGGAGCCCGCGTTCGGACGCTTCCGGCTCGTGACGGAGGGGCCGAGCGGGGGTCTCGCGATCGGCGAGCAGTTCAGCCGCGGGGTTCGCTCACAGGGCGCGCCCTACAAGCTGTTCGAGATCGTGCCCGGCGCAGAGCTCGAGGTCCATGCAGCGCCAGGAACGAGCGTCTCGGCCGAGGTGCTCCTCAGCACCCCGCTCCCACGGCAGTTCACCTGGCGGACCACAGCCCTCGCAGGCGACGACGGAGTGGTACGGCTGCGTGTGCCCTACTCCACCCAGACGGGGCTGCCTACGCGAGCCGTTCAGCCCTATCGCGTAACGGTGGGTGGGGTCGCGCACGCGGTGTCGGTGCCCGAAGAGGCCGTGGCTACGGGCAAGACAGTGGAAGTGGGTGAGGCAGTCCCGTGAGCGCTCCGGCCCGGGGAAGCGGGCGTCCGGGTATCTCGACGCACTCAGTTGTCGCAAACCTGCTGCTCGCCGCGGCGGCCCTCGCCGCTTTCCTGGCGGCTGCCGAGGGCGTTTGCCGTTTGGTGGATCTCCGGCCCCGGATGGGTAGCGCGATGGCGAACCCTCCCTGGATGCAAAACCGCTGGCTTCTGGCGCGCGATGACTACCGCAAGGCCTTTGCGGACGAGGGGTTTCTCGGCCGCTACTACGAGGTCTATGAATGGGACCGCTGGCTTTTCTACCGGCTGCGGCCCAATCGGGAGCTCTCATTCCTTGATCCGTTCGCGCCGCGAGAAGGGCGCGAGAGCACGCGCTGGACCGTGCACACCTCTGCCCAGGGCTATCGCACAAAACCATTCGAGCCGAAGCCCGCGCCCGGCAGGAGGCGCGTTGTCGCCCTCGGCGACTCGTCCACCTTTGGCTGGGGTGTCGAGGGTACGGAGGCCTATCCCGCGCGGCTCGAAGAGAGCCTCGATCAGCGCGAGGGTGGAGGGGCGCGCTGGGAGGTGCTCAACCTCGGCGTCCCCGGCTACTCGACCTTCCAGGGACGCGTCATGCTGGAGCGCCAGGCGCTAGGGCTCGCTCCCGACGTTGTGACCTGGAGCTATCTCGCGAACGACGGCGCCATGACCGGAGAGGCGGACCGGGCCACCTATGCGCAGCGGCAGGGTTGGCTGGGCGCTGCGCTCGAGTTTGCGCACCACAGCCGCGCCTATGAGACGCTCGAGGCTTGGATCGCGCGGCTGCGCCGCGCAGACGGAGAGCACCCTGCCACCAACGTGCGCAACGTCGCGAGCTACGCTGAAGCCTCAGCGAATATCGGCGATGCCATTCAGATCGCGCGGCAGGCCGGCGTACCGCTCGTTCTCGTCGCGAACTGCGTGCGCGGCCCTGTCGCCGAGGTGGTGGCGCGGGTGGCCCGGGAGACCGGCACGCCCTACCTCGACGCCACGGCGTTGGTCGACGCTGCCGTACCGCAAATCGCTCAGGATCCGGCCTTCGCTGCCGACCGCGAGCGCCTCGCGCAACGCTACGGTGCCGAGGCCCTCGCGGCGAACCCGGCGCTCTACGGCTTCCTGCCCGACCGGTGCCATCCAAACCGCATCGGCCATCGGGTGATCGCCGATGCACTCGGCGAGATCGTCGCCCGCGCGGCAGGGCCAGAATCCGCCCGATGACAGCCGAACTCCGCCTCGCCCTCGTGCTCGTGTGCTTCCTGCTCTCGGGCTTTGCCGCCCTGCTCTATCAGACCGTCTGGACGCGGGAGTTTGCCTTTGTGTTCGGAACTTCGGAACTCGCGGTAGCCACCGTCCTCGCGGCCTACATGGCAGGACTGGCCGGGGGGGCGGCAGTGGCCGGCCGGCTCGCGCACCGCGTCCGCCGTCCTGTGCTCGCGTATGGACTGCTCGAACTCGGCATCGCGCTCTCGGCGCTGGCCGTGCCCCTCGCAGTGGGCGCCTCGACGCTATTCTATGTGGCGCTCTTCGGCGGCAAAGACGCGCCTCCAGCGTCGGGGGGCGCGGCCCAGGCCGTCTATTGCCTCGTCTCGAGCTTCGCGATCCTCTTCGTTCCGACCGCTCTCATGGGCGCAACGCTCCCGATGCTGGCACGCCACGCGGTTCGGCACGAGCGAGAGATCGGAGCGCGCATCGGGCTGCTCTACGCGACGAACACACTGGGGGCTGTCGCTGGCACACTGGTCGCCGCCTTCGCGCTCCTCCCGCGCCTCGGGCAGCAGCGAACCGTCCTCGTGGGAGCAGCGCTGAACGCCGGCGTCTTCGCAACCGCGGCCATCCTCGCACGGTTCGCTGCGCCGGTGGAGCCCGGGAGGGCTGCCGAGGCTGTGGCCCGCGCGCGCGGCAACGGCGCCTGGATCCTCCCGGCCGTCCTCCTCTCCGGCATCTGCTCGTTCGCGTATGAAGTTCTGTGGACTCGGCTCCTCGGCCATGTCCTCGGCGGGAGCGTCTACGCCTTTGCGACCATGCTGGCGAGCTTCCTCATCGGGATCGCCGTGGGCAGCGCAGTGGCTTCGCGTCTTGCCCGATCGCCTGGACGCGCGGCGCGCGGCTTCGCCGTCGCGCAGCTCGGCACAGCCGCCTTGTCACTGCTTGCCTTTCACGCCGTGGACAGGTTGCCCGAACTCGCACAGCGGCTCGGCGCCGGTTGGCAGGGCAGCCTCGGCGCCAACGCCGCGCTCGCAGGCTCGGTACTCCTGCCGGCCACGCTCTGCATCGGCGCGACCTTCCCCTTCGCGGTGCGCGTCCTGGCACGCGGTCCAGCCGACGCCTCGTCGGCGAGCGCACGCGTTTACGCCTGGAACACCTGCGGCGCGATTGCCGGTGCCATCGGCGCCGGCTTCTTCCTCATCCCAGCGGCCGGCTACGCAGGCTCCATGGCCGTGGCGGTCGCCGCGAACCTCGCGCTCGCCGGAGCGGCCGCCTGGTACGCCACTCCACCGGCGCGGCCCCTCTTGGCCTTGGCCGCCCTCGGCGCCGCGCTCCTCGTCTTGTTCCCGCCGCAGACCCCTTGGCGCATGCTGCGAAGCTCTCCCTTCGAGCCCGCACCGTTGAGCGGCGACGTCACCTACTACGCTGTCGGTCGCAGTGCGACGGTGCTCCTCTTCCAGCGACCGAACGATCCTGGCTCGTGGCATCTGCGCACGAACGGCCTGCCCGAGGCCTCGATCGGCGCGCAAGGAGATCGGGCTGGCCGCTATCCGGTCAACAGCTGGCTCTCCGTGCTGCCGGCACTGCTGCGACCCGAGGCGAAGAGTCTTGTGGTCGTCGGCCTCGGCGGCGGCCTCGCCCTCGAAGACGTACCGGCAAGCTTCGACCGCATCGAGGTGGTCGAACTCGAGCCCGAAGTGGTGGCCGCCAACCGCTCCGTCTCCGCGCAACGACGGCGTGATCCGCTTGCCGACCCGCGCCTGCACATTCGTCTCAACGATGCCCGCGCCGCGCTTCTGCTCACCCAGGGTCGCTTCGACGCGATCGTGTCGCAGCCATCGCACCCGTGGACCGCGGGCGCATCGCACCTGTACACGCGAGAGTTCTTCTCCCTCGCGCGGGATCATCTGAGCGCGTCCGGCGTCTTCGTGCAGTGGATTGGCCTTTCTTTTGTAGACGAGTTTCTGCTGCGCAGTCTTGTGGCAACGCTCCTCGACGTCTTTCCTCACGTGCAGGTCTACCGGCCCGAGCCAGGTGCCGTGCTCTTTGTCGCCTCAGCTGCGCCGCTCGACCCGGCAGGCTCGGCAGACCGCGCCCTCGGCGCCGACCCCCTCCTTTATGCAACGCTCGGCCTCCACGAGGTCTCCGACGTGATGCGAGCACTCGTGCTAGACGAGCAAGCCGCAAGACGCTTCGCGTTGGGTGCGCCGGTCAACACCGACGACCACAACTTCTTCGAGACGCGCTCCCCGGCAGGGCTGAGACCCTTGCGGGAGGCGGGCGTCACGCGGCTTCTCGCGCCGTTCGACCCGATGGGGCGCGAGGCAAGCGACACGAACCGGGTTCGCGACGTGCGGCGTCTTCTCGCGTCAGGGGCGATGGACCGGGCGCAGCGCGCCGCCTGGGCCATGCCAGACACCAGCCAGCGGCGCGGCGCACTCGCATTGGTAGAGAGAGCAGAGGGCCATGACGAGCGGGCCGCTGAGCTCTTGAGCGAGGCGCTGCGCCTCGATCCCGCAAACTCTGAGGCTCGCTGGGCGCTGCTGGGCTTGCGACGGGGGCCGCTGCTCGCCGGCAATGAGCGGGCTTCCCAACTCGCGCAGGGGCTCGACGACGGCGCCACAGCCGTGGTGGAGGGATGGAAGCTCGAGTCGGCCGGGCGCTCGAGTGAGATCGAGGCCCTCGAGCCACGCCTTGCGAGCGTCGCCCCGCGTAACCCCGCGTTCGCAGATGCCCTTCGCCTGCGTGCGACGTGGCGTGTGGCTAGCGGCGTCCCGGCCCGCGCTCGGGAAGCGCTCGTGCTGATGGATTGCCTCGCGCCGATCGACTCCGCACCCGGGGACGGACTGCTCCGCACGCGGGCCGCCGCGTTGGCCGGTTACCCCCGCGCGGCACTCTCCGCTGCGGGCGAGTTGGCATCTGGACTTGGCCGGATGCCGCCCGTTCGGGCCCGCGAGACGGCGGCAGATCTCGCGACCCTCGTGGATGCCATGAACGTTCCCCCGGAGCTGGCCGGCGCGAAGACCCGACTGCTCTCGCAGCTCGAGGCCACGCAACGCTGAGCCTCTCACACGAATCGAGGGACCCCGCCGCGTTTACCGAAAGGCGCGGGATGCCGATGAGCAGCCGCCCTGCTCGAAGGCGACACGCAGCGGTGCGAGATTCGAATGATCGCGCCGCCCTGATCCTGAGCGGAGGCGGCGCCTGTCTCGAACGATCTTCGGTCGGGGCCGCGTCGCGAGGATGCGTCCCGGCGCGGCCAGACAACACGGGTCGTCCGGTCGAGGACCCGATTTGCGCAAGCGCAGCCCGCGCAAGGCGCTCTTCCAGGTTCTCGCAAATCGTCAGCTCTGTTCGTCCAGCGGGGCCGCCCCGAGAAACGTCCAGGCTTATCGGGACGCCAGCACTGAATATTGGGCGCCCAGAGGGACTCGCAGCAAGAGAGGTTCGAGCGGCCGGAAGAACCTTAGCGGGCGGGGAAAATAAAACAGATAGCCGGTCTCGATCGGCTTGAGCGACGCGGAGCGGAGACGCCGGCGGATCTCTTGCGGCCCGACGGAGCGCGTGCCGCGGTCGAACGGAATCCGCGCCATCACCATCCGGGTGCCTGGATTCCACGGATTGTTCTCGAACACTGCAGCCATCCCTTCCGGCGCAACCAGGGCGGCAACCGCCGCGAAGAGCTGCGGGCGCTGATTCGACGGCACATGGTGCACCACGCCGTTCATGTGGATCAGGTCCGCGGTGCCCGCGATTGTGGATCCAAAGCCTTCCAGCGTTGCAAACGAAATGCGCGGTGCGGTGTATTCACTTCGCGCGCGCTCGATGCATCGGGGAGAGGGATCGAGGCCCAGCACCTCCGCACCTGAGAACATCTCCGCGATCAGCGCCGTCACATCTCCCACTCCGCAGCCGTAATCAATGATCCGTGTGGGTTCGGGGCGTGCCATGGCTTGCCAGCGTTCCCGCAGATGGGTGAGCCGACCCCTGGCGTAGAACTCCTTCGACTCTCCCGAGAGTCGGAGGCCCTCCCTCAGTTGCGACTCGTAGTCGCCGGCATGCGAGTCGAATGCTCGGTCCGAAAGCGGCTGCTGGCTCACGCGGGGTCGTCTCCCAGGTCGGTAGACCCGAAAGGCTTGGCGCCAATCGCGGGGCTGGCACGACGCACTCGATGGGGTGGATGCACTCCCGATGCCCCTTGTCGCTGCATTTGGATGAGGTCGAGCATGTTGAGCAGGAAAGTTGCGGTGCCGAGGGCCGCGGCCAGGACGAGAAGGAGTGAAGCGAGCATTACGCGGGACCAGTGGATGGTCACATGCCCGGTCGTCGCGTACTCCGCGATACCCCGAACCGTGAGAGCGAGCGCGCACGCGACGAGAAATGCCCCGATCAAGCGGCGTCCACGGCGCGTGAAAAGGCGCGAGATCAGCGCGGTGATACCGCGGTCGCTGGGCGGCCTATCATGTGCGGTGGCCGCGATGCGCTCGGCTACCACCGCGCTCGAGACAAGCAGCGCAACCATCGTCGCAACCAGCGACGTCAACATAATTCGGTAAATCATCCATTCTTCGAGCCGGGAGTGTCGCAAGTAGAAGACAGTCGGCTCGAGCCCCACCCAGAACGAAACCACCGCCCCGAGGAAGGAAACTACGAGGAGCGGCCGTGCAGGGCGATAGCACATGGCGGCCTGAATGATCGAGATCAAAAAGCGGAAACCGTCCCGCACCACAGAGAGTTTCGAGCCGCCGACGCGCTCGGCGTAGGGCATCGGGACCTCGACAAGCTTGAGCTTCCCCTCGAGCAGCACGCGCGCGGTCATGGCCGGCGTAAAATGGAGACCATCCGGTAAAGGATAGAGATCTAGGAGGCAACTCCGTCGGAGAACGCGCATGCCACTCGCCGTGTCGCCGATGATACGGCGGCTGAGGAGCCCGAGGATCAAAGCGAAGATCAGGTTCCCCAGCCGACGTATTCGCGGCATTAGGCTCCCTGCATTCATGCGCGAACCAAGAGCCACATCGGCACCCTCGCGATCGAGCGCATGGCAAAGATCTACAAAGAAGTGCGGATCGCAAGTCCCATCGGCATCGATGAAGCCGAGGAGGTCTCCCCGAGCGAGCTCAAATCCGCACTTGATCGCAGCTCCATACCCCCGGTTCCGCTCGAACGTGATCACGGTGACATCTTCGAAGGAACAGGCGATCGCCTCCGTACGGTCGGTGGAGCCGTCGCTCACAACCAGGATCTCGACGTCCGAGAGCCCCACCTCCGAGAGGAGCGCGGGACGCGCTTCGAGGCAGCGCCGAATCGTGCTGCCGATCGCACCCTCCTCGTTGAGGGCCGGGATCACGATGGAGAGAATCGGACCCACCGAACGCATCAGCGCCTCCCTGAGAGCAGCCGTCGGCGCGGTCGAAGGGCTGCGCGAGCCAAGAACCGCAGCCCATACGCCCGATCGAACTCTACCCAATCGCGTCCGATGGCGGGGAGACGCCCACCGCCCCGCAAGGGTCACTTTGCCGATTCCGCGCCTTGTCTCGAACGATCTTCGGTCCGAGGTGTGGAGCGCTTGCTCAGGGTCCGCGTCGCGGCATCGAAGATGGATCGGCTGCCGTCGCGGTCACGGTGGGATCTCTGCCGCAGGGGCTCGCAGATCGATCAGGACCCAGATCCTTCCGCCGCGAGCACGCAGGGGGCGCGGATCGGGGCGCACGGCGGCGCGCCCCGTCCTCAGCCACGCGTCCACGGCGGGGTTTCCAATCGTGCCGTCCGTGCGCCACGAGGGCGCAGCGTCGAGGACGAGCGAGCGCACGCCGCGAGCCCGAAGTAGGGCCAGCAGCTCGTCTGGCGGCGTCTGCCGCCCAAGCACGCGTTCGAAGAAGATCTCTCCGTTTCGCTCCCAGTTGAGCACGTAGACCGGTTTCGGCATCCACGCGACGGCGCCGCCCGGGATTGCCACCACGGGCTCCGCTCTGCGCACGACCTCACGGAGCGCAGCCTGATCCGGGAACACCGCCGCCTCGTAGGCCGCGGGGTTCCGCAGCGCCGGGATCCGCGGCCCGTAGCGAAGCGCCACGACTGCGCTGTGGTGCAAAAGGAGTACGGCGATCACCACAGCCAGCGTCCGCCGCGCCACAACACCGGAGCGTGCAAGGCGAGCGCCGCCCACCGCGGCGGCCACAGCCACGAAAGGGAGGAGCGGCGCGCCGAAGCGCAACGCCGGCATGAACACCACTTGCAGCGCGAAGAGCGCCATGAGCGTTGCCACGAGGGTTGCGGTCGGGCGGGAGAACCGATGCCACGCGAGCGGGGTGAGTGCGAGCGGCAGCGCACCGACAAGACCGCTCACGTGCGGATTGCGACCGAAGCCGAGCGAGAGCAGGTAGCGAGGGAATCGGCTGGCGAGACTCGGCGTCGGGAAGTCCGTTGTGAGCCGCAGCTGGCGAAGGCCAAGATGTTCGGGGGTAGTGGCGCCAGCCCCGAGCCACCCCGCAAAGAATGGAAAGAACGGGTTCCCCGTCGTGAGTGCGCTCTTCAGCAGCCACGGCGTGACCAACGCCCCTGTAAGCGCGGCGCACGCGACAACTCGCCGCAGCGTCACAGGGCGACCCCCGAGCGTGACAAGCGCGAGCACGGCGGGCACGAGCGCACCTGTGTGGAGCTTCGCGTTCGCTGCGAAGGCCAGGGCGACCGCGCAGGCCACAAGCGTGCGCGCCTCGCCTCCACGGTTCCAACGATCCGCCAAGAGGAGCGCAGTGAAGCCGTAAGCGCCCACCCCAAGGTCGACGTATGTGGATGGGGCATTTTCGAGCGTGAAGGGGGCCATTAGCGTGAAGAGCCCCGCTAGGGCGGCCGCGCCCGGCGAGGCGCGGCGCCGTGTCTCCCCGCGGATCAACGCCGCTAGCGCGGCCGCGAAGCAGGCGGACACCGAAGCCGCGGCGTCTGGCTCGCCTGCAGCCACGGCCGGGATGTAGAGCAAGTCGACCCCGGCGCGGAACTCCGCGTCGAGCATCCCCGGCAGCGCGCGGATTGGCCCCCGGCTCCACGCCTGCACCATGGGCAGGTGATACTCGAACCCGTCCCAGAAAGTATTCGGGCCGAGTGCAGCCACGAAGGTGATAACGGCCAGCCCGAGGGTCGCGGCGTCGACGGCTCGCGACCACCTCGGAGCAGCCTCGCAGCTCGGCGATTGCGCCACGACCCCGCGCAGACGCGGGAGACCGGCAAGGGCCACGAGTGCCAAAAAGCCGAGCGGGACCGGCACGTCGGCGAGGCGAAGCACGAGGATGGCGAGGGAAGCTGCACCACTCCCGAACACGAAGGCCAGCGCGAGCCGCTCGCTTCCCGTCGCCGCCAGCCGCAACGGGCCGAGCAGCCAGAGGCCCACGGCGAGGTAGGCAAGATTCGGAACAAGGCCGGCGGCGAACAGCGACGCGAGCCCAAGCGCGCTTCTCACGGCACGAGCGCGCGACCGAACTCCCGCGTCGCGAGGTAGAGGAGCGTCACGCTTACCACCCACACCAGCGCGAGTGCCAGGCGGAGTCCGCGCAGCGGAGGCAGTTCATGCGCAGAACGCTGCATGCGTGCAGCGTAGCCAAGCCTGCCCCGGCGCTCGCCTGGGCGGCTGGCGGTGCGTATCCCCCCATCGCACACTCCGTGGCGATGGACTCCCCTCCGCCGAGCGGTCGCTGGCTGCCGTTCGCTGCTTTCGGGATCGGGCTTGTAGCGTCGCTCACGCTCGCCGAGGTGGTTCTCCGCGTCGTGCGGCCCGCGCAGCTCTCGCGCATCGAGTATCCGTGCATCTACGAACCTGATGCCGAGATCGGATTTCGCTACATCCCGGGATCGAGCGGACGTGTCTCGGGCCACTTCGAGATCAACAACTGGGTTGAGATCAACTCGCTGGGTTTCTACGACGAGGAGCCACTTCCCCCCGAACGTTCGGATCTGCGCGTGCTCGCGGTCGGAGATTCTTTCACCGCCGCCATGAATGTGCCGCGCGCGGACGTCTGGACGGCGGTTACGGAACGTGAGCTCCGGATACGCGGCTTTCCGACGGCCGATGTCGTGAACCTCGGGATCGATGGCACAGGGACCGACGTGCACGTGCGACTCATGGAGCGCTTCGTGCCGCGCCTGCGGCCACAGGTGGTCGTGCTGGCCTTCTATGGCAATGATTATCTCGACGTGCAGACCGGGCGGTTCACTCGCGAGTGTTGGCGGGGAACCGTGCTGTCCTACCAGACGACGGCCCAACGGGACGCGCTCCGCGAGCGCGCGGACGCCTTGGCCGAGGCCCGGGTCCGCCGCTTCTTGTTCGACCACTTCTTTGTGGCGCGCCTCGTAGCCTATCTCTCCGGTGGCGTCCTCAACCCATACCGCCTGAACTTTCTGCAGCCGCGCCTCGCAGAGCTCGGCCTCGACGCGGCGGTGATCGCCTCGCGCCTGCCCTGGGTTACAGAGGTCCTCGATCGCCTTGAGCGCGTCGGCGCCGAGTGCGACTGTCGGCTTCTCATCGCACCCGTACCCGCACGCATCGATCTGGAGGGGAGCCTCGCCGTTTTCCGCAGCCAGGTCGGTTTGCGCCGGTTCGACGTGGTCGACGTCGCTCCCGTTCTGCGCGCGGCCCTCGCGCGCGACCGGCTGTCGCCCAACGACCTTTTCTTCGTCCACGACGATCATCTCAATGCCTATGGCAACCGCCTCTACGGCGAGGCGGTCGCCGCCGCAATTCTGCGACGCGTCGGTGCGACACCAGGAGTCTCAGCGGGCTCAAGGGGTGGGCTTGTCTCCCGCCCATCCTCGGCAACGTCACCGTGAGTCGGCGGTGGCTTCCTGCCTTCTTGGCGTTGGCCTTCCCCGGCGCCGGTCATCTCTACGCCGGCTACCCACTGCGCGCACTCGGTGTCGCCGTGGTCACGGCGGGGTTGCTCCTGCCGGGTGCGCTCTACATCTGGACGCTCCCGGTCCTTCCGATCTCGAGTGCTGCACCCCTGAGATCGGTGGGCGCCCTTGCCGTCCTCGCGCTGCCGGCCCTCGACGCGGCGCGCCTGGCCACGCGGAGGAGTGAATCGTCCGCAGAGCGCGCGCGCTTTGCGGCCGCGGGGGTAGCGCTTCCCTTCGCGGTTTTCGCGTTGCTCGCCCTCGATTTCTCGCTCGTGACCTCTCGCTGGCTCGCACCGATGCGCCTCGATCGCGAGTCAGGGCGACCCAACCTTTTGCCGGGAGATCTCCTGCTCGTGGACGTGCGGCCAGATTTGCTCCATCGGATCGCACCCGGTGATCTCGTCGTCTTCGAGCATCCGCCCACATCGGGACGACTGCACGTGAAGCGACTCGTCGCGACCGAAGGGCAGGAGATCTCGGTTCGAGAGGGAGAACTGTTCGTCGACAGCGAGGCGCGCGGCGTGACGCGGGAAGGCGTGGAACCGGAACTCCGCGAGGAGCAGCTCGGGACACGTCGCTACGTTGTGCAGCCGGGCCGCGCGGATCAGCCGGGCTTCGGCCCGCTCCGTGTCCCCACGGGCACGTTTTTCGCACTGGGTGACGACCGGGCGGTGAGCCGCGACAGTCGCGCCTTCGGTCCACTGCCTGTCGATCTCCTGCGCGGGCGGCCGTTGCGCGTGCTCTGGTCGATCGATCCCGCCACAGGCCAGTTGCGCTGGGAGCGCATCGGGCACGATCCCGCCACCCGACCGCCTTCATGAGGAGGACTCTTTGCGCAAGCCGGGAGAAACGGGTTTTGTGTAGTCGCCCTGGTGACGAGCGCGCCGTTCGGCGCTGTTTCCGCCCGGAGAGCGCATGACCGAGGCCGAGGCCCTCGCCCTAACGCCCGAGCTGCCCTCCGAGCGCTGGCTATTCCGCGTCGCCGCTGCAGTCGCGCTGGCGCTGCACGCTGTCGTCGTCTTCGGTGCGCCTGGCCTGCATGGCGGCGAAGACCTCGTGCCGCATCTGCGGCTCATCGAACTCATGCGCGACCAGCCCGGGCTGCACAACGTCTACGCCCCGGCCTATCACGTGCTCGGCGCCCTGCTCTCGCACTGGGTGGGACTTGATCTCTATCCGCGACTGTTCGCCTTCGCCGGGGCTGCGGCGCTAATGGCGGGCTTCCGGGTCTTCCAGCGTTGCGCTGGGCTCCCCGCCGCTTCGGCCGCCCTCTTCTGTTTCATGCCCTACGCCTTCTCACTTTCCTGGTGCGTGCCGAAGGTCGAGGCCATGGGCTATGCGCTTACGCTCACGGGACTCGGCCTGCTGCTGCGCCGCCGACACGTGATGGTGTCCATCGTGCTAGCGCTTACGTTCTTCGTGCATACGGCGGCGGCCCTGCTGTTCGGCCTCGCGGGCGGCATCCTTGCCCTGGCGAGCCGAGACCGGGGCAGCCTCCTCGCGCTCGCGGCCGGCACGATGCTGGCCTCGCCGCTATTTGCAGTGCACGTTGCGAGCGGCTGCACGCTGCGCGAGGCCTTCCTCTTCTCGCGCGACGACTACCTGCGCGGGCCTCTCCCCTGGAGCTTCGCTGGCAATCCGACGGAACTGCTCCTGCTCGCGAGCCCGCTCGCCCTGGTGCTGGCGGCAGCAGGCGCGCCCGCTCTCTGGCGCCGCCATCGCGCCGTGGCGGTCAGCTGCGCGGTGCTCGTTGTGTTCTACCTAAACGAGATCTGGTTCAAGCCCTTTGGCATGGGCACGACTCTCGACCTCCGCCGCGGCCTCACCGTCCTCGCGATCCCAGTCGCGGCCTCAGCCGGAATGGCGCTCGCGGCGCGGCCGCGTCTCGCGGCGCCCGTCGTCGCGTTCTCGGGCGCCTTCGCGCTTAGCACAACGCTCTTTGTGGTACAGAGTTCCTGCTTCGTACGGCCGATCGATCTCGCCGAAACACGCGAGATGACGGTCCAGCGCTGCGTCTTCCGCTGGAACGGTCCGGCGTACTGGCCGGGAGGGCGTCGCCTTCCGGGAGACTCCCGATGAGCGCCGTTCCGAGGACCGCGTCGTCTCTCTGCAGCACGGCGACGCCGGGCTTTCGAGCCCGTGCCCGGGAGCAGCGACTCGACGGGTGCGAAAGGTCCTCGAATGGGCGCAAGCACACGCTCGCGGCCAAATTCCTCGACGACTTCCTCGTTTCGCGAGCGCAGCCGGGCCGACCGGAGACGCGGTGACGCGCGGGATGGGCATCGTGCTCGGGCTCGCTTGCGCCCTCGTGCTCGCCTGTTCGCGATCGCATCCGGAAACGGGCGTTACGGGCGAAGCATCCAAGGGTCTCGTCTTCGTGCGTCTCGAGAAGGGCGTAAAGGACCTCGCCCGCGCACGGCTGCGCGATGGCGCCGTTGCACCGCTCCACCCCACGCCGAATCGCGAGGAAGACTGGCCCTACTGGTCACAAGCCGCTGGCAAGCTCCTGGTGCAGGTGAAGCCCGCCGGACGTGAGGCCTTGTCCGAGCTGGTGCTTTGGGATCCGGCAACGGACGCGGAGCGCCCGCTTGCCCCGGCACCCGACCGCGACGAACAGTGGCCGATGTGGTCGCCGAACGGCCGGGAGGTCGTCTTCGCCTTCCTCGGAAGGTCACCGCCCAGCGGTATCGGCGTCGTCGACCTTCCGACCGGCGTAGTGCGGCTCGCCGCCGCCGCCGGCCCGCAAGACTGGTTTTTCCGGCCGCATTTCGCGCCCGATGGCGTTCATATCGTTGCGCAGCGGCGCTGGGCAGACTCTGCCGGGTCGAGCCTCTGGCTGCTTCAGGCCGATCATCCGCCCCGCCCGCTGCGGGACGATCGCGGGAGCTTCTACCAGAAGCCGTGGTTCACGCGCGACGGCGGCGAGATCGTCTATACCGCGCGTCCGGTCGCAGGCGGGCTGCGAAAGATCTACGCCATCGACGCGGAAGGCCGAGGCGAGCCTCGGACCGTGGTGAACGTGCCCGGCGCGGACAATCACTCGGCCATGCCGAGTCCGACCCGCAACGAGATCGCCTTCGTCTCAAACCGCGACGGAAGCATGGACGTCTTCCTCGCCGACCTCTCGGGCGGTGAGCCCAGAAACCTGACCCGCTCCCTAGACATGGACGAGTACGCACCGCACTGGTCGCCCGACGGAGAGAAGCTCGTCGTGACGGCCGAACCCGCTCACCCACGGCCGCAGGGCGCGGGCGACGACATCGACCTCACGAAGGGCAAGATCATCGTGCTCGATCGCGAGGGCAAGCGCCTCTTCGAGACGTCGGGGTTCATGCCCGACTGGATGCCACCCTGGCCGTAGTCTTCACGGCCTCCACGAGCAACACGTCGAAGAGATTCACGCGGAGAATGAGGTCTGAGCCCCGGAAGGCGTGGCCGGAGCGACGGTTGCGTCCGAGCAGCGTCTTCCGAAGCCGCTCCGCAAGGTAGCCGAGGGGATAAGACGCGCCTTGTGCGCGCATCCGCTCGACGCGAAGCCCGTGCGCCTCGAGCAGAAGATGCAGGCTTCTTCGCGAGAAGAAGAAGAGATGCTCGGGGATCGTGTAGAGGTGCCACCGCTCGCCGGACAAACGGGCGACGAGGCTCTCGACGTCCCCCGTGGTCAGCGCCAGGCGGCCACCGGGGCGTAGACAGCGCGAGATCTCCGCCACGGCCCGATGCGGGTCCGGCAGGTGCTCGATCACGTCCCAGAGCGTGATCACGTCGAAGCGCGCGTTCGAGAAGGGAAGCTCGACCGCGCTCGCGCGGACGACCCGCCTGCGGATCTGCGCAGCGGCTCGAACGGCGGCTTCAGCCGAGATCTCGAGGCCTGCGACGCGGAAGCCCGCCCGCTCGGCTTCCGAGGCCGCGAACCCGTAGGCAGTGCCCACGTCGAGGAGCCACGCACCGGGCTTTGCGCGCAGGCGCTCCAGCCGGCGACGGAAGGTCGAGCGCAAAGCGGGTTCGAGAGCGGCGTAGTCGTCGTAGCCCGCCGACGCGTCGCCGCTCGCAAAGTACTGGCCATCGTACAGGCGCGCGGGATCGAAGCCGTCTTCGGGAAGCCAGAAGGCGAGTGCACAGGCGCGGCACTGAAGCACGTCGACTCCGTGCGTGCGGAGCTTCGGGCGCACGTCCTGAGCTCCGCAGACAGGGCAGCTCAGCGCCACTCGATGCCTTCGAGCCGATCGATCACGTAGCGGGGTCGGCGCTTCGCCTCTTCGTAGGTGCGGCCCACGTACTCGCTCAGGATGCCCACCGAGAGCAGCTGCACACCACCGAACACCAAGACCAGCACGACGAGTGACGTCCATCCCGTCTGGACGTGTCCCATCATCTGCGCGATGAGGGCGAAGATGCCGTAGGCGATTCCGACCAACGTGGTCGCAAGGCCGAGCAGCGCGATCAGCCGCAGGGGCACCACCGAAAAGGAAAGGATGCCGTCGAGGGCAAGGCGCAGCATGCGCCAGACGTCGTACTTGCTGCGGCCCGCGAAACGCGCCGCCACTTCGTATTCGATCTGTGCATCCGGAAAGCCCAACCAGGGGATGAGACCCCGCAGAAATGCGAAGTGCTCGGGGAGCTGATTGAGGGCAGCTACCACCCGCCGATCCAGGAGGCGAAAATCCGCGGCGCCTGGAGGGACCGACACACCAGCGAGTCGATTCATCAGACGATAGAAGAGCGCACTCGTCCGGGCTTTCCAATCTTGTGGTGCGCGATCGGACGTGCGCCGGATCGTGTGGACGATGTCCGCCCCGCCGCGCCAGACCTCGAGGAGCCGAGGCAGCAACTCCGGCGGATGCTGCAGGTCACCATCCATGGTGACGACGGCATCTCCCTTCGCAAAGTGCAGTCCAGCCAGGAGGGCGGACTGATGACCGAAAGAACGCGTCAGGCGGATGCTCTTGATGTTCGCGTCGTGCGTGCGCAGCGCGGCGATCCGGAGCGGCGTCTCGTCCACGCTACCGTCGTCGACAAAGATCAGCTCGAGGCGAACCCTCGCGGTGTGCGCCGCTGCGGAGACGCGCCGCGCGAGCTCGGCAATGCAGTCCTCTTCGTCCAGGACCGGAACAACAACCGAGACCAGCGGATCGTCGGGCCGGGGCGGAGCGATCACCGCCGCGAAACCTAGTGCAAGGGCGAGGCGCGCGCAGCGCACGAGGAGAGACCGCCTCGGCGCCCGCGGGTCGCCACCCACACTCCGGCTCCGTTCGGGAGAAGCCGCTTTGCCAGGCCCGTGACGGAGCGGCTCCACAGCGACGACGTCGACGATGCATGGCCTCGCCGCGGAACGATCGGTCACCTGCAAGTGAGCGCGAATCCGCCGGTGGGTTGGGGGAGCGAATCGGAGCGCCGCCCTGCGGGCGGAAGCGCTTTTCTTAGGTGGGCGGCGAGGGGGGACGACGCAGCGTGCCGACCCTGCAGGCCGATCCGGCGCTCCGGCCGGAGTCCCCACGCTCGAGCTGCACAAGAGTCCGCGAGGCTGCGGCACCGGGTCTCGCCACTCGGGGCCTCGGTCGTATTCGCCGGCGGGGGGTGCCGCTCGCCCCGCCGCGTAGGGGCTGCTGTCAGCGCGGGTCCGCCTGCGGCGCCGCCGCCGACCGCCGGAGATCGCTGAGCTCCGCGCGGATCCGTTCGTCGATGGGCCCGCCGCGCGCGAGCGCGGCCTCGAGTGCGCGGATCGCCTCCGCCTCTTCGCCACGTGCGAGATGCGCTACCGCCCGCATGCGAAGGTCCAGCTGTGTGGGATCCTGCAGTCGGTAGGAACGCTCGATCCACCAAGCCGCCATCTCGCGCACGATCGCCTGGAAGCGGGAATCGCCGCGAATCGGATCGTACGACGGATCGTTTTCGAGCTGCTCGAAGCGATTGAAGCCCCGCGCCTGCGCGGCCTGCAGAGCCGCCACAGCACGATCCGCGTCGCCCTCCTGCACTGCCCGCTTTGCGCGCAGCAAGTTGGCGGACACGCCATCGGGATAGTTGCGCGCCGCATCCGCCAGCAGGAGAGCCGGCGTCCTCCAGATCTCCGCCCGCGCGTGACTGCGGACGGCAAAAACGATGCAGAGCGCGGTCCCGAGCGCGAAGCCGACCCGCGGCGCCGCGGCGCGCAGCGCCGGCGAAAGACGCCTGGGCACCCTCCCCTTGAAGAGAGCCTGCAGCGCTAGGAGCGAAGCCCCAAGGAACCCTGGCAGGATGAAGTAGAGGTAGCGATCGGCCATCGGATAGAGGAAGGGAAAGATCTGCGAGACCGGAGCGAACGAAGCCGCAGCCCACACCCAGTACACCGCCTCCTCGCGCCGGCGCACGAGACTCCAGACGCTGCGCGCAAAGACCAGGGCCAGCACTGGAATCGAAGCGAGAAACCACGGGTCGGTGGCCGAGAGCGACCGTTCCGGCTCGTGGAAGGCGGAGACCCCGAGCGAGCTGGCCGACATCACGACGTAGCGAAGTGCGATCGCGGCGACGGTGCGGATCCGATCGAGGCCCGTAGCAGTAAGGCCCGCGTCGGGCGTCCCACCGCGCCGGTTCACTTCGATCTGTGCGACGGCGAGAAGGAGAAACCCTGCCGTCCAGAGCGCGAGCCAGACGAGATGGCGGACGGGCGCCTTCCCGCGCCAAAGCCGCACAAAGACTACAACTGCGGCCACCGGAAGCAGGAACGACGCCGTCGGCTTCGCGAGGAGCGCCAGAAAAAAAAGCGGCGTCGCCAAGGCCGGCGACGTTGGGAACGCGAGCAACGCGCCGAGGGAGAGCACGAAGCAGGCCGTCGTCTTGAGCTGCGAGATCCACGCCACGGCCTCGACATTCACGGGATGCAACAGGAAGAGGAGACCGCCGAGCAGGGCCGCGGCGGACTGCACGCCCGAGGCGCGGAACACCGCCACGAGAAGCACTGAGCCCAGTGCGTGCAGCAGCACGTTGGTCACGTGGTAACCGACGACGGAGGGTCCGAACAGGCTCCACTGCACGGCGTGCAGGAGCAGATGCACCGGCGTGTAATTCACGACGAAGATGCCGGGGGCACCCCAAGGATCGAGGATCTGACGGACATTGTCGAAGCTGAGCGACTGCACGTAGGGGTTGGTCGCGACGTAGTGTAGGTCGTCGGAGACGAAGGGACCCTCGAGCGCGGGCCAGTACACCGCGAGAGCCAAGGCCGCGAAAGCGAGCAGGAGTCCCGCGGCCTCGCCCAGCGAAAGGCCCAAGGCTTTGGCCGACGGCACCCCGGTCTTAGGGCGCTTTCGTGCCATCCGTCCTCTCTTGCGTGCGCGCAAGCTCCCGCCGCGCCTGTGCGAGCTCCGCGCGCACGCTGCTCCCCACCGGGCCGGGGGTCGCCGCGGCGCGTTCCAGGACCGAGACCGCTTCCGGCCACTCTGCGCGCGCCGCGTGGGCCTTCGCCAACGCGCGCAGCTCAAGCTGTGTCGCGTAGCCGCGCGCTCGGGCGATCTCAATCCACGCGCCCGCGACTTCGGCCACCGCTGTGCGAAAGCGCGGATCGTGGCGCACGGACGCGAAGCCAGGATCCTCGTCCAGCTGCGCATAGTCGTCGAAGCCGAGCTCGCGCGCGCGGCGGATCGCCGTCACCGTGCCATCCACGTCGTCTTCTTGCGCCGCGCGGCGCGCCCGCAGCATGGCGGCGGAGAGGCCGTCGGGGAAGTGGCGGGCGGAGTCCAGCTCGAGCCCCAGGTTCGTGCGGAACACTTTGGCACGCTCGAAGCTTCGCCAGGCGAAGACAGCCAGGATTGTCATGGCGAGTGCCGCGGCGACGCGCGAGCGCGTCGCACGGTGCACGGGGTCGCCCGAGACGCGGTTCGCAAGCGTGCTCCCCGAAAGGAGCGCCACCCCGAGCAGGCCCGGCAGCACGACGTAGAGGTAGCGATCGGCCGTGGGGTAAAGGAAAGGGAAGAGCTGGGAGACCGGCGCGTAGCCAGCCCCGGCCCAGAGCCAGAAGCCGCCCTCTGGACGGCCCCGCACGATGCTCGCCACCGCGCAAGCGGCAAGAAGTACGCCGACGACGAGGGAGCCGAGCCACCAGGGATCGAGCCAGGACGTGGCGGGTGCCGGGTTCTGGAAGGCAGAGACACCCCAGGACGTCGCAGCCATGAGGAGATAGCGGCCGATGATCGCCACCATGCTTCGCAGATGCACCAGCAAATCCAGAGAGCGCGTGTGGCCGGCCTCGCCGAGGCGCTCGAAGGCGAAAAGCTGCGGGGCGCAGTAGAGGGAGAAAGCGAGCGCCCACACGCCTAGCCAAGCCCAGCGCGGCGGCGGGCCGGCGGGCGTGCGCAGCCCCCTCCACGACAAGAAGAGCGCGACCGGCAATGCAAACGCCGCGGTCGCCTTGCTCAGGACGCCGAGCACGAAAAAGAGCGCGGCCAGCGCCGGACGCCTCGGATGCATGAGCAGCGCCGCGGTGCCGAAGCCCAGGCACAGAATCGTCTTGAGCTGGGCGATCCAGGCCACGACCTCGGCGTTCGCTGGATGGAGCAGAAAGAAGAGCGCACCAAAGACGGCTGCCGCCCCCGCCACGCCCGCGCGGCAGAATACCGGGACGAGCAATACCGCAACGCCTGCGTGCAGAACCACATTGAGGAGGCGCCATCCGTAGGTGTCTTCTCCGAAGAGACTCCACTCGACGGCGTGGACTAGGAGATGGATTGGAGCGTAGTTCGCCGTGTAGGCGGTTGCGGGCCCGAAGGGATCGAGCAGCACGCGGAGGTTCTCAAGCGTGAGCTTGTGAACGTAGGGATTCGTAACGATGTAGCCGTAGTCATCCGACAGGAACTCGCCTCGAAGCGACGGCCAGTAGACGGCGAGGGCGAGCGCGGCGAACAGGGGCCACAAGAGGAGGAGCTCGCGCCGTGAGATCGAACGGCTCGTCGAGGCTGACGTTGCGTCCGCGTCCCCCACGGGCTGCCAGTCTAGGCGCCGGCCTTGCCCATGACCACGGACGACTACGTGCGGCCTCGGCGAAGCGAGGACGAATGGGAAGGAGAGACGAGAGGCCACGGCCCCCCGGGCAGGCGCGCCGGACAGGAGCGTCCGAGAGCAAGGGCTCGTAGAACGACGGCAGTGCAGCGGCCTGCAGATCCGGTGGCGGAGGGCTGCATGGCACGGAAGTGCAACCAGGCTCAGCTCGCCCACACGACTGCAGGCTCGAAAGGCTCCCGCCGCAGCGAAAGAATCCCGTGCTTCTTGCGAGGGGCTATCAGCGCATCACCCCCCTCGAGCCAATCCCGACAGGAACCGGCCCGCAATCCTCTTGGCTAGAATCGGCGCAACCGAGGGGGCGCGCATCGTCGTGATCCGGCTGCTGAACGTCCTCATGCTGCTCGTCCTCTCCAGTCTCGTGGCCGTCTCGGTTTTGCGACACCTCTCGTACCCCCTTCTTTGGAACGACGAGGCTGAGACGGTCGTCTACGGCGATCGGATCCTCGACTACGGCTACCCGAAGATCCACGACGGCCGGAACGTCATCTACGAGCTGCTTGCGCCGCTCGAAGTGGGCACGAAGAAGGCGAACGATGCCTACATTGGCTCGACTTGGGGCCAGTACTATTTCGCAGCACCCGGGGCGGCCTGGGCGCGCGGCACAGACGACCCGTGGGAGAAGACGCTCAAGGTACGGCTTCCCTTCGCACTGGCGGGGCTTGCCGGGCTGGCCGTGCTCTTCCTCGCGGCCACCGTGGGCTGGGTGTCGAACGTCGACCGGAGGCTCCAGCTGGCCAGCCTGTTTGCGCTCCTGGTCCTGCTCTCCACCTCGCTCGTCCTACACCTCCGGGAGGCACGCCACTACCCTCTTGTGGTCCTCCTCGTGGGCTCCTGCCTCCTCGTCCACATCCGCCGCACCGTGCTTGGTCGCATGGGCTTTCGCACGTACCTGGCAAGTCAGACGGTCCTCCTTCTGCTCCTCTTCAATGTGTTTTCGCTCCCGTGGTTCGCGATCGTCGGCGGTCTCGGCCTTGAGCGGCTGTACTTTTTCTTTCGCCGCGATGAACCCATACGCCTGCGGCTTGTGCGTCTCACCCGCGACCTTTCCCCCCTCGTTTGCTCCGCCGTGCTCCTTGTGCCGGTGTGGCTCTACTTCGAGACGTTTCAGATTGCGGCCGTCCTCAGCAAGCTCCCGGTCCGCTTCACGCCGACTGAGCACTTTGCAGCGCTGCTGAAGTATTTTTTGGGCTACTCGACGCTGCTGCCTTCTTCCGCCGCGAAGGTGGCCGCCCTCGTCGCGCTCCGTCGCAGCGGCGGAGCGAGTATTCCGGCGTGCGTTCGAATCGCGACTCAGGTCTCGGACCTCTTCTGGCTGGTCGTCCTCGCCTATGTCGCCTGCACGAGCCTCCTTCCCTTCAGCTACGAGCGCTACGTGCTGGTGTTGCTCCCGATTCTGATGCTGACGCTCCTGATCGATGGCACCACCGTCTTCACCATGGCTCGCGTTGAGACTTCCCGCGCGGCGTCGCGCGTTCTCGTGGCCTGCCTCGGCCTGGCGTGGCTCGGCTCGGCGGCCTGGCTGCTCCCGCTGCGCTTGGCCGAGCTGCGCCTCCATAACGTGGAGCTCGAGGTGCCCTACCGCGGCCCCCTCGACTTTGCGGTGGAGTGGATCCGACGCGAGTATGCGCATCCGGAGCAGCTCGTGATCGCCACCAACTACGAGCAGCCGGCCCTCGTCTACTACTTGGGCAGTCACGTCATCATTGGATCCATTGGCGCGAACCTCCCGCAAGACCTCGAGTTCCAGCCCGACCTCATCATCTGGCGGCCCTGGAACCTCCAGCGGAACGCGCTGGCAGAGCTCACGGAGCGCGATCGCTACCACGCCGTTCGCTTCGATGTTGCGAACCTCCCGTACAACAACATCCCCCAGCTCGTCCCAAGCGTCTTCGTGCCCCTGACGCATCAGTTCACGACGCCGCTTCCGGCCGACCGCTCGAAGAGATTCATGATCCTGCGCCGCGCGCCCAATCCTGGGGCGAAGGAGCCGTGACGCAACGGCGCCGAGTGCCGCCGCGCACGACGCTCGCGGCGGTCACCTGCCCCGCCGCTCTGGCCGCCCTTTTCGCGCTGCTCACCGCAGCGAGCTGGCGCTGCTGGCCCGACGTACAAGTCGACTTCGGACGCGAGCTCTACGTCGCATGGGCGCTCGCTTCGGGACGGACTCTCTACGTGGACGTTTTCGACAAGAACGGCCCGCTGCCGCACTATGTGAACGCGCTCTGGTTCAAGCTCTTCGGGGCGTCGCTCACGGTGCTTGCGGTCTGCAACCTCGCGATCCTTGCCCTCTTCGTCGCCCTCGTCTACCGCACCTGCCTTCGTCTTACAGACCGGCTCACTGCCACGCTCTGTGGTGCCACCGTGCTCGTCGTCTCCGGTATCGCGCAGGAGATCGAGACGGGGAACTACAACTTCGTAACGCCGTACAACCATCACCAGACGCACGGCTTGGTGTTGGGCGCGCTCGGTGTGGCGGGGCTCGAACGCTGGCTCGCGGGCGGGCGGGCGGGCTTCGCGGGAGTGGCTGGCCTGTGCCTTGGTCTCGTCTTCCTGACGAAGGCGGAGCTCTTCGTCCCGATTGCCGGCGCGTCGGTGGTGGCGTGGGGTGCGGCAGTGTTCGGTGAAGATGCGGCGGTACGACCGCGCCGGGCGCTCCTCCCGTTTCTGCTCGGGGCGATCCTGCCAATCCTCGCCTTCACAGCAAGTCTTGCGACGCGCATGCCGCTCGGCGTGGCATGGGACGGCGTGCTGGGAAACTGGCGCCACCTTGGTGCGGGGACCTTCCGCGACCCGTTCTATCAAGCGGGTATGGGCCTCGACCACCCACTCGAGAACCTCGGCGCGATGCTGCGCGCGACCCTCGTGGTATCCGTCGCGGCTCTGGCGGCGATTTGGGGTGATCGGGTCTCGCGCGGCTCGCCGAGAGGCCGGCGCATCCCTGTCGTGGCCAGTACGCTCCTGTTCGCACTCATCGTTGCGTTCGGCCCGGTGATCCCCTGGTTCGATGCTGCGCTCGTATTGCCTGTCGTCTGTGCTGCAGCGGTCATCGGCGGGGCGTGGTGGTGGCATCGTGCCTCAGCCGATGCGCAGGGGCGGCGAGGCGCGCTCTCGATCGCACTGTGGGGCACGTACGCGGGGCTTCTCCTCGCGAAGCTCGGCTTGCTTCCGCGCTTCTACCACTACGGGTTCGCACTGGCCTCGGTCGCTACGGTGTTGGGGGTCGCGCTGCTCGTCGGCGGAGTGCCCCGCTGGCTGCGAAGCAGGAACGGGGCCGGCGGCGATCTGTTTCGCGCGCTGGCAACCGCCGCGGTGCTGGCGTTCCTAATGTTCCTCACGCTCTACTCGAACGCGTGGTGGGCTGGCAAGACGCTGCGCTTGGGAAGCGGCGACGACGCCGTTTTGGTGAATCCTCCGCCGGAGCTCACAGGCGCCATCATGGCACGCGGTCTCGCCCGCCTCCGAGCGGTCGTTCCTCCAGGAGGCACGCTCGCGGTACTGCCGGAGGGGGCGTTCCTCAACTATTGGCTACGCAGCCCGAACCCGACGCCGTATCTCTCGCTTCTGCCAGAGGAGATCGAGGCCGCGGGTGGCGAGCCGGCCGTGACTGCGCGCTTCCAGCTGACAGCCCCAGACATCATCGTGCTGATCTCCCGCAGCGGCGGGGAGTTTGGGGTGGGGATCTTCGGCCGAGATCCGCGCTGGGGGAAGTCGCTCGTCGACTGGGTGCGGAGGGTCTACGAGCCGGTGGAGACCCTCGGAGCCGATCCTCTCGCCGGCCAAGGCTTCGGGATCACGATTCTCAGGCGCGCGGGCGAGGCCGCGAACCGCTAGACCACAGGGATCGACCCTAGCCGTTTGCGAGGATCGTGGTCCGTCGGAACGAAGGGATGGAGCCGTACGGCCCATTACCGCGGGTTACCGCCCGAGGGTGAACTTCGGCTACGGGCGCCGCCGCGGGAAATCGGGACCCCGCAGCGTCACGCCTGCCTGGACGGCCTCTTCTTCCACAGAGATCCGCTGCTGCTCGCCGCCGGCTTCTAGACGATACTCCGGATCGACACGCACGACCGACTGCACTCCGTGCGTGGCATAGGGAACCCGAATTGCGTATCGACCATCGGCCGACGCACGGCTCGTTGCTCGATACTCGCCGCGGCGACCTCGGTTGGTGATGTATCCAAGGCGTGCCACGACCGTATCTCCCGGAACCGCTTCTCCCTCGATCCACGCGCCCGGGACCAGCTGGAAGACCTTGAACGGCGCCGGGCCGCCGCCGCTTGGAACATCGGGGTAAGAGGCCTCATACACGAGTCGATGTCGCGTCATCCCGCGGCCATCGTCTTCTTGGAGGCGGGCCATGAGGCTTCGCGTGCCGGGGGTCGGCGCCACAACGGGAGGATTCTGCTGCGTGACGACGAATCGGACCCCGAGCGAGTCGCCAATCGACGCCGCGACGTCTTCGTCGGTCGCTGTGAAGTATGCCAGAGACTTCGCGAAGTTCTCGCCTCCGAGGTCATCGCCGAAGTTTGTCACAATGGTCGGCCGGCGCCCTCGGTATTCGATCACATGCCCCCGTCCCCACATGGCGAGAACCGCGTATTCCGGTTTCCCCTCAGGATCGAGGAAGCCTGAGGTCTCGGGGGTGTTCTCGCGCAGCCAGCGCGCCGTGGCGACGAGGGCGCGATCTTGGTGGCGTGCAGGGGGCAAGGTGAGTGGGCGCCCCTCGAGCGCTTCGAGGTTGTTCTGCAGCGGCAGCCGGTAGGCATCCAGCACCGGCCAGAACAGGAATGCGAAAACGGTCGCCAGTCCGATCTGAACGGCGCGGCGACGCATTCCGCGCGTCGATCCAGTCCAACGGTTGAGCTGTCGCGCCGTCTCGTGGAAAGCCCATCCCAAGAGGATTGCAAGCGCCACGGCGAAACAGACGAAGAATCGCTTCTGCAGGAGCGTCACGATGCCGAAGACCGACGTCCAGGCGACGAACAGGTAAAGCGCCGCCCCATCACGCCGCCTCGACGCCGAAACGGCGAGAGCCCCGAGCGCGAGGGGCGCGAGGTATACGAAGCGAGAGAGTCGAAGCTCCGCCACTTGGGTGCCGAAGCGACCGTTCACCGAGAATAGCGGCACCGACTCTTCCACCATGGCCTGGAACCGCTCGCCCTTCGTGAGCCAGCCCCAGGCGTCTCCACTGCCTTCGAGCAGCCCAGGGGCTGCGGCGCCGCTTCCCGCAAGCAGGAGCAGCCCGAGACCCGCCGACTGCAACAGCCGTGCCTGCACTGAGTCTCTCCGTCCGACGCCTCGCCAGAGAACGGCGCACCCCGTATGGAAGAGTGTGAGGCAGAGGAAGAGCCAGGGCTGGAAGTGCGACAGCACGACGGGACTGAAAGCGTTCCACTGCGGCCAGGGTGCACTCCGACCGAGCAGCAGAATCAAGACCGCGGCCACGGCGTTGGAGGTCGCGAAGGCGACCGCGGCTCGATGGGCCGCGGCCCGGCTGGTTCGGGTGGCAGAGAAGACAGCGAATACGCCTTCGACAATCGAGACATGAAGCAGCGCTCCTGGCCAGATGAGCAGGACCGCCCCCAGCAGAATACCGACGACCACGGACGCTCGATTGGGCATCCATTCCGCAGCTTCCGCAGTCGAGAGTCGTTGCACGAGCCGCATCGAGCTCAAGAGCAGCAAGGCGCCGCCCAGTGCAACGGCGACGTGGTGGTCCACGAAGCCGATTTGCGTGTACCAGAAGTGGCCGGACAGAATCGCGAGCGAGAACCCGGCGACGACTGCGACCGAGAAGCCGAAGAACCCGAGGGCGAGCCGGTAGACCACGAGGACGGTCATGGCTCCCAGAACGGGCGGGACCCACGCAAGCAGGTGCTCGATCTCGACCTCATTGCAGAACCCACGAAAAGGGTACGCGAGGACCGAGAGAAGGAGGTCAAACGCCGGCGACCAGATCGGCCGGGCACCTGCGGGAAAGTTCAGGTATGGATCGAAGTCCAAAATAGTCGGAAAGTGTGCGAGGGCATATTGGATCCGCCGTAGGTGGTAATAGACATCGTGGTCGATGGGGTAGAGGCCATCGGGCCGGATCACCGTTGGCCACGGCAGGACCCTGATCGCAAGGGCCAGCACAAAGAGTACGGCGGGTGTGAGAACATACGCCCAGCGCCGCGGGCGCTCGGAGATTGACTGCGCCTCCGGGCGAGGTTTCGGCTTCATGCGCGCTGCACTCTAACCCAAGGTCTCGCATCTCAGCGGGAGATGGATCCCATGCTGCGTACGGGGCACCCATTGAGCGATGGTCGGATCTCTTGCGCCGGGAGCCTGAATCCCATCGTTCCGGAATACGACCCACAGCCTTGTGGCCTCTCGGCTCGGAACCTACGGTGCCACCAGTCGAACCGACATGAATGTTCAATCCGAATAGCGGCCAGGCGAAATCGTTGGCGCACAACTGTGTTTTTCCGGCGGGTCGAGAGCGGCGTCCCAGCCCGCAGTCTGGCGAAGACGACGGTTCCGGGCTCCGTAACCTGGTGAGGGGGCTCTTCGCGTAGGACGATTCGACGGCAGGGAGCGGGGTGAAGACTCGGCCACCCTCGACGACGACCGTTGCAAGCGTCTTGGTGTTCGGACCCTCGACACCGCGATATAGTCGAGAAAGATTACCCACGCCTGAGCACCGGTGTCGGCTCGTGGTGTAGGTCGTGGCGCGACTCGGCGGCCCGAGCCTCGGTGGTGAAACTTGGAGAGGGTGGCGCTCCCGGTGCCTCTTGCAGATGGCAACCCCCCCCTCACGCGCCCTGGTCGCGAGGGGACCGCGCCGAGCTGGCGTTCTCCAGAGAACACCTTCCTCCTCCTTGCGCTCCTTTTTGGCCTCGCATTCGTCGCCGTGGTCCCACCTCTCGACCCGCCGGACGAGAACTATCACTTGGCGCGCGTCTTCCTTCTCTCGGAGGGGCGACTCTCCCTCCCCGGAAGGGCTCCCGGATACGAGGCTTCGATCCCGCGTTCGTTAACTGCCCTCCACGCCCCGCGCGAGCACAGGGATTTCGAGTGGCGTCATCCGGTAGCGGAGGTCGCGGAAATGTTCGGGAAGCCACTCGATCCCGACAGCCGAGTCTCGGTGTACGGCGTGGCTTTGTACAGCCCGTTCGTCTATGCAGCACCAGCTACGGTGATGGCGATGGGTCGACCGCTGGGACTCTCAGCGGTTGCGCTCCTCTACCTTGGTCGTATCGCAAACCTCGTCTTCTGGGTCGCCGCCACGTGGCTGGCAATTCGCCTCGCACCGTGCCGGAAGTGGACTCTCACGGTGTTGTCCCTCACACCGATGTCGGTCTCGCAGGCAGCCTCGCTGTCCGCCGATCCGCCGACGAACGCAGTGGCGCTCCTTCTCCTCGTCGTCGTCGCCCGCACCTGGGCTCCGTCGACTCGACCACTTTCGTACCTAGAGGCGTTCGGATTCGTGGCACTGGGAGCGCTGCTCGGCCTCGTCAAAGCGGGCTATTGGCCCCTAGCTGCGCTCTTGCTTCTCATCCCGCCGCGGCGCTTCGGTGCGCGCTGGCAATATCCTGCTTTGCTTCTGGCGACAGCACTGTGCATGGCGATCTCGACGATCGCGTGGATCGCGGTCGTCCGGGCCGCGGACCCACCTCTCAAATCAATCGCGGATCCAGCACAGCAGCTGGCGCTGATACTGGACCACCCTCTTGTGTTGCCGGGAGTCCTCCTCTCGACCATTCCGAAGTACGGACTCTTTTACATCGAAAGTTTCATCGGGATCCTGGGCCATCTCGTCGTTGTCTTGCCGTGGGCAGTGTACGTCGCCTACGGGGGGCTCTTGGCTGCGACGGCCGCGATCGAAAGGGATCAGGTCGGGCTCCTTGATCGGCGAAAACGGGCCTTCCTGCTTCTCCTGTTTGTTGGCACGACGATCCTGGCGATGACGATGGGCTACGTGGGCTGGACTCCCGTGGGTGCTCCGCAGGTCTACGGCTTCCAAGGTCGCTACTTGGCGCCGCTTGCTCCACTCCTCTTTCTTGCGGTGCCCGCGCTTCCCGAGCGATGGTCGCCCGTTCGCGAGCCGCGAGCTGCCTGGGTCGCCTCCGGCTGTGCGGCGATCCTCGCGATCGCGGTCGTCGAAACGGCGAGGTCCTTTTTTCTCCCGCCTTGGTGAGGGAAGCGAATCTTGACCTCTCCGAATCGATACTCTTCGCGTGATGGTTTCGCCATGATCTACTCGCCCGAGGCGATCCTCGATCCCAGCCACAGGGACGGCACCGAGGAGATTCTCTCCGCCGGCGACCCCCCGTGGACCTGTCGCCGGGGAGAACCTTCGTCAAGACGAACGTGTCCTGCAAGAATGCCCTCTCACCCAGACTCGCGTGCGAGAGTCCCATTCAAGCGATGAACGAGACAGCTACCCCGCGCCTTGTGCCGGCCCGCCGCGCCGCGTGTGCCCTTCTCTTCTTGCTCTTCGTCGGTCGGGCGTTTTTCTCTGTGCAGCAGCACTCCGTCACGGTGGACGAGTTTGTCTACTTACCGGCGGGCATCGCCCTCTTGCAAACCGGCGACTTCGGCTTCACGGATCTGAACCCCCCGCTGGCACGCGCCCTACAAGCGCTCCCGATCCTCTTTGCCCATCCGAAGCTCCCGGAGAATGCCTCGAGCCGCACCAACCCGAGTCCCTGGCGTCTTGGCTACGTCTTTCAGGACTCGAACCGTGCGCGGTACGTCCAATTTTTCTCGCCTGCACGCTTTGTCACGGTGCTGCTCGGCGCCTTCGGAGCTGCGGTCGCCATGGGTTGGGCGCGAGCGGTTTGGGGGCAGGGAGCCGCTCTGGCCGCGCTCGGCTTTCTGGCCTTCGAACCCAACTGGATTGCGCACGCAGGGTTGGTCACGACGGATGTGCCCTTCTGCACCGCGGCGCTGCTTGCGCTATGGACGCAAGCGCGCGCCCGCGAACGGCCGAGCCCGTTCCGGACCGCCCTCGCCGGTGTCGTACTCGGCGCGGCGCAGCTCACCAAGTTCACCGCTTTGCTCCTATACCCCGTGCTGCTCGTCCATATTCTGCTCGTGGCACGTCCCGTTGGCCGCGGACTCCGCCAGCTCGCGGTGGTGAGCGCCATCTCCCTCCTCGTGCTGAATGCCGGCTATTGCTTCGAGGGGTCTTGCGAGATCGCTCCGGCTTCGAACACCGCATCTACCCTCTGGCGCACTCTCCACGATCTCCGCGTGCCGCTGTGTCTGCCCCGGAGCTATGTGCGAAACCTGGCTTTGAAGTCGGAGCAGACGGTCGCGGGCTTCCCCACCTACCTCAACGGACGCGTCTATCGCGGGAGTGCGCCCTGGTACTACGCCCTCGAGTGCCTTCTGATGAAGAGCACGTTGGGCGCGCTCGGCCTCTCGGTCGCCGCCGCCTTCGTCGGAACGCGCGCCCTGTCCTCAAAACTCGACAATCGCAGGCGCGTGTCCATCCTCCTCTGGATCACGACCGGGCTCGGGTTGGTGCTGGCTTCCTCAGCAACAAACCTGAACCTCGGGGTGCGCTACGTCCTGTTGCTGTATCCGTTGCTCGCTCTGGCAATGGGGGGCGCATGGAGATGGGCCCCGAGGCTCACCGCTGCACTCTTGGTGGTTCATGCCTTCGAGTCGGCGGCCGCGTATCCCAACGAGCTCGCTTTCTTCAACCTGGTCGGCGGAGGCCCGGGCGGAGGGCTTCGCTACCTCGCGGACTCGAACCTCGACTGGGGACAAGACCTGCCTGCGCTTGCGAAGTTCATGCGAGAGAACGAAACCGGACCCATCCAGCTCGCCTACTTCGGGCGGGTGGACCCTCGGTTGTACGGCGTCGAGTTCAGCCTCCTCGACCCCAAGCCGCACTCGGGATGGGTCGCCATCTCAGCGAACTTCCTGGCGGGGCTTCCGTATCCCCTCTTAGACGCGGCGACCGGAACGAGTCGCTGGCCGGCGCCGGGAGAGTTCGAAGCCTTCGGGAAAATTCCGGCTGTCGCGCGCGTGGGCGCTTCGATCTACGTCTACCGGACTCCTCCGTGACCTGTCTCGGGCAGTCCTGGCGACAGCCTTGCGCTCTCCTCTCGGCGGGGTGCCGGGGAACGGGGGCCGGGGGCGATCGGGGGATGGAGCGGCCGACGCGATGGACCTAGGGCATCAGTGCGCGCGCAGCAGCTGCGCCCTCTTCTTCTCCACAAGGGCCTCAAGGCGCGATCGAAGCGCAAGGGCGCGTTCGTCCAAGGGGTGGCGCTGGACGAGCTCGCGGGCTTGCTCGAGGGCGGGCCCAGCGGTTTCGTGCTCCGCCAAGCTGATCACGAGGCGCTCGCGTTCGACGAAGGCCTCGGGGCGGAGCTCGAGCGCGGCCCGGTCCGCCGCAATCTGCGACCTCCAGTCACCGAGATCGGCGTAGAGCTCGGCGAGGCGCGAGAGAGCATCGAAGCGAAGATCCGGATCTCGGCTTTCGCGGTTCGCGAGGAGCTGCTCATAGTCGAGAGGCAGCACGTCACGCGCGGCCAGCCAGTCGGGACGCGCACGTAGGACCGACGCGACGTCAAAGCCCGCGGCCGGGTCGAAGGCCACGCCCTCGCGCGCGTAGTAGGCCTCGACACGACGCAGATTCTCGGCGTTGCGCGCATTTCGCCGCAAAAAAACGCCATGATCCCGCGCGCGGAAGATGGGGATCCAGCGCACATCGCCCTCAACGAGCGGGAACGTGTAGGTGTTGGCGTAGCTGAGCCCGAACGGCCGGCCGACGGCGAAGAACAGGTCCACGTCGCGCCGGTCCAGGCGGTCGAGGGGGGAGAGCTGGCCGGGCTCGGTGTTCCCGAGGCGTATCGATTCGTACTCCGCGAGCACCTCAGGCGGGTAATGCTCGGTGCGGCCGTCGATGAACGTTCGCAGGTGCGGCGAGAGCCAGTAGCCGAGGAAGCCGCCGAGGTAGTAGGGATTGAAGAGATTGCCTTCGAGGCCCGCGTCGCGGAGGAATTCCATCCCCGCCGCCGCGTAGCGCTGGCGAAGGTAGACGCTCTCGAAGTAGCCCTGGCGCTCCTGTGCCGTTTCTGTCACGAAGCTCGAGAAGCTGATCTGCGCAGGAAACATGACCGCGACCATGAGGGCGCCAGCCGCGAGGCCAAGCTCCGTGCGTCGCCTCGCCAGGGGGTGGGCCGCGAGGAACGAGCGCGCCACGTGCAGCAGGAAAAGAAGCACAAAGAAGCCCAGCCACAGGAAGCGAAGCGCGGTGACCAGAGCCACCGCCGAAGCGACAGCGACGGCAGCGCGCTTGGGATCGAGGGCATCGAGCAGGTTTCGCGAGGGGCGACGGAGCCAGCGCACCGCCCCGAGCACAAGCGTGGCAGCGAACAGGAGGAGCAGGGTGTCGGTAAGACACCACGCGAGGGTCGTGAGCGCAGGGTTGGACGGAGCCGGCGGGGCGAAGGGACGGAAGGGACTCCACTCGTCCGCCACCGCGAGGACGGCTGTCGTCGTCGAGGAGTGGAAGAACGTGAGATGCTGCTCGAAGCCTCTCGGATTGAGCAGCGTTGCGGTGAGCGCCAGGAGCAAGGCCAGACCCAGCACGCGTGCAGCTCGCCACTCGCTGCCTGCGCTCTCGCCGAGCCGCTCTCGCAATCGCGCACGAAGCCCGATGCCGCCCAGGCCGGCACCGAGCAGCCCGAATCCGACCATGAAGACGGAATGCGCGTTGGCCCAGAAAAGAAGGAGCAGCGCCGCCGTACCGATGCGGGCGCGCGTCGGTGGCTCCTCCTTTTCGAGCAGCAAGCGATAGAGAGCGAGCGCGCAGAGGATGCTCACGAGATCCGGCCGGAGCTGGAAGAGCCGGAACCAGGAGAGCACGACGAACGTCATGAAAGCGGTCACAGTGAAGACCGTCCCTGCTCGCTCGCGTCGCAGGATTGCGTAGGCCAGACCGAGGATTCCCATCACCGTCACAACGTGCAGGACCCGCAAGCCGCGCAGGCCCACGACGCGCGCGGCTTCGTACACGAGCACACCGAAAAGCCAAGAATGCTGTACGGGCCGGATCGGGCCCGAGGTGAAAAGCATGGGGTCGGAGGCCGGCCAGAGGCCCTCTCGCGTGTAGGTCTCTCCCATCTTGAGGTGGAACCAGAGATCGTCGGTGCCGAGCGGACGGCCCACGAGATAGAAAACGACGAGCAGGAGCAAAGCGCACGCCAGCCAGACCATCGCGACCGCAGCCATGACGAGCCAGTCTCCGTGCTCGCGGCCATCGTGCGGTCCTGATTTCATTGGCAGAGCTCCCTTACGACACACAGTACGGTCTTCTACTCGATAAAGTGTTGGTCCCGTGAGATCCGATGGGCGCGTCGCACCTCTCATCTTTGGATTGTCTCCCGCGCCGTCGATGATCGGACTGAGATGCCCCGGCTCCGGACCTCGCTTTTCACGACTTCTCGTACGCGGCGGGACCCCGCGGTCTTCGTCAGCTCTGAGCGGCTGCGGCACGACCGGGGTCGTGTCCTTGCGCCTCTAGCCTCCGTCGGCGATCGGTGTCACCCCCTCTGTCCGCAGGCGAACCGCTGCTTGGCGTGTCCATGCGGCGTCGTGATGCAGAGGCGCGAGCCTCAGCGATTCCTCGAGGTCATACAGAGCCTCGCCACGGCGCCCTTGCGCCAGTCGCACGCGCGCGAGCAAGTGGCGCACGTGCCCGTCCTCGGGGTAGAGCGCGAGGGCATGGACGTACGCGGCGGCGGCCTCGTCGAGCGCCCCCTCACGGTGTCGTTCGGCCCCGAGTCCTGTCCAGGCGTGACGGCTCTCCGGGTACGCCGCGAGCGCTTGGGCATAGAGCCGCTCCGGTGCGGCCCAGAGCGCCGCCTGGCGCCCACTTGCGAGGGCGAGGAGCACGAGTCCGAGTCCAACGGCAGCCCCCGCCCACCGCGTACGACGCACCCACACAGCGAGGGGCTCCGCGACGGGGGCGAGAAAACCCGGGAGGGCCAAGGTCAGGTAGCGATCTGCGAAGACGGTCGTCATGGGGATCAGCTGGACCACGGGCAATAGCGCTGCCACAACCCAAGCCAAGGCAAGACCAAGCCGGCGCTCACGCCGCACGGCCACGGTCGCCACGAGTGCGACTGCGATCAGACCTGCGAGCGGGCCCAGTACGCGCGGGTCGAGCCAGCGCCCGATCGCCATGGGCTGGACGCAGTGCGTCGGATCGAAGGGGAGATAGGCGAGGCGTACGTAGCGCCACAACACCTCGGGTAAGATGCGCGCGGTAGCGGCGGGTGAACCTCCAAACCAGGGCGCCACTCCGCCCTCGAGCGCCTGCGCCTTCACATTCTCGAGCGCGACGCTCAAGCCCAAGGCGCCAAGCGCTCCCACAGCGGCGACGTCGCGACGGTGGGTGCCGCCATGGGTCCACCAAGCGATCGCGAAGACGGCCGGCAAAAGAACGAAGCCGGCCTTGGCGAGCAGGGAGAGAGCGGCGAAGCCGAGCGCGGCGACAAGGCGCGCGCGTCGCGGGGACTCCAGCTCGGCGAGCCAGCGCTCGAGCGCAAGCAGCGCGAAGAGGAGCGCGAGGAGGGTCTTCGACTGACTGATCCACGCGACTGCCTCAACGGCGGCAGGATGCACGAGGAGAAGCGCGCCTGCGAGGGTCGCACCCACGGAGGAAGCGCCGCAGCGCCGCATGACCGCGCGTAGGGCGGAGGCGCAGCCCGCGAATAGGAGCACGTTTGCAATGCGGTAGCCGAGCGGTGCGTCCGCGAAGAGATGCCGCTCGAGGTACAGAAACCCCATGTGCAACGGCGCCCAATTGGCAAAAAACGGCGCCTCAAAAATACGCCGGAGCGCTGCAACGAGCGGCAGTGTGAGGATTTCGTTGCGCTGAAGATAAATCCAGTCGTCGGACACGAAGCCGCCCGAGAAGCTCGGCGCATAGACCGCGAGCGCGACGGCGGCGAAGGTCGCGTAGGCAAGGGCCTCTCGCTTCACAGAAACAGGAAGCTCCCTCACGAGGCCGCGCTTCTCAGACCTTGCAGCGAGGTCTTCGGGGGCTTTCGTCTCCCGCGAGATGCGTCCTCCGCGAGCGCCGAGCCAAGCAGAAGCTGAAGAGCCTTGTGCTTCAGGACGGCCATGCCAGCTGCATTAACGCATCGAACACACGAAAGGTACCCCCGCTGGTCTCTCGAGCCGGCCATGTCGACTTTTGTGCCGCGGAGAGTTGGCGCACCAGTAGAGGATGAAACCGCTCACGACGCAGGCACTTTGTACCGGATTAAGGCAGGCACGCCACCGGTCGTTCGACACGTCTTCGCTGTGCTGGCAGGGTCCATCGCCGTCGCAGGAGAAGGGCGAGCAAGCCTCACGCTCGGGCGCCCTACGGAACGCGTGTTGCTGTATCCAAGGGCCTATGGCAGGCTGCTCGGTTGCCTGCGCGCAGGACGCCAGGGAGGCAGCGACGCCTTGGCCGAGAGGGGGATCCGGGAGGTCATTGCCGGGCCGAACGCCCGGCTTTGGCTGGCGGTGTCGGCTGTCGTGGCGGGGCTGGCGGTTGCGGTGCGCATCCACAGCGCTTTCCTCTATGCCCCGCTCTATGACTTCGATGGCCCGGGCCACGCCCTGAACGTTCTCGCGATTCACCGCGGTAGGCTCCCGGACGTCGCGACCTGGGCCGGCTTCCACCCGCCGCTCTACTACGCGCTCGGCGCCCTGGTGTGGGCGCTGCTGCCCGAGGCGGTGCCCGTGCATGTGGGGCTGCGGCTCCTCTCGGGCGCCGCAGGGCTCGCCCTGGCCGTGATCGTCTGGCGCACACTGGCTCGCTTGGTGTCCGCGCCCGACGCCGCGATCGCGGGCGTGGTGGTGTTCTGCAGCCCCGTGTTCACGATCGCAAGCGATATGCTCGGCAACGAGATGCTCTGCGCCTGCTTCGTTACGGCCGCCCTCTCGCGCCTCGTGGCGGTGCCGTGGGAAGTCACCGACAACCTCCGACACGCTGTAGTGACGAGTTTGTTTCTCGTAGGCGGGCTGCTCACGAAGTCGACCGCACTAATCGCAGTTCCCGTCTGCGCCGGGTTCTACGCGCTCGGGTACCGCGGGAGGCCGGCGCGAGCCCTGGTCGCCGCGGCCCTGGTCGGCGGCCTCCCGCTGCTCGCGGCATCGCCGCACTACGCGCGGCTTTTGCACGCGTCCGGTGGCTCCCTGCTCAGCGTCGTGAGCGGTGCAGCGCTTACGCCGGAGGTGCAGCGCGAGATGCGCGTGCAGCCTCCGGGCGAGCGCCATCTTCGCGACTACCTGACGCTTCCTCCCGCCACGTTCCTATCCCCGGTCCATGTTGCGCCCGGCATGGAGCGCTCGGTACCCGGGATGCTCTGGGGAAGCACTTGGGCAGACGCCCACGGCGAGTTCCTTCCGATGGACCAGCCCGCGGCCGTCGGTGGCGCCGCGGCCCTCTCGACCGCGGGTCTGCTGCCGGTGGCGCTCGCGGCGTTCGGTCTTTGGCGGTTCCTTCGCTCCCCGCGCTCCTTCACCGGCGCGGTCGCGCCGCTCGTCTTCGCGGCGGCGCTGATGGTCGCCTTCCTGCGTTACACGTGGATGCTACCGGCCTACTCTGCGGTGAAGGCGAGCTATCTTCTTCCCGCCTCGCTCTCTGCCGCGCTGCTGCTTGCCCTCGGCCTAGACGGCCTCGGACCCCGCGCTCGCGTCGCTGCGCGGATCGGCTGTCTTGCGCTCGCCTTCAGCTCGACCCTCGTCCTGTGGCAGGTGTGGTGGACGTGAGGCTGGCCCCCGCGCTCGCTCTCCTCCTGTTCTGCGGCTGCGGGACTCCCTCCACGCCGACGGAGACGGTGATTGCCTACTTCCGCACGATCGGTCGCGATCCAATCCGCTCGGCGGATCTTCTGAGCGACGCGTTTCAGGCGCGGCACGGGCTGCACGTCGCTACGAGCGCCGAGATGCGCGGCTGGGAGCAGCGCTTGCGCGGTAGTTCGGGGGCGTCCGTCGAGGCCCCGGGGCAGGGAGACACTCCGCGCTCGCTCCACCACGCCGAGATCGCCTGGCTCGGCACGCAGATGAAGCCCGTCTTCCGCGAGCTTGCCGCGGCGCTCCGCGCCACACCCCTCGAGGAGCAGATTGAGGGCGACCGGGCGGAGGTGGCGGTGCGCGTCCTCGCGCCGCAGACCCCGTCCTTCGTGCAGCGGTTCACGCTCTCGCGCGATTCCGCCACTGCGCGCTGGCGCATCGACCGCATCGACCAGGCAGAGGTCGACGAGCGGAACCTCCCCGCTGCCTTCGTTGCGGCGCCTTCCGAAGAGTTGCGGCGCCGCCTCGCGGCGGCGCTCGCGGTACCCGCGGCATAAGACGGAAGGCAAAAGGCGCCGGAGGAGGCCGTTGCAGCGTCCAGCTCCGCTGCAACGGCTGGAGGGGACGGGCCCGTGCGGGTGCCCAGCCGCTTCGACACCAGACGCGACGCAAGCATCCGCCCCGCTCCTTGTGCAACAGCCTCGAAGCCTGAACGGCACTCGGCCGCGACGCCTCCGGACTCCACCAAGCCCTTCCGTTACCCTGCATTCGATGTCGCCAGAGAAAAGCGATCGGCTCGTTTCGCGAGGTGAAGTCGCTTGCGTCGGCACGATCGCGCTCTCCTATCTTCTTGTCGGCCTCGTGCTCCCGATCGGTCCGAACGTCCCTCTCGGCGACTCCTGGACATTCGCGTGGAGCGCCCGGGAGCTCGCAGAGCACGGCCGGCTCGTCCTTTCCGATGGCCAGTCGATGACCCTCGTGGCGCAACTCCTGCTCGCGGCGCCGGCGGGTCTCCTTTTCACCGCCACGCCGTCGGTCCTGAATCTATTCAACTTCTGCCTGTCGGGCGTGACGACGGTGCTCTTCTTCCTATCCTTTCGGGCGCTCGATCTGCCTCGCACAACCGCGCTCCTTGCAGCCGGCACCCTCGCAGCCAATCCGATCTGGCTCGCGCAGTCGGTGTCCTTCGACACAGAGATCTCGTTCCTGTTTTTCTCGGCCCTCGGCCTGCTGGCGCTCCTTGTCTGGGATCGCGGCGGGCCGCGTGCCGCGATCTGGTTATCGGGCGCAGCCTTCGCCGCCGCCGTACTTGTTCGCCAACATGGAATCGTGTATGCGCTGGCAGGGTTCCTCTATGCCGCATGGTCGCGCCGCCAGCGGAGCACGGTCCTCGCTGCCTTCCTGCTCCCCGTGGCGGCGCTCGTGGGCTTTTACGCCTGGCTCCACCTTGTCCACGGTGTCCCCAAGGCCTTTGTATGGAGTCAGAAGATCCTGGCCGTGCGGCTGTCGCATCCGGTGGGTCTTGCAATAGCGAGCGCGCTCGACCTCGTGGTCTCTGCACAGTACTACGGCCTCTTCTTGATACCTCTGCTGCCGCTCGCAGGCCGCGTCGGAACTCTCGTCCCCGCGCGTGGCCCGCGAGCACGCGCGGCCGCGGGGCTGCTTGTGCTGCTCGCCCTCGGAACCGTCCTTGCCACCTTCGGCTTTGGGATGGTCATGCCGTCCCTCCCGAACGTCGTCACGCTGCAGGCGGCCAGCGCACCCTTCGGGATCGACGGCCCGATGGTGGGGCTGCGCATCGGGCTGACCGCCATTGCGGTTGCGACAGGCGCGTGGGCGCTCTTGGCAGGCCTCGCGCACGCGTTTCAGAGCGACGGCGCCTCCGAGGGGGCTAGGCACTTCGTCGCCGCATGTGCGGCGCTGCTGCTCGCATTCAGCCTCCTGACCGGGCTCTTTTTCGACCGCTACCTCCTGCCGCCGCTGCCGTTCCTCGTGCCCCTTGTGCTTCCGCGCGCGGTCCCGGGGCGTTTGGGCGTGGTAGCGAGTACGGGACTTCTCGCCCTGGTTCTCGGATTTTCGCTCTTCTTCGTCGATCAACGCATCCGAAGCTCCGCCTGCGAGTGGGAGGTGGCGCAGGCCTTGCTGCGCGAGACCCAAGACCCGCACCGCATCGATGGAGGTGTCGCCTTCAACGGCTACTACTCCTATCCGTGGCTGTCGAAAGCCTACGGCGCCGCACAGCAGGATCCATGGCCTCCGTGGGTACAGCCTTCTGCGGACCTCGTTGTGCGCCCCTTTGCGCTGGACGATCCGCGGGTCAAGGAGATCGATCGGCACCGCTGCCCGAACCATGCGAGGCTCGAGCCTTTCCAGGTATTCGTGTACCGCCGCACGATCTTCAGCGGGCCACCGCTTCGAACGCCTCAAGGGTAGGAAGTGTGGGCTGGTCCGCGCTCTGCGTGGTCGATCCGCTAGTAGATCACGAGCGCCGGATCTCGAGGCGAGGGGGTGGTGTGCGGAACTGGTGCACCACCTAGAGTCCCGGCCCGGTCGAGAGCTCCGGGTAACACCAAATAGAGACGGCTGCCGCGGGCTCACGACGTCGGGCGCGTGCCCGCGGCGCTCCCACCCGATGCGTGGCTCTGGGTCGGTCCCGGCGTCCGTCATTACGTCCAGAGCGAGAGCCAGCTCGCTCCGAAGAGTGCGCCCAGCCAACCCGCGACCAGCGCCTCGGTCACGTCGCCCCCGAGCCAGCGCCGACCGACTTGCGGCGCGAGACCGAAAGCGAAGAAAAGTGCGAGCACCGGGACGAGCGCGAGCCCGTATGGGGCGCGCGCCTGCGTGAAGAACGGAAGCTTGAGGGTGACGTAGAGCATGGCGAAACCCACCGCAAAGACCACCGTCACGAGAAAGGAGAAGGCCGCACGCTGATGCCCGTCGGGGTCACCCAGGGCACGGGCGAGGACACGAAAAGCACCGACCACGAGCGCGACGGTCGCTGGGAGAGCCAGGAGCGCGACGGCGGCCATGAGTTCGTAGTTGAACGCGGCTTCACGCAGGATGATCCCGGCGCGTCCCCCGAGATAGCCGTCTGCCCAGAACGTGGAGTAGAGGGAATCCCAGAAGGAATGAAAGCCCGAGAAAAGAGGCCGCTCCAAGGCCGCTCCGAAGCGCGTGTAGTACGCCGCGGTGTGGAATCCCGGCTGCTGCCACCACACCAGCGCGTCTCCCGGAAGATCCCAGTTCCCGACGAACGGCCGTCCGAAGTAGCGGACATTGCGCGCGTACCACCAGCCGCAGGGAGCGACGAGCGCCGACGCAAAGACCAGCAGCCTTGCCGCGATGCGCCCGGGCGACGCATGCTCGAGGACCCAAAGCTTGCAGGCAAGGAAGAACGCGACCACCGGCACGACGATCAACGCTGTGAATTTCGTTAAGAGCGCAAGACCGAGGAGAACACCCGCCCCCGCGACGGCAGCCTGGCTCGCCCGCTTCGCGAGCAGCGCGCGCACGGTCACGAGTAGGGCCAGCGCGACCAAGGCGGCGTGGGGCGCCTCGTTGGACGGGTAGACCGCCATGTACAGGTTTACGGGCACCGCGGCCGCAAAAAGCGCCGCGAGGACGCTGGCACGCACATCGCCGGGAGCGAGCGCTCGTGCGAGCGCCCACGCAACAGTCACCATCACGAGACCCGACAAGAAGGGAAGAATGCGCAGAGCACTCCAGGGGTCCACAACCGGAACCCACGCGGCAAAGGCGGCCGACAGCAGCGCGGACGCCACGTAGAAGAGAGGCGGGTGATACGTTGACCAGCCGTCTGTCGCCAGGGGGAGCGCGTGCTGCCGCTGCACAAACTCGACGTAGGCCATGTGGTTGCCGAGATCGAAGCCGAAGCCGCTCCGCACGGGAATCCGAGCGTAGACGGCGAGCACCGAAGCCGCGAAGAGAAGGAGGCCCAGTGCGAGTGCGAACCGGGGGACCAGCGCATGCAAGCGTGGCCCCGCCCTGTGGCGCCAGAGAATGGAGCCCATGCCGACCGAGGCAAATAGGCCGAGAAGCAGCGCGCCGCGCCTCGCCACACTTCGCCACGTGAGGGGCCCGGCACGCCACGCCGGGAAAGGGCGCGTGTCGTCGGCAATGATCGCGGGGCGCGGCGGTGCGCCTTCGTGCTGTGAAGTCCAGGAAGCGTCAGTGCCGAGAGACTCGGCAAGTCCTTCCACGCGAAGCGCGAGCAGCGCTGGCCCACGCGCGTTTCGTACCGTGGCGCGGAGCTCGTTCCTGCCCGCCACCAGTAGGTCGCTCACCTCTGCAGTGGCTTCGCACTTCCAGTCTTGAGACACCTGCGCGAGGGCGGGAACGCGTTGACCGTTGAGCTCAAGCTCGAGCTCACGCAGCGCACGGACGTGCAGCCAGACGGGCCCGGCGCTGGGAGACCCCTCGAAGACGCGCGTGAACGTCGTCGCCGGCTTGGCACCCCGCTCGGGCGGCTGCGACAGCGCTGTCACCTCGTCCGGGGCCATGATCCAGAGGCCACGCGGGTCCTGCGAGACGAAGATCGTTTGAGGTGAATACGTGCAGCGAAACCAGACGAGAAGCGCCGGCAGCAGCAGCAGTGCGGCCGCCCCGGCTTTTTGGAGGCGACTCCGCGGCATTCGCATGCGCATCCTCTCGCGTGCCGCTCACGGCGCGACAGACGGTAGTGGCAAGCGCGCCTCTGCGCCCATGCCACGAGGCACTAGCGTCCAGTCTTATGGAGGAATTGGCTCGCGAGCAGCGTGCGCGCGATGTCCTACGGCCAGACCGGGCGCGCAAGCGGTTTGTCGCCGATGAAAAGGATTTTCCGGCCGTGGAGCCAAGGGGCGCGAGAACCTGCGAGAGCAAAATGCCTATAGCGAGAGCCTGCTCGCGGACGGGCGTACCTGGGCGGTACCTTAGGGATAGACCGTCGTCGACCCCGATCTCCTCGTTTCCTATGGGTGGGGTAAACGAATCGGTCTCCAAATCCGTGCGCCCCATCCCGCGTGGACCCGGCTCACCGAGCGGGTTGTCGCGCGACCCCTTTCTCGAGCCGAGCGGCGCGATGCACCTCCAGCTCGGCGCAGGGCTCGTCTGGGTCTGGGCGCTCGCCTTCGCGGTGTGGGGAGGCGTCCGGGGCGGTGGTCGAATAATAACACTATACGGTGTTGACCGGCTAAGAAAATTTCTACCCGCCGGGCTCAGGGGAGCGCGGCTGCGCCACCACTGCCGCTCCCCGCCTGCCGAAGCTGCTCGAGCTCGGCGCGGGCCTGGCGGTCGTCCGGCTGCCGGGCGAGACCCTGCTCCAGCAGCTCGATCGCGCGGCTCCTCTCGCCTGCGGCCGCATAGACGCGGCCGGCCAGCAGGAGCGCCTTGCCGTGCAGGTCCACCGGGCCGTAGACCGGGGAGACCGGCGGCGCCCCGCTCGTCAGCACGATGTCGATCTCGCGCCGGGCATCTCCGACACGTCCAAGCGTCAGGTAGTCGGAGGCCAGGTTCTGGCGGCATACCAGACAGCGCGGGTTGTCGCGCAGGAAGTCCGCCATCTGCGCCACCGCGCCGCGCACGTCGCCGGCGTCCCGCAAGGCGCCGTTCAGGCCGATCGCGGCGTCCTCGGCGTGGGGATCGGCGGCGAGCGCCCGCTCGAAGGCCAGCCGCGCCCCGGCCAAGTTGCCCGCCTGCCGCTGCGCGAGCGCGAGGCGCACCTGTACCGGCGCGAAGTCCGGGTGGCGCGCGGCCTGCATCGCCCAGAAGGTCACGCTGTCCCCCGGTGGACGGGTCGCCACCCGCGGCACGAGCAGAAGCTGCTCCACCAGGAATCCGAGCAGGATCAATCCGGGGAAGCCGAGCACCGGGAGCAGGCGATCGCGCCACCAGCGGCGCGTGCTCACCCGAGGTTCTTCCGGAAATCTGCGCTCCGCACCTGCCAGATGAAGGAATCGTAGTAGTAGTGGAGCACGCCCGTCGTGCGGTTGATCACGAACACCACTGCCGGCGCGATGGAGCCGAACACCGTGGAGAGAAAGCCATAGGCGAAGATGGCCAGCACGTAGGCCCAGACGTGTCGTCCGGCGTGCAGATAGCGGAACACGCCTGCACCCGCCCGCTCTGGCAGCGCGGCGGCCTTCCGCCGGTTGTAGTGCCACGCGAGGGCGTCGTATTGCAAGCAGTGGAAGAAGCTTGAAATCGCGTAGCTCAGGAAGGGATTGCTATAGACGACGTAGGCGTAGTACCAGACGCCGTAGGTCGTGAGCGTGATCGCGATCTTGAACGGGGAGACGGGCTGGCCCTCGCGCACGCGACGCAGCAGGTCGAGCGCGAACAGCACCACCACGCCCACCGCGACCACTGCGGCGATCTGGTACAGCAGAGCCCCCAGCCACGCGGGCGGCGGAAGGCCGGCGTCGAGCAGGCTGTAGGCATAGATGTAGTTGTAGAGGTCGCCCTTGGCGATGATGTAAATGAAGAGCGAGAAGCAGAGCCAGAGGTCGAGATTCGGCCCGCTGCGCGCGACCACACCGTTCTTGGCGTCGTAGATGCGCATGAAGCCGTAGTGCTGGCGCACGAAGTGATACTGGTCCCAGACGAAGACCAGCTGCAGGAGCTGCGAGCTGCGCGCCGCAAGCAGCGCCATCACACCCACCACCAGGACCGGTACCACCACCAGCCGATAGCGGTTGCGAGCGAACTCGTCGGGATCCGCGTAGGCGCGCAGGAAGGTCGGCACGTGATGGCCGATCGCCATGAAGGTGAGGACGACGCCGGAGATGTTGGCCTCACTGAACCAGAGCGTCGCCACGTTGATCAGGGCAACCGCGAGCAGGGGGCTTCCGATGAAGAAGACCCAGTCGAAAAGGGGCGAGACGATGTAGCGCTGCCGTGACCACGCCTGCCACGCGGCGGGTCGGACGGCACCGGCAGTGAGCTCCCCTGTGGCCACGACACACCCGACTCCGAAATGGCCCAACGAGTATACCCCGACGGGCGGCCACCCGGAGCCGGGGTCGGGGCTCCGGGCATGGCGGCCGTCTACGCCGGGCCAAGCGGCTACTCCACCTTCACGTTCTTGGCGAGGCTGGTCCGCATGGGTGCCCTGGACGCAGGACCGTCGCGGCCTCTTGGATCGCGGGAAGACCGTCCGAGACCATCCGCCCACCGATGGTCGTTCGGGTGCCGCAGAGCTGCTGGCGCTTTGCCTACGGGAGCTGCGAGAAGCGGAATGGCGCCGCTGAAGCCTCTGTGAGGCAGCAGAAGTCAACTGCCGGCCTCTCTTTAGCTTTCCCAATCCGATGTCATCCAAGACTCCACAGCGAGCACCTTGGGAGCGATCCCGCACCCCCGGAGTGCCCGGACCTCGCAAATTCGACCGCGGTAGAATCCTGTGATGCCGGCCTGGTCCAGAAATTCGACGTGGGTGAGAGGGCAGAAGCCGCCTCCTACGATGAAGTGAGCGCAACCGATCGACGAGCCGCAGAAAACGCACGTCGTCCCCGGCACGGCACAAACTGCCATTCCCGCTCCGCCGCTTTCGTTCAGGGACCGAGCGCTGGAATGCGGTAGAGATGATTCTCTCCCACCGAATCGATCCACTCAAAGTGCGAGAGGCGCTCGAACGCCTGGCGATCAGCGTCCTTCCCGCGGAAGAGCGCGTGTGTGACGCCGAGCGCCCGCAGCGCTCGCGAAGCCGGGTCGATGTTCACGATCACACAATCCCGCCCACACAATTCGAAGACCGGTCGCGGGGATGAGACCGCCACGAAGGCGATGTGCGCATACCGATTGTAGATATTGCGCCCGCGTCCTTCGGGATCAAGACGCTCCCACAACGAGAGCTGCGGCACGGGCTGCAGGCCGTTTACCGCGCGCACGCCGATGGCGCGAAACAGGTTTGGCAGGTCGTCGCGACCGAAGGCGACCCAGGTGCTTCCGCCCGGCGTCTCGTGGTCGATCTCGATGATTCGCCGTGAAAGGGGATTTCCCGTCAGGTAGGCGGAGCCACCGATGACGACGGGGTTGAACCACGCGGTCGTCGCAAACGAAGCCGCTGCGAGCAACCACGGAGCGAGAGTGCGCCGGCGCGAAGTGAGCGCCAGCCAGGTGAGGAGTCCGTTTACGCCTGCGAGCCCGAAAAGGACCTGCGGGCGAGCCTCGGGGAGTGCTCGGGCCAGCGGGATCGATAGAACTCCCAGAAGGCCCGCCCACAGCACCGCCAGGACCAGGGCGAGACGACGCTCGGTGCCAATTGCCGGGGGAGCGCAGGCCAGGAAGCGCAAGAGGAGCGCGACGTCTGCGAGACCGATCCCGATCACGCAGCGCGCTCCTGGAACGAACGACAATCCTGTCGCGCGCGCAAGCCAGGCGGGGAAGCCGAATGCCGCGTACACCACGAGTGCGGCCTGGTACGCAAGAAGCAGCAGCGCCACTCGGTCGATATGCGAGCGCCCCCGTGCCGCCCTGACGAGCCACAGCAGCATGGGCATCGGTGCCAGCACCCACAGCGATGCCGCCTCGCACACGTTGTAAAACGGGCCCCACTTGGACGCCCACAGCCCCGTCGCGAAGTTCGCGGTGAGAAGCGCCCAGAGCGGGCGGTCGCCACCCCTGGAAATGCGCAGGCCAGGGTACACCGTCGCGCGCATCGCCTCGATCGCGGCATGCGCTTCCGATGCGAAGATCCCAAGGACCACGAGGACGAAGAGCCCGGCACCCACGAATGCCAGCCCCCGCGTCAGCCCGTGGCGACGAATCGCGAGTCGGTCGGGGTCTTCGAGCCAGAGGCCCACCACCAAAGCGACGTAGAGCCACCCGAGCGTCACCTGGTAGGGTGGGTAGGTGGCCATGGCGAACCACGCTCCAGCGGCGCCAAGCGCAGCACCGCTGGCCCAGATCGCGCCAGGGCGCGCCACGCGAAGGAGTGAGAGCGTCGCGAGGAGTGTCGCTCCCATGGCCGCCGTATGGGACGCGGCATTGAACGACCAGAACTGAAAAAAGGGCGATCCGAGCAGGATCGCGACCCCCGCGGCGGCAAGACCGCGCCGCCCGCCGCTCACGGTCCGGAACACACCGAACCACACGGCGGCGAGCCCGAATACGCGGCTCCACCACAACCACGCCATCCCCGCATCGTCGCCGAGGAAGAATCCCCAGAGCGTGGGGCGGAAGAGTGCGAGGGGATGCGCCACGGGCAGCTCGATCGGGAGAAGGGCACTCTGACCCACGCCGACGAGCGTGTTCAGGAGGGGGAAGGGCGGATGGTGCGCGGCTTGGGCAAATGCGAGGGGCAAGTGCACCTGCCAGTCGTCCGAGCGAATCAGGCGAGGCGCACCGAGCAGAATCTCTTCGGGCGGGCTGCCATCGATCACCGAGTGCCAGGCTGAGATGGAAAAGCCGTGAACGTGGAGCGACACGAGGGTGGCGAACACAGCCGCGAGCGCGAGCAGAGCGAGGGATCTCGTCACGGGCTGCGAACGATTCATGCTGAGATCACGAAGCCGCCGTGCCAGGCCCGCTCGCACGGCGACGGCACTCCTGTCGTTTTTGTCCATTGCCATGCTCCTGCGCCGCTCGGCAAATCAGAGTAGCGACGGCTGACGACGGACGCGCAGGTGTAGACACGGCATCAGGCGACGGGCAGATACACTTTGAGAGGTGCACCCGGTGATTGGTGACAGGGCGCTCCGCACTGTGTCGTGGGCGCGGAGCACAACCTCGATCCTGTAAGACCAAGGTCCAAGCCACGGAGAATTCCGGCGAACGCCGTCGCGGCTTCGGACGCGGGCAACGTTCGTGTCAAAAAAAGAGGCGGCCACTCCCCTTTTGGCGGAGTGGCCGCTCGTCAAGCCGAGAAGCTGGGCGAGGCTACTTGCTCATTCGCCTGCGGCCTAGCGCCACGAGTCCCACAACGCCTGAGCCAAGCAGCAGCAGCGTGCCCGGCTCCGGGACAGCACTGAAGTGCAGGTTCAGGATGCCGAAGGAAGGAATCACCGCCGAGGCGCCGATGCTGGTGCTGATCAGCGTCGGCGTGACCAGTTGCACGACACCCGAGGCCTGCCCCGCCGTCGCGGCACCACCCGACGCCGGGCCGTGGACGAAGCCCATGACCGTTACCGAGCCGACCTTCGCCGTCGTGATTACCCACGGATTGCCGTTCACCGAGATCTTGATACCCGACGCCTTGTTGGCGACTGTGACCGCGGCCCCACCAAGGCCGACACCCCTCGTGCCGTTCACGGTGAACGGCACGGTCAAGTTAGCGAGGGCCGAAGCGCAATTTGCGCCGAAGAGACACACGATATTCTCGCCTTGGAGCGCCATCTTGCCGCCGAGGCTGAAGGAGCCTGCACCGTTCTTAATGTTCTTCGCCAGAAGGCCGACGATCGGGGCGGCCGCCGGGTCCGTCACCGGGATGCTCACCAAGGCCTTCGAGAACGCGCCTGCGCCAATCGACATGGTTGTCAAGTCCAACCCGGAAACGGTCGCCGTGCCGGAACCGGGCGCCGCAACCGGTGCGAGACCCGCAATCAACGTCTCTAAGGTTCCCGTAAAGGAAAGTGTCGCCGCCTGAGCCTGCCCGGCCACGACCAACACGATTGCCGCGATGAGACCAAACAACTTGCGCATGATGCACTCCTCTTTTGATGGGACATGTCAGTGGCCGCGCGCCCTAATCGGGGCCACGCCCTGATCTCAAGCTGTAAGGAAGTGGTTCCCAGAGGCGAAAAGTGTCACGCGCCGCCTGGGACCCGGACAGGCAACGACCCCGCGGGGTGGCCTTCATCCGCAGCGCCCATTCCCTGCTCAGCTTCGCTAGATGCCCGAGCGGAGATGGGATTTTGCCTTGCCCGGGTCGCTCCGGCTGGCAAGATCGACCAGCCGTTCAGTGTGCCCCTTGTAAGGCCCACCCTGGACAACCCCCCTCGCCCCGAACCCGACGACGATGGAGTTCCACATCAACCCTTCGAACAGACCGTCGCGCTGCCGATGATCGGCAGCGCCGTCACTCCGGCCCAAGCTGAACGGGCCGGAGACAACGACCGACTTCCACCCGATGAAGAGCTGCAGTCCAGAAATGATGCAGGAGTGCGGCGTTCGGAGGCCCCATGCCTTCCCGCTGCACACTTGCCGAACCCGTCCGGAGCGAGGGCGAGTGAAACCTCCGCTTTAGTTCGGGGTTCATCCACCCGAACGACATCTATGGGAGAGGCTGCTCCAAGGGCTTCTGAGCCCGGAGAGGACAGCCAAAGGCATCCGCCCTGCTACCGCGCGGGGAGATGCCGGGGAAGGAAGGCACCATGGACCGCAACAAGAAGGGCTGGGAGCACGAGGGCGATACCTGGCTTCATCCCGACCGCGAGTTCTACGTGGTCGAGGATACGGCCCCGAAGTTCGTGAGCACCGACCCCGGGCGCACGGTCGAGTACCTCGTCATGCCTGCAGGCGGAGACAACACCGCAGGCTTCCCGGTCGCGACCTTCGGGACGCTCGAAGAGGCGCTCGCGGAAGCCGACCGGCGAGCAAAGAACTCCCGCTAGCGAGCCGAGGGTCCTTCCTGCCTCGGTCTGATCTGATTGACGCGATCCCCCATCTTGTGGCAAGTGATCTCCGGTTCGGACCTCCCTAAGTAGGGCTCCGTCGCCGCAGCGTTCCCTTTGAAGCCCCGGCCGGCCCGCACATCCCCTCGGCAACAATCGAAGAGTGACCAGAGCCGCCGCCGGCACGGCCTCCCTTGAAAGGGCGGGCGCGCGAGGCCAAGGCGTCTGTGGCACGCTCGGGGCCCGTGTCAGCTGACACCCGCGAGCGGCACGCAGCTTCCCTCGGCGTTCCGCCGTGGCTTCCCCTTCTGCTTGTGCTGGTGATCTTCGAGACGGGCTGGATCGGCTTCGCGATCGGGCAACCCCCGCTCCTTCCCGATGAGCCGCGGGAGGCCGCGATCGCGCTCGAGATGGCGCAGTCGGGCGCATGGACCATTCCCACCCTGAACGGCCATCCGTTTGTCGAAAAGCCGCCGCTCCCGTATGCCGCCTCCGCCCTCGCATGCTGGCTCACAGGATCCGAGTCGGTCGGCGTTCTTCGTCTTCCGCAACTCGTCGCCACGCTCGCGACGCTGGGCGCCCTCTTCGCACTCGGCCGCCGCCTTGGCGGGGCTGCGGCTGGCATGACGTGTGCGCTCCTTCTCGCGACGACGATCGAGTTCTTTCGCACCAGCCTGCGACTCGTCGTCGATCCTGAGCTCCTCGCATGGACGAGCGGCGCGGCGCTGGCCACCGTCGAGTGGTGGCTCACCGAGCGCCCGGCAGCGCGGGCCGGCTGGTGGCTCGCGATCTGTGCGTGCCTCGCCCTCGCCGTCGCCACCAAAGGTCCGGTGGCTCTCGCCTATCACGGCTCCGTCGCGCTCGGGCTCCTCGTCTTTGCCGGAAGGTCGGGGATCGGGCGGCTTCCTGGGCTTGTCGCGGCGTATCTGGTTTCGCTCTCTCCGCTCGGCGCCTGGGCGCTCGCGCTCTTTGCGCAGGGCGGATGGGATCTCGTCTCAGAAGCGCTGCTGCGCAACTCGTGGGGGCGCTTCACGAGGGCTGAGCTCGGGCACAGGGCGCCCCTTTGGTTTTACCTGAAGGTTCTCCCGGTCGTCCTCGCGCCGTGGACAGTCCTTGCACTGTCTGGTTTTCGGACGGCGTGGCACGGTGCCCGCGAGGCCGATATGGACCGTGGCCGTGCGACCATGCTGCGCGCTGCGCTTGGTTGGGCTGCGGGAAGCCTTCTCTTCCTCAGCGCTTCCGCCGCGAAGCGAGAGCTCTACCTCCTGCCCGCGCTCCCCGCCTGGACGCTCTTTGCCGGAGCGGCACTGGGTGACGCAGCGCGTGCGCGTCGCCTCGAGGGGTTCCTTCGCTTCGCCCTCCTCACGACGCTCGTCGCCCTCGCGGGGGCGAGTGTTGCGGGCAGCCTCCTGCTTCCGAGACAGGGCCACCCTGAGGCTGCGCTCTTGCTGCTGCCCGCACTCCTCTTCGGGGCGCTCGTGCGGGTGGCTTGGAGGGGGGGCTGGCCGGCCTTTGCAAGCGCTGTTCTTTTCGCGGGAGTCGCCCTCGCGGCAGCCGGAGCGGCACCGTGGCTCATGGAACGCGACACGGCGCGTGGCTCGATTGACGCGGCGCGCAGCGCGCTCACGCAAGCGGCAGACCGAGCCGACCGCGTGTATGGCGTGGGTCTGCGGGAACGCGACGTGAGTGTGCTCTCCCTCGCCCTGCGACGCAGGTTCACGGAGCTGGACGATCTCGCGCAGCTCGGCGGCCCCGATGCGCCGCTCGCTCAGCGCACGCTCGTCGTCTCCGGGGGCAGCGCGCCGCCTGTAGTCGGCCCGGACCTCTTGGAAAGAGCCTCGGTCGAGGGCGTGGGTTCCGCTCTCCTCGGCTCCCAGCGTCTTTACTTCTCCACTCTCGTGAAGCGAGAGTAACGAGACGGGCGCCCGCTGTTCACCCTGCGGCCCGCGCCGGGTCCTCCTCGCTTCTTCATGTTGAATTTGTACTGTTCGCGCCCGTTGAAGCCGGCCCTCAAAGTCGCGTTCGGGACCCTCGTGATCTACGCGATCGTCTGGGTAGGCTCGTTCCATTTTCACGACGCGCTCGAGCGCCCGCTCCTTCTCGCCGTAAACCGCAGCTCCCAGCTTCCTGGCTTAAACGCGCTCATGATCCTCGTCACCGACTTTTCGGTCCCCTACGTGGCCGTGCTCCTCTCCCTTTGGGGTCTAGGCGCAGAAGCGCTCGAGCGGGGCTGGGTTCGCGCGAGGACGCTCGAAATCGCGTTTCCGGTCGTTGGCTGCGCGATCGCCCTGTGGCTCTCGATCTGGCTTGTGCCGACGTATACGGAATGGACGGCGCCGCTCGCGACCTCGGTCCTCGCCATCGCCGGGCTCACGTTTGCGGGCAGGAGCTATCGACGTTTGCCGCGAGAGACCCTCAGCCGGTTTCGCCGGGTCTTTTGGCTGAGCGTGCTTTCGATCCTCATCGTGGAAGCCTGCATCGAGCTCCTGGTATGGCACACTCCTTTTCGGCCACGTCCTTTCGCGCACGAGAACGCGCTCTGGAACTCCGCGCTGCTGGTCGTTCCCGACGAGTATGTCCGCCACGGAAACTCCTACGTGTCGGGCCACGCCGCGACGCTGTTTGCGCTCCTTACCCCATTCATCTGGGCGGTGCGGCGAACGAGCCTGAAGATCCTGCTGCTCGCCTGGGCAACCCTTCATGCGGTCTCTCGCGTGTACGTGGCCGCGCACTTTCCCTACTGCGTCGTTATGGCGAGCTTTCTCGGCGCGTCGGTCGCTACGCTTCTCGTCTGGGCAACGGTGGGAATGAACCCGCGTGCGAAGGGGGCGCCGGCCGAGACGGTGTCGTACCAAGGACGCGACCGCAGCCGCATCGCAGCCGAGTCTTAGACTCGGCTGCGCCCGCTTGCGCTCGCGCCTCGGGCGCCCATGCCTCCTCGCGCCCTCGCCTTCGGGTTCGCACGCTGCGCTGCGGAGCCGCCTGCCTAGGCTTTCTCGCGCCGCTTCGCGGCGAGACGAAGCCCCCGCTCGGCGTCGATTTCTTTGGGATCCGTGGTGATGGCGATCCGGAAGTGCTTCTCGGCGGCCCCCACGTCGCCATCTTCGAGCAGCATCTGACCGAGGATGGCGTGGGCCTTGGCGTGGTTCTTGTCCTGCCGAACAAGCTGGAGGGCGACTTCCCGGGCGCGCCCCCGGGCGCCCGAGCGCGTGGCGGCGTCGCTCAGCGCGAGCGAGGCCGTCCATGCCGCGTACAGCTGGTACTCGAGCTCACCGGGACGGAGCGAGAGTGCGCGCTCAAACTCCTTCGCAGCACCCGGCGCCGCGCCTTGGCGCAGAAGCTGCTTCCCGCGCTGGAAGGACTGCTCGGCCCCGAGTTCGGCCTCTTTGCGGCTGCGCGTGGCGTCGGGCGCCTTCCGACGCGCGAGGGTCGTCCGCAGCCGGCGCAGCGCCTCCTCCGGCCGCACACTCTTTTGAGTTGGCGGAGGCGGTCGGATCGGATCCGATGGTTGGACCGCGCGCGCCGGTGGCGCCGGAGCTGCGTGCGGCGCTCGCTTGATCGGCCAATCATGGAATTCGAGGCCGCGCGCGATCACCAGCGCCGCCAGCAGCTGACCCGCATGGAGTGCGTCCAGGGTGCCGTCCTGGCGGAGGGCCGCAAGCGTGCGTTCACCTGCGACTCCCCGCAAAAAACGCTGCTCTGCCGGGTCGAGTTGGAAGCGCTCTGCCAGCGCGGTGACTTCTTCCCGAACCGCAGGATGCCGCGCCGCATAGGGCGCGAGCAGCGCATCGATGCGTCGCGCATCGAAGTGCGCCTTCACTCCCTGCAGCATCAGGACCTCGGCGGGGGCGCAGCGGAATGCTCCCCCATGCTCGGGGAGCGTGACACGTGGACGAAACGAGAGATCGACCTTTTCGAAACGGAAGCACGCGACCACTTTCTCGTGCACCTGCGTCACGAGCGCTTCGTACACTTCGACGGGGGTGAGCAGGCCGAGCTCCACCAACGCTTCCCCCATCCGGAGCGGCTCGTGCTCGACCAAGCTCTCGGTCATGCGCTGGATCACGCGGACGTAGTCCTCCTCGCGCAGGGCACCGTGGCGCAAGAGCAGGCGGCCCAGGGTCTCGCGGATCGTGCCGCCCTCGGCGAGCACGGGGTCGCCGGAATGCAGGTAGATGTCGGTGCGGATGCCGTCGGCGCGAACCTCGATCACCCCCGTCTCGTGGCGCTCTTTGAGCTCGACGAGGAGCTCGGCGAGCGAGGGTCCCGCGCGCCCGAAGGCTGCCTCATCTTCGGAAAGCGCGGACCCGCCCAGCATCCCGTCGATGGCCACCAGAAGCCGCGCGGCGTCGAGGGGCGGCGCGAGGAGTCCGTCGGGGCGGAGCTCCTCGGGTAAACTCTCAAGGATGGAGTCGGCTTGCCCCCAGGCATCCACCAGCAAAACACCGGGTGGGGCGGGGCCCTCTTTCAATGCTGCACAGAGACTCACCGGATCGATGTTCGCGAGCGGGACTTGCAGACACACAACGTCGGCGCTGCCCGAGCGCACGGCCGCAGTGACCTCGATCCCGTCGGGAACAAGGCTCACCGACACTCCGCGGGCGCGCAGCTCTTCGATGGCTCGCTCGGCCGCGCGATCCTTGAACCCCACCAGGAGGATTCGCGGTCCATGCTTCGGGTCGTTTTCCAACGCTCACCTGGGTGACGGGAAACGGCAACTCCCGTCCCGCTGGCGTCATCGGTTCGCCGGTCCCAAAACTCGATCCGTGAAACACCGGAGGTGTATTAGACCCGGGAAGGGGTCCGATAGCTGCGCAGTTCCGGGATGCGCGCAGCCACGATGGCCAGGACAACGAGGCAGCCGACTCCGCCACTTACCACGGAGAAGGTGGCATTGGTAAGGGCTGCGACGAAGCCGGACTCGGCTCCGCCCAGCTGGTTGGAGGCCTGGATGAAGAGCATGTTCACGGCGGAGACACGGCCTCGGATCTCATCGGGGGTCGAGAGCTGGATGGCCGTCGAACGCATGATGACGCTCATCTGGTCCGCCATGCCCGCGATCATGTACGTCGCGACCGAAAGCGGGAACGCGCGCGAGAGTCCAAACGCGATCGTCGCGACGCCGTACACTCCAACCGCCAGGAGAAGCGCGCGACCTGCGCGCCGGACGGGCGGGCGCGTGATCATGAACAGTCCCATGAGGAGCGACCCCAGCTCGAGCGAGGCTGCGAGGACGCCATATCCCTGCGGACCTTTGCCAAGGATCTCGTACGCATAGATTGGGAGCAGGGTCGAAGCGCCTCCGAAGATCACCGCGAGCATGTCGAGCGTCATGCAGCCAAGGACGACCGGACTGCGGCGCACGAACCCCACGCCCTCGCGGATCGCCCGCACGCTCATCGCCCCACCCGCTGCGGCAGGCTCCACCGGATGCAAGAACGACAGGAACACCAGGGCGAGCGCAATCAGCCCGCCGTAGAGCGCGTAGACCGTGCGGACCCCGGCTTGTGCGATGAGAACCCCCTGCAGCGCGGGACCCGTGACGAAGGCCAGAGTCATCGTGGTGGAGGCGAAGACGACGGCGCGGGGGAAGGCTTCCTTGCCCACGAGGCCCGGCAGGAATGCCGCCCGCGCGGGGCTATCGAAGGCTCCGGCTGCGGCGATGAAGAAAACCGCCCCGAAGATCAGCGGAAGGCTCACAAAGCCTCGGTCGGTCGCGAGGTAGAGGAGCGTTCCTGCCGCGATCGGCGGAAACTGCGCGAGCATGAGGATGCGGCGGCGATCGAAGGTATCCGCGACCGCACCGCCGAGCATCATGAAGAGGAGCGCCGCCGAGAACTGCACGAGGCCGACAAGACCCATCTGGAAGGGGGAGTGCGAGAGCGAAAATACATGCCAGAGCACCGCGGTCCGGAGCATCGTCATCGCGGTAGCCGCGCAGAAGCGGCTTGCGAGGTACAGCCAGAGACTGGGAGGCAATGGCAACTCGCTGTCTTAGGGTGCTTCGGATTCGCGCACACGGTAACCGACGCGGCAAGCTGTGGCCCCATGGAGATCGTGCGCCTCGCGCCCGACCGCAGGACGGCCGAAGAGTGGGTGCTCGTCCTCGTCGCGGAGGGGATTGAGGCCGGACTTGCAGCCGCGGAAGAGGGCGTTGCAGTCACCGCGAATGGAGCCGACCTCGCGCGGGGACGCCGGCTGCTCGACGCCTGGGAGCGTGAGAACCTGGCTGCCCGCGCCGAGGCCGAGATCCCGCGGCCGGCGGAGTGGGGACCGACGTCTCTTGGTGTGATCCTCGGCGCGGCGCTCGTTCTCTTCTTCCTCTACACCGGCGCTCACGACCCCGATCTCATCTGGTTCGATCGGGGTAGCGCACACTCGGGCCTCATCTTGCGCGGAGAATATTGGCGCACGGTCACTGCGCTCACGTTGCACGCCGACCTCGTCCACGTCGCAGCCAACGCGGCCGCGTGCGCGCTCTTCGTCACCGCTCTTGCCAGAGCCCTCGGTCCGGGCGTCGCGAGTGTGCTGCTCGTGGCCGCGGGTGCGGGCGCCAACGCACTCACGGCTCTCGCGCGTGGGCCGGGCCACGACTCCCTCGGCGCCTCCACTGCGGTCTTTGCCGCGGTGGGCGCCCTCGCGAGCCTTGGCGTCGCGCGCAGAAGGCGCGGGCGCCGCAGCCGACGCTGGCAAGACTTCGCGCCCTTGGCCGCGGGCCTTGGGCTCCTCGCCATGCTCGGAACCGCACCCGAGGCGGATGTGTTCGCCCACCTGTTCGGGCTTGCCTGTGGCGCGCTGCTGGGCGGCGGGGCGGCCTGGCTGCTGCGCCGGCCGCCGCGCCCGATGGCCCAAGGCGCTCTCGCGGCAATCGCTTTTTTGGCCGTCGTGGCTGCCTGGCTGCGAGCCCTTCGCTAAGGCGCCCGTCTTGGATCGAACCCGTCCTAGAATCGCGATGTGGTGAGCGAGACGTCGGCATGCTCCCACGCTTTCTCAAAACGCGCCTGCACCTGCGCCGCTTCTTTCATTTTCTTCTGCGCCCGCAGGCTCGCCGCGAGTCCATAGAGAGACCATCCATTCTCGGGGTTCTGCTGAAGGTCGCTGCGATACACCGCTTCGGCCTCGCGCGCTCGCTTTGCCCGGAGCAAAACCGCACCGAGTGCCTGGCGAACCGGGAAATACCAGTCGGGCGGCTCCATGTAGGCCAGACTGTCCTGGAGCTTCACCGCCTCCTCGAGTTGCGAAACCGCTTGGGCCGATGTTGGGGCCTGCGCGGCCGCGATCTCTCCCGCGAGGGTGTGCGAAGCGATCGCGAGGAGCGTTGAGCCCTTGTTCACCTGGGTGACAACCCGGTCCTTCGGCATGCCGGCTGCGATTTGGTCGAGCGCCGCGAGCTCGGCCTTTGCCTCGCGCACCCGGGAGGTACGCAGGTAGGCAAGACCTCGCGCGTAATGCGAGAGGGCGCTCGCGTACTGCAGCTGCTCAGGAGGGACTGGTCGGGCGAGGATCTCCTCCCACATCCCAAAGCGCGCGCGTGCAAAGAGCGGCACCGCAAGGAAACTCTCCAGCGCGGGCATGCTTGAGATCATGTCGGGAGGGGTTTTCTCGGCGAGCTTGTCGGCTGCCTTTACCGACTCCGCACTCCGTCCGTCGAACGCCGCAGCCGCGTACAGAAAGTGGATGTTGTGCGGGTAGTACATCATCGCGTAGACGCCATGGACCTTTTGGCTCTCGATGTAGGCCTCGTCCACCGCGACGGCTCGTTCGTTGGCCACGACGGCATCGCTGTAACGACCTGTGCGCATGTAGATGTGCGAGGGCATGTGCACGAGATGGCCTGCGCCGGGGACCAGGCTGCCGAGACGATCCGCGCTCGCCAGCCCCAGCTCCGGCGACGGAGAAGCTTCGACCGCGTGGATGTAGTAGTGATTCGCCCCGGGGTGCTCGGGATTGCGTCTTAGCACCGACTCGAGCGTCGCCACGATCTCGAGTGTTCCCGGCTGCGGTTTGCCGCGATGCGTCCAGAGCTCCCACGGGTGCAGATCCATCATGGCTTCGGCGTAGAGCGTCGCGACGTCGAGGTCGTCGGGGAAGCGCTGCGCCAGCCCGCGCATCGCCTGGGCGTAGGCCTCATCGAGAGCCCGCCGATCGGAGGGCGGCGGGTCTGCGTAACGTGTCGCGATCGCCGACAGATAGCCGCGCTCGCGCTCGCTCGCACCGCTCGCCATGGCCTGCGCCTTCGCGACGGCTTGATAGGCCTCGCGGTCGCGGCTCGGGTCCCCCGGAAGGTTGTAGTTCGGCCCGAGGGTGTACGCGATGCCCCAATACGCCATCACGGCCTCGGGATCGAGGCGTGCCGCCTCCTCAAACGCCCGCCGCGCCTCGTCGTGGTTAAAGCCATAGACAAGCCGCAGGCCTTGATCGAAGTACTTCTGCGCCAGCGCCGATTTCGTCGTGATGGGGTGGCTGTAGTTCCCGAGGTTGTCGAAGAGAGGGACGTTGTCGTGCTCCTCACTCCCCTGCCGGTGGAGACCCATCCCACTGCACGCGGCAGCGCACGCGGCGAAAGCCAAGAGCCCAGTCCTTGCGGCCCTGTTTCGCATTCGGTTCATCACGCTGCCTCTTCGGGCCTTCGTACGCCGGCCCACGACCCAATGGGGACGGTCCTTGGAAGCGCGAGCCTAACGCCCCGGCCGGAGCAGCGGGGCGAGCTGTGCGGAGTCCAGATACTCGTCGATCCGCGTGACGCGGCCGCCCTCCACTCGGCACACGAGGCAGGCCGCGACCTCGAGAGACTCCCCGCCAGGGGCCGTGCCGCGCAGCACGTGCTGCTGAACGAAGCCGGACTCCGTCCGCTGCCGCCGCACTTGCTCGTAGCGCAGACCCGAGACGTTCTTCACCACCCAGGCGAGTACGCGCAGGTTCTCCTAGAGGGATTGCTCGACGCGGTCGAAGTTATGCCAGACCCTGACCGTCGGAGCGTAGACTTCGCGCACCGCGCCAACATCACCAGAACAAATGGCTTCGAACAGACGATTGCCGAGCTCAAGTGCGTCCGGGGTCGGCAAGACGTTTCTCCTCCGCCTTTTGAGCGAACCTAAGCCGGGGTAGGTGCGGCTTCCCCGAGATAGGCCTCGCGCACGCGCGGGTCGCGCGCCAGCTCAGCGGCCGAACCCTCGAGGGCGAGGGCTCCCGTCTCGAGGACATACGCCCGCTGGGCGATCCGCAGGGCCTGGCGGGCATTTTGCTCGACCAAGACGACGGTCGTGCCTTGGTCGTTGATCGCACGGATGATCCCGAAGATCTGCTGAACGAGCAGCGGAGCGAGGCCGAGCGAGGGTTCGTCGAGCAAGAGCAGCTTCGGTTCCGCCATGAGCGCGCGGCCGATTGCCAGCATCTGCTGCTCCCCACCGGAAAGCGTGCCCCCGCGCTGTGACAGACGCTCGCGCAGGCGCGGAAACAGGCCGAAGACACGCTCCAGGCCCTCCTGCTCTGTTTCGGGACGCAGGTATGAACCCATCTGTAGATTCTCGCGCACGGTCAAGTTCGCGAAGATGCGGCGCCCCTCGGGCACGTGTGAAATTCCGAGGGCGACCAGCACCTCGGGCGGATGGCCCGTCACGTCGACGCCCTGAAAGTGAATGCTGCCCGCGCTCGGGCGCACAAGTCCCGAGATCGCCCGAAGCAGCGTCGACTTGCCCGCGCCGTTCGAGCCGATCAACGTCACAATCTCCGCAGCGCGCACCTGGAAGCGAACGCCGCGCAGGGCCCGAATCGCGCCGTAGCGCACCTCCAGCCCCTCCACCCGAAGCAGCGGATCCGCGCTCACGGCCCACTCTCGGCGTCGGCTCGCAGGTACGCCTCGATTGCCCAGGTTTCGTCAAAGGCTCGAATTCGAGCCCGCAACCTGGGTTTCTCCCGATCCCTCGTGATTGAACTTCCTCGAAATCCCAAATCCGCCCGAGGTTACCATGGCATCCGCGCTGAGGGGAAACGGGGGGGGCAGAGCGAGGGAAGCGCCGCTCTCTTCCACGGAAGCAAGGATTGGACGCGCGCGCTCAGCTTCGTCTCCAATACCGTGCGAGGCTGCACATCGCCCTCAAGGATCTACCGACCCCTTGCGCGCTCTCAGTCGGTCTCGGTGCCGGGCGGATAATGCCGGACGAGGCCCCGGTAGGCTTCGATTGCGCTCGTGCCTTCGTGGACGACGCGGTGGATCTCCTGGGAGATTGGCATCGCTACATTGTATCGCCGTGCCAGCTGCAGGATCACGCCGCACGTATGCACGCCTTCCGCGACCATGTGCATCTCGGCCACGATCTCGCTTAGCTTGCGGCCCTTACCAAGCTGTTCTCCCACGGAGCGGTTCCGGCTCAGCGGGCTAATGCAGGTGGCAAGGAGATCGCCGAGACCCGCGAGCCCCGCAAAGGTGCGCGGCTCTCCCCCCATGGCGACTCCAAGACGCGTTAGCTCCGCGAGGCCCCGGCTGATGACAAGGGCACGGGTGTTGTCGCCCACTCCTACGCCATCCGCCATGCCGGCTGCAATCGCGATGACGTTCTTCAGCGCGCCTGCGGCTTCGACGCCGACGACGTCGTGGGTGGTATACACGCGGTACAGGCCGCGGTTGAAGAGGTCCTGAAGAGCCTTCGCGACGCTGGTGTCGCGGCAGGCGACGACCGCGCCCGCGGCATACCCGGCCATCACCTCGCGCGCCAGGTTGGGTCCAGACAGGACTGCGCTTGGGTTGTCCGGCAGAATCTCTGCAATCACCTCGGTCATGCGCAGAAGCGAGGACGGTTCGAAGCCCTTCGCAACGCTCACGATCGGTGCCCGGGGCTCAACGAACGGTGCCGCTTTTTCCAATACCGACCGGAAGTAGGGCGAGGGCACGGCCATCACGACGACTTCGGCTCTCCCGACAGCTTCTTGCAACGACCGCGTTGCTCGTAGCGAAGCGGGAAGCCCAAATCCGTTCAGGTAGAGGCTGTTGGCATGGCGGGCATTGATCTCCTCCACCACCTCGTCCTCACGGGCCCAGATCGCGGCGGGTCCGTGCCGGGAACACATCGATGCGAGCGTCGTTCCCCACGACCCGGCACCGATCACAGCGATCCGCGGTCTCATGTACAGGACCTCTCATCGAACGTGGTAGGACCGGCTCGGCGGGAAGCGTCCAGCCCTTCGATGGTGTCGAGGCGCTCCAGGGTCTCCTTGATCTCCTTGGCGAAGGCCGCGCGTCGGCCGGGAAGGTCGGCCGTCTTTGGGTCTAGGAGCCCGCGCCCCTGCGCAACAAGGAGGGCGCTCTGGAACAGGGTGGTCGAGACCGAAGCGCCGCTCCGAATGCGACGCTCGAGCTGGTACTGGCGCCCGAGAGCGAGGCAAGCGTCGAGAAAACGCCGCTCCTCGAACGCGGCGCCCGGCTCCAGGCGGCCTAGGGTCTCGCCCACGATGAGATAGCTCTCTAGGAAGGGACGCAGGATGCGCGGGGCGAGCTGCAAGCGAATGCGTCTTAGAAGCGATTCGACGCCCTCCACTCCCTCGCCGAGCCGTCTCTCCCAGGCGGGGTCGTGGAAGGCCAGCTCTCTGCGCAGCTCCATCCGGAAGGCGTCCGGGTCCACGAAGAAGAATTCGAACTTGAGGAGATCCCGCAGGCGCAGGGCTTCGTCCCAGAGCGCTCCCATTGCATTTCCGCCGTGGGCTTGGGCGGCGCGTGCCAGCGCGAGCTCCGCGATCGCGCCATTCACGAAGAAGTGGATGACCGTGTTCCGATAATACGCCGCCGTGAGCTCCTGCTCGGGAGCGATGAGGTAGACAACCCCGCGTGCTTCGTCGCGGCGCATGACGACTCGATTCGCCGCCAGTGCCTCGAGGGTCTTCCCAACACCTTCCTCCGTGTTTATTTGGTCACACTCCATCGTGATCGGCAGCTTTCGCTCGTTCACGTAGTCGAGGAGCTGATTCACAGCGCTGCAGATCTCCGCGCGTGTCAGGGTCCGGCGCTCCTCCCCGAGGAGTGCGAGGGTCACGAGGGAAATCGGTGTGATGGGAGTGACGCGATTGATGCGTGCGGTGACCTCAAGGGCGAGTTCATCCACGGTGCGGTTGCGTTCGTCGGGGTCCCGCTCGTTGAGCGCCCCTGGTGGGCCGAGCTGACGGCGCAACGAGAGCGGTTCGCCAAATCGCAGGTGCACGTTCCCGAATTGCTGGTGGAGACCGCGGCCTCGCAGGAGTCGGAAGAAGAGTCCCGGCCCTTCTTTCGGCTTGGCGCCACCCCTTTGCTCTGCGACATACGAGTGGATGCCTTGGATCTGATCGTAAGCGATCGATACAGGGAGCAGGAACACGTCCTCGCTTCGACCCCGCTCGTAAGCGTCAACGACGTAAGCGAGCAGTCCGAGGCGCGGAGGCAGCAGTTTCCCCGATCGGGAGCGCGTGCCCTCGATGTACCATTCGAGAGAGAAGCGCTTCTCGATGAGGTAGTCGATGTAGCCTCGCAGGACATGCTTGTAGACGGGGTTGTCTCGGAAGCTGCGTCGGATGAAAAAGACACCACTTCGGCGGAAGATGGAAGCGAGCAGTGGAATGTTCAGGTTGGCGCCACCCGCTGTATGGTTCGGAGGGAGCCCGTTCTCGTGCAACGCGTGTGCGAGCACCATGTGGTCGAGGTAGGACTTGTGCGTGGGCAGGAACACCACGGGGTGCCGCTGCGCCAAGGAGTAGACACGGGCCAGTTCCTCCCGATCGTAGTGGAGCTCTCCGTAGCCTCGGGTGTAGAACCGTCGATTGAGGTGGGCGACCAGATCGATCATGTAGGGGCTGTGGGTCGCGGCGATCTCACGCAGATAGCGAGTGGCCTGCTGGACCACCTCCACCTCGGGGCGACCGAGTTCGTGGGCGAGCGCTGCGAGATCGCCGCGAAAGTCGGGGCGCGCGAAGATTTCCTCGCGCACGAAGCGCGGGACCTTGTAGCGTGCGCCGCGCAACCGCCGCTCGGCCCGCTCGAGGGCGAGTGCTGCCTGCCGGCACACGAACTCCGGAAGGCCGGAGATCAGATGCGTGTCCGTGGCTCCCGCGTCGCGCCAACGCTGGCGCAGCTCAGAGACCAAAGCGACTTCGGCCGCGAGGATGCGACAGCGGTCCGGATGGCGATGAAGGACCCACGCTTGGCGCAGGGAACCGGGATCGCGGGGATCCCCAAGGGTCAGGAGATCCGAAAGCCGCACGGCACGCACGCCTTCTTTTAAGGATGGGAGCCAAGCCACGCGCAGCGGAGCGAGCAGCGGATCATCCGGAGCAGCCAGTTCAGCCTGGAGGCGCGGGTCGAGACGCTGGCGCTGCGGGCGGCGCGAGGGGGGCAAGAAGATCACGTCGTAGTCGCCGGGCAACGCGGTACTCGGGCGCTTGCGCCAGAGCCAGCTGTTGAGCAGGCGCTTCTCGAGGGTACTCGAGGCGTCGAGGAGGAATACGACCCGCCGACCTCCGGCGTCGGGCCAGGCCGGTTCGTCTGCGAGTCCGGAGTGCATCGCGGCCATCAGCATGCTGCCGGGGGAATAGGCGCTGGAGCCCATGCTGTATCGGGAAGCGTCGTAGCTGCGCGGCAGACATCCGCCATATCAGTTCCACCCCGCTGCGTTCTCTAAGTGCTTCCTCTACACCCCTGACCGCCCGGTAGGGAAGCCCACGAAAAGCCCGCTCCACGCCGGGACTCACGTGGTCTAAGCATCTCCTGTGCCGAATCCAAAAGGGAGCCCGTATGGCGTTCTTCCGCAAGCGGGGTTTCTGAGCGTGGCGAACTGTCGCGTCGGTGTGGCTGGCGGCCCCCAAAGCCTCACTCGCCGTCGGATAGGCGTCGCGCAGCCTTATGCCAGCCCCCGACGTACCACCGAGCAGTGGCACGCTGGGTGCAAGTCAGTCATTCCGGATTGCAATGCCGCAATGCGGTGGAGGGAAGGAACGATGACACAAGCCAAGAGGACGAAGGGCGAGGGCCGGGCCGAGGCAAAAAGGCTCGTGGATCTCGTGCAAAGAGAAGTCGACGACGGAGCCACCAGCGTGGAAGAGATTCACAAGGCGATCGCGAACTTGCCTCTCGACATCCTCGACCGACTGGACATCTTCGAGGAGGCGGCGAAGGGCGCACGCAAGGTCCAGGAGGCCAGCATCGGCGCGATGTACGACGTGATCCGCAAGGTGAATGACGAGGTCGGTAAGCTCGCGAAGGAGCTCTTGGCGGGCCGCGCCACCCACAAGAAGGCAGTGCACGCACACGACGCAGGATGAGCTGACCTGGTTTGGACGCGAAGCGTACCCAGCGGGCCTGTGATCGACGATCGCTCTCAGCGACGACTATGCCGCGACCTCCGATTGGCGGCAACGGAGCGCGCCGGCCGGCGAGGCCGTGATTTTCAGGCGCTTTCCGCGTCCGCTCCGAGGTATGCCTCGATTACGCTGGGGTCGCGCCGCACAACATCGGGCGGGCCCTCAGCGATCTTTTCACCATGATCGAGCACGCTGATGCGATCGCAAAGGTTCATCACGAAGGCGACATCGTGGTCGATCAGCACGATCGAGACCCCGAACTCCTCGCGCAAGCGCGCGACGAGGCTGCGCAGCGCTGCCTTCTCCGAGGGGTTCATCCCGGCAGCGGGCTCATCCAAGAGTAGGAGTCGTGGCCGGGTCGCGAGAGCGCGCGCGATTTCGAGGCGGCGCTGCTCTCCATAGGGAAGGGAGTCGGCCTTCGCGTCGGCAACGCGCTCAAGTCCAAGACGCGTCAGCAGCTCGCGCGCGCGTTCCTCGAATGCCTGCTCGCGCTCCATCCACGCGGGACCGCGCACCACGTCTCGGAATCCAGAGCGCCGGGCGCCTGCCAGCGCGGCCCGCACATTCTCGAGCGCGGTCAGCGAACGGAAGAGCCGGATATTCTGAAAGGTCCGGGCGATGCCGTGGGCGCAGATCCGGTGCGGGCTTACTCCGCCGATCTCATGGCGATCGAAGCGCACGGAGCCGGAGCTCGGGGCGTAGATGCCCGTAATCACGTTGAATGCCGTCGTCTTCCCGGCACCGTTCGGGCCAATCAGAGCCACCAGCGAACCGGGCTCGACCGAGAAGTCGAGGCCCGACACCGCGGTCAGTCCGCCGAAGCGAACGGTGAGCCCCTGAACCTCAAGCAGCGGCATGCGGCTGCCTTGGCCGGGTCGCGAGCCAACGAAATGGACCGAATTCGCGCTGGCCCATAAGACCCTGGGGCCGCAGGATCATGGTGATGATCAGCAGCAGCGAGTAGAGGATCATCCGCCACTCGCCGAGACCCCGCAGCACTTCGGGTGCCGCAGTCAGCACGGTCGCCGCGAGAATGGCGCCGCTGATCGAGCCCAATCCGCCCAGCACGACGAAGACGACGATCTCGAAAGAACGCAAGAACGCGAAGCTGTTGGTGTGGACATAACCCTCGCTGTGCGCGAAGAGCGCTCCGGCCACTCCGGCGAAGAAACTTGAGACGACGAAGGCTTCGACCTTGACCCGGGTGGTCGCAACCCCCACCGACTCGGCCGCAGTCTCATCCTCCCGCACCGCGCGGAAGGCAAGGCCGCCGGTGCTGTAGACGAGCCGCGCGATCACAAGCACGGAGAGCGCCACCACGGCGTAGATGGCGCCGAGGCCGTCGTAGCGCAGGTCGGCGGCCGGCTGCGCCGCCGAGGTCAAAGAGAATCCGCGGGCGCCGCCCACCGCGTCGACATTCAGGATCGCAATGCGGATGATCTCGCCGAAGCCCAGCGTTGCGATGGCGAGGTAGTCGCCACGAAGCCGCAGCGCAGGAATCCCCACGGCGAAACCCGCAAGCGCTGCAGCCAGCCCCCCCGCAACGAGGGGAAGGGGGAAATAGAGAGCGCGAGCAAGCGGCGCGGGCAGCACCGCGGCGAGCGCAACAAGCCAACCAGCCCCGAGATAGACGGAGAGCGCGGCCGACACGTACGCCCCGACCGCCATGAAGCCGGCGTGCCCGATCGAAAATTGTCCCGTAAAGCCATTGACGAGCTGCAGGCTCACGGCCGCGAGAATGGCGACTCCGATCCGCGTCAAGATGGTGAGGTAGTAGGGATTGAGAACGTGCGGAAGCCCCGCATCGAGGCCCACGAGAAGCGCAGCAGCCATCGCGAGCGCGAGCCAAGGCCGGCTCATTAGGCACACCCGGGCCAGCGCCACGAAGAGCTGAACGCACCAGGGCCGCGTCTCGTAGCGCCTTTGCGCCGCATCACACCTTCTCCGTCTGGGCCGATCCGAAAAGGCCCGTCGGGCGGTAGAGCAGGATCGCAATCAGGACGACGAACGCGATCGCGTCACGATAAGTGCTGGAGAGATAACCGGAGACCAAGGTCTCCACGATCCCGAGCAGAAGACCCCCCACCATCGCACCCGGGATATGGCCAATGCCGCCCAATACAGCCGCGACGAACGCCTTGATCCCCGGCATGATCCCCATGAGAGGATCGATCTTCGGGTTCGAGAGGCCGACCAAGATGCCGGCGGCTGCCGCGAGAGCTGAGCCGAGGACGAACGTCCCAAGGATCACCCGATCGACCGGGACGCCCATCAGCGCGGCGGCAGGGGCGTCGAAGGAGACCGCCCGCATGGCGCGACCGAAGCGCGTGCGCATGACCACGAACTCAAGACCGGCCATGAGGACGAGCGTCGTTGAGAGAACGACCGCTTGGATGTTCGAGATGGCGAGCGCCCCGACGCGCACGAGCTCCCGCGACTCGAGCAGCGAGGGAAAGAATTTGGGATCGGCCCCGAACAGCACTTGGCCGGCATTTTCGAGGAACAGCGAGACGCCGATCGCTGTGATGAGGGGTGCGAGCCGTCCGGCGCCGCGCAGCGGGCGATAGGCCACGCGCTCGATCAGCGCGCCGAGCAGCGCGCACACTGCCATCGACAAAACGAGCGTCACCACCAAACCGACCATCGAGGGATGAGTGGCGAAGCCAAGGGCGTGGGCGACGTAGAACCCCGTCATCGCGCCGACCATGTAGACGTCGCCGTGCGCGAAGTTGATCAGCTTTAGCACGCCGTAGACCATGGTGTAGCCGAGCGCGATCAAGGCGTAGATGCCGCCCCAGGTGATGCCGTTCAGGAGCTGCTGGAGGAAGTTCTCCAACCGGCCCTCCGCTGCACCCGCGGCTTCCGCGCGGCTTTCATTCGCCTTCGGCCGAGTGCGCGCGCTTTTCGCCCGCAGGCTTCAGGACGCGGGAACCGAACGGAAGAAGCGGAACTTCCCGTCCTCGATCTTCAGCACGACGGCATCCTTGTGCGCATTGCGCTGGGCGTCGATCGTAATCTTGCCCGTGACCCCGTCATAGTCCTTGGTGGCCGCGAGCGCATCCCGCAGGTGAGGCCCGGAGGTGTCGCCCGCCCGACGCAGCGCATCGGCGAGGATGCCCGCCGCGTCGTAGCCGAGGGCGGCCATCGCATCGGGAACTTCGCCGTTCTTGTCGCGGTAGCGCTTTACGAAGTCTTGGACCTTCGGGCTGTCGGAGTCGGCGGCGTAGTGGTTGGAGAAGTAGTAGCCCTCTACCGCGGGACCGCCGATCTCCAGGGTCTTTGCCGAATCCCAGCCGTCACCCCCGAGCAGCGGCACGTCGAGTCCAAGCTCACGCGCCTGCTTCGCAATCAGACCGAGCTCCGTGTAATAGCCGGGAACGAACACGGCCTCGGGGTTCGCTGCGCGGATGGTGGTGAGCTGTGCACGAAACTCGATGTCACCGCTCGTGTAGCGCTCGTCCGCCACAATCTCCCCGCCGAGCTCCTTGAAGGTCTTGCGGAAAAATTCCGCCAGACCGACCGAGTAGTCCTGCTTGAAATCGAAGAGGATCGCAACCCGCTTCACCTTGAGCTGGTCGCGGGCAAAGCGCGCCATCACCGCACCCTGGAAGGGATCGATGAAGCAGGTGCGGAAGATGTAATCGCCCACTTCCGTGACCTTCGGGTTCGTCGAGGCAGGCGAGATCATCGGAACGCCGGAGCGCTGGGCCTCGGGTGCCGCAGCAAGAGAGCGCGAAGAGGCCACCTCCCCAAGCAGGGCCACCACCTGGTCGCGCTGCAGCAGCTTTTGCGCCGCCGTCCGGGCTTCCTCTGTGATTGAACGGTCGTCTTCCGAAATCAGCACGAGGGGTTTACCGAGGACACCTCCTGCTTCGTTGATTTGCTCGATCGCCATGCGGATGCCGCGGTCGGTGCTCTGGCCGAAGGTCGCGGTGTCTCCCGTCAGCGAGGCGAAGTGGCCGATCTTGATCGGTTCGGCGGTCTTGCCATCGCCGCTTCCTCCGCCGCCCGGGCCGCACGCGAGCAGGACGCACATGCAAATGCCAAGGGCACAACCGAGTCCTTTCGCCGGGCCGCCTCGCACGCCGGATGCCCTGCGCCTTTGCATCGCTCCCCCTTCCTGCGGACCGCCTTCGGCCGATGCGCCCGCCGACGCATGGCGGGCTAAGTACCTGCCCGCCAAAGCCATCGCAAGAAGCCCGCGAAAGAAGGCAGGATTCCCTTCCGTTCACAGCACCCTGGCTTGGCCTCGGCGCTTTCAAAAGTCGACCCACCGCGCCTCATCCGGCCAACCGAGGGAAGCGCGAGCCTCCCTCTTCCTGCTTCCCGTTCGCGTGGAACCGCCACGGCCTCCTCCCGCCTCTTCGGCAGGTTTCGCGAGGGCCCTAATGGGCCCCGTCGGCTTCGTTTTGTCGGTTCCCCGGGTCAGCGCTTGGCCAGCACCCGGGCGAGGGCTCGATCATGGGGCGCACCGAGCTCATGCACCTCGGCGTAGATCCTGCGACCCGCCCAGCAGGCCTCCGGATTGCCGAGGGCCTTCAGGTTGGTGAGCGCGGCACCGAGCCGGCGGACCTCGAGCGCGGGAAGACGCTGCGCGAGGGCGCCTAGCGCAGCCTGCACGGCGGTGGGATCGTCGGGCGGGGCGGGTGCGCTTGTGAGTTCTGCTCGCGCCGCTTGGAACGCAAGCTCGGCCCAGGCGCTAATCGCTGAAGGGGGAAGCGAGGCGAGCGCCTTCGAAAACTCGGCAGGGCTCGCTTGGCCACGCACGATCGCGCCGCAGGTCTCGGGGTCAAGCCCCCCCAGCATTTCTCCGATGAGGGCGGCCCGTTCCAAGAGCGCCTCATCTCCGAGACGGCTCATGCCCTTCGCCTCGAGTGCGTCGATCGCGTTGCGCCTTTCGTCGTCGGGCAGGCCTGAGAGCCGCTCCTCGAACGCCGGAAGGCCGGAGAGTTCAGCGATTACGCGATCTTCGGCAAGCGCCAGCGCCGCGGGACGCGGCGCTGCGGCAAGGCCCATGGACGTCCGGGCGTTCATTCTGGCGAGGGCGAACAGCGCCGCCGCGGCGAGCAAGGCGATGACGGAGCCAACGGCGAGCCAAGCCGCGCGCGACACTTAGGGGACCTCCGGATGACTTGGCGGGGGGACGTTTGGCATCGAGACGTCGCTGCCGATGCCAGGGATCGGAGCGCCCTCCGAGTTCCGCGGTGCGGCGATGCCGAGAAGCCGCGCAAGCGTCGGCGCAACGTCGATCGCGCGTGCAGGCGGCAGGTGCGTGCCCTTTGCGACCCCCCGTCCCATGGCCAAGAGGATTCCGCCCATCTCTGGAAGCGCCGGGTCGAAGCCGTGGGCACCTTGATCCATCCCGCTCGCTCGCATCGTGACACCCTGAAGCGTATTGGGCGCGACGAAAAAGCGAGGCGGCGCGGTCACGGCCAAAAGGTCGCCCATGCGCCCTGGGAAGGCGTAGTGCAGTTCCTTGGGCACCGCGTCTGCGGCCCACACGGTGACCCCTGGCACTGCCCCGAGCGTCGCCTGCGCCTCGCCCAGGCGGGAGGGGTCGGCGAGCCAGATCTGCGCGATCCCGTTCGACGGGAGGATCTCGGCCTCGATTCCCTTCTCGCGCAAGGGAGCCGAGAGATCCACGGGCTCGCTCACGGCCGCCATGCCATGGTCGCTGACGATGATGAGCGTCGTGTCGGTCCAGGCCCCTCGCGTATCGAGTCCCGTAAGGAGCAGCCCGAGGGCGTGGTCCTGCTCGGCCAAAGCCTCCGCAAGTTTTGGCGAGTCTGGCCCAAAGCGGTGTCCCACTGCGTCGGCGCCGTGCCACCACGAGAGCACAAGGCGAGGCCGCCGCTCGGGCGGAAGATCAAACCACGCGAGAATCTGCTCCACCTTCACCTGCTCGGAAACGTGGCTATCGAAGGGCGCTTTGCGGTAGGTCGCGCCAACGCCGCGCCAATCGGTCTCGGAACCGACCCAGAAGAACACGGCGGCGCGCACCCCTTGGCGCTCGGCCGCGACCCAGATCGGCTCGGCTTCGAGCCAACTCGCATCGTTTTCGTAATGGAACTTCCCGCGCACGCGATCGCGGAAGCTGTTGGCAACGATGCCGTGGTGTTCGACATTCGCGCCCGTCGCAAGCGAAACGTGGCTGGGAAAGGTGAGGCTCGGAAAGACCGTGACGAGCTTTTCGGCCTGCGCGCCCTCCCGCTGGATCCTAGCCAGCGCGGGGAACTCACCTTTGGTGAGGTAGTCGTGTCGCACGCCGTCCCATGACAGCAGGATGACAGCCGGCTCGCCGGCAAGCGCCGCGCTGGCCAGCGCCAGCAGTGCCGCCAGCAGGCACAGGCCAAAAAGGCGGCGCAGTCGCTTCGTGCGACCCCTCGCGTGCACTCGGAAAGGATCCCCCACCCCGCCCATCATCCTACAATCCGCCGCGCGTGCGCCAGCCCGGCGGGTTGCGCGATGCCGTGTGTTAGCCTCGCCGGCGCGGTGAAGACACGGGGAACCAGATGGAGCTCGCAGGCAAAGCTGCGCTCGTGACAGGCGGCGGCACGGGTGTGGGACGCGCGACCGCGCTTGCGCTCGCACAGCAGGGCTGCGCGGTCGTTGTGAACTACAGCCGCTCCAAGGCCGACGCGGAGCAGACGGCAGCGGATGTCTCGGGACTTGGCGTACGGGGGCTCGCGGTCCAAGCCGACGTGGCAGACGATGCCGATTGCCGCCGCCTGGTTGCGACCGCGGCGCGCGAACTCGGCCGGCTCGACGTCCTCGTGCAGAGTGCAGGCATCACGAGGTTCATTGCCCACGGGGATCTCGAGAGCGTGACGGATGAGGTGTGGGACCAGCTCTTGGGCGTGAACCTGCGCGGAGCCTTTCAGTGTGCACGCGCGGCCCGAGCCCCGATGCTTGCGGGGGGCGGGGGCTCCATCGTGAACGTCTCGAGCGTGGCAGGCATCGCCGGCATTGGAAGCTCGATTCCCTACTGCGCCTCGAAGGCGGCGCTCAACAACCTGACGGTCACTCTCGCCCGCGCGCTGGCGCCCGAGATTCGGGTCAATGCGGTCGCGCCCGGTTTCATCACGGGGCGCTGGCTGGAGGGCGGGCTCGGAGCCGGATACGGAGCCGTGAAGCAAGCCATCGAGAAGCGCGCCCCGCTTGGCAAGGTGTGCGAACCCTCCGACGTCGCGCAGGCGATCATGAGCTTCGTCACCGGCTCACAGCTTGTGACGGGGCAGGTGCTGGTCGTCGACGGGGGCATGCTGATCGCAGGGTAGGCCCCCCGCTTCGCGTCAAGCCAGGCCCGAGGCCGGCCGATGAGGCCTGCGGAGGCCTGGCCCGTGACCCACCGGTTTGCCCGCTATTTGCCTCATCTTTTCTTTCAGAGCCTGGCGGCGCGAATCGGTTTTTTCGTGTTCGGGGCTACGCTAATCAGCGCCTTGGCGGTGGCCTCGACCTCCGCCCACGCCCTGCGCGGGTTTCTTCGGACCAAGATCGAAGAGAAGCTTCCATCCGTCGCCTCCCAGGTCCACGACCGGCTCGACCTGTGGTTCGCACAGCGCACGCTCGACGTTCAGGTGTTTGCGCGCAGCGCAATCCTGGTCGATGGCCTCGGAAGGCACGCGCACGAGGGCCTTACGGCGGAAGACCGCCAGGTGATCGAGAAGTACCTCGGCTACGTGCTGGCGGGGTCGCAACAGTACGGATCGCTCTTCGCGCTCGACCCAGAGGGCCGCACCCTGTTCGCAGTCGGTCGACCGGTCGAGCTCACGCCCGACCTGCGCCGCTCGCTCGCCGCTGTGGAAGACAGCGCGGTCAGCCAGGTCGTGCGGATCGCCGGCAATCGTGTGCAAATCGTCTCGAGCGTCGTTCGCGCCCGGAACGATCGGGCGATCGCCACGCTGCACGCCGTGCTTGGCGTCGAAACGCTCACCGCCCAGCTTGCAAACCGCGAGCTCGGTGAATCCGGTCGGCTCATCTTGTTCGACCGGGAGGGAACGGCTCTGGCCGCCTCTCCGGGCGTCGCTCTCGAGGGGCTTCACCTCCCCGCCGAGTTCGTGACGGCCGACCCCGCTACCGTGCACGAGTACGCCGGCGCCGATGGCGTGCACATCGTGGCGAGCGTGCGGCCGATGGAAGTCCTCGGGTGGACGCTTGTGGTCCAGGAAACCAGCGATGACGCGTTCGCGCCGATCGCCTCGATCCTCCAGCACACGCTGCTGCTCAACATGGGCATCGTCGCCGTGCTCAGTCTGGTGGCGTTTAAAATCGCCGCCTCCATGGTCGGAGCAATTCACAATCTCTCCGATGCCGCGCGGCGCGTGCGCGACGGCGAGCCCGACGTGGTGGTCCCCGTGACCAGTGGAGGAGATGAGGTCGGGATCCTGACCCGCACCTTCGCGGAGATGGTCGAGCGCCTTCATGACGCGCGGCTCGAGATTGAAGTGCGGCGTCAAGAGAGTGAAAATGCCAACCGCTTGCTCCTCGCCCAGAACCACGAGCTGCAGCGCGCGAATGAGACGCTGGAGCAGCTCGCCATTACCGACGGCCTGACAAAGATCCACAACCACCGCTTCTTCCAGGACCAGCTCTCCCGCGAGATTAAGCGCGCCGAGCGAACGGGGTCACCGCTCGCGCTCACCCTTCTCGACATTGATGACTTTAAGCAGCTCAATGACCGCTACGGCCACGCGGTGGGTGACGAGGTACTCCAGCTCCTCGCCGCCGTCTTGATCGAGGAGACCCGCGACCACGATCTGGTGGCACGTTACGGGGGAGAAGAGTTCGCGGTGCTGGCACCGGCGACCGATCGAGACGGCGCGCTCATGCTCGCCGAGAAGCTGCGCACCGCCGTGGCGGAGCATCGCTTCTGCCCAAAGGGGAGCAGTACTCCGCTTTCGATCACCGTGTCGATCGGCCTCGCGATCTACCACGGAGACCGCTCGGCGTTCTTCGACGAGGCGGACCGCGCTCTCTACGAGGCGAAGGCCAACGGCAAGGACTGCGTCGTGGCGGCTCGGGACCGGTAGCCCTTAGCGACCGCGCACGAGGGAGGCGTTGATCCAGCCCACCTGTCCGGAGACCGTGCGCACGAGCAGCCACTCTCCCCGGTTCTCTTCGGGGAAGATCGGGAGACCGCTCGGCAGAACCGAAACCACCTTGGCGTCCGGCGAGGGCTCCGCACGCAGGTTCGCGCGCGCCGATCGCACGTACTGCGTGCCGGGGTTGTGCTCCGCGCGCTGAGCCTCGGCCAGCACGTTGGCGGCGATGCGCGATGCTCGCGACGCGAAGAAGATGGCGGCGGCAACCCTGCCATCAGCCAGCTGGTGATCGGCCTCGTCAAGCTTCTGGCGCGCCTCGGCAGCCAGGTCACTGCGCCATGGCACTTGCTTCGCTGCCCGATCGACCTGGATACGGGCTTCGGCGACAGCCGAAACAGCCTCCGCTCGTGTATGGGTATTGCGCAGCCCCGACTCGAGCTCGACGAGTGATGCCTCGGCGTCATTCACGTCGGCCCGCAGCCGGTCGTTCTCTCGCTCGAGCAGGCGTACGCGGTCGGCGTCTGCGCGCCGGTAGACCTCGGGGGCGGGTTCCTGAGGCGCGGGCGCGCGCGCGGGAGCCGGAGCCGCCGGGGGCGCCGGGGGCTGGAAGAGCGAGCAGCCGAGGGCAAGCGGCGCCGCAAGCCACGCCACGCGACGCGCACGCCGGTCCATCCACCCAAGGCACAGGCGACTGCTCACGGCTATCGGATCGGCGATTTTACGGTGCAGCTTGAAGCGTCGTCGTGGGGTGAAAAGTCGCCGTTTTGCAAGGGCAGGGAATCCGGGGTAAAGAGGGGCGCGCCGAAGGCTGTCCGGTGAGAAGGCGAAGGGGCCAGAACGCCATGCGCAAGACGCTGAGGTCTTTGCTCCCGGGGATCCCCGGGACTCTTGTCGCGGCGGCCGTCCTGCTCACGTTCTCGATCGCCGGCTCTGCGCAGACACCAGCCCCGAAAGCGACAAAAGGAGGCAAGCCCGTGGTCGTCCTCGCCACCTCTCTCGGGGATATCACCCTTGAACTCGATCCCGAAAAGGCGCCGATCACGGTGGAGAACTTCCTTGCCTACGTGGACGCGGGCTTCTTCGATGGGACGGTCTTTCACCGTGTGATCCCCAACTTCATGATCCAGGGCGGAGGCATGACGCCGAACCTATCCCCGAAACCAACCCGCGCGCCGATTAAGAATGAAGCGGAGAACGGGCTCAAAAACGATGCGGGCACAATCGCGATGGCGCGTACCTCAGCGCGCGACAGCGCCACGGCGCAGTTCTTCATCAACCTTAAGGACAACGATTTCTTAAACCACGGTGTGCGCGACTTCGGCTATGCGGTCTTCGGCCACGTCACCCAGGGCATGGACGTCGTCAAGAAGATCGGCGCGGTGCCAACCGGCCCGAATGACGTACCCCTCGAGCCGGTCTTGATCAAGAGCGCGAAACGTCAATAGCGAGCCGCTCGAGTCGCCCGCGGCCGCGCCGCGGGTTTTCAGCGCAGCCGCTTGGACAAAAGGCGCACCGCTTCCGCCGTCTCCTGCGGCGGCATCGAGGTAAAGCACAACCGCACGAAGCCCGCGTAGTCCCGACCGCAGGAGACGCCCGGGGCGAGCACCACGCCATCGTCGAGGCAACCCTCGAGGAAGCGGAAAACATCCGAGTCAGCGCAATGCCGCGTGACGTCCAAGAACAAGAAGCATGAGCCCTCGGGCGGCGCCTGGCCCAGCACGGCGGCAGCATCGAGCCCCGCGTCGCGGTAGGAAGCACGTGTCTCACGGACCCACGCGTCCGCGTGTTGGAGCGCGCGGAGAGCGGCGAGCTGACCCGCGGTGGGTGCTGCGTAGAAGGTGTGGGTGGAGATCTTTCGTGCCTGCGTGATCGCAGCGGGGGGGCCCGTAAGATAGCCGGTCCGGTTTCCCGCCATCCCATAGGTCTTGGAGAACGAAAATACCGAAAGGGTACGTTCCGGCGCGTATCGACCGATCGATACGTGCTGGCCGCTGTACACGTAGGCTTCGTACACTTCATCGGAGAGGATCCACAGCCCCTCCCGGCGAGCCAGCTCCGCGAGCGCCTCGAGCCACGCGGCGGGGAGCACCCGGCCGGTCGGATTCGACGGTGTTGAGACGTAGAGTGCGACGCTCCGCGGTGTGATCCGCTCGCGCACCGCCTCGACCGCCGCCAGCGGGGAGTCGACTCGGTCGTAGAAGGGGACGTCGATCGGAACCGCCCGGAAGGCTTGGGCGATGCCGCGGATCAAGGGCCAATAGGGCGCGAGAATCAGGATCTCTTCCGAAGGCGCAGCCAGCATTCCGATGGCCGCTCCCAGGGCGCCGGTCGCCCCGGCGGTGACGAGGACCGACTCGCGCTCACAGGGCAAGCCGTTTTGGGTGCGCACCTTTTCGACGATGGCGTCGACGAGCGCGGGCACGCCCTGGGTCTCGCTGTAGCGGTGCATGCCTGGATGGACATCGACGCGCAAGTCTTCCATGCGTCCACCAGGAAACGGCTCCATCCAGGTATCCCCCACGTGAAGGGGGTAGAGCTTGCCCCGGTGCGCAGCGATTCTTGGAGCGAGGCGCGAGAAGATGGCCCCCGAAATCTCGGCCACGGCGGGTGCGGGATGCGGAGCGCGGGGCATGATGGGAACCTCAGGCCGCAGAGTACCGTGGGAGGGCGCAGGGTATAAGATGGGCGCGCCCCCTGGGAGAGGGCTGCATGCTCACGCAGGTAGATCGCGTACAGCTCGTCGTTTCCGATCGGAGTCGTGCCGTCGTCTCGTTCTCAAAGCTTCTCGGCGCGGCTCTTGTGCGCAAGGATGCGGTTCGCGCACTCGGTGCGCTTCGCAGCGTGCTGCGCGTGGGCCAGAGCGAGGTCGAGCTGCTGGAGCCCGACGGTGCCGGAGCGGCTGCGGATTTTCTGAAGCAGACGCGGGGCGGACTGTTCGCCGCCGGATTCACGGTGGCGGACCCGGCTGCTTTGCGCGCGCATCTCGCGACCCGGGGTGTGGAGGTCGCCGAGGCGGGAGGGCAGCTCCTGCTCCATGCGGAAGCGCTCGGTGTGCCGGGCCTGCGGGCGGTGATCTCCGCTGAAGCAGAGCTCGAACCGGCGGGTCTGCTGGCCCGCCTGTACGAAGTGACCCTCCTCACCCCCGACTGGAAGCGGAGCGCCGAGCGTATCGCAGAGGGGCTCACGCTCGATTCCCATGGCTTCGTGCCCATTCGCTCCGCGGAGTACGGCTACGAAGGAGTGCTGACGCTGTTCCACCCGGCTCGGCTCGACCGGCTCGAGGTGGTGACACCACTTGACGTCGAAAAGACCATGGGAAGATTCTTCGAGCGCCGCGGTCCCTCGCTCTACATGTGCTACGCAGAGTCGGACGACACTGCCGCACTGCGCGCCCGCCTGCTCGAGTACGCGCCGGAAAACTGGACCGGCCCCCGCGAAGGCGGCGTGCCGGACAACCTCTTTGTCCACCCCGCGGCGCTCTCGGGCCTTTTGCTTGGCGTCTCGCGCCGCACGTTCGCCTGGACCTGGTCCGGCAGCCCCGAGCGGGTCGAGCCGCACGGATGAGCGGCTCGGTCCTCGTGACGGGGGCAAGCTCCGGCATCGGTGCCGCCACCGCCGCGCTCCTCGCGAGCCAGGGCTGGCGGGTTTTCGGTACCAGCCGCCGGCCTCCCGCAGCTGCGCAGCCGGGCGTCGAGTGGATCGAGATGGATGTGCGTGATGAAGATTCCGTGCGCGCCGGAGTCGCCCTTGCAAGCACGCGTGCAGGGCCGATTGACGCGCTCGTGTGCAGCGCCGGATTTGGAGTCTTCGGCAGCATCGAAGAGGTTCCGCTCGAGACTGCGCGCCAGCAGTTCGACACCAACGTGTTCGGCGTTCTCTCGTGCGTGCGGGCGGTCCTTCCCGATTTTCGAAGCCGCCGTGCCGGTCGCATCGTGCTCGTGGGTTCGCTCGCCGGGCGCGCGCCCATCCCATTCCAAGCCCACTACTCCGCCACCAAGGCAGCGGTGGATTCCCTGGCCCAGGCCCTGCGCATGGAGCTCGAGCCCTTTGGCGTAGCCGTTTCCCTGATCGAACCCGGGGATATCCGGACGGCTTTCAACGATGCCACGGACTTCACCTTGGCAAGCCGATCCGCCTACGGCGCACGCATTGCGCGCTGCGAGGAGGTGATCCGGCGCTCGCTCGATCAGGCCCCGGGTCCGGCCGTCGTGGCGCGCGCTGTCGTCCGCGCGCTCTGCTCGCCCCGCCCGCGTACCCGCTACCCCGTCGGTCCCGACTCCCGGCTTGTACCCCTTGGGCGCCGGCTTCTCCCCGACTGGATCGCCGAGCGGCTGATCCGCCTGCACTTTCAGATCTGAGCCGGGCGATGTCCTAGATACCGACTTCGGGGGGCAGAGCGATGACGAACACCACGAGCCGGCCCCACGGCTCGTCTGCGGGCTGGTAGTAGCCGACCGCCACCGCCATCTCGAGCGAGTCCCAGGTGGAAAGCTCCTCGGGAATCGGAAGCTCCTCCACGTCCCGGCCTTCCACGTACCAGCCATGCACGGGGCGGCCGACCAGGCTTCCTGCCTTCGCGAGCGCCTCGTTGAGAGCCACCTGAGGTTCGAGCTTGCTCGTCGCGAGCGTCTGCGTCGCGTGCTCTGCCACCGCCTGTACCGAAACAAGAGGCTCCGGCGCCGACTTCTCCCGTGCGGCGCGCGCCTCCGCGATGCGTTTGGCATAGCGTGCAGCCTCGGCGGTCAGATTTTCTTCGCCGAAGAGCTGGTAGGTCGCCGCGATGGCCACCAAGACGGGCGGCTGATTCGACGCCACCGTCCCCACCGCGAGCACGCGGGCGTCGGGATCGAGCAGCGCCGCACGTCCCAGGGGCTCCTCGAGGGCGGTGTCGACCCACAGGCCCGAGTCCATCGGTCCGGCCAGTGCGGCGCTCGTCATGTTCGCATCCTTGATGGAGCCGCCCACCCGCCAGCCCGCGAGGACGCCGAGCGCAGCCAGGTCAGACACGGCGGACGGTCCGAGGCCCAGCGAGCCGGCGAGGACGTGCGGTAGAAGCTGCGCCACCTGCTCGCTTTGTGTCTTCGAGAGTACGAGCGGATGCAGGTCGGCCTTCTTTCGGACCTCGCCCAGCACCTCGGAGACGCCGAGCGTAAAGTCCTCGGGCGTCGAGGCGGGCCGGGCCGCGGCGTACCGGGTGCGCCGCCACTGCCGTCCCTCCTCCCCAGGCCGCCGCGCAAGCACCCGCAGCACCCCGTCCGCGAGGATGCGTCCGCGCTCCCGTGAGGCCACGTCGATCACGGCGACCGAATCGCCAGGGTCGAGGGCACAAGAGAACGCGAATCGGGGAAGCGCGACCTTCGGATCGCGATCGCACTTGGTAAAGCCAAGGGCCCCCCGGTTGGCCCAGGCCGTTACGGCATCGGGGCTCCCTACCACCTCTCCGCCAAAGATCAGGCGATCCCCAGTCTCGACGGGGGAAAAGGGCGCGACCAAGACGCGGCGAGGAGAGGTCACCACCGCCACCACCGCGCGTTGCCCATCCCGTCCGAACCACAACCCGGCAGTCGCGGGGCCTCCGGTCAGCGCACGGCTCAGGAGCTGGTCCAGCTGGGGACGCCATTGCTCAAGCAGCTGGCTGTCGTCCACCGTGCGGGGAACCGCACCCTCGAGATAAAAATGTGTGATCTCCGCGGAGGGCGTGCCGCAGCGCGCGGCCATGAACTCAAGCAGCGTCGGCGGCGGCAACTTCCCGCGCACCAGGAGAAAGTGGCCAAGCTCCCGCGCGGAGCACTGCATGGCCTCAGTCACGACCGCAAGCCCTGCGCGCCGCGTCGCCGCCTGGGCCAGGACCTCCTCCCATGGAGTGGTCGCTGCGTGCGCAGCATCCTCGACGCGATCCGGGAACGGACCCTCGAGCGTCCAGGAGTCGACTTCGTCGGTTTCGATTCGCGCCAGTTCGGAAGCCGAGGGCGCGGGACCGAGCTGGTCGAGCTCAGCCTGGGAGGGGAAGGGATTCGCGCCGGCCTTGCCGCCCGTACCCGCGCGATGGCCGGACAGGGACTGGCAAGCAAGTGCGAGGGCAAGCCCCGCCGTGGTCACCGCAGCCCGTGCAAATCGTCGTTTTGCGGGCGCTGCGCCTTGGCGCATTCCATCGGCTCCCTACGGTGTCGATGCCTTCAGCGCGCACACGCGCACCGGAGAGTCTGTCACAGAGAACTTGTTCCGTGTAGGACAATTGCGTCGGCCTCGATTTCCACGAGGGCGGCATCATCGATCAGCTTTGCAACCTGCACCATCGTGGTCGCCGGGCGGATTTCGCCGAAGACCTCGCCGTGGACCTTGCCGACCGCCTCCCACTGGGAGATGTCGGTTACGAAGATGCGAGTGCGGACGACATCGGTCAGCTGTCCCCCCAGTGCTTCGATGGCAGCCCGAATGATCTCGAGCGCACGCCGCGCCTGCGCGGCTGCGCCGGCGGCGAACTTGCGGTCGGCCCCAAGCCCAACGGTGCCCGTCACCGTGATGGTTTGGCCGGTGCGGACGGCGCGGCTGTAGCCCACGATGGGCTCCCACGGCGAGCTGGTGCTGGCGTAGCGTCGCCCGTAACGCTCACTCGTCTGCACCTTAACGTCTGCCGACATGGGTTCCTCCCTGCCCCTCGCCTGGCTCTGGTGGGGGGCGTCTGGGACGGGTATCACAGGCGAAATGGCAGGGAAACGTCCCGTCGGGCGAGGGGGCCTCAAGCTTGCCGCCGCGCTCGAGCGGTTCCTGTTGACCGAGCGCGTGCGGGGGGCGCGAGCAATCGACGTCGGAGCCTCCACGGGCGGATTCACCGAGCAGCTTCTCGCGGCGGGCGCGCGGTCGGTCATGGCCATCGAAGTGGGCCACGGCCAGCTCCATCCGCGCCTGCGTGCGGACTCACGCGTCTCACACCTCGAAGGCACCGACTTTAAGACCCTCTCCCTCGGGACTGCTGCGGGGCCCTTCGACTTCTTCACCGTCGATGTGAGCTTCGTGGCCGGGCGGAGCATGCTGCGAAGCCTCGCCTTCCGGCTCGTGCCCGGTGCCGAAGGCGTCGTTCTGATCAAACCGCAGTTCGAACTGCCCGACAAACGGGTGCGTCGCGGCGACGTTTCCGATCTGGCCGTGCGAGACGAAGCGGTGCGCCGCTTCACGCGCAAGGCGACGGCATTGGGTTTCGAGGTAGCCGCCACCTTGGACTCGCCCGTTTTGGGAGGGAGCGGGACGGTCGAAATCCTCGCACACCTGCGCTTTGGCGGGCGCACCGCCGCGCTGCCGCAGCCCGGCGAGCGACGTGCCCGGGCGCTCGCCGTGAGCCCGCCGCTGCGCCCCCTGCCGCCGCGCTTTGCGGAGCGCACGCTCCGCTGGTTCGCTGCCGCAGCGCCGGGAGTGGAGCCCGTTCTTTTGCGCGAAGTCGAGTCTCTCCCCCGCATGAGCGACGTGGGAGCAGTCGAGGGCGGCGTCGAGTTTTCGGGAACGCTCGAAGCAGGAATGCGCGCCAACCTCTGGCTTCGCACCGCGAGCCGGGTGCTCCTGCGCGTCGGTAGGGTGGAGGCGCGTGACTTCGCGCGTCTGCGGCGCCGGGTATCGGCCCTGCCCTGGCGCGAACTCGTGCCCTTCGGCGCTGCACTGCAAGTGAAGGCCTCCGCGCAACGATCGCGCCTTTTCCACACCGGCGCCGTCGAAGAGACGGTGCGCTTTGCCCTCGCCGATTGCCTCTCACGCAACGCGGGCACGCTGGCCGACCCTCAGCGCGACTCGGTGACGGTGCTCGCCCGCGGCGAGGACGACCGATGGACACTCTCGATCGACAGCTCCGGCGAGCTCCTCCACCGTCGCGGCTGGCGTCTCGAGGCCGCCCACGCCCCCTTGCGAGAGACCCTCGCGGCAGCACTCCTTTTGCTCTGCGAGTGGGATCCTGCGACCGCCCTGGTCGACCCGATGTGTGGGGCGGGTACGGTGCCGATTGAAGCCGTCGCAATTGCGCTCCAGCGCGCGCCCGGGCTCGGGCGCTCGTTCGCGTTTGAGCAGTGGCCCTGCTTCGACAGCGGATCGTGGGAAAGAGAACGCGCCGCTGCAAAAGCTGCGCTCCGCGACGGGCCGATCGCACCCATCCTTGGCTTTGACCGCAGTCCCTCTGCGGTCGAGAGCGCACGGCGCAACGCGGAGCGGGCCGGGGTGGCGCGCCACCTGCGGATCGAGGAGCTCGCGCTCGCAGAGCTGCGCGCGCCGCGTTTCCGCCCGCTGCGCAGCCGGGACGATGTGTTGCAGACGGGAGCCCGCCCCCCGCGCGGCCTCGTGCTTGCAAACCCACCTTACGGTCGCCGCCTCGGCAATGCGCAGCGGGCCCGCGCCGCATACACCGAGCTTGGTCGGGTGCTGCGTGAGCGATTCCGCGGCTGGCAGGTCGGGATCCTTTCCGCCCACCCCGCACATACCGCGTGCCTGCGTCTTGGTCCACCGGTCGTACACACCCTGCGGAACGGCGGGATCCGCGTCGAGCTCCTGCGCTTTGCGCTCTGAGTCGCGCCGAGGACTCGATAACCGCGCTCCGGTCGACTAGGCTTTGGAGATGGCCAAGCCCCCGCAGGTCGGAGATCCTGCCCCGGACTTCACGCTGCCTTCCACCCAGGGAAGCGTTCGCCTCTCCGAGCGGCTCGCCCAGCGGCCGGTGTTGCTTGTGTTCTACCCGGGCGATGACACCCCAGTGTGCACGAAGCAGCTGTGCAACTACCGCGATCATATGGGGATCTTTTCCGATCTCGGGGTTGAGGTGTTGGGGATCAACCCGCAAAGCGAATCGTCCCATGCGGCCTTCGCGAAGAAGCACTCGCTGCCGTTCCCGCTGCTCTCAGACCAGGGTGGCGTGGTCTGCAGACAATACGGTGTGCTCAACTTCCTCGGCATGGCGAAGCGCGCCCTTGTGCTGGTCGGGCAAGACGGTCGCGTGAAGTGGCGCCGCACCGACTTTCCGCTTTTCCACCAGACCGCGGACGACGTCCGCAGCGCCGTAGCACAGCTCGGGCTGTAGGATCGGACGTTGAGCGCGCCGGCCCGTGGCTACCACGCGCTCCGCGTCGCGGCGGTAATCGACGAGACGCCCGACGCCCGCTCCTTCGTGTTCGATCTGCCTTCGGAGCTCGCCCCGCTCTACCGCTACAAGGCCGGCCAGTTCCTGACGTTCCAGGTCGCGCTGCCGGATGACACGATCCTGCGCTGCTACTCGCTCTCGAGCGCGCCGGAAACGGACTCCCAGCCCAAGGTGACGGTGAAGCGCGTCGAGGGCGGGCGCGGCTCCAATTGGTTCAACGACTGCCTTGGGGTGGGCGCAACCATCCCCGTCCTGCCGCCCGCCGGTCTGTTTGTGCTGCGCGACTCGAGCGCGCCGCTGTGTTTTTTCGCCGGTGGAAGCGGGATTACCCCGGTGATGTCGCTGATCAAATCGGCGCTCGTGACCACAAAGCGGCGGATGATCCTGATCTACGCCAACCGCGACGCTCCCTCCGTGATCTTTCGCGCCGAGCTCGACGAGCTCGAGCGGCAACATGCAGATCGGCTGCGCGTCACTCACCATCTCGACGAGGTGAAGGGATTTCTCGACGCGCGGGAGGCGCGCACCCTCATCGCGGGTTTCGAAAGCGCGGACTTCTACATCTGCGGACCCGGCCCGTTCATGGATGTGGTGGAATCGATGCTGCTCACCGCGGGAACCCAGCGGGAGCGCATCTTCATCGAACGCTTCATCTCGCTCCCCTCTCACCAAGAGGTTGAAGCAGAGAACGCTGCGACGGCAAGCGAGAGCGCAGGACAGCTCCACCCTTCGGTGCTCACGATCCATCTCGATGGGCGCACCCACCGCGCGCCCTACCACGTCGGCGACACTGTGCTGGAGACCGCGCGCAAGGCGGGGCTCGAGCCCCCGTTCGCCTGCGAGGACGGGTATTGCGGCTCGTGCGCGGCGAAGCTCGTGCGCGGTGAGGTGAAGATGCACAAGAACGAGGTGTTCAGCCCCAAGGAAGTCGCGGCCGGGAATATCCTCACCTGTCAATCCCGACCCTGCAGCGGAGAGCTCGAGGTCAGCTACGACTGACGCCCCTGGGCGAAGTGCGTCCGCTGGGGTGTACCCCTTGTCTCGTTCGTCGGGCGAAAGCGCGGCCGCTCTCCACGCTCGAGGCGTGGACTGTGCGCGTAAGCCTCCGGTCCCCGGAGCGGACGCGACGGGCGTGCTACGGGAGGATTCCCCCGTCGATGACGAGGGCTTGACCCGTCATGTATGAACTCGCGTCGGAAGCCAGAAAAAGCGCCGCGCCCACAAGCTCCTCCGGCTCCGCGATCCGCTTCATCACGGTCGAGCGTCTCACCATCTCGAGGTAGCCGGGGATCGACGCCGCTCCTTTCATCATGTCCGTCATGAAAGGACCCGGCGCGAGCGCGTTCACGCGCACATTCCAGGGTGCCCACTCCTGCGCCATCACTTTTGTGAGCGCGTAGAGCGCAGCCTTGCTCGAGCAATACAGTCCGAGCCCGGGTCCCGGCTTGAAAGCGCCTTGGGTGATGACGTTGATCACGACGCCGCCGCCGGCCTCCGCCATGCGCTTCGCGGCGCGGGCAGCGAGATGCAAGGGACCCTTCACATTGACACCATAGACCTTGTCAAAGAGCGCATCCGTGCTGTCCACCAAGGGACCTGCGGCGGGGTTTGTGGCCGCGTTGTTGACGACCACGTCGAGGCGGCCAAAGCGATTCCAGGTGGCCTCGAGGAGTGCGTCGAGCTCATCCGTCCGATCGGCGTGAATGGAGTGAGCGAGCGCTTTGCGGCCGAGCGCTTCGACCTCCTTCGCCACGGCCTCGCAAGCCGCAAGCTTGCGGCTTGCGATCCCGACATCGGCTCCCGCGCGTGCAAAACCGAGAGCCATGGCACGGCCGAGGCCGCGGCTGCCGCCGGTCACGAGTGCGACCTTGCCCGAGAGCTCCCAGGGGACAGAGCCTTTCATCGGGCGGCACTGCCGTCGGCGCCGACCAGCTCCTCCTTGAGCTGGCGCTTTAAGATCTTGCCGTTCGCATTGCGCGGCAGGGGGTCCTGTCGAATCTCGATTTTCACGGGCACCTTGAATCCCGCGAGCCGCGCCGCGACGTGCTTGCGCAAATCGTCTTCCGTAACGCGCGAGGTCGCAGTGACCTGCACTACGGCGCCCACCTCCTCGCCAAGCACACGATGCGGGATCCCCACAACCGCGGCGTCCATGACGGCCGGATGATCGTAAAGCACGGACTCGACTTCCACGCAGTACACGTTCTCGCCGCCTCGAATCAGCATGTCCTTGGCGCGGTCGACGATGTAGACAAAACCCTCTTCGTCGATCTTTGCCAGGTCGCCGGAGTGCAGCCAACCTTCGGTGAAGGTCTCGGCCGTCGCCTCGGGCTGGTTCCAGTAGCCCTTCACGACGTTTGGGCCTTTGATCCAAAGCTCCCCGACCTCGCCGACAGGCAGAGCCTTCCCCTTCGGATCGGTCACTTTGAGATCGCACACGGGCACGGGAACCCCGCAGCTCTCGGGCTTGCGCACGTAGTCCTCTCCACCGTTGTAGGTGGTGACCGAGGAGGTCTCTGTGAGCCCATAGCCGTTGCCGGGAGAGACCGCGGGGAAGGCCTCCTTGATGCGCCGCACAAGCTCCGGGGCTGCGGGCGCGCCGCCATAGCCCACGCTTGTCACGCTTGATAGATCGCGCTTAGCGAAGCTCGGCGATTCGAGGACTTGCCAGACCATTGCAGGCACACCTCCGAAGCTGGTGATGCGCTCGCGCTCGATCAGCTCGAGCGCATGCTCCGGATCCCACTTGTGCATCATCACGAGCTTGCCGCCGAAGGCGGTGTTCGAGACCAGGATGGCGTGACATCCCGTGGCGTGGAAGAACGGCACCGAGATGAGCTGGGCGCTCTGCGACTGCGGCGCTGTGAGTGACGGCAGCGGGAGACCGCTGCGCAGGGCCCCACGCACCTGCGAGAAGGCGAGGCTCGTCAGATTCCCGCAGATGTTGCGCTGCGTGCCCAAGGCACCCTTGGGCCGACCCGTCGTGCCCGAGGTGTAGAAGATCGTCGCGTCATCCTCGGGATCGAGGGCCACGTCGGGCGGCTTCGCGTCGGGCCCGGGATTCCCAAGGACCTCCTCGAAGCGCAGCTGGCCGGGCGCGAGGCCGCCGCGGGCACGGGCGACCACCACGTGGCGCAGACCGAGCGCCGGAAGGTAGGGAGCGAGGCGCTCCGCGCGCTGGTCGTCCGCGAAGAGAACGACGGAGCCCGAGTCGCGGAGCCCGTAGTCGAGCTCTTCGCCTGTCCACCATGCGTTCAGGGGCACGACCACCCCGCCCGCAGCAGCGATCGCCCAGAACGCCACCGACCACTCGGGAAAGTTTCGCATCGCGATCGCGACGCGGTCGCCCTTGCAGACGCCGAAGTCCTTTGTGAGGGCACTCGCCAAGTGGGCCGCGCGACGCCAATGCTGCTCGAAGCTGAGTCGATCGTTCTCGTACACGAGGAATGTCTTTTCCCCATGGAGGCGGCTTAGGTCGAGCACGGCCCGCAACGAGGGCGGTGTGTTCTTCCAGACGCGCGTCTTGATTCCGCGGATCTCGACCTCCACGATTTCGAACGGCGCGCCTGGGGCCGTCAGCATCTTGTGGATCTCGGCGATGGAAAGAGCCATGGGGGGTCTCCTCGCAGGAGGCGGGTTCGGAATCCAAAAGAATACCCCCTCCCTGAGCTCCTTCACTACGGCGCCAGGACCGAGGCACCCGCGGCGCCCGGGATGGGGCTTTGCCCCGTCCGCAACGCTCCTCCGGGACGCGGCCCCCGCCGGCCAGCCGCAAAACCCGAAGAGTGCACGGGAGGAAGGATTTTCTCGTGGTTCGCGCTGCAGGCATCCCTTGCTTCGTTTCCCCAAAGGAGACGTGGGATCAGTGGTCTGCGCGCGCCGCTCGGAGTAGACGCATGGGCACGGCGGCCGCCGATCCAGGTACACTTGAAGGATGTGGCAAACGGATCCCTCGCGGATCGACCTCTCCCTCGACTCGCGCGCCGTCAGCTTCGAGAATCCGACGGGCGAGCGCGGAGCCGGCGGCTCGTCCGGCCTCGGCCGCAAGGGAGCTCCGTCGCGTCGATTGGCGCCGGGCGAAAAGGTCGTCCTTGCCGACCTGCGCGGCCCCGGCACTCTCCGACACTGGTGGATGACATTTCCGCCAGCTCCGCCCGAGCGGATGCGCGCGCTTTGGATCGAAGTGTTCTACGACGGCAAGCCGGAGCCCAGCGTTTCCGTGCCGTGCCTCGACTTTTTCGGCCTCTCCCACGGCAGGCCCGTTCCCTTCACTTCCGCGCTCGCCGCGGCGCAGGAAGGGCGGGGCTTTAACGCATACTATCCGATGCCCTTCCGGCGCAGCGTTCGCGTGGAACTCACGAACGGGTCAGACCACGCAACCGATTTGTTCTATCAGATTGACTACACGCTTGAGTCCATCGTGTCCGCCGAAGTGGGGTACCTCCACGTCGCATTCCGCCGCGAGAACCCAACGACGCTGCGACGAGACTTCGTGATTGCCGAGGGATTGGAGGGGCCGGGCCGCTTCCTGGGCTGTGTGATTGGCGTGCGGATCCTCGACGCCGGCTCCTGGTGGGGCGAGGGCGAAGTGAAGATCTACCGCGACGGCGACGGCGCGCAGCCAACCATCTGCGGCACCGGTCTTGAGGACTACGTCGGGAGCGCATGGGGCCTCGGCCCTCACGCCTCGCTGTGGCAGGGAGCACCGCTCGAGGTTCGCGCTCCAGGTGTTCCGCTCCCTCGCTATGCCGCGTTCTACAGGTGGCACGTCCCCGATCCGGTGATCTTCTCACGGGAGCTGCGCGTCACCATTCAACAGATTGGATTCGCTTTCTTTCGCGAAGGAGACCAAGCGGCCTTCGAGCGCTACCAGCGCACGAACCCCGCAGCGGGCCACGGCTGGCTGATGCACCCGCGTCCCGGCGCTCTCGCAATGGGAATCGCGGAACGCAGCGATGACTATTGCGCGGCGGCCTTCGTCTACTGCCGGGAAGCGCAGGCCGTGCCACGTCTCGACCTGGCCTCAGCCCTCGCCAACATCACACGAGAGCCTCACGAGAAGCCGCACCCGATGGAAGTGCTCTTCGCGTAGCGCGGCGCCCCTGCTGCTTAGTGCGGTGCGAGGGTGATCTCGGTGCCGTCGCAGGCGAGTCGGACGTGCCCCCGATCGGGCCAAGCGTCAATCACCCTGCCGTCGCAGGTCGCGCGGACGCCGTCGGGATAGGTGCGTCGCGGCGCCGAGAATCGGTGGTGAAGACCGCGATGTCCAGGGGTGATCGTGACGCTTAGCACGCGTGTTGTCGGCTCGTAGTGGATGGCTTGGATCTCACCGTCCACAGCCTGCGGGAAGGGACGCGCCAGGGTGTCAGCCGGCGCAGTTCTCAGCGTGCGCGTCGCCAAATCAGGTGTCGTGTCCCACAAACCCCAGACCGCGGGCGGGACTTCCTCATACACCCAAAACGTCCAGGAGGCCCGCGCCTCATCAAAGGCCTGCATTGCGTCGCTTAGGTACTGCAGACCCGCCGGCGTGCGGGGATCCGTCCCCCATTCACCGACGAAGAGCGGACCACCGACGGTCGCTGCCTCGCTCTGAGCGGCGGCCACGGAGGCTCGCAGATCCGCGAGATCGGGCGGGTTGAAACTGAATACTCCCGTGTAGATGTGCGGCGCGTACACGACGTTGGGCAGAGGAAAGGGCCCGATGACGGGGATCTGGTCAAAGAGATTGCGCAGGCTGTTCGGCTCGTAGAAGAGCGTGAGCTGAGGCGCGACCTCGCGAACCTGCGCACCGACGCGGCGATAGAAGGCGTCGATCGGGCTGATGATGCCGGAGCTCCCTCCGCGGAGGAGAAGGGGCTCGTTCATCAGCTCCATTCCGATGGCTCCAGGGTGACCGTGAAGCGCACGGGCCACCTGCTGTGCCATGGCCGCAAATGCGTCTTGGAGGCCGTCGACGTTCTGGAAGAAGGACATCGCCGCATTCATCGCCTGGGCGCTCAAGCGGCGAGCGGTGAGGTCGGTCACCGGGCCCTCGAGGAGCTGTGTGGGCGGCGGAATGATCGCCCACAGGGGCGCTCCGTCCTCGCCGATCTCCTTCGACCAGGCGTCTTGATGGAAGTCGATGAGCGTCGAAACTCCCTGTTCGAAGCACTCGTCGACGAGCCGAACAACATGCTGGATATACGCTCGGTCGTATTTTCCGCGCTGAGGTTCGACGCCGCTCCAGTTCACAGGCAGGCGGAGGACGTTCATCCCGAGCTCTTCGCTGAGGAAGCGGCAGTCTTCCTCGCCGAATGGAGGCACGGTTTCGACGGGATGGCGTCCGTCGCTAAACGTGACGTCAAAGAGTCCCGCGACGCGTGCGTTCACGCCGTGATAGAGGACCTCGCGTCCGAACTCATCAAAGAGCCGGCTGCCCCGTGCCTCGAGCCGATCGCATCCTGCGCCAAGGGAAAAGACGGCGAGCAGCAGGAGCGAGGGGCGTCCCGCCCTCCGACTGAAGGCGCGGATTGCGCGCGCGCAGCGGCCGAAAAACGTCGGGTTCCGGCAAGCGGAGGCCCCTGTCCTGCGGCTCGCCTCGGGAGCCCGCGGCGTGCGGCCTCCGACGAGCGAGGACTCGAAGAAGATCTCGCCCTCAGCACGGTTCGGCTCGAAGCTGCCGGCGCACGATCCCGGGGTCCGGGCAGAACCCCTCTGCCCCACCACAATCTCGCTTACGAACATAGGCCGAACCCCGCTCCCGCAACTTCCGATGAGTGGGTGCTTGGAATCCGTTCTTTGTGTTAGCGGACCTTCGGCAAGAGCCCCCGGTGCAGGGCCACGCGAAAAACCCACGCCGTCACAGCGGCGGCGAGCGCAAGGTAGAGGAGGTTCAGCGTGGTTGCCCAGCCGAGGCGGCCCCAGTCCATGCGGCCGTCCATCACGACGCTCCGCATGCCTTCAAATATGTGGTTTGCGGGAATCGCCCGTGCGACCACCTTCGCGACTGGCGGCAACACCGATTCCGGATAGAACACAGACGAGAAGGGCATCAGAAGGAAGGGCAGACTCCAAGCGACGATGGCCCATCGCCCGCCAAACCGGAGAATGAGCGCGAGCGAAACGAGCCCGACCGACCACCCGAGGAGGACGAGATTCGCGATGAACGGCACGAGCGCGATGCCAAGCGAGAAGAGGCTGAACGCGTACAGGAGCCAGGCGGCGATGCTCATCGCGGCCAGCGTGAGCGAGAGCTTTACGAGCCCAAGCAGCATGATGGCCACGGCGAACTCACCAAAGGAAAGCGGTGAAGCAAAGATCGTGACGACGGAACGTGACCACACGTCATCGAGGAAGGAGACCGACACGTCCTGTGCGCAGCGAAAGAAGAGGTTCCATAGAATGGCGGCGCCGAGGAAGACGCCGATCGCGTTGGGGAGCTTTGCGCCCCGACCCGCCACGAAGCTCGTGAGAAGGCCCCAGACCGCGATGTCGATCAGTGGCCAGTAAAACGTGTCCACCACGCGGGCGGGATCACGGCGCAGGAGCAGCAGGTAGCGCAAGACCAGGGCCCGTACCCGCCGCACACGTTCTCTCGTCGGGGAGCTCACGCCCGACTCTCGCGAGAGATCTTGAGGAAGACTTCCTCCAGCGAAGCCGCGTCCAGATCCGCGCGTGAGAGCACGCGTCGCGACACCGCGAGCGGAGTGCCCTCGGCCACAACGCATCCATGGTGGAGAAAAACAACGCGATCGCAGAGTGCTTCGACCTCGGCCATGTCGTGTGAGGTATAGAGGATGGATAGACCTCGCTCTTCGCGGAGGGAGAGGAGAAGGTGCCGCGTCTTGTCGGAGATGTCGGGGTCAAGGCTCGACGTGGGCTCGTCGAGAACCAGCAGCTCGGGACTGTGCAGCAGGGAGCGTGCAAGGCCCGCGCGCATTTGTTGGCCGAGCGAGAGCTCTCCGAATTTCGTATGCGCCTCCTTCTCGAGCTCGAGGACGGCCAGGGAACGCGCCACCGCACCCCGCTCGGCACCATAGAACTCGGCGTAGACGCGGAGATTCTCGTTCACCGTCAGACGCCAGTCCATGAGCGCTTCCGGAGAAGCGAAACCAACGTGCCGCAACGCTGCCGCGCGCTCGCGATGCGGATCGAGGCCAAAGATTCGTACGTGTCCGGCAGTGGGTCGGACAAGACCGAGGAGCACGTGCAGGGTTGTGGTCTTGCCGGCACCGTTCGGGCCCAAAAGGCCGAGAATCTCCCCGCGCTGCACTTCGAAGGAGACACCGCCGAGCGCGATGGCTGCGGGAAAGCGCTTCGTGAGGTCTCGCACGAGGACCGCGGGGGCGTCACGCGCCTGGGTTTGCACCATCACGCTAGTCGGCGGCGTGCGCGTGTCCCGCCGCGCGCAGCGCGGCCCGAATCTCCGCCGCGGCACGGTCCATCGCCTGTGGATTGGGATTCTTATCGGCCTTCGAAAAGTCGAAGTCGCCAAGGCTTTGAACGGGAATGAGGTGAATGTGCACGTGGGGCACCTCAAGGCCCGCGACGATGACACCCACTCTCACCGGCCGAAAGACGCGCTGGAGCCCCTGCCCTACCGACTGCGCGACTCCCGACAGATGGGCGAGCAGGGTGGGAGGGAGGTCGAGCCAATGATCGATTTCCTCGCGCGGAACAACGAGCGTGTGGCCTGGCCGAATCGGGTTGATGGTGAGGAACGCGACCGCCTTTTCGTCCTTCCAAACGAAGCGACCGGGAAGCTCGCCGCGAATGATGCGGCTGAAAATCGTGGCCATGGGAGCCCTCCTGCTCTGCGGGTGGCCCCCCTCTACCACGCCAGGTTCCGCACGGGAAGGGATGTGCGGGCTGCGAGGACGCTCGCATCTCGCGCTGCCCCGGCAAGCCCTCCGCAATCCCCGAAGCCGTCGCCTTGAAGACAGCGGATCCCTTCGCTGCGCGACCTTGTGCACACTGCGAGCAGTGGTGGAAGGCCGCGCGCTCTTCCAAGAGGACGCTCGGTCAGATAGAGTGGGTTTGCTCCGTCGGGGCTCCCGGCAAGCGGAGACTCCCCACGGACCCTCTGACCGAAAAGGCGGACCCTCATATGCCCCTTCCCATCCTTCTCCTTGCAATCCTCGTCTTGGGTGGCGCCGCTCTGGCGGGCCTGCTCGTGGGCCGAACCTCCGGCCGCGCGGCGGCGAAGCGCTGCCACGAGCTTGAGGAAGAGCTCGCGGCAAGCCAGGCGGCGCTCGGGAAGTACCGGAGCGAAGTGGGAGCGCATTTCGGCCAGACCTCTGAGCTCCTGCGCGCGATGACGCATCACTATCGCGCGGTGTATGAGCACCTGGCGGAGGGCGCGCGGACCCTGTGCCCAGAGCAAGCGACCGGCCTCGGGGCGGGGCTCGACCTGGCGCTCCTCCCCGAAGAGGCGCAGGACCCCGGGGAGACCGCGGCGCCGCAGGCGATCGCTCCGCGAGAGGATGGCCCGAACGGGACGCCCCGCAGCGCCGAAGGCGGGAACGACGAGCTGGAGCTCGATCCCGAAGAGGCGAGCCCGACGACCCACTAGCTCTCTCACCGTTCGGTCGCTCGCCGAGTCTGTAGTCGCTTCGGCCGTGGGCCTTCTCAGCACATGGGCTTCGCCACGTTCGCGGCTCGCGCGGTGCGGCATGATCAGATACGCCCGAGGCCTAACAAGAGAGTTGTTGGTCCGTAGCACCACAGGGAGGCGCGCTCTCCGAGCGAGGCGCTCCGTCGGACGAAGTCGAGTCTCGATGGCCCGCTGCTTCCCGGACCTCCGGCCGCCGCTTCGCTTATTGCTTTGGGGTTTGCAAACCGGATCTCGATCTCACGCATGAAGCTGAGGCGACGCGCGACTTCATGAATATCCGGCTTCGGGCCCGCCCGACGGAATCCGTCCATCCGCTGGAGCTAGCGGGCTTCTTTGGAGCGGCAATCCTGGTGCGGGTCGTCTTCATCCTCGCCGCCTCCCTTTGGACCGGTTGGCCGGTCCTCGACCTGTCCATGCTCTATGACGGCCACGGCTACCTCATCGTCGCGAAATCCTTCCCGACCCTGTACCAACACACCGCCGAGCTGGTGCCCTTCGTGACCCTCTTTCGGGACCCACGCTTCTTCCTCGGAACTTTCCCGTTCTTTCCGGCCCTCACGTGGGTCACCTCAGGAGTCCTCGGCGACCTCCGCACGAGCGGACTCGTCGTCGCGCAGCTCAGCGCGGCGCTCACAGTGGTACGCTTTCGGAGCGAAGCTCAAGACCTCTCCTCCCGGCCCAGGTTCGCCGCTCTTCTCTTCCTCGTGTTCCCGGCGACATGGCTGGTCGCCAGCAGCCTCGCATTCAGTGAGCCGGTCATGCTACTCGGCGTCGTCTCGGGCTTCGCCGCATACCGCCGCGGCCATCTCTGGAGCGCCGCCGTCTGGCTAGGCTGCGCATGCGTGACGCAGAAGCACGGCGTCCTCATGCTCCCGATTCTCTTTTTGACCCATTTCGTACGTTACGGATGGCGGCGCCTACCGGACCTCGCTCCGCTTGCTCTCTCGCTCATCCCGCTCGCCGGGCTACAGACCTACCTCTATATCTACTTCGGAGACCCTTTCGCGAATCTCGCCTCATTTTGGGCCTTTGCGGGACCGGGCCCTGGTTGGCCCTTCGCCGCCATTGTCCAGGGTGCGCTCTCCCTCGGACAGATCTTTGAAGACCATTTTTGGCTCAGGAAGGGAATGCTCATCTGCTCCATATTGTTCTATGGCGGCGTACTCGCTCTTGCGTTGCGGCGGCCCCGTGCTGAGACAGTTGGCCTGCTGATCTGGCTCGGAGTTACGTTCGCATTCTGCGTTTGCCTTTCGGGCAACTGGGCATTTTTCGGATTTCCGCGGTACATGCTGCTCGCGGCGCCGCCAACGCTGCTGCTCTTTTCTGAACAGTGTCCCCTCCCCTCTTCGCGCTTCGTCGCGAGCGTTTTCGGAGCTCTCCTCCTGTCTCTCGTTTTCGCAGCTGCGCTCACCGACGTGGCATCGGCACGGCAGTTCTGCGAGCGAGTGTGGTCGCCCATCTATTTCCATCAACTGGTTCCGCTACTGCGATAGGTCGGTTGAGAACGTTTGCCGCATCTCTCCTTCGGGAATCGCCAAGGCGAATCGGCCTGCGCTCCGAGCGAGCCCAAGCGCGAGCAGGCACAGTGGCGTGGCGTTTCCGAGCGCGCTCTGCAAGCCTTCCTTGGGCACGCGGATCCGAGAAGCACCCGGCGGTACGCACGACTGGCGGAGAGTGCCCTCGTGGAGGTGCTTCGCAAAGGTGACCAAAAGCCTGGCGCGAGTCAGGCGCGGAAACGCAAAATACTTAAAAACGCTCAATAGAATCAGGTAGTTACAGAAACTCCAACGGAAGAGGAAGCAGATGGGCCGGAAGGTGTACGTAGTCGGTGTTGGGATGACGAAGTTCGAGAAGCCGGGGTCTCGCGAGTGGGACTACCCGGACATGGCGAAGGAGGCCGGGCAGAAGGCGCTGGCGGACGCCGCCATTCCCTACGACGCGATCGAGCAGGCGGCGGTTGGGTACTGCTACGGGGACTCCACCTGCGGCGAGCGCGCGGTGTACAGCCTCGGCCTCACGGGCATCCCCATCTACAACGTGAACAACAACTGTTCGACGGGTTCGACGGCTCTTTTCATGGCCAAACAGTTCGTGGAGGGGGGGCTTGCCGACTGTGCGCTTGCGCTCGGCTTCGAGAAGATGGAGAAGGGATCACTCGGTGTGAAGTACACCGACCGGACGAATCCCATGGACCAGCACTTCAAGCTGATGGTCGAATTGCGTGGTTTTGCCAAGGCTCCCCCCGCACCACAGATGTTTGGCAACGCCGGTCGCGAGCATATGGAGAAATACGGCACCACGGCGCAGCAGTTCGCAAAGATCGGCTGGAAGAACCACAAGCACTCGGTGAACAACCCGTATTCCCAGTTCCAGGACGAGTACAGCCTCGAGGACATTCTGAAGGCCCCGATGGTCTACGAACCGCTCACGAAACTGCAATGTTGCCCCACTTCCGACGGGGCGGGCGCAGCGATTCTCGCCAGCGAAGATTTCGTGAGAAAGCATGGGCTCGAGGCCAAGGCAGTCGAGATCGTCGGCATGGCCATGACCACGGACTTCGGCAGTACGTTCAACGAGAAGAGTTGCATCAAGATGGTTGGATTCGACATGACGAAAAAGGCGGCGGAGAAAGTCTACAGGCAAAGCGGCGTCGGACCCGAAAACGTCGATGTGGTCGAACTGCACGATTGCTTCTCGTGCAACGAACTCATTACGTATGAGGGTCTCGGCCTCTGCCCCGAGGGCAAGGGCGGAGAGTTCGTGGATTCGGGCGCGAATACCTACGGCGGCAAGGTCGTGGTGAACCCCTCGGGCGGTCTCATCTCCAAGGGCCACCCGCTTGGGGCGACGGGCCTTGCCCAGTGTGCCGAACTCAACTGGCAACTCCGGGGTGAAGCCGGCAAGCGCCAGGTCGCTGGTGCCAAGGTGGCCCTCCAACACAACCTCGGTCTCGGCGGCGCGGCGGTCGTCACGATGTACAGAAAGCCGGAGCTGAAGTAGCGCCGCGGGCGGGCGAGGAGCCGCAAGGGGGCTTTACTCCTTCTTGCCCGCGTGCGCGGGAATGCCTAGGGCACGGTATGGGAGCCCCGCGGATCGGCGCATCTGGCCTCGCATTTCTCGCAGCCGCCCTTGCGGCCGCTGCGATCCCCGGGGCGGCGCGAGCCGTGGAGCCCGTCGACCCGAAGCAGACGTTTCTCCAGCCGAACACCGAGGACGCGGACGGCACGCCGGCCTACGTCCGCTTCGATATGACGGACATGCCGCTGCGGGTGTCGGTCTCAATGCCCCGCGAAGCCGCGCGGTATGCGAGCCTGGCCGCGACGCGGGAAGCGGTCCTCGAAGGCTTGCAACTTTGGCAGCGAGCCCTTCAGACGGAACTGCCCTGGTTTCAGCTGCAGATCGGCGAGAACGACCCGCAGGCGCTCATTGAGGTCATCTGGCGCAGGCAGCTTGCGGGTGTCGCGGCGGGACGCGGCGGCATTTCGTGGAAGCTCGAGCAAGGCAAGCTGCGCGTCCGGGGTTCGCTCGAGTACACGACGCAGACCTGTGAGGCACCCGAATGCCGGCTTAAGGCCCAGGAGGTCACGCTCCTCGTGGCCCATGAGTTCGGTCACACCCTCGGCCTGCTCCACTGCCTAAGCTGCGACTCGATCATGAACTACTCCTGGGAGACCCAGCAGCGGAGGTTTGTCACCGAGCTCGACGTCCGGACCTACAGGGCGCTGAATCAACTGCCCAATGGACTCCGCACCGATATGAAGAGGATTGGGGAGCTCGCAGGCGAGGCGGCTGTGCTCAACGCACGCAGCCGCGGACTCGCAGCCGAATGCGAAAAGAACCTGATCAGAGGGTGAAGCCTTCGCGGAATGAGTGGCTACACAGTTGCCGCGCGGAGCCGCGCGATGCGCTCTTCCAGCGGCGGGTGGCTCGCGCCGAGACGCCCGAACAGGCCACCGCGGCTTGAGATCTTCATCGATGCCACCGCGGGCTGAGCGCGCGGGTCGAGATTCTCGACGTCGCGGCGTAGCGCTTCGAGGGCACTCACCATTTTTTCTCGGCCAGCGAGGTGCGCGCCGCCGGCATCCGCGCGGAACTCCCGATGCCGCGAGAAGGCCATAACGACGAGGCTCCCGAGGATCATGAACACGATCTCGAGCGCGAACTGAACCACAAAGTAAAGCCCGTAGGACATGCCCTCGTTGTCGTCACGGCGCATGGCCTGAGCGAGGGCAAACGCGATCACGCGGGCGAGAAACATTACAAAGGCGTTCACCACGCCCTGCAGCAGCGTCATCGTGACCATGTCCCCGTTCGCAATGTGCGTAATCTCATGGCCGAGAACTCCCTCGGTCTCGGCGTTGTCCAGCTTGCGCAGCAGGCCCGTCGAGACGGCGACGAGGGAGCGGTTCTTGGTCGGACCCGTGGCGAATGCGTTGATGTCCTCGGATTGGTAGATCCCGACCTGCGGCATCGGAATGCCCGCGCCGCGGGTAAGATTCCCGACCGTCTGGAGGAGCTGCTGCGCGGCGGGGTCGGCCGTTGCGGGGTCGATCACCTGCACGCCCATCGCGGTCTTGGCGATAATTCGCGAAAGGGCAAGCGAGATAAGAGCGCCGCCCATGCCCCAGACAAGACAGAAGGCCGCGAGGGATTGGTAGTCGATCCCTTGCCTCGTGAGATAGGGCTTAATGCCGAGGATTCGCAGAACAACGGACAGCGTGAGGATGACGAGCAAGTTCGTCGCCAAGAAGAGAAGGATGCGCTTGGCCATGGGTCACCTCCGATCTCTGGCCTTGGATGATAGCTGTCCCGGCGCGAGAGCGAGCACTTCCAACAGGCGGCGGAGCGTGTAGTCGCCCTCGATGCCGAGCCCGGCAAACTGTGCTCCCGCTGCCCGTGCAGCCGCGCGGTCGAACTCCGTGTCTCCGACCACCAGCGCCTCGGCCGGGGTAACGCCCGCAAGTTCCGCGGCGCGCAGGATCATGTCGGGCGCCGGTTTCGCGCGAGGAACGTCGGTACCGCCGACCACCGCGTCCAGTCCAAGTTCCGCGGCCCGCAGGATTTCGCGTGCGAGCGCTCCTGGCGTGTTTGTCACGAGGACCGTGGGGAGCCCTCTCGAGCGTAGCTCTCGCAGGACGGGAGTCGCGTCGGGATTGACGATGAGGTGAGGGGCGTAGTCGAGGAAATGCGCGTCGTAGTAGCGCTCGACCTCCGCGACGCTGCGTCCGGGGAAGAAGCGCTCCACGTCGGCCTCGATGCCCTGGCCCCAGCCCACCGCGAAGTCCTCCCGCGACACAGCCCCGCCCACGAGATCCCGTGCCGCAGCCCTTACCAGCTCGAACCAAACCTCGTAGCTGTTGATCAGCACACCGTCCAAGTCGAAGAGAATTGCGCGGAGCATCCGGTCTGTGTACAACGGCCTGGCGACAGCGTCACGCAAGGACGAAGCGCCTGGAAAATGGATCGGCCGTGCGGCTTTGTGCGCGCGAAGCTCGCATACGCACTGGGGAGCTGCTGGCTTAACCTTTCGCTCTCTACGCCCTCGATCTTCTGACACCCGACCCAGATCGGAGGCATCCGTCTCTCTCGCGGCGTCGCGCAACCGCCGCGCGAGGGCTGCACTGTCGCGTCTCCGCTGCACGCTGGGTGCCCCGCGTGGCCGCATTGGGCAGATGCGCGCGCGCTCCGGCACTTCGAGGCGTGGCACGGCTCTTGCTCTTTGAACAGGCGAAACGACGCGCCCTCACGCATCGCCGAGGATACTGATGACGATTTGCCTAACGAGCCGGCAGCCGCGGCCCGAGTCCACGATCCGCGCCTCCTTTGCCAGGGCGCGGGGAGCTCTCGAGCAGCGCGCCCTCGGCCTCCTCGCGACGCAGGTTGTGCTGGTGTGCGCATGGGGACTGAGCGCTCTTCTCCTCGCCAGTCCTGGTGGTGTACTCGGGGCTGCGGCCTTTGCAGCCTTCGTCGCAGGCCCGCTCCAGGATGGCTTCGCCTACGTCTGCTTGCGCGCGGTGCGGGGAGTCCCGGCTCCTGCGCACTTCGCACTTCGCGTGCTCGACAACTACCGCGAGTCGGTCGCCGCGGGCGTGCTCGTCTTTCTCCTCACCCTTTTCGGCCTCGCCCTCTTCCTGCTCCCTGGCATTCTGATCTATTGCCGAACTCGCTTCGTACCCTATCTCGTCGTCGAAGAAGGGCTCGATGCGGTGGATGCGATCCAGGAGAGCTTTCGTCTAACCCGGGGGCATTCTCTCGTCATCCTCGGGATGACCGCCCGCGGCACCGCGGGTTGTGCCGCGGGACTGCTGTACTTGGGCATAGGGGTGATTCCGGCCCTTACCCAGTGGGAACTCGCACGCGCATCGCTCTATCACGCGGTGGTATTGCCGTCGGAGGCCTGGGACCCGGGGAGCCGGCTCGCGCGCCCGATGCTCAGCGCGTGAGGCCCGCCCCCGCCAGCGTGCTTTCAATCAATTCGCGCACTGCGCGGTGCCAGCGAAAGGTGACGTGGCCGCCCTGGTACCAGACGATACGCGGCCGGTCCCAGTGTCTCCACAGGTCGCGTACCTGCTCTGCAGGGACGAGTCGATCGGCGACGGCGCCGAAGATGGCACGATGGGCGTGGGGGACTTGCGGCCGCAGCGCGAGGGGGGAGACCACCTGCATGACTTCGCTGCTCGCATCGCGAGACATGCCGAGGTGTTCGATGTAGCGAATTTCAAGCGGCGGTCCGTGCCGCCAGAAGAGGTGGGTAAAGTCTGTGGCTGGGATCCCGGGGATGCTGCAGGCAAGGCCTTCGTCCATGCATGAGAGCAGCGCCGTATTGTAGCCGCCGAGGGAGAGCCCGAAGACTCCGATCTTTGTCCCACCTTGTGCACGCACCCACGAGAGGATCCTTCGCAGATCCCACATGGCCTGTGCCTCAGCGTGGACCGAGTCGAGCACATCTCCAGAAAGGAAGCCATCGCCGCTGCGCCGTCCGATCTTTCGAGGACCGTGAAGGGGAAGGACTGGCAAAACCAGGTTCAGCTCCAGCCGATCGCGCAGCCAGGCGGGGGGAAAAGCGCCGAAGTCGATGAGCGGAATCCCCATCTGATAGCCGTGGATGCACACCAGCCACGGGCGCGCGGCATCGGCGTGTCTCGCGACCCACGCGTGCGCAGTCCGATTGGGCCGGTAGCCGAGCCAGCGCTCGCGGCCGGGTTCCCCGTCATGCGGCTCGTACTCGCTCTCGAACGAAAGGTGTTCGAAGTCGACACGATAGGTGTGGGCGCGTCGGATGTGGGGAGATTCGAGGGGTGGCGGCGTCGCGTGATAGCTGATCGGCTTCTCAAGCCACCCGCGTGCCTCGAACAGATCGCGCGCGGCCCGCACCTCTTCCGTGAGGCGACGGCGGTCTTCTCCCGCCAGCATCGGCATCGACACACTCATCGTGGCCAGGAGCGCGTCGTCGAGGGCCACCTCGACGTCGAGTCGAAGCGAAGGCTGGGGCGCGGGAACCTCGTCGGTGTGGGGCTCCTGGCGCACCGAGATCGCCCCCGCCGCGATGTACGACGCCGCGGAGAGTAGAACGAGGAGGGTGCCCGTGCCGACCCCCACGGTCAGGAAGGCAGGAAGGGCAAAGGGCACGCCGAGCAGGCCGCCGAGCGCTGTAAATTGGGCGATGCGCACGTCGCCGGGCCAAAGCAGGGTCGAAACCCCAGAGGCCAGCAAGAGGCAGCCCGGGATCGACGAAAATAGAAATCCCACCACGAGGCCCTCGTGCGACGCGCACCAAAGCCAGCCAAGGCCGGAAAGGATCGGGATCCAGGCGATGCGCGCGTAGCGGGCCTGCTCGAACATGACAACTCCTCCTCTTCGTTTTCCGCCCGGGCCTTAGTGGCTTCCGCGTCCCGCCAGTGTGGCCGCGGCCTCTTCCCGAAGACGTGGGCGCAAGGCGGGATCGGCGATTGCAATCAGCGCCTGAGCGCGTTCTTCCATGGTCTTTCCGGCGAGTTCGGCGGCGCCGTGTTCGGTGATCACGACGTCCACTTGGTGACGCGGTGTCGTAATCATCGTCCCGGCCGCGAACGTGGCAGCGATGCGCGAGACGCGCTCCCCCGCAACCGTAGCGGTCGACGGCAGGCAGATCAGTGATCTGCCGCACGGAGCGAACGATGCACCCGCCACGAAGTCTTCGTGCCCGCCAATGCCCGAGAACTGGCGAACACCGAGGGTGTCTGCAGCCACTTGACCCGCGAGGTCCACGGAGAGCGCTCCGTTGATGGAGATCATGTTGCGATTGCGCGAGATCAGCCCGGGTTCATTCACGAACTCAACGGGAAGAAATCGGACGGCCTCCTGGCCGTCGAGCCAGGTGTAGAGCTGTTTCGTTCCCAAGGCGAAGGTCGCGATCGAGACGCCGTCGTAGATGCCCTTCTTGTTGGTGATTTTTCCGGTAAGGTGGAGCTTCATGAGTCCGGTCGTGAACATCTCCGAGTGCACACCATAGTCGCCTCCCGAACCCTCAGCCAAGAGTTCGACCACCGCGCTCGGGATCCCGCCAATACCGGTTTGCAGAGTCGCCCCGTTGGGGATGTAGTGGCTCACGTGCTCGGCAATCGCGCGCTCGACCTCCGTCGCGTCCTGCTCAGGGAGCGCAACCGGCTCGTCGTCACTCTCGACGATGACATCGACCTCGTCGCGGTGCAGACAGTGGGGATGGTCCGGCGGGAGCCCGAGTGTGCGAGGCAGCCGGGAGTTCACCTCGACCACGAGCATGCGGTCAGGGTCGCGACCACAGCGGTGAAGCTCGCCGACAGTCGCGCCGGCGTGCAGGGAGAGAGAGAGGTGTCCGTTCGCATCGGGCGGCGCAGCGGCGGTCGCCATCACACGCGGCGCCATCTGGCGCGCGAGCGTCGTGTAGCGGCGGAAATCTGCCACGACAAAACGCACGTCGTAACCTGCCTGCTCGAGCCCTCGCTCGACCGGCCCGTAGAACCCAGACAAGTAGGTGACACCACGACGTGTAAAAAGTTTAAACGGGGCGAGCAGCAGCGCACCGAAGACCTGAAGGTCCCGGAAGTCGTCGCGCTCCCCGAGGGCGTGAAGGAACGCCATGGGCTGACCGGGCCCGAGGGGAAACGCAAGGGAATCCCTCGTTCGCACGAGCGCCGCCGCTTCGGCGGGGCTCCGTCGTTTTGCGTGGCTGATCCGAGCGGCGTCCATGCTCTCCTCCGCCTTCCACCTGCCGATATTCGCACGATACCCCCGGGGTACTGGCAACCGCCATGCCGAAGACAGAGGGACTTTGCACGCTGCGCGCCCGGCGGCTGTCGGCTCGGAGACCCGCGCCATGAAGTTTCCGCGGGAAGGCAGAATTCGCACCACTTCGACCCCAGAAGTGATACTTCCTCTCTTGGAAGGGAGGCGGGGCCGCGGGAACGGAAGGGTCGACGCGCTCCGCCGCGCCGCTGGTCGCGCACGAGCCACCACGAGCGGCTTCGGCGCGGCATGCCCGACCGGCGCATCTTCGCCGGGGCGAGGAGCCCGGCCCTGTCGCAGCCGCCCCGCAGGAGGCTCCCCTCCCTTCCCTCGTCTTGCTCTACAAGAATGCTCTACAAGAAGATCGGATGGAATGCGTTGGCCACGAGGCCCAGCACCAAGAGGCCTCCCGCAAGGCGCGTCAGCAGAAAAGCCCACGCGACAAACCACAGGGGCCAGATCGGATAGTTCGCGGGTCGTTCGGCGGGCTTGGGCTGACCGAAGACCTTGAGCACTTGGCGCAGACGGGGCAGTGCAGCAAAGGTGAGGAGGGTCCAGACGCCGAGCGAGCCCACGAGAACGAGGCACAGGATCAGCGCAAAGAACGACACCATCAATACCTGATTCAAGAAGGCGGCCCGCTCCGCACCCAAGATGACCGGCAACGTACGGATCCCGAGGCGCTGGTCGGCGTCGATCTTATCGATGTGCTTTCCGATCAAGACTGTGGTGACAAGAATCGCATACGGCAGACTCGCGACGGCCACCCATGCCGGAAGCGAGCCCGTGGTGACGAAGTACGTGCCGCAGATCATGAGCGGTCCCCACACGATCGCTACACCTGGCTCACCCAAACCGTGATGCTTCAGCTTGAGGGGCGGCGCTACGTAGAACACGCTGATAAAGAGACCGAGCAGTGCGAACAGCACCACAGCCCAGCCGCGGGCCTCGGTCAGGTAGATCAGGATGGCAAGATCGAGGCCGTTCACGAGCGCAATCGCTGCGACCAGACCGGTCTTGGAAATGAGGCCGGAGAGGATCGGATGCGGGGCGTACTGGCCGCGGACGTACTCGGCGGTATCGACGCCGCCGGCTAAGTCGAAGTAGTCGTTAATCATGTTGTTGGCCGCGTGTGCCAACACGAGGCCCAGCATCGCGAGGGCGAAGAAGAGCCAGTTCGCGTGCACGGGGTTCGGGCCCGCCACGGCCAAAAGGCCACCGATCGCACCCGACGTGAGGGTCATGGGGAAAACGCTGGCGCGGGTGATCAGCAGCCACTTCGAGACCGGATCCATGCGCCGACCCTGGGAGAGATTTTGGGTGGTCAGCACCTCTCGCCAATTCTCGAGCACCGTCGCCATGGAGACCTCCGGGGAATGCTGCTTGAGGGGTGTCTTAGGCCAGGAATCGGCGACGCTGCTCGGGCGTTGGCACCAAGCACTCCGCACGCTGGCCGAACCAGCGATAGCGGTTGGCGGCAATCCAGTCGTAGACTGCGTCGCGGAGTTTGCGCGGAACAACGCGGAGCAGGGCGAAAATCGGCCAAAGGCCCGAGAGCCCGGCGAAGATGCGGAGCACGGCATCGCTCTTCTCGAAGGAGCGCTCCCCTTCGACAAGCACGATGCTGGAGCGCGCGTCGGCCGCCCGTCCCACCCGCGTCAGCAGCTCACGGCCCTTCGCTGACTGAAGGGGCGCAAACGCGAATCGCTCGCCCGGGTCTCGGGCGAGCACGAAGCGCACGCTGCGGTTGCAAAGGTTGCAGACCCCGTCAAAGAGGATGGTCGGCCGGTCCATTCACAGTTCAAAGTAGCCGCCGCCCATGGAGATGCACTCGCCCCCGACCCTCACCGCAGGAATGTCGGAAGGCGTGCCGTCCACCTCCACGTACAGGCGGCTCGGGCGCCCCATTTCGATGCCCTGTTCGCATTCGAGACGCGCAGGCGCTCCGGCCGGGATCACGCCCTGGGCCACGAGATACGCGCCGAGCGGCCCTGCGGCTGAGCCGGTGGCAGGGTCCTCGGCGATGCCTGCCTGCGGTGCAAACATGCGGCAACGAAAGCGCGTGGGGGCGACCTGTACGAAAGGGAAAGGGAGGAGGTCGCGCGCTTGCTCGCCGAGCGACTTCCAGCGTTCAAGCTCAAGCCGCGCGCGGGCGAGGGCTTCCAGGTCGCGCAGGGGAACCATGAGAAAGGGCAGCCCCGTCGCGACGGCGAAAATCGGGAGTTTCGCCTCAAGCTCACGCGCGTCGAGCCCGAGGGCGGCAGCCACGGCCGGGCGGTCCTCGAGACGGGGTCCAAAGCGCGGCCGAGGCTGCGTCATCCGCCAGATCGGTGCGCCCGATGGGCTGGTCGCCCGCTCGACGAGAACCGGCCCGACACCCTCTTCAAACACCACGCGATCCCCGTGACCCAGCACAAACGCCGTGCCAATGGTCGGGTGTCCCGCCATGGGAATTTCGCTGCGCGGCGTAAAAATGCGCACGCGGTAGTCGCAGTCACGTCGGGTGGACGGCATGACGAACGTCGCCTCCGAGAGATTTAACTCGGCGGCGAAGCGCTGCATGAGCTCCGGATAGAGCTCCTCGGCGCGCGGAAATACAGCGAGCGGGTTGCCGCCGAAGCGCTCGGCGGTGAAGACCTCTACCAACCGGTAGTCGTAGCGAGGCATCGGGGAACGACCATAGCTTGGTAGCGCGCCGCCCGGTCGGGCCCCCCCGCGGTTTTCACCCTCCACGCAGCCCCGGCCTCCCGCAAATGGTCCGATGTGCGGGAAGGTCCCTTCGCGCACTGGTGGTGACGGTCCGACTCTCGGGCGCTACGGCCGTCCGTGCAGCACACGACATCTCTCCCGATGGACCGGACCTGCCAGGCGACGACCCCCTTGGCGAATCCGCGAGGGTGCCGATGAGGGCACCCGGCTCGACAGCCTCGTGGCGGCTGATGCGCTGGCCCAACCCGGTCCGATCCATGCGAGCGCAGGCGCCTTCCAGCTGAGGCGATGGAAAGGTGGCTGTCCCCGGCACGGCATGTCCCGCCGTCGGTGCTCTTGCGCACAACTCGGGAATGCGGGGACGTGGGCGAGGGATGCCGCGCAAGACCAGTGGCCGGAAGGATCACCCGCTGGCGGATGAACGTACCCGAGTTCGTGGCGCCTGCACTGGTCGTATTCCTGGAAAAGACCCGGCAAGACGGCCCGGATCCTTCGCGCTGGGCGGGGCGAGGGGCTCCTCGCGATCGCGGCCCTCGCGCCCTTCCACCCGTGGCTGCATGCTGGGGCTTGCGCGTTAGCTCGCGAGCGCAATCACGCTGCGCGCTACCTCCCCCGCCTTCATCATGTCGAAGGCCTTGTTCACGTCGTCAAGGCCAAAACGCTGCGAGATCATTTCGTCCAGCTTGAGGCGCCCGTCGAGATAGAAGTCGACGTAGCGCGGCATGTCGATGCGGAACCGGTTGCTCCCCATCATCGAGCCCACGACGCTCTTGCCTTGAAGAACGATGTCGAGGCCGTTGAGCTCGAGGTTCGTGCCGATCGGCACGACGCCGACCAGCACGAGAGTGCCGCCTTTGCGGATCATGGCGAGGCCCTGGGCGGCCGTCTGCTTGAGGCCGATGCACTCGAACGCATAGTCGACGCCGCCCGTCAGCCCGAGGACTTTCATCGCGGCGTCTTCCGTGGAGGCATCGATGGCATCGGTGGCACCGAGCTTCTTGGCCAGATCGAGCTTCCACGCGATGGTGTCGACGGCGATGATGCGGCTTGCTCCGCCGATGCGGCAGCCTTGAATCGCAGCAAGACCCACGCCGCCACAGCCGATCACGGCCGCAGTATCCCCGGGCCGGATCCTTGCGGTGTTGAGTGCAGCACCGAGACCCGTTGTCACACCGCAGCCAATGAGGGCTGCCCGGTCGAGGGGCATCTCCTTGCGAATTTTCACGAGCGCATTCTCGTGGACGAGCATTTCCTCGGCGAACGCCGAAAGATGGGCAAACTGGTGGATCAGTTCACCTTTCTTCGAGAGGCGAGGCGGCTCGCCCGGAGCGCGCTGTGTCGCCGCGCCGCCGCAAAGGTTGGGCTGGCCGGAGAGGCAATACGCACAGCTCCCGCAGAAGGCGGACAGGCACCCGATCACGTGGTCACCCGGCTGGACGTGCGTCACACCCGGACCCACCTCGAGGACGACGCCCGCCGGCTCGTGGCCGAGCACTGTCGGCGGCGGGACCGGAAGCGCCGCTTCGATGCAGTGCAGGTCGCTGTGACACACCCCGGTCGCGGCAGTTTGCACCCGCACCTCGCGCGGCCCGGGCCTCGCGATCTCGATGTCCTCGATGGTGAGGGGAGTCTTGTACGCGCGCATGACTGCAGCCCGCATGATCTTCTCCTGTGGTTGATCGTTGCATTATACGCGTCCCAGCACGGCGATTGGCCAAATTGCTCTGGCCAGGGAAACCGCATCGCTGCGTCGGCGAGAAGACGAGACGCGCCGACGCGATCGACTTTCCGGCCTCGAAATGAGACCTACATTCGGGTCTCGAGCAGGGCGACCCTGGCTCCCTCGCGCAGGGGGACCGCACGCAAGAAGGCCTTGCCCCTTTTCGGCCGAAGGAGAATCCAATGATCACGGTTCGACGAAGTTCAGAACGCGGTCATGCCGAACATGGCTGGCTCGACAGTCGCCACACGTTCTCGTTCGCCGACTACTACGACCCCGCTCACATGGGCTTCCGGAGCCTGCGGGTTATCAACGAGGACCGCGTGCAGCCTGGCCGAGGCTTCGGCGTCCATTCGCATGAGAACATGGAGATCGTGAGCTACGTGCTGGAAGGGGCGCTGCAGCACCGTGACAGCATGGGCCACGGAGAGGTGCTGCGTCCCGGTGAAGTCCAGCGCATGAGCGCCGGGACCGGCGTCACGCACAGCGAGTTCAACGCTTCGCAGAATGAGATCGTGCATTTCCTCCAGATCTGGATCCTGCCTGAGCGCCCGGGTCTCGCGCCCTCCTACGAACAAAAGGCCTTCCCCCCCGAAGCGCGACGCAACGAGCTCATCCTCGCGGCTTCCCGCGATGGACGGCTCGGATCGGTGAGCATCCATCAAGACGCCAATCTCTATCTCGCGCGCCTCGACGCTGGGAGCCGAGTCGAGTTCGAGATCCCGCCGTCGCGGGCCGCTTGGGTACAGGTGGTCCGCGGCTCGGTGGCTCTTCGTGACGAGAAACTCGCCGCAGGCGATGGCGCGGCCTTGGCCGGCGAAAAAAGCGTTCCACTCACTGCCGCCGAGGATGCAGAGGTCCTCGTGTTCGATCTGGCGTAGCCGGGCCGCCCTGCCGCTCCGGGCCGGCGGCCCGACCGGGCAGGATCCTGCGGGCCGCCCAGCGCGCCGCTTCAGTCGAAGCGGGGCGCGGCGGTCCGCGCAGCGACGCCGCCGTCGGCCACGAAGACTGCGCCACTTACGTACGACGCTTCGTCAGAGGCCAAGAAGAGGACGACGTTGGCGATCTCCTCGGGCCGTCCAATCCGCTTGGCGGGGATCTGGGCCTCGAATGCCGCCCGGCCACCGGGCACGTGGTCGATCCACGCCAGAAGTGGCGGCGTCGCGATCGGTCCGGGGCAGATCGCATTGATACGCACGCCATGGCGCGTGTTCTCGACGGCTGACGTCTGCGTGAGGTTGATCACCGCCGCCTTCGCAGCGCCATAAGCGCCGAGCGCGTACTCGCCGCCCAGACCCGCGCCCGAGGATACGTTGATGATGGAGCCCGCGCTCTGCGGGACCATGACGGCCAGCGCCGCACGAATCCCATGGAATACACCATCGAGCGTCACCGACTGAACGCGCCGCCAAGCATCGTCCGTGGTCTCCGCCACGAGGGCGCCGATCGGCGCGGCGGCGTTGTTCACGAGCACGTCAAGTCGGCCAAACGTGGCCTTGGCGCTCGCCACGAGCTCGTCCACCTGCCGCGGATCGGATACGTCCGTCGTGGCGGCGCGCGCGCTCCCGCCCGCCGCCTCGATCTCTTTTGCCACAGCGAGCGCGGCCTCCGCGCGGACGTCGGACACCACCACCCGTGCGCCTTCGGCTCCGAACCGCAGAGCGCAGGCGCGGCCGATGCCCGATCCTGCGCCCGTCACGATCGCCACCTTTCCGCGAAGCCGGTCTCCCATCTTCTTCCGCCCTCCCCCGAATGGCCGGGAGCCTTGTCACTCGATTTGAAACATGTTCTAATCCTGTCTGTCAACCGGACTCGACGGAGGACCGCTATGGGCCGTTTCCCGTTCGGCATCCCGAACTGCTGGTTCCACGTCAGCTATACCGACGAGCTGAAGGTGGGCGAGGTCAAGCCTGTCCACTACTTCGGCCGCGACCTGGTGCTTTTCCGGGGCGAGGACGGCAAGGCGGTGTGCCTCGATGCCTACTGCCCGCATCTTGGCGCGCACCTCGGCGTCGGCGGTCGGGTGATCGGCAATACGATCCGCTGCCCGTTCCATGGCTGGCAGCTCAATGCCGAGGGCAAATGTGTGGCGATTCCCTACGCGAAGAAGATCCCGCCCAAGGCCGAGACGCGCTGTTGGCCGATCCAGGAGATCAACGGCCGCATCTTCGTCTGGCACCACGCGGAAGGGAATCAGCCCGACTACCTGATCCCGCAGATTCAGGGCTGGGGTGACCCCGAGTGGACAAGCGCATGGCAGAAGTATCGCTGGGTGATCAAGTCTCAACCGCAAGAAGTGATGGAGAATGCCATCGACTGGCACCACTTCCAGACCGTCCATCTCATGGATCCTCCCCGGGAGCGCAGTCACAAGTTCGACGGCAAGATGTTCTATTGGAACATCGGTACGCGAAAGACCGTGCAGACGATGGGTGTGCAGGACGATCTGTACATGGAAGCCCAGAATTGGGGCCTCGGCTTCAACTTCCTGACCTACACCGGGATGTTCACGACTGTGGTGTCGGCGGGCCTTACGCCGGTCGACGAAGACACACTCGAGTTCGCGACGGGAATCATCGGAAAGAAGGACGGCCGCAGCGAAGAGGAGACGGTCCAGCTGCTCAAGGCCTACATGGACGATCAGTCGAAAGCGATTGAGCAGGATTTCTCCATCTGGGAGGCCAAGCGCTTCCGCAACCAACCTGTGCTGTGCGATGGCGACGGCCCGATCGCCGAGTACCGGCGCTGGGTGCGCCAGTTTTACTCGAACCCGTGGTGGGAACAGGGGGCGGCGTCCTGACCATTTCCCGGCGCGACCTGCTCAAGCTGGCGGGCGCGGCGGGGGTGGTGAGCGCGGCGGCGGGCTGCGCAGCCACTACCCCCGCGCCCGGCGCAAGCGTTCCCCGCGAGCGCCTCGCCGACCGCACGTGGCAGTACGACGTCGACGTCGCAGTCGCCGGGACGGGCGCCGCAGGCGGAGTCGCCGCGCTCTCCGCGGTGCACTCCGGGGCACGCACCCTTGTGCTCGAGAAAGCGCTCTTGTTCGGCGGCACCACTGCGAAGTCCGGCGGGGTCTACTTTGTACCGAACAACTCCTTCCGCAAGGGCAAAGGCGATGAATCGCGGGAGGAGACCTTGCGCCGCATGGCTCGCTACTCCTACCCGCAGCTTTACGATCCGAGCTCGCCGCAGCTCGGCCTTCCGGAAAACGAGTACGCGCTCCTGTGCGCGCTCTATGACGAGGCGCCAATCGCGGTCGAAGAGCTCGCGAAGATGGGCGCGCTCATCTCGCAGCCCGCGGAGAGCGCTTTCGGGCCGATGCCCGACTACTTCGACCCGACCCGCGAGGACGCCACACCGCGCGACCGACGCCTCTGGCCCAAGAAGCCCGACGGGTCGTTTGGTCTCGGCGATGAGATGGTGCGGCAGCTCAAGGAGGGCCTCGCGAAGCACAGCGTGCCCGTTCTGATGGGCCACCGTGTGACGCGCATTCTCGAGAATGAGCGAGGCGAAGTGGTGGGTCTCGAGGCCACGAAGAGCGATGGAACTGTCATCAATGTGCGCACTCGTCGAGGCGTCGTGTTTGCAAGCGGCGGCTTTACACACAATCGAGAGATGCTCTTGCATTATCAGCCTGGACCGGTCTTCGGCGGCTGCGCGGTGCCGACGAACGAGGGTGACTTCGTGACGCTGGCTTCGGCTCTCGGCGCCAAGCTCGGGCACATGGGAAGCGCCTGGCGAGCGGAGGTGGTGCTCGAGCAAGCGCTCCAATATTCGAGTACTCCCGACGATGTCTTCATGCCCCCCGGCGACAGCATGATTCTCGCAAACAAGCACGGCCGGCGCGTGGTCAACGAAAAGAGCAATTACAACGAACGCACCAAGGTTCACTTCGCATGGGACACCGTCGATCACGAGTGGACGAACCTCGTGCTCTGCATGATTTACGACAAGCGCAGCGCCGAGCTCTTCGGCGGCCGCTTTCCAATCCCGGCGCCCGGCACGACCGCTCCCTACGTCATCGAGGGCAACACCTTCGAAGAGCTCGCAAAAGCAATCGATCAAAGGCTCGCCGAGCATTCGACGAAGCTCGGTGGTGCGCGCCTTGACCCCGGGTTCCCGGCGGAGCTCAAAGCCACCGTTGCTCGCTTCAACGGTTTTGCCAAAAGCGGCGTCGACACGGACTTCCGTCGCGGTGAGCTGCTTTACGACCGTATGTGGCACTCGCGCATCTGGTCGTTCCCGAACCCTGGCACGAAGTGGCCCCTGCCCAAGAAAAACCCGACGATGTATCCGATCGCCGCGGGCGGCCCCTACTTCGCGATCCTGCTCGCTGCCGGCACCTTGGATACCAACGGCGGACCTGTGATCAATGCCAAGGCGCAGGTGCTGGACGCGCGGGACCACCCGATCCCGGGCCTGTTCGGCGCCGGCAACTGCATCGCCTCGCCGACGGGCGCCTACTACTACGCGGGCGGTGGAACGCTCGGCCCCGCCGTGGCGTTCGGATGGATCGCCGGACGTGAGGCCGCAGCACAGGCTCCCAAGGAGCTCGGCTGATTCGACCTCCTCGCACCGCGCGGCCCATGCGCCGAACGGGAGTGTGCGGAAATCGAGGCAGATGCGAAGTCTCTTGGTCCATCGTGAGAGCGGCTATCACCCGAGTGCGACGCGGCCACCGGGGGTATTCGTGACGCTGCACGGCGCGGGCGGCGACGTGAGCGAGCTCGTCTCGCTCTGCGAGATGGCCCGGCCCGATTTCGCGCTGCGCGCTGCCCAGGCCGCGCGACCGCGCAACCCAATGGCGTCCGGCAGCAGCCTGTGTCCGGGCTACGAGGGCTTCATCTGGTTCCGCGTCCAAGAGGACGGTCGACCCGATCCTGCGACCTTCGAGGACAGCCGACGCGAGGTGGAGGCTTTCCTGCGCGACACGCTCGATCGGATCGGCCCGCACGTGCCGCTCGTCGTCGTTGCGCGAGAGCAGGGAGTGGAGCTCGCCCGCGCGGCAGCGAGCGCGCTGCGGGATGCCGTTGCGGGGGTTTTCGAAGTGACGGACGTAATGGATCCGGAGGGAGTGGCCCGACTGGCGCATTTTTGTGACGCGATCGTGATGGGGGCAGAAGTCCGGCCTACCCGGGTCCGCGCGGCCGGCGTGACGGTGGCCGCGCTGATTGCCTCGGCGCTTCTTTGCGTCCAAGGGGCACAAGCGACCTCGTCGGGCCCACAGGCGGGCCTGAGCGGAGCGCCGGAAATCGGGAGCGTCCCCGCGGAAATGACCTGCACCTCCTGCCACGCGACCTATCCCCTCAACCCGGACGCGCTGGGCAAGGTCGAGCTTCTCGGCTTGCCTGACGCCTACGCCCCAGGCCAGCATTACACGCTCAGCTTTCGCATCTCCCACCCAGATGCGGCGATCACACGCTGGGGATTTCAGGTCACGGCGATTCAGAAGATCAGCGGCCAAGGAGCAGGCGAGCTCGTGGTCACCGATCCCCAGAACACGCAGCGCGTGGGTGGACTCGCGCACCGCGAGTACGTCGAGCACACGCTCCCCGGAACGGCGATGGGCAAACCGGGGGGAACAAGCTGGAGCTTCGATTGGATCGCGCCCGGCCGGGACGTGGGGGAGATCGTCTTTTATGGCAGCGGAAACGCCTCGAACATGGACGGATCGAAGGAAGGCGACCGCATCTACAACCCGACTCCGGCGCCGCTTGCGACGATGCGAGCGGCGCCTTGAGCCCGAAGGAGGATCCATGGGTATCGCAGAGAACAAGCAGCTCATCACCGACTATTTCGGGGCGCTCGCGAAAGGCGACTACCCGTCCGCAATCGCGAAGTTCGCGGACAACATCACCTGGTGGGTGTTGCCGTCGTCGCCGCTTGGCGGGTTATACGAGGGCAAGGACGCGGTGCTTGGCCTGTTCGGCTCGGGTACCGGCCTTTACGACCCGAAAGTGCCTCTTTCGCCCACGGTCGAGGGGATGGTTGCCGAGGGGGATAAGGTCGCGGCCGAGATCGTGATCACGGGACGCAGCGCCAAGGGCAAGGATTACAAGAACCACTACCACTTCCTCTTTACGCTGCGCGGAGGGAAGATCGTCGCAGTCAAGGAGTACGTGGACACGCTCTACTCGCAGAAGGTGCTCTTCGAGTAACGGCGCAGTTGCGGACCGGAGGATGCGAAGATGAAGAACTCATGGATCCATCTTGCGAAGGGACAGACTCCGCGGCAGGCCCACGTAGCGGTGCCGAAAGGGCTCAAAGAGGAGGAGATCGGGCGCGGCGGCTTCCAGGGCCGCGTCGCCAATGTCTACCGTTTGAACGAGCCCACCGGCTGGGTGCGCGTCGAGGGCGACTTCGCGCCGGGGGACGTGGACGGCGAGCAGATTCGGCCGGCCGACGAGCGTGAGGCGTTCGGCGCTCCGACGCGGCTGTGGCACAACGATGATCTGGCGGTCTCGGTGAGCCGACGCATCGCGCCGATGCCGTTTTACTACCGCGATGCGGACGCCGACCTGCTCTACTTCGTGCACCGGGGTGAAGGCGCCGTCGAGACGGAGTTCGGACCGCTCGAGTTTCGGCCAGGGGATTACATCGTGCTGCCGAAGGGAGTGACCCACCGCCTGGCGCCGGTCACGCGCGACAACTACTTCCTTCTCCTCGAGTCGCGCGGTGAGATCTCCTTCATCGAGCATACAACCCTCGGCCGCCACAATCCCTTCGACCCAGACATCATCACCATTCCCGAGCCCAAGGCCTACGACGGCGACGGACGTCCGGAATACGAGGTCCGTGTCCGGCGCGCCGGCCGGATCACCTCGTTCTTCTACGCCCGGCATCCCTTCGACGTGGTGGGCTGGAAGGGCGACTTGTTCCCGTTCCGCTTCCACAACACCGACTTTCGCCCGGTGATCGCCGACCGCAACCACGTTCCGCCTTCGGCCTTCGGGCTGTTCCGCGCCGACGGCTGGGTGCTTTGCAACTTCGTGCCCGCTCCGTTCCAGCGCGATCGTGAGGCGTCGCGTTTGCCCTACTACCATCGGAACGTGGATTACGACGAGATCGGATTCCTCCACGCGGGAAGCGTGGCGGGCGTTGCGATGGAAGGCACCACCATCATGTGGCACCCGCGCGGAGCCGTCCACGGTCCCGGCGAAGAAGCCCGAAAGATGGCTGAGCAGTTCTGGCAAGAAATCGGCATGAATGACATCGAAGCGGTGAATATCGATTGTGTACGTCCCCTCGTCATGGCGTCCGAAGCGATGGCCGCAAAACGCGATCATGTCCAGCTTACTTCGGGCAAGAAGGGCTAGCTGTCGTGGCCTTCCCGCAGCTGGCACGCTACCCGGTTCTCGGCCCGTCGCTGTGGTCCTTCGAGAAGCTTCCGAGCGGCGCGCGTGTGGAGTCCGTACCGCTGGTGGCGGCGGATGGCGGAGAGTCCCACGGGACTCTCTACACGCGGGGCGGCGAGAAGGTCGTCGCACTGCTGATGCACCCGCGCGGGGACATGCAGCGGCACTACGCCGTGCCCGCGCTGCTGGAAGGTGGCATCGCGACCTGGGGGCAGGCCGGACGTTACATCAACAACGACGTCAACCTGATCCACGAGCGCATCCTGCTCGACGTCGCCGGCGCCATTGGACACCTCAAGGACCGCGGCTTCGAGCGCATCGTGTTGCTCGGCAACTCCGGGGGCGGCGCGCTCTATACCTTCTACCAGGCGCAGGCCGCGACGCCCCCGCCCGGTCGCCTGCGCGATACCGCCGCGGGCGACGCCTGCGATTTGAACGGGTTCGAAATGCCGCCCGCCGACGGCATCATCCAGCTCGCGACCCATCTCGGCCAGGGCAAGCTCATGCTCTCGATCATCGACCCTTCGGTTGTCGATGAGAGCGATCCCCTGTCACGCGATCCAAGCCTCGACATGTATGACCCGCGCAACGGATTCCAGCGGCTCCCTGGCCCGAGCCGCTATTCCGTCGAGTTCCTCACCCGCTATGAGGCAGGGCAGCGCGCGCGTGTGGCGCACATTGACGCCGTGTGCCGCGAACACGTTGTGGAGTGGAACTACTGGCTGGCGAAGCTTGGGGCTCCCGACTTCGACACGCTGCCCGTCACCGAGAAGCAGCGCATCGAGCGACGCGCGCTGACCGGTCGATACTTCGCTGTGCATCGTACAGAGGCGCATCCCGCCTACACGGACCTCTCGCTCTGGCCGTCGGAGCGGGCCATCGGGTCGTTCTTCTCGCCAAGACCTGATCTGTTCAACTATCTCGAGGCGGGCTTTGGGAAGTACCAGACCCCGCGGGCGTGGCTGTCGACCTGGTCGGGTCTCTCGTCCCGCGCGTCGACCCTCGACTGCATCTCGCGGATCGTGATTCCGACGCTGGTCGTCGCCTACGCAGGTGACAACGCGGTTTTCCACTACCACACGAACGCGATCGCCGAGCAATCACCGGCCAAGGACAAGCAGCATCACACGGTGCGAGGCGATCATCTCGGCTACGGCCCGAAGGGTATGGGCGACCGCAGCGGGCAGCAGGCGGCACTCGAGATCATCGTACCTTGGATCCAAGAGCGCTTTTGCTGATCGGCCAAAGAGGAGACACCCCGTGAAGATCGACCTGTTTGCGATGCCCTCCGTCCCCGCGACCCTCAAGGAGCGCGAAGAGCAGCGCCCCGTCGGCCGCTCGACCGAGCGCTATCAGAAGATGCTCGAGGAGCTGCGCCACCTTTGCATCCTGGCCGACGAGCTCGGGATCGACGCCTTCTCCACGACGGAGCATCACTTCCATACCGAAGGCAACGAGCTGTCGGTAAATCCGATTCTCCTCTTCGCCGACTTCGCCGCACGCACGAAACGCATCATGATGATGCCGATGTCCATCGTCATGACCTCGGCGAACCCGATCCGCGTTGCGGAAGACCTTGCCATCCTTGACCAGCTCACCAAGGGTCGGGTCGGCGTCGCCTTCGCGCGCGGCTATCAGAAGCGTTGGATGCAGGTCCTGGGCCAGGGCGGCACCGTCGCCACCGGTGTCGGCGACTCCGCGGACAAGGCCAATCGCGAGCGCTACGACGAGAATGTGGAGATCCTGCTCGAGGCGTGGACGAAGGACTGCTTCAGCTACCAAGGCAAGCATTTTCAGGTTCCCTACCCCTACGACGGGATCGAGGGCTGGGCGGCGGCGCACTACACGCGCAAGTTCGGGGCCGAGGGTGAGATCGACGACAAGGGCATCATCAAGAAGATCGGTGTGTGCCCCCGGCCCTACCAGGATCCGCACCCGATGATCTCCGTTCCGGTCACCGGTGGGATGACCTCGCTGCTCAACTGTGCGGAAAACGGATGGCTGCCATGGATCTGGGAGGGCGACCCGCCAAAATTCCTCGAGATGTGCCGCAGCTACCAGCGAGTCGCCGCTGAGCACGGGTTCCAGTTCCAACTCGGGGAGAACTGCGGCTGCGTCCGGGCGATCTGCATCGGCGACACCTTCGAGGAGGCCTTCCAGCTGGCCGCCAACACGACCGGCTATTCCTACCAGGAATACTTCGGCCACTTCGGCTTCCTCGAGCTGTTCCGCAATCCTGAGGACGATCCGAACGTCCGTCCCTGGCGCTTCAAAAGCAACCAAGACGCCGTGAAGCGCATGATCGAGAAGGGCTATCAGCTGTGCGGCACCGTCGACGACATCAAGCGGGCCATGGAGCCCCTCGTGAAGTGCTACGCGAACGGAAACCTCGAGTGGCTCTCCTGGAACTTCTTCTGTCAGGGGACGACGCCCCGCCACGTGCAGGACCGTCAGCTTGAGCTCTTCGCCACGAAGATCATGCCGGAGTTCAAGTGAGGAGCTCGAGGGCGGGTGCTTGTGGTGCGCTTGCGGGTGCGGACGCTCGGCGCCCCACGCCATGACGCGCGACCCGATGGACAAGGTCCGGGCGCTCGCGCGGCGCGTGTCCAATTGGGGGCGCTGGGGGAAGGACGACGAGCGAGGGACGCTGAACCTCATCACGCCCGAGGTCGTACGGCAAGCCGCGGCTTGCGTGCGCAGTGGCCGTATCTTTAGCCTGGGACTTGCCCTCGGCCCGGAAGGTCCGCAGTCGGGCACGGTGGTGGGGCGCTTTAATCCCCAGCACTACATGACGGCGATCGGGGCACCTTTCGGTGCCCCTGGCGGTTTTCACTATTCCGATGACGTGATCTGCATGCCGCTCCAGTGCGCGACGCAGTGGGACAGTCTTGCCCACGTTCACTACGACGGCCTGCTCTACAACGGAGTGTCGGCCGAAGCCGCGCTCTCGGTGGCGGGTGCCGCGAAGAATGGGATCGACAAGCTGGCTGTGAATGGGATCGTGTCACGAGGGGTCCTGCTGGACATCGCGCGGCTTCACGGGGTCGAGCGTCTCGCGCCGAGCACCGTGATTACCCCCGAAGACCTCGACGCCGCGCTTGCACGAGAACAGGTCGCGCTGCGCTCGGGCGACATCTTGATCCTCCGCACCGGCCACCTGCGCGTCTTCCTCGAGGGCGGGGACAAGGAGGTCTATCTCTGGCAGGGCCCCGGTCTTGGCATCGCGTGCGTGGAGTGGCTGCACCAACGGGAGGTCGCGGCGGTGTGCGCGGACAATACGGCGATCGAGGTCATGCCCTGCGAGGACCCCGCGGTCTTCTACCCCGTGCACCTTCTCGGCATCCGGGACATGGGCATGCCCTTTGGCGAGATGTTCGAGCTCGAAGCGCTGGCCGACGACTGTGCGCAGGATGGCCAGTGGGACTTTCTGTTCAGCGCGCCTCCGCTCAAGGTGAGCGGAGGCATTGGCTCCCCGATCAACCCCCTCGCGGTGAAGTGAGCCTCGATGAAGTTCTGGCAGTCCCTCTCGTTTACCGATCCTGAACATCTCGTGCCCCTGGCGAAGATCGCCGAAGAGGTAGGCTTCCACGGCGCATTCGCGTCCGACCATCTCTTTGTGCCGGAGAAAATCCGCTCAAAGTACCCGTACTCCGCGGACGGCAGCCCGCCGTTCCACTCGACGACGCCTTGGCCCGATGCGTTCGTCACCTGCTCGGCGCTTCTCACGGCAACTTCACGCCTAGAAATCTCGACCGCCGTCTACATCCTGCCGCTGCGCAATCCCTTCGAAGCCGCCAAGGCGGTCGCCACCCTCTCGCTCCTTTCGGGAGGCCGCTTTGCGCTGGGTGCGGGGCTCGGTTGGATGCGCGAAGAGTTCGAGGCGTGCAACCAGGACTTCGCGACCCGCGGCAAGCGCTTCGACGAGATGGTCGCGGTGATGAAGACGCTCTGGAAAGGAGGCATGGTCGAGCACCATGGCGAGTACTATGACTTCGAGCGCCTCGAGATGAGCCCTGCCCCAAAGGCACAAATCCCGATCTATGTGGGCGGTGGGAGCGATGCGGCACTGCGCCGGGCCGCGCGGGTCGGCGATGGCTGGATCGGCGCCGGGAATGCGCCCGAGGATGTGCCCGGCCTCATGGACCGCCTGCGCTCGCTGCGGAAGCAATATGACCACGAGCGAACTCCCTTCGAAACCATCGTTGCGGTGAGCGTCCCGCCGGAGCTCGACCTGTTCAAGCGCCTCGAAGACGCAGGGGTGACGGCCCTCGTGAGCTGGCCCCTCGCCTACACGCTGGGACCAGGGGCGACGCTCAGCGCAATGCGCAAAGCGCTCGAGGAGTACGGCAATCACGTGATTGCACGGTTGGCATGAGCGGGGCGAGCCTCGAAGACAACAAGCGCATTGCGCGACGCTTGTTCGAGTGCCTATCCCGGGGCGACACAAAAGCCGTGCTCGACCTCTACGCGGACGATGCCACCGTGTGGACGGCGGGGACCCTCGCTTTTTCCGGGCGGCGATCGAAACAGGAGGTGGCGCCGCTCATGGAAGGAATCCTGGGTGCATTCCCCGAAGGCCTACGTTTCACCATTCATGGCATGACCGCTGAGGGGGATCGCGTCGCCGTGGAGGCCGAGTCGCATGGACGCCACGCGAGCGGGAAGCTCTACCACAACCTCTACCATTTCCTGCTCGTGGTGCGAGAGGGCAAGGTGCGGGAGTTCAAGGAATATCTCGACACCAAGCTCGCGCACGAGGTGCTTCTCGGCGGCGCATAGGTGGCGCGGATGACTACTTCGGGAAGCGCTCCTCCAGCCAGCTCGCGACAAGCTCCATCGCCTCTCGTCTTCTGCCCTCGAGATAGTGCGGAGCCCCCTTGAGCTCGTGGTAGGTCCGGTCTTCGCTGCCCGCGCGATCGCGGATTTCCAGGGTTTGCCGCAGACGGATCTCGGTGTCCGCAGTGGGATGCAAGATCAGTGTCGGCACCTTGACGTGGGGCATGGTCTCCGCGAGCCGCGCCCTTGAGGAGAGCGCGGACCATGTGGAGAGCCAGCCGCGAGCGGTCATGACGCGCGCCAGCCCACCGCGTCCGTAGTTCGCGTCGAGCGGATCCGGGAATGCGAAGAGCGAGCCCATGGGCCGGTCATCGGGATCGATCGAGAGGTCAAGATACGCGGGATCCGCAAGCGTGCGGTAGATCGTCATGTAGCGCGTGTGGACGGCGCGCTGGCGCCAGTAGCGCCATGCCTGGGCGTGGCCGGCCTGGTCAAGGGCGCGCGCTCTGGCGCCGGCATCCTGCGCCTCTTCGAGCGACTCCTTTGCCACCGCGTCGAGGCGCGCGATGCGCGCGAGTTGAGCCGCGCGGTAGCGGGCCAGCCATTCACGTTCATAGCGACAAGGCTCTGGCCACGGGCGCCATCCATTTTCAGGGTCGTACATGTCCAACTCGTGCACGACGGAGTGGGGGTCGCTCTCCTCGGCCACCGACGGATCAATCACCTGGCTCATGAAGACGCCCTCGCCAGGGTGCGCGGCGATGCCGATCCAGCCATCCCCGCACCGGGTCTCCTTTTGGGCCAGAGCCATGAGAGAGCCGCCCCCGCTGTTGCCGAGGAGCACAACCGCCTGTGCCCCGCGCCGGCGCATTTCGGCGACGGCGGTTTCGACGTCGACAACGCAGGACTCGTGCAGACAATCAGTGTCGTTGTTCAGGTAGCGCGTGGCGAAGCCGAAGACGCCGTACCCGGCCGCGGCGAGAAGCGGGCAGGCGTAGTGAACAGAGAAATCGCCTCGGGGGTGCGAGAGTACGACTGCCGTTTTCCAGCCAACGCTTGCGGGCGGCGTCCACAGGATGCCCCGAACGAGGGCGCCGTCGCGCGTGACAAGACGAATGGGCTCACGCTCAATCCGCACCGCCGGCTCGTCCTCGGGCAGGGGCCAGTAGCGCAGTCCGAAAGGACGATGGGCACCCAGCGCATCGGGCATGGATGCCCTACAGCTCCTCGTCTTCGCTCACGGATTTCACGAACACGGGGTGAGGCGCGTAGTTCGGCCCTCCGTCCCAACCAGGAATTGTTGCGGCCTGTGCAATCCAGGAGTGTGCGACGTGGTCGTCGACCAGTACCTCGTTCCCGTCGAAGCCGAAGGCGATGCTGTCCCACAGCTCGCGCCCCCCGCTTTCCCACCACAGCTTCGCGGGGTTTTCGAACTCGATCGCGAGCTTGACCATGAGACCTCCGCAGGGCTTGCGGGAGAGGTAATCCGGGGCGGGCGCGCGCGCCACCCCGACGGCTGCGGAAGACGCGGCGGGCTGCCAGACGCCCGCGCCCGCTCCGCCCCGACGGCGAAGACCGCCCGAGGCGGCGGAGCTGCGATCTCGATCGCGCGCCCGCACATCGACTGTGTGTTCGGCAGGCGGCGCTCGGGCCTCCAGCGCGCACGTGCGGCAGTATAGGAGCCTGTGCAGACCCGCTCCGGGTCTGCTCTCGCTACCCGCACGGAGAGAGCTGTATCGTGCAGACTTCGCCCTCTTCCGAGAACCCGACACGCGCGGTCATCGTCCTTCTCGACAGCCTCCGCCGCGATCTCATCGAGCCGTACGGCGGGCGCGAGTTTGCGACACCGAACCTCGCGCGTTTTGCGCGACGTGCGGTGCGATTCGACCGACACTATGTCGGGTCGCTCCCCTGCATGCCCGCGCGCCATGACATCCTGTGCGGGGCGCTCGATTTTCTGTGGAAACCCTGGGGTTCGATCGAGCTCTGGGAAGAGCCGATCACGGTGCCGCTGCGTCGCGCGGGCGTTGTGACGAAGCTCGTGACTGACCACCCGCACCTCTTCGAGACGGGCGGTGAGAACTACCATACGGACTTCACCGCGTGGGACTACAAGCGCGGTCACGAAAGCGACCCTTGGCGCACGCGTCCGGACCCCTCGTGGGCCGGGGCGCCGAGTTTTGGGCGCGGGCACATGCCCTACGATGACTCGCGCGGCTATTTCCGAGACGAAGCGGACTTTCCGGGGCCACGGACGATGAGCGCCGCGGCGCGCTGGCTCGAAGCCGATGCCTCGCATCACGATCGCTTCCTGCTCTTCGTCGACGAGTTCGACCCGCACGAGCCCTTCGATACGCCCGAGCCCTACGCCTCGATGTATGACCCCGACTGGAAGGAGGCCCATCTCATCTGGCCCCCCTATGTCGCGGGGGGCGTTGCGAAGGGCGTCCTCACCCCCGCGCAGGCTCGCCAAGTGAGGGCTTGCTACGGCGCGAAGCTCACGATGATCGATGCTTGGCTGGGACGCGTCTTGGATGCGCTGGATCGTGCGGAACTGTGGAGCACAACGGCGGTCTTCGTAACGACAGACCACGGCCACTACCTCGGTGAAAAGGACCTCTGGGGGAAACCAGGTGTCCCCGTCTACGAGCCCCTCGGCCACATCCCCCTCCTCGTCTGGTGGCCTGGGGTCGCTGCCGGCACGCGCTCGGCTCTTACGACGAGCGTCGACCTTCACGCGACGCTCGCCGACCTTTTCGGTGTGGCCACAAACCGGTACGCCCACGGGCACTCTCTTGTTCCGTTGCTCAAGAGCGAGGCGACTGGGGTGCGGGCGTGGGTCCTCGCCGGGATCTATGGCCGGCAAGTGCATCTTGTGGAAGAGAGCCTCAAGTACGTGCGGGGACCCGCGGGCGAGAACGCTCCCCTTAGCCTCTGGTCCAATCGCTGGTCCACGATGCCGATCCACGGCATGCCGGAGCTTCGCCTTCCCCTCCCCGACGAGCGGGCCTTCCTCGATCGGATGCCGGGCTCCCGGATTCCCGTGATCCGGCAACCCTTCGTGAAAGGCGATCCGCTGCCCTATTGGAGCCTCGGTGTCCCTCCCGGCAACTTGCTCTTTGACCTGGCCAACGATCCCACCGAAGATCAAAACCTGGCAGCGACTGCGGGGGAGAAGGAGGTGGCCGAGAGACTGCGCGCGGCACTCGTCGAAATAGAGGCGCCCCGAGACCAGCTCGAGAGATTGGGCTTGCGCTAGCCGCAAAGGCGTTCTTTCCGCACGCTCTGGACAAACCCCCCCATCCTCCGGATAATGCATTTTGAAACATGTTCCATTTTTGACAGGCTCCCAAAACGGGGAGGCACGCCATGGCCCGACCCGCCTTCGCGCTCTTCGACGGCGACAACCACTACTACGAACCCCGGGACGCCTTCACCCGCTATCTCGAGCCGCGCTACCGCGACAAGGCGGTGCGGGTGCTGCGGCGCGCGGACGGGAGCGAAGAGATCCGGATCGGAGACCGGGCATTCACCTTCCTTGCGGATATGGAGCTCAACTTCGACACGACCCTTCGCCCCGGATCCCTGCGCGAGTTCCTACGCACGCTGGCGCACGAGAACCCTGCCGATGCAGACGATGTGCATGTCCCGGTCGACCCCGCCTTCGTAAACCGCGATGCCCGACTCGCGCTGATGGACAAGCAGGGCGTCGAGTCGATCTTCCTTTTCCCGACGCTCGCTGTGTGCGTGGAACACTTCATGAAGCAGGACGCCGAGCAGACCTATGGCAACCTGCGCGCGTTCAATCGCTGGCTCGACGAGGAATGGGGCTTCAATCACCGCGGAAGAATTCTGGCCTCCCCGATCATTTCGCTGCTCGATCCGGCGGAAGCGGTGAAGGACCTCGAGTGGGCACTCACGCGGGACGCGCGCCTTGTGAACATTCGGGTGGGCCCCGCGCATGGGCGATCCCCCGCCGATCCCATCTTTGATCCCTTCTGGGCGCGCGTCAACGAAGCCCAAATCACGATCGCCTACCACGTCGGGGAGTCGGGCTACAACGAGATGATGTCCGTGCACTGGGGGGAGGCGCCGAATCCCTCCTCCCACAGCCAGTCGGCCTTCCAATGGACCAACTTCTACGGCGACCGGCCGATCATGGACACGATCTCCGCTCTCATTCTGCACAACCTGTTTGGGCGTTTTCCGAACGTGCGCATCGTCTCGGTCGAAAACGGCTCGCTCTGGGTGCCCTACCTGCTGAAGGTGATGGACAAGATGAAGGGCATGGGACGCAACGGACCCTGGCTTGGCGGGCGCGTGCACGGACGGCCGAGCGAGATCTTTAAACGACACGTCTCTGTCAATCCCTATCACGAAGAGGACCACGTCGCCCTGGCGGAGCTGATCGGCGTGGACCATGTGATCTACGGCTCCGACTATCCGCATCCGGAGTGCGTGCCTCATCCTGAGGAGTGGCTCCAGGACATCCAGGGCAAGTTCGCACCGGAGGACCTGCGCCGGGTGATGCGCGACAACGCGCGCGGCCTCGCCAACCTGCCGGTGTAGAGGGAAGCCGTGGCGCTGGACCCCGTGGAGCGCGAGTTCGAGGACAAGGTGGTGCTCGTGACGGGCGGTGGGGGCGGCTGTATCGGCGGTCCCACGGCCTTGCGCTTCGCGCAAGAGGGAGCGCGCGTTGCGATCTGCGACATGCACGAGCGGCGTCTTCGAGAGTGGTCCGAGCGCATTCGCAAGGAGACCTCGGCCCGGGTGCTCGACTTCCAGCTCGACATCGCCGACCGGCCCAAAGTCGACGCCATGATCGCGGAGACGACACGCGGGCTCGGTCCGGTCGACCTCCTGATCTGCAACGCGGCAGAAAATAAGCTCGGTCACATGGTCGAGTACGATCCGGCGGATTGGGACCGGACGATTGAGGTTTCGCTAAGCGCCAACTTCTACCTTTCGCGCAAGGTGCTGCCCGCGATGGTGGAGCGCCGAGGCGGTGGGATCATCCATATCGGATCCATCGCAGCGTGGGTCGGCGACCCGAACCCCGAGCGCGGCGAGCCTGCCTATGCCGCATCGAAGGCCGCACTTCTCGCCTTGACGCGCAACATCGCGCACGAGGTCGGGCCCTTTGGCGTGCGCTGTAACGCCATCGCGCTGGGTCTGATCTGGTCACGCTTCGTCGAGAAGTTTGACGCGCAGTTCCGACCCCTGATCGAAAAAACTCCGCTGCGGCGCTACGGGCAGACTGCCGACGTCATCGAGTGCATTCTGTTTCTCGCCTCAGACCGCCGCTCGGGCTTCATCACGGGGGAGTCGGTCAACGTGAGCGGCGGCTTCTACATGCGGCCCTAAGGCGCGGGCGAGCATGACCCGCCCTCCCGCCGTCGACCGCTCCACCGGCCTCGTCGAGTCCGACGTTCGCCCCGAGATCCCTTCTGCTCCTCAGACGATCGCCGAGGTGCTGAACCGCGTCGCGCGGGCGGATCCCGGACGCGAGGCACTCGTCGGCCGGCATGGCCGCTACAGCTACGCGGAGCTCGACCGCGCCGCAGAGCGCGCGGCATGCGCGCTTGCGGCCCTCGGAGTGACGCCGGGCGCAAGGGTGGCCGCGTCGCTCCCGAACGACACGGAGATCGTCGTGGCTTTTCTGGCCACGCAGCGCCTGGGCGCGGTCTGGGCGGGCATTAACCGTCCGCTGGCGCCACCGGAGAAGGTCTACATGCTGGCCGACTGCCAGGCGGCGGTCTTCCTCGCAGACGAGACACCCGCGGCCCAGATCCGCGCGCGGCGGAGCGAACTGCCGGCCCTTCGCCAGGTCGTGCGTGCGGACCCGGGCGGCGTTTCAGCGAGCGCGCTCGGCCCGGGCGAGCTCTCGTGGCGCGTGCTCCTTGAGAGCGCGTCGACAAGCCGCCGGCCTGCCTTGCGGCTTGACCCGTTTGCTCCGGCCGCAATCGCCTACACCGGCGGGACCACCGGCTTCCCGAAGGGTGCCGTCCATAGCCAACACAACTTGCTCGTGCCTGGAGCGGTGGCCCATGCCGAAGGCTGGTGGAGCCCTGAGGAGCGCATGGGCGTGCTGCTGCCCCTCACGATCCTGAATCTCATCGTGCTGGTTCCGCTGACCGCCTTTCAGATCGGAAGCGCATGCGTGGCGATGGATCGCATCGACCCGCTGGGAATCGCCGAGTGGGTACGGGAGGAGCGGATCGCAACCTTCCACGCCGTACCAGCGGTCTTGCACGATCTGCTGACACACCCCGACGTTAGGCCACAGGACCTGGCCTCGCTGACCCGCCCGGAGGTCGGCGGCGCCGACTGCCCTGACGCTTTCCGAAGGCTCTACCGCGAGCGCTTCGGGCAGGATGTGTCCATCGGCTACGGCATGACGGAGGCACCGACCGCGGTCACGCGGGCACTGCCGGGGTCGCCCAGCCTCCCCGGGATCTGCGGCAAACCGCTGCCCTGGGTCGAGATCCGGATTCTCGACGAGGCGGGGGCAGAGCTCAAAGCGGGTGAGGTGGGGGAGATCTGCGTGGCGCCAGCGCGATCGGGTCCGTTCGCGGGGGTGTACACGCCGATGCTCGGCTATTGGAGGAAGCCGCAGGAGACCGCCGAGGCGCTGCGCGACGGCGTCTACCGTACCGGTGACCTCGGTATGCTCGATCCCGAGGGCACGCTCTTCATTCGTGGACGCAAGAAGGAACTGATCCTGCGCGGCGGGGCGAACGTCTACCCTGCGGAAATCGAGCGGGTCCTGCACTCCGATTCGCGGGTGCGGGCATGCGCCGTGGTGGGCAAGCCCGATCCGCGACTCGGCGAGCGCGTTGTGGCGTTCGTGGAACTCGTACCGGGTGCGGAACTATCGCCGGATGAGCTGCGCGCGCGCTGCGCTGAAGAGCTCGCGCGCTACAAGGTACCCGAGGAGTTCCGATTCGTGACCGCGATGCCCCGCACACCGATGGGCAAGATCCGAAAGCCAGAACTGCGCGCCTTGCTCGAAGGCAACCGGGAGGAGTGATGGCCGTCTTGCGTGTCGGACACCTTGGGATCTGCGTATCCAACCTCGAACGTTCCGTCCGCTTCTATCGGGACCTTTGCGGCTTTCGGCCCCTCACGGAGGTCCATGTGAAGGGCGAGGAATCGGATCGCCTTTTGCGCTTGCGAGGCGTCGACCAGCGCACGGTGTTTCTCGAGCGCGACGGTCTGCGGCTTGCGCTTTTCGCGTTCCTGGCGCCGCCGCCTGTGGGCGGCGGCGAGCCTCGCGCGATGAATCAGCTCGGGATGGCGGCGCTCATGCTGCGGGTCGACGACCTCGATGCGTCGCTCGAGCGCTTCCGATCTGCCGGCACGCGGGTCCTCGACGACACCTACGTCCACCACCCCGACTATGGTTCGAAGCTCGTCTTCGTCTGCGACCCGGATGGGACGCTGATCGAATTGATCGAGATTCCCGGTGATCCGTACACACCCTTCGGTCAGCCTTATCACGAAGTTTGAGGAGGACGATTGATGCTCGTCTTTGAGAAGTTTCTGATCGGCGGCAGCTGGGTCCGTCCCCACGGATGGGGGTGGTTCGATGTGCATGACGCGTCGACGGAGGAGGTGATCGGCCGGGTACCGGCGGGCGACGCCGTCGACGCCGATCATGCGGCACGCGCGGCGAGAGCCGCCTTCGAGAGTTGGGCGCTGGCGAAGCCGAAGGATCGAGCGGAGGCGCTGCGCTGCATCGCGGATGGCGTTCTTGCCCGACGCAAGGATCTCGTCGAGGTGATCATCGGCGAGCTCGGGGCGCCGCGGCCGATGACCGAGCAGTTCATGGTCGATTTCCCCGCTTCGACCATCCGCTTCTACGCAGATCTGCTCGGTGAGTACTCGTTCGAGGAGAGGATCGGCAACTCCCTCGTGATCAAGGAGCCTGCCGGCGTCGTCGCAGCAATCACTCCCTGGAACTATCCCCTGCACCAGATTGTGGCGAAGGTGGGTCCTGCCCTCGCCGCGGGCTGCACGGTCGTCGTAAAGCCGAGCGAGGTGGTCCCGCTCTCCTGTTACATGTTCGCGGAGATCGTCGATCGCGCGGGTGTGCCGCCCGGGGTCTTCAACTTCCTAACGGGTGCGGGCCCAGTCGTGGGCGAGGCACTCGCCACACATCCGGAAATCGACATGGTGTCCTTCACCGGATCGACCGCCGCGGGCCGCCGCGTGGCGGAGCTCGCGGCGAAGACGGTAAAGAAGGTCTCCCTCGAGCTCGGCGGAAAGAGCGCGAACGTGATCCTCGACGACGCCGACTTCGAGAAGGCTGTGCGCACGGGAACTGCACATGCCTTCATCAACTCGGGCCAAACCTGTGCGTCGTGGACCCGAATGCTGGTTCCACGCGCGCGCCACGACGAAGCCGTACGGCTT
>Ga0116216_10000020_pt1 | contig 154330 bp, 131 predicted proteins | sample Sb_taG_11_FD_89696 | JGI IMG/M metagenome (GOLD analysis project Ga0116216, IMG submission 89696) | Peat soil microbial communities from Weissenstadt, Germany - Sb_50d_3_AS metaG | ecosystem: Environmental > Terrestrial > Soil > Wetlands > Peat | place: Germany: Weissenstadt | collected... | reverse complement strand
GGGAGCTTCGCGGCGCCGCTCGCCTCGCACGCGCCCTCGTCGCCGCGCGACGCATTGCACCGATTCGTTCGGCGGCGGAGCTGCTGGCCGTGGTGCGCCAGGCCCGGGTCGGCGGCGGGCGGCGACATCATCCCGCGACCCTCGTCTTCCAAGCGCTCCGCATCGCCGTCAACGACGAGCTTTGTGCGCTGCAAGAGGGCCTGGCCGCGGGCATCGAGGCACTCCGCCAAGGAGGCCGCCTCGCCGTCATCGCCTACCACTCGCTCGAAGATCGCGCCGTGAAGGAGCGGCTTCGCGAGGAAGCCCGGGGCTGCGTGTGTCCGCCGCGCATCCCGGTGTGCGTGTGTGGGCGCACGCCGCGCCTGCACATCCTCACCCGGCGCCCCGTGACACCCAGTGAAGAGGAGATCCGCCGAAACCCCCGTTCCCGCTCCGCCCGCCTGCGCGCGGCTTCGCGCCTTGCGGAGGTGGCATGACGAGCGCGGCACCTCCTTCTTCACGCCTTTTGCGCGGCTCGGCGCCGCGCAAAAACCTCCGCATCGTCGGCCGGGACATCGGCCGCGCGCCGCGGCGCAGCCGGCGCGACCGCCGGGCGATTCACGCGGCGCTGCTCGGCGGTGCGTGCGCTCTGCTGCTTTTGGCGGGACTGCGCGTGCAGCTGACGGAGCTGCGCTACCGGCTGGCGGCGGCGACCCGCGAAGAACAGGCCCTCGATGAAACGCGGCGCGAACTCATTGTCGAGGTGCGCCGTCTGCGCGACCCCAAGCATCTGGCGGAGCTCGCGGCGCGGCAAGGTTTTGTACGGCCGGAAGCCGTGATCGATCTGCGCGCGGCCGGCGCGGCGCGGCAGCCGTGAGGGCGCCCGACCTTCGGAGCTCGAACCAGCGCATCGCCGTGACGCGCGCTCTGCTCATCCTCATCTTCCTCGGACTCGCCGCGCGCGCCGCACATTTGGCGGTGGTGGACCAGCGCGGTGCGGATCGCGGGGAGCGTCAGAGCCGCACCGAGCTTCGCCTGCCCCCGGAGCGGGGAACCATCGTCGATCGCAGGGGTGCCGAGCTCGCCGTCACGGTCACCGCACCCTCGATCTACGCCATCCCCGCCGAAGTGCGCGACGTCCAGGGCGCCGCACGGACGCTCGGCAAGCTGCTCGGCGCGGATCCAAGGCGCATCGCTGCCCGGCTCGAGGAGCGCAGCGGGTTCGTGTATCTGGCGCGCTGGGTCTCGAGTGAAGTGGCGGAGCGCGTGCGTGGGCTCGGGCTGCTTGGGATCGGGATCGTCGTGGAGCCGCATCGGGCCTACCCCTACCGCGAGCTGGCCGCTCACGTGCTCGGCTTCGCCAACATCGACGGAGCCGGCGTGCGGGGCACCGAGCAGATGGAAGACGGGTGGCTGCGCGGAACACCCCAAAGTTTCCCCGTGGAGCGCGATGCCCATGGGCGCCTGCTCTCCCAAATCGCGCTCGACCATTCCGCCAGTAGCGGCGGCGACGTGGCCCTCACGGTCGACGCCGCCTTCCAAGCCGACGCCGAGATCGCCCTCGACGAAGCCATGGCCCAAACCGGAGCCAAAGCGGGGTTCGTGGTTTCCCTCGACCCGCACACCGGCGAGGTGCTGGCCCTCGCCGAGCGCCCGTCCTTTGACCCCAATGCCTTCCGTGAGCTGGCCTATCCCGATACGCGCGCGCGTTCCTTTCTCGATGCCTTCGAGCCCGGCTCGACCTTCAAGATCTTCCTCGTCGCGGCGGCGCTCGAAGCGAACGCAATCGAGGCGACGGACGTCTTTGACTGCGAGATGGGCAGCTTCCACGTCCCGGGCGGGATCATTCGTGATGCACACCCGCACGGCCTGCTCGATGTGGCAGGCGTGGTGCGCATGTCCAGCAACATTGGCGCCACCAAGATCGCCTACCGCTTAAGCCCCTCGGTCTACTACGACACGCTGCGCCGATTCGGCTTCGGTGCGCCCACCGGAAGCGGCTTCCCCCGCGAATCCGCCGGACTCCTCCGCTCCTGGAAGAACTGGCGCCCGGTCGACCGCGCAAATCTCGCATTCGGGCAGGGCGTCGACGTGACTCCGATCCAGCTCGCCGCGGCCACAGCCGCCCTCGCGAACGGCGGCGTCTGGGTCGAGCCTCATGTGGTGGCTCGGCGACGCGCTCCCGACGGAAGCTGGCAGGCGCAGCCCGCCGGCAACCTGCGCAGGGTCGTTCGCCCTGAAACGGCAGCCCAAGTGCTCGCGATGATGGAGGGCGTTGTGGGTCCCGAGGGCACGGGCAAGCTCGCGGCCGTCGCCGGCGTGCGAGTGGGCGGAAAGACAGGAACGGCTCAAAAGATCGACCCTACGACGGGCCGCTACGCCACAAATCGCTATTTTTCATGGTTCACGGGGGTAGCTCCTATCGACGATCCGAGGGTCGTGATCGTCACGGCTCTCGATGAGCCTCGCGGCATCGCCCATACCGGGGGGGCCGTGGCCGCGCCGCTGTTCGCCAAGGTGGCCGCAGCCCAGCTCGCACGGATGGGGATTCCCGCGGCTTCGCCGATGGTCGCGGCGGGCGGCTTGGCGGCCAAAGCGCAGGAGGCTCCGGCGGCACCCGCTCCCGCGCTCCCGCCGTCGGCGTCCATCGAGGAGTCGCTCACCGTTGCCGAAGAGAGCGATGTCACATTGGTGCATGAGGGAGATCGCGTATTGCTGCCCGACTTCCAGGGTCTCACGGTGGCCCAGGTGAAGAAAGCCGCGGCGGGCGCGCGGGTCGTAGTCGAGGTCGAGGGAGCGGGCCGCGCCGTGTCGCAGGAGCCTGGTCCCGGGACCATCTTGTCCGGCGGCGAGAGGCGCGTCCGCGTGCGCTTCGGTCCCGGCGCCTAAGCGCAAGAGGAACCATGCGGCTCTCGGACCTCCTGGAAGCGCTGCCGCCCGGGCTCGCGCCCAGCGAGATCCTGCGCTCCGACGGGCGCGAGGATCCCCCGATCCGCGGCATCCAGATCGACTCCCGCGCCGTCGCGGCCGGCGATCTTTTCGTGGCCCTGCGCGGCTCGCTCGCCGATGGCCACCACTTTCTCGGGGGCGCAGCCAAGCTCGGGGCGGCGGCGTTCCTGGTCGAGTCCCTGCCCGACGGCGTCGACCTGCAGGGTCGGCCGACGGTCGTCGTGCGCGACACGCGGCGCGCGCTCGCACCCCTCGCGACACGCTTTTACGGCAATCCATCGGCGGAGCTCACGCTGGTCGGCGTCACCGGGACGAACGGGAAAACGAGCACGACCTACCTCGTCGAATCGATCCTGCAAAAGGCGGGTCGCGAAGTGGGCGTAATCGGGACCGTGGAGGTGCGCTACGCGCGGGAGCGTCACCGCGCGATCAACACCACCCCCGAGAGTCTCGAGCTGCAGCGGCTGCTGCGGGCGATGCGCACAAGAGGGGTCGACGCGGTCGCGATGGAGGTCTCGTCCCACGGCCTCGCGCTCGGGCGCGTCGACGGCTGCCGCTTTGCGGTGGGAGCCATTACGAACCTGACCCAAGATCACCTCGACTTCCACGGCACGATGGAGGCCTATCGGGACGCCAAAGCGCTGCTCTTTGTACGCCACATCGCCGCGAGCGGTGTGGCCGTGGTGCACCTCGACGACTCGTTTGCTCAAGCCTTTGTGGACGCGGCGCGCGCCGCGGGGGTCCGCCTTGTCACCACCTCTCGCGACCCTGCGACGGGCGCCGACGTAGCCCTGCTCGCGGCCGACGTGAGCCTCTCCGGCACCCGTGCTTCGGTGAGGCTGCCGAGCGCCCTTAGCACGGCTCCTCTTTCAGTCATGCTTCCCCTCGTCGGCGACTTCAACCTCGAGAACATGCTGGTTGCGATCGGGATCGCGGCCGCCCTCGACGTCGCGCCCGCGCATATCGCCGCAGGCCTTGCCGCCGTGCCTCAGGTGCCCGGCAGGGTCGAGCGTGTGGACGCCGAGATCCCGGGGGCGCCGACCGTGCTTGTGGACTACGCCCACACGCCCGATGCCGTCGAGAAGCTGCTCCGCACCATACGACCGCTGGCCCAGGGGCGGCTCATCACGGTCTTTGGCTGCGGAGGCGATCGCGACCGGGCGAAGCGTCCGCTCATGGCGCAGGCCGTGGCACGCTGGAGCGACCGCGTGGTGGCGACCAGTGACAACCCGCGCACGGAGGACCCCATGGCCATCCTCGCGGATGTGGAGCGCGGACTCGCAGGTCTGTGTCGGGTGGGTGCAGTCGCGCTCGATGCCACACCGTCGTCCTACGTGGTCCTTGCAGACCGGCGGGCTGCGATCGAGCTCGCTCTCGCGATTGCGCTTCCGCAGGACACGGTGGTGATCGCCGGCAAAGGACACGAGGACTATCAGATCATCGGCCGCGAGCGACTGCCCTTTGACGACCGTGCGGAGGCACGGCGTGCCCTCGCAAGACGCGCGTCGCCCTCGTCCGCCGCACCAGGCGCCGCGTGAGCGTCGTCTTTCACGTGCGCGACGTCGTCGACTGGACGGCCGGCCGGTTGCTCCGCGGCTCTGCGCAAACCGCGCTGCGTGGCGCGTCGATCGACTCGCGCGCCGTCGGTGTCGGCGAGCTCTTCGTCGCGATCCGCGGCCCCCGTCACGATGCCCACGCCTTCCTTGCGCAGGCGGCCGAGCGCGGGGCTGCAGCGCTGGTCGTCCAACAGGATTGCGCCCTGCCCCCGTCCCTGCTCTCGAAGGCAAGCTCCATCGCCATCGTCGCGGTCCACGACACAACGCGCGCCCTTGGCGCAGTGGGCAACGGACATCGGGCGGGCTTCAAAGGCCCCGTCGTCGCACTGACCGGCAGCAACGGCAAGACGACCACCAAGGAGATGTGTGCCGCCATCCTGTCGGTCACCGGTCCGTGCCTTAAGACCCAGGGCAACCTAAACAATGAGTTTGGGGTGCCGCTCACGCTGCTGCGGCGCGAGCCAGAGCACCGCATTCTCGTGATTGAAATTGGCATGAATCATCGCGGCGAGATTGCGCCGCTCGCCGCGATCGCGAAGCCGACCGTCGGGATCATCACCAACATCGGTACCGCCCACATCGAGAACCTGGGCTCGCAGGATGAGATCGCCCGCGAGAAGGGAGATCTTGTGACCGCGCTCGGCGCGGACGCGACTGCCGTGCTCAATGCGGCCGACCCTCGCGTGCTTGCCCAGCGCTCCCGCACGCGCGCCCGGGTCATGACCTTCGGTGACGCAGGAGACGTTCGCGCCGAGCACGTGACCCCGCTCGGAAGCCGCGGTTTCGCTTTTGACCTGGTCGCACCGCAGGGTCGCGTCGCGGTGCACGTGGCAGGCCTCGGCGAGAGCAGCGTGATCAACGCCCTCGCGGCCGCGACCGGTGCTCTCGCCGCCGGCGCCACGCTCTCGGACGTCGCCTCGGGGCTCGGGCGCTATCGGCCGATCGGGGGCCGCATGGAGCCGGTCGAGCTCCCCCGCAACATCATCGTGATCAACGACACCTACAACGCCAATCCACAATCGATGGAGGTGGCGCTGCGCAGTCTGGCCGAGCTCAAGGGGAGCTCGCGCGGCTTGGCGGTCCTCGGCGACATGGGCGAGCTCGGGACCACCAGTTTGGCTGCGCACCGCGCCACCGGCCGGCTCGTGGCGGAGCTCGGGATTGAGTACCTGTTCGCCCTCGGCCAGCACGCCAACGAGACGGCCGCGGGCGCGCTCGCTGCGGGCATGGAGGCGTCGCGGGTCCGGGTGGCAAGGGACCATCGCGACGCCAGCGAGCGGCTGCGAGAGATTCTCCAGGGCGACGACTGGATCCTCGTGAAGGGCTCGCGCTCCATGCAAATGGAGCGCGTGGTCGATGCGCTGGTGCAAGCGCAACGCGAGGCGTCGTAGTGCTCTACCACCTGCTCTATCCGCTCGCGACGGAGTTCAGCGGCTTCAACGTCGTTCGCTACATCACCTTCCGCACAGCCGCTGCGACCCTTACGGCGCTTTTCATTTCCTTCCTTGTCGGCCCGGCGCTGATTCGCGCCTTGGCCCGGCTGCGGGTCGGTCAGCCGATTCGCAAGGTCGGGCCCGCCCACCAGGCGAAGGCGGGGACTCCCACCATGGGGGGGCTGCTGATCCTGCTCTCTCTCGTCGTCTCCGTTCTGCTCTGGTCCGACCTGCGGAGCCGGATGATGTGGATCGTGATCGGACTGACGGTCTGCTACGGCCTGCTCGGCTTCGCCGACGACTACCGGAAGGTCAAGCAGCGCAAGAGCGACGGCATCTCGGCCCGCGCCAAGCTGTTCTGGCAATTCCTGTTGGCCTTCGCCGTGGCGCTCGCCATCTATTACGATCCAAGCTTTGACAACGAGCTCGCGGTTCCCTTCTTCAAGAACTTTACGCCCCATCTTGGCTGGTTGTACGTGCCTCTCGCGGCGTTCGTGATCGTCGGCGCGAGCAACTGCGTGAATCTCACGGATGGACTGGATGGCCTCGCGATCGGGCCTGTGATGATCACCTCGGGCACGTTCCTCGTTCTCGCCTACGCCGCCGGACACGCGGGAATCGCCGAGTACCTCCAGATCAAGTACGTGCCCGGGAGCGGGCAGCTCGCCATCTTCTGCGGTGCCCTCGTGGGCGGGGGCCTTGGCTTTCTCTGGTTCAATACCTATCCCGCCCAGCTGTTCATGGGTGACGTCGGCTCGCTCGCCCTCGGCGGAGCGCTCGGCACGATCGCGGTCCTGATCCGGCAGGAGATCCTGCTCGCCGTGGTCGGGGGCATCTTTGTCGTCGAAGGGCTGTCCGTGATGATCCAGGTCGCCTCGTTCAAGCTGACGGGAAAGCGCGTCTTCTTGATGGCGCCGATCCATCACCACTACGAGAAGCTGGGCTGGGCCGAGCAGAAGATCGTGGTTCGCTTCTGGATCGTTTCCGTCATCCTCGCGCTCGTCGCCCTTTCTTCTCTGAAGCTGCGCTGATGAAGGAACTCCGCGGAAGTCGCGTGCTTGTGCTCGGCCTCGGCATCTCGGGCAAAAGCGCGGCCGAGTTCTGCGCGGCGCACGGTGCGCGCGTGGTGGCCGCCGACGAGCGTCCGCGCGAGGCGCTGGGGGATCTGAGCGCGCTCGAAGCTGCGGTCGAGGTGTGCGCCGGAGGGGATCTGCCCGACCCCGCGGAGTTCGACCTCGTGGTGCCGAGCCCCGGCGTGCCGCCTGCGCGCTATGCGGCGCGCGCGCGCCGCGTCTGGGGCGACCTCGAGCTCGCCTTCCGCGCGCTCGCCGTTCCGATTGTCGGCATCACGGGGACCAACGGGAAGTCCACGACGACGCGCCTGGTCGAGGCGATGGCGCGCGCGGCGGGTCTGCGCGCCGAGGCGGCGGGCAATATTGGCGCGCCTGCACTCGGCCTGGTCGGCCGGCCGCTCGACGTTGCGGTCCTCGAAGTGTCGAGCTTCCAGCTCGAGACGACGGAGACATTCCGACCCCGCGTGGCCGTGATCCTCAACGTGACGCCGGATCATCTCGATCGCCACGGAAGCTTCGAGGCCTATGCCGCCGCCAAGGCCCGCATCCTCGAGCATCAGGGACCCGAGGATACGGCCGTCCTCGCGGCGGATGACCCGGTCGTGGAGGCCATGGCGGAAAAGGCGCGGGGGCGCGTGAGGCGATTCTCGCTGCGCCGCGGTGCGAGTTGTGAGGCCACGTTCGACGCCGGCGCGGCCCTCTTGCGCGGGGGAGACGCCCGCGCGCGGATCCCGCTGGACGGTCTGCGCCTGCGCGGCGCCCACAACCTCGAAAACGTTCTTGCGGCGCTGCTTTGCGTGGCGGCCCTGGGTCTCGATCCCCTGCGCGCGGCGCGCGCGCTCGCGAGTTTCGATGGGCTCCCGCACCGCATGGAGCTCGTGCGGCGCCGCGGGCAGGTCGCGTTCGTGAACGATTCGAAGGGCACGAACGTCGGTGCCGCACGGCGCTCGCTGGAGAGCTTTGCGCAGCCCGTCGTCTGGATCGGCGGGGGCAAGGACAAGGGTCTCGATTTCTCGCAGCTCGCCCCCCTGGCCGAGCGTCGCATGCGGGCTTCGGTTTTGATCGGCGCGGCGGCGCAAAAGCTCGCCGCCGCGTTGAAGGGACATACCCGCGTGTACATCGAGCCTTCGATCGAGGCCGCGGTGCAGCGGGCCGCCGAACTGGCGCAGCCGGGAGACGTCGTCCTGCTCTCCCCCGCGTGCGCGAGCTTCGACCAGTTCCGAAGCTACGAGGATCGGGGTGAACGCTTCCGGGCGGCGGTCCACGCCCTGCCCGAGGCGCTGGGGGGAGCATGAGAATTCCGGGCACGCTCACCTTGCCGAGCGCGTCGGGGGGCGAGCGCGAAGGAGCCGCGCGCCGCTGGCCGGGCGAAGATCGCGGGGCAGACCACGAGGAGCGCCCGCGCGAGCCGCTTTTGCCTGCAAGCGACGGCAGCTTGCTGTCGGCTGCGGCCATCCTGACCGGAATCGGAATCGTGATGATCTACAGCCTGACGGCGCCTCTGTCGCAGGGCAGCCCCTTGCCGGTGTTCTTCGTGCGCCACCTCGAGGGCGTCGCTGCGGGCATCGTGTGCGCCGTCGTGGCCTTCCGGCTCCCCCTTGGAACGTGGCGGCGAATCGCGCTCCCGGCCTGGGCGATCTCCGTCGCCCTGCTCGTTTTGACCCAGGCGGTCGGTGTGCGAACCAACGGCGCCCAGCGCTGGCTCGCCATTCCCGGGACGGGCATCAGCTTTCAGCCCGTCGAGATTGCAAAGCTGGCGACGCTCTTGGTCGTGGCGCAGCTCTTGGCACGCCACGAGGGGCCGTCTGCCTTCCGGCTGCGAAATCTCGTCCTACCCCTCGCGGCTGCGCTCGTGCCGGCGGCTCTTTTGGTGTTGCAGCCCGATCTGGGAAACGCCGTCGTGCTCCTCGCGCTGACCGGCGCCCTGCTCTTCGCCGCGGGCGCGCCGCTCCGATTCTTCGCGCTGCCGGCCTTGGTCGGGGCGCTCGGCGTCACGGCGTACGTCATGACCCATCCCTACGCAGGCGCCCGCATTACATCGTTCCTTCGGCCCTGGGAGACCTCGGGCCGGGAGGGCTACCAGCTCGTGCAGTCCTTCGTGGCCTTCGGCCGAGGTCACGTGCTTGGGGTTGGCGTGGGCGCCGGGCGCCAGAAGCTCGCCTACCTGCCGGAGGCGCACACCGACTTCGTGCTCGCTGGCGTTGCAGAGGAGCTCGGCCTCGTGGGCGTGCTGGTCGTGATCGGCGGCTTCGCTGCTCTGCTGCTCGGTGGCATGCGCATCGCCCGCCGCGCGCGGGACCGCTACTCGCTCTTGGTGGCGTTCGCTACGACGCTCTTCCTGACGTTCCCCGCGGCGATCAACGCGGCAGTCGTGATGGGTCTGCTCCCGACCAAGGGACTGGCGATGCCCTTCCTCTCCTACGGTCGCAGTGCAACCCTCGCCTGCTTTCTCGCGCTCGGGATCCTGCTTGGAATCGCGCGGCGCGAGGCGGCTCCGCAGCGGCCGACGATTGCCGGTGCCGAGCGCCGGGGGTTGCTGCAGCCATGAGCCAAGGCGCGAGCCACGCGCGCTGGGTGGTGGCGGGAGGCGGCACGGGCGGCCACGTCACCCCCGCGCTCGCGCTCGCTGAACGGATTCGCGACCGAGGCGACGCGGTCTTGGTGGTGGGTTCGCAGCGCGGTCTCGAAACCACGCTGGTACCGGCGGCGGGCTTTGAGTTCGCGGCGTTGCCCTCGCGTCAGCTGCTCGGCCAAAGCTTCGCCGCCCGGCTGCGCATGGTGCTCGGTCTCCCCGGCGTCGTGCTCGAAGCCGTCCGCACCTTGCGCCGCTTCCGCGCGCAGATCGTCGTGACCGTCGGCGGCTATGCGGCCGCGCCGGTCGCAGCCGCGGCGGCGCTGCTGCGCCTGCCCATCGCCCTCGTCAATACAGACGCGCTGCCCGGTCAGTCCAACCGCCTCGCCGCGCGCTTTGCCCACCGCATCTTCGTCGGCTTTGAGGGTGCCGCGGGCGAGTTTGCACGGAGCGGCGACCCCGATCGCGTGCGCTGTCTCGGCATCCCGCTGCGCCGCGCCCTCGTCGAGGCCTTCGCCCAGGCGCCCGCCCGTCGCGTCCCCGCCCCGCCCTTCCGGCTGCTCGTCTTCGGCGGAAGCCAGGGCGCGCGTCAACTCAACGAGATCATGATCGAGGTCGTGCGCCGCATGGACCCGAGCCGGCTTGAGATCTTTCACCAGACGGGGGAGGCGGACCGGGCGCGGGTCGCCGAGGCGTACGCTCACAGCGGAGTGCGGGCGCAGGTCGTGGCCTTCGAGCCCGAGATGGTGCGTCGCTACCGCTGGGCCGACCTGGCGCTGTGTCGCTCGGGCGCCCTCACGGTCGGCGAGCTCGCCCTCGCGGGACTCCCGGCGCTGCTGGTGCCGTACCCCTTTGCCGCTCACGACGAGCAAAGCGCCAATGCGCGCGAGCTCGTGAAGGCCGGCGCCGCCGAGCGTCTTGACCCCCACACGCTGACTCCCGAGGGTGTGGCGGACGCCCTTTCGCGGCTTTTTGCCGAGCCGGGCCGGCTCTCGCAGATGGGGCTCGCCGCGGCGAAGCTGGCCCGGCCGGATGCGGCCGAGCGGATCGTGGAGGAATGCGCGGCGCTCGCGGCCGCGCGGGGGGCCGGCCTCGTCACCGAGCAAGGGGGGAACTAGCCGTGTTCCGGCGGATCCAGCATGTCCACTTCGTCGGGATCGGGGGCATCGGCATGTGCGGCCTTGCCGAGTTGCTGCACAACCAGGGCTACCGCGTGAGCGGCTCGGACCTGCGCGAAGGTGCAACCGTCGCACGGCTGCGCGCGCTTGGCGTCCCCGTGGTCGTCGGGCACGCGAGCGACAACGTGGGTCAGGCCGATGTCGTCGTCTACTCCTCGGCGGTTCGGCCGAGCAATGCCGAGCTGCTCGAAGCAGAGCGGCGCAAGATTCCCGTCATCCCCCGGGCGGAGATGCTGGCCGAGATCATGCGGCTGAAGCACGGAATCGCCGTGGCGGGAAGCCACGGCAAGACCACCACCACGTCGCTCATCGCGCACGTCTTGCACGCTGCGGGCTTCGATCCCACCGCGGTGATCGGCGGTCGTGTGCTCGCCGCGGGGCTCGACCCGACGGGTGCCCGGCTGGGTCGCGGCGAGTTCTTGGTGGCCGAGGCCGACGAGAGCGACGGCTCGTTTCTGCGCCTTGCACCGGTCGTGGCCGTGATCACCAACATCGACCCCGAGCATCTCGACCATTACCAAAGCTACGAAGAGATCCAGCGCGCCTTCGTCTCGTTCGGCAACAGCGTGCCTTTCTGGGGCCTGACCGTGCTCTGCCTCGACCACCCTGGCGTGCAGGCGATCCTGCCGCGCATGACCCGCCGGATCACGACCTACGGATTTGCATCCCAGGCGGATCTTGTGGCGACGGAGGTCGCGACAGAGGGCTGGGGGATGAGTTTCCGCGTGCGCTCGCGGGGCGAGGAGCTGGGAGGGGTGCGCCTGCGCATTCCCGGTCGTCACAACGTCTCCAACGCGCTCGCGACCCTTGCCGTGGCCCTCGAGCTCGACGTTCCCTTCGCGACGGCCGCCGGGGCGCTGGAGAACTTTCTCGGCATCGAACGCCGCTTCCAGCCCCGGGGCGAGGCACGGGGAGTGCGCGTCGTCGATGACTACGGCCACCATCCCGCTGAGATCCGTGCCACCTTGGCGGCAGCCCGGGGGCTTCACCGGGGCCGCATCGTGGTCGTGTTCCAGCCGCACCGCTACACCCGCACACGCGATTTGTTCGACGACTTCGCGACCGCTTTCAACGACGCGGATCTTGTCGTGCTGACGGAGATCTACCCGGCCGGGGAGGACAAGCTCCCCGGCGTCGAGGCGTCCCTCCTGGTCGAAGCGATCCGCGCCCACGGGCACCGGGATGTTCGCTTCGCAGCGGACCTCGAAGCGCTGCCCACACGTCTTGGTCCGGAGCTTTGCCCGGGCGACCTCGTGGTGACGCTTGGCGCCGGCAGCATCTCCGCCGTGGGCCCGCGCATCCTCGCCGCCCTCGAGGAGCGGCCGGCGTGATCCCGCGGGCGGCGCGCAGCGCCCTCGAGGAGGCCCTCGAAGACCGCATCCGATTTGGCGTATCGCTTGCGAAGCACACGTCCCTCCGGATCGGCGGCCCCGCAGACGCCCTCGCGACCCCGGCCGACCGGGCGGAGCTGGCCCGGCTGCTCGCCCTGTGCGCGTTCCACCGCGTCCCCCACTGGGTGCTGGGCGCCGGCTTCAATACGCTCGTCTTGGATGGCGGCGCCGACGGGGTGGCCGTCCAACTTTCGCGCTTCCGACGCCTTGAGGAGCGACCCGGCGGCGCCCTGCGCGCAGAGGCCGGGATCTCCCATGCCCGGCTCACACGCTTCTGCGTCGAACGAGGCCTCGCCGGCCTTGAGTTCGGGGCCGGGATCCCGGGCACCGTAGGGGGCTGGACCACCATGAACGCCGGCATCGGCCAGCGCGAGGTCAAGGACGCCGTGCTCGAGATCGAGGTGATGAGCCCCACCGGTACGTGGGTAAGGCACCTCTCGCGCGAGACCCTGCGCTTCACCTATCGTGCACTGCGCGGCCTCGCGCCGGGCTCAGTGATCGTCTCGACGCTCTTCGGCGTCACCCCCTCGACACCGGAGGCCGTGCGAGCCGTGATGGATCCGCAGCTGGCGCGGCGGGCGGCAACGCAGCCGCTGGATGTGCCTTCGTGCGGCTCGGTATTCAAGAACCCGCCCGGCGATTTCGCAGGGCGGCTGATCGAGGCGGCAGGCCTCAAGGGTCTGCGTGTGGGGGGCGCCGAGATCTCGACCGTGCACGCCAACTTCATCGTGAACCGGGGCGGGGCCCGGGCCGCAGACGTCTTGGCGCTGATCGAGCGCGCCCGCGCGGCCGTGCGCGAAGCCACCGGTCAGACGCTCGAGGTCGAGGTCCGGATCGTGGGGCGCAAGCCGTGAGCCTTCTGCGCGCAAAGGGCAGGAGCCCGGCACCCCTGCGCCGCGAGTCCGGCGCACGAGAGGCGCGCTCCTTGCGCCCGAGAGGGAAGGCCCGGCTCGTCTTGTGGCTGCTCCTCGCCCTTTCGGGGCCGGCGATTGCGGCCGCGGGCGGCTGGCTCACCCCGTTGCGCCAGAAGTTCGACACGGACGTCCTCGGCCTGCACTCGATCTGCGTGCTTGGCGCGGGCCGGATCTCGCCCGAGGAGATCGCGGCCACGACGGGGCTTAGCGAGGGCACGTCTCTCCTCGAGATCTCCCCGCACGAGATCGAGAGCCGGCTTCGCAGCCATCCTTGGATTCGCGACGCCCATGTGATGCGCCTTCTGCCCGCACGCCTCCTCGTCGAGGTCACGCTCCGGGAGCCCGTGGCCCGCGTCGCCGCGGTTTCGGCCAAGGTCGGCGCGCCGGTCGTCTTGGTGGACGCCGAGGGCCGCGCGGTCGCGCAGAGCGCGGCCGAGCCCTTCCCGCAGCTCCCGCTCATCGTGTCACCGCGTCTGCCCGCCGTGGGGGAGGTCATGCCAGCCCTCGGCGCCGCGACCGCTGCCGTCGACGCGGTCGCGCGTTCGGCCTTCGCCGGCACGAGCGCCACCTTCTTTCTCGGCGCCGAGAACGATCCGAACGGCGTCTCGCTCCAGCTCCCCCAACTCTCCGCCCGGGTCCTCCTTGGAACGGGCGACCTTGAGCTCAAGCTCGCGCGGCTCGCGCTCGTGCTCGCGGGAGACAGCACTCCCGCCCGGGCCGCCGCCGAGATCGATCTGCGCTTCGCAGACCGAGCGGTGCTGCGAGGACTGCCGCTCCCGGATGGGACGGCTCACAGCGCGCAAGCGCCCGGAGGGGCGCCTGCGCCACACGACCGCGCGGGCTAGTACCGGCGGTTCTCAAGGGGGGGTGAGAAAACCGTGGCAAGAAAGGAAGACCTGATCGTCGGATTGGACATCGGCACCACCAAGATCGGCGTCATCGTGGCCGAGCGCATGGAGGCCGGGCTCGATGTCGTCGGCATGGGGACCCATCCCTCGCGCGGATTGCGCAAGGGTGTCGTGGTGGACATCGATGCCACTGTGGCCTCCATCAAGAGCGCCGTCGAAGAGGCAGAGCTCATGGCGGATTGCGAGATCACGTCGGTCTACGCCGGCATCGCCGGCGGACACATTCGCAGCTTCAACTCGCATGGCATTGTGGCGGTCAAAGACCGCGAGGTGCGCGAAAGCGACGTCAAACGTGTGATCGACGCCGCCAAGGCCGTGGCGATCCCGATGGACCGCGAGGTGATTCACGTCATTCCCCAAGAGTTCATCGTGGATGATCAGGAGGGCATCCGCGAACCGCTCGGCATGAGCGGCGTACGCCTCGAGGCGAAGATTCACATCGTGACCGCGGCCGTCACCAGCGCCCAGAACATCGTGAAGTGCGCGAACAAGGCAGGCCTCAACGTGGTGGACATCATCCTCGAGCCGCTCGCGTCCGCCGAGGCGGTGCTGGCGGAGGACGAACGCGACCTCGGAGTGTGTCTGATCGACATCGGCGGCGGCACGACCGACATCGCCGTATTCGCCGACGGCTCGATCAAGCACACCTCCGTTCTCGGGCTTGGCGGCTACCACATCTCCAACGACATCGCCGTCGGTCTGCGCACGCCCTTCGAAGAGGCCGAGCGCATCAAAAAGAAATTCGGCGTCGCGGCCGCGCGCTTCCTGCGCACGGACGATGTCATCACCGTGCCGAGCGTGGGCGGGCGGCGCCCGCGCGAGGTCTCCCGAAAGATCCTGTGCGAAATCATCGAGCCGCGGGTCGACGAGATTCTCTCGCTCGCGCGCCAGGAGCTCAGCAAGTCCGGCCTTGCGGAGAAGATCCCGTCGGGCGTGGTGCTGACGGGCGGCTGCTCCGCGCTCGAAGGCATCACCGAGCTCGCGGAGGAGGTCTTCGAATCGCCGGTGCGGCGGGGCAGTCCGATCCACGTCGGGGGGCTGCAAGACGTGGTGCGCAGCCCCATGTACGCGACGGGTGTCGGACTCGTGCTGTTCGGGTTCTCACAGACCCGAGTGAATCCGCAGAGCCGGTTCCGGATTCGGGACGAATCGATCTTCGGCCGGGTGAAGCAGCGCATGCGGGAGTGGTTCTTCGGCGAGTTCGAGTAAGAGGGCGGGGGTCGGCCCGGCGCCGCCCCCCGCCTGCAAGTTTTCCAGCCGAAACTGCACAAATTCTGCCTAATCATGTTAGATTTCCGAGCGCCAAGCGCTCCGGGGGGGTGAGAGAGATGTCAGAGAGCGGAAAGCGGAACGGCGGCCAGCGAGGCCCGGTAGACCTTCTTGAGCTCGAAGCAGGGAGCGACGCGGAACTGCTCGAGTTTGAGGGTGGCTCGCGGCTGCAAGCCTCGATCAAGGTGATCGGTGTCGGCGGCGGCGGCGGCAACGCGATCAACACCATGATCGAGGGCGGGCTGGGCGGCGTCGAGTTCGTCGCGGCCAATACCGATGCCCAGGCCCTGCAGCACAACCGAGCGGCGATCAAGCTTCAGCTCGGCGCGGAGGCGACGCGCGGTCTTGGCTGCGGCGCGAACCCGGACAAGGGGCGTACCGCCGCGCTCGAGGCGCGAGAGCGCCTGCGCGACATGCTGATCGGCACCGACATGGTGTTCGTGACGGCCGGCATGGGCGGCGGGACGGGCACCGGCGCCGCGCCGATCGTCGCGGAAGTCGCTCGGGAGGTGGGAGCCCTCACGGTGGCGGTGGTGACCAAGCCCTTCCACTTCGAGGGCCGGGTCCGACAGAAGCATGCGGAACGCGGCCTCGACGAGCTGCATCGCGTGGTCGACACCCTGATCACGATCCCGAACCATCGCCTTCTCGCCCTCGCGGGCAAGACCGCGGCGATGCGCGACGCCTTCAGGCTCGCCGATGACGTGCTGCTAAACGCGGTCAAGGGCATCTCGGACCTGATCACCGTCCACGGTCTCATCAACCTCGACTTCGCGGATGTGCGGACGATCATGAGCGAGATGGGCATGGCGCTCATGGGCACCGGTGTCGGTCGCGGAGAAACCCGCGCGGTCGAGGCTGCGCGCTTTGCGATCTCAAGCCCTCTGCTCGAGGACCTCTCGATCGACGGTGCCCGCGGCGTCTTGATTAACATCACGGGCGGTCCGGACATGACGCTCTTCGAGGTGAACGAGGCAGCGACCCTGGTTCAAGAGGCGGCTCACGAGGAGGCGAACATCATTTTCGGGGCCGTGGTGGACGAGCGGATCCCCGAGGGCGAGGTTCGCGTCACCGTGATCGCGACCGGCCTCGACGATGGCCGCATGCGACGCGATCGGGGTCGCGACGCCGAGAGCGTTGCGGATGAGTTCGCAAACGTGCGGCCTTTGCGGCGCGAGCCGGCTCCGGTCGCAGAGCCCGCGCCGGTGGCCGTCGAGCGGCACGCCGATCCGGCTCCCCTTCCGTCGCAGCCCGCGCGGGCTGCAACGCCCGAGCCCGAGTGGCCGAAATCGCCGGAGGACTGGCTCTCGCCCTTCGAGGACGAGCTCGACGTGCCGACGTTCATCCGGCGCAGCAATCCAGAAAAGGGCAAGACGGAGGACCGCGAGCGGCCCACCTTCCTCCGGCGTTCGGCGGACTAGCACAAGCGAGCACTTGATCGCCGCGAGGGGCTCGGGCAGGCTTGGCCGCCATGCCCGATCCCCTCGTGCGTCTCGCCCGCGAAGAGCTCCAAGGTCGGCCGAGCATCGGCGTCCTCACGTTCGACGACCCCGAGCGCCTGAACGCAATGACCGAAGCCATGGGTGTGGCCCTGGCCGACCACGTCGCGGCGCTAAGACGCGACACGGGCCTTCGCGCCGTGGTGCTGACGGGCGCGGGACGGGCGTTTTCCGCCGGCGGCGACCTCGGCATGATTGGCTCTCGGGCCACCTCGGGCTCGGTGGACCCCGGCGGCCCGCCGCGCAGGGTGAACCGGGACTCGATGCGGGCCTTCTACAAACTGTTCCTCTCCATCCGGGATCTGCCCTGCCCCACCGTGGCCGCGTTAAACGGCGCCGCGATCGGCGCGGGGTTATGCGTGGCGCTCGCCTGTGATCTGCGTGTCGCCGCCCGGGACGCGAAGCTCGGCCTCAACTTCACGCGCCTTGGCATCCATCCGGGAATGGCGGCCACTTGGACACTGCCCCGGCTCGTCGGGCCGGCCCGGGCGGCGGAGCTCCTTTTCACGGGAAGGATTCTCAACGGAGAAGAAGCCGTGCAGATCGGTCTCGTAAACCGCGCCGTCCCTCGCGAAGACGTTCGGAACGAGGCGCTCGCGTTGGCCCGCGCCTGTGCCACGAGCGCGCCCCGGGCGGTTCGCGGGGTAAAACGTGCCCTCGACCGGTCGCTCTCGGTCTCCCTCGAGGATCAGCTGAGCTTCGAGGCCGAACGTCAGGCAGAATGCTTCGAGAGCCAGGATCTTAAGGAAGGAATCGCGGCGCTGCGCGAGAAGCGCGAGCCCGTCTTCGGCGACGAGTGATCGCCGTCACGTTTTCGGACTTGCATTCCGTGCGTGTGTGCTATCACTCAAGTGTCGCCTTGTTTGGTTCGATGAGCACGAGGGAATTCGGGGGGCCTCGTGAGTCGCGCGCTTCGCAATCAGAGCCTGTGGTTGGTCCTTGGATATGTGGGGCTGCTCCTGTTGATGGCCCGAGCGTACGCTTAGGCCACACGCCAGCTCCGCCAGCCGTTAGCCCGCAAGGGCCTCGACGGGACCCTGGATCTCAGTCGCATTGAAGAAGTACGGAATCTCGACCCGCGCGGTCGCTGCGGCGTCGGATCCGTGAACCGCATTGCGCTCGATGTCGGAACCGAAGTCCTTGCGGATCGTCCCGGGCTCGGCCTTGGCCGGGTCGGTGGCGCCCATCAGGCGCCGGTTGCGGGCGATGGCGTCGCGGCCTTCGAGCACGCTCACCACAACCGGGCCGGAAGTCATGAATTTCACTAGCGAGTCGTAGAAGGGCCGGCTCTTGTGGACGGCGTAAAAGCCGCGCGCCTGCTCTTCGGTGAGGCGAATCAGCTTGAGGGCCACAATCCGTAGGCCATCGGCTTGGAAGCGGCTGAGAATCTCCCCAAAGGCACCTTTTGCCACAGCGTCCGGCTTCACAATCGAGAGCGTCCTCTCCATTTTCCTTCCTTTCCCTCCTCTTGCGGTCTTGTGATCCGCACCGCTCGGACGATCGGCGCTGCGCGGCTCGCGGGAGCGGCCGGGAGGCTAGCCGCGGCGGGGCACTAGGCCACCCGCAGCACGATCTTCCCGAAGTGCTCGCTCGCCTTCATCGCGCGGTGGGCCTCGGCGGCCTCGGCGAGGGGCAGTACGCGGTCCACGACGGGACGCACACGGCCCGCGCGGAGGGCTTCGCCGAAGCGCTCCACGAAGTGGGCGATGATCGATCCCTTCTCGGGTGCGGGCCGCGCGCGCAGCGTGGACCCGATCACCTGCAGGCGCCGCAGGAGGAGCTCCCCGAGCGCGATCTCCGCCTTCGCGCCTCCCATCAGCCCAATCAGAACGAGCCGCCCGCCGACCGCGAGGGAGGCAAGGTTGTCCGCGAGGTAGGGCGCACCGATCGAATCGAGCACCACGTCGACCCCTCGCCCTTCTGTGGCCCGGCGCACCTCGGCAGCAAAGCTCTGCGTTTTGTAGTTCACGGCCAAGGCCGCGCCGAGAGCGCGGCAGCGCTCGCACTTGGACTCGGAGCCCGCGGTCACGAACACCCGACCCCCGGCCTCGCGGACAAGAGCAATCGTCGCCGTCCCAATCCCGCTCCCACCCCCGTGGACGAGAACGTCGCCGCCCGGCGCAAGCGCGCCGAGCTCGAAGACATTCAAAAAGACCGTGAGGAAGACTTCAGGGGTGGCGGCGGCCTCCTCCCAAGAGAAAGCGTCAGGAACCTGCATGGCGCAAACCGCTGGGACGACGACCTGCTCCGCGTAGCCGCCGCCCGCAAGCAGCGCCATCGCCCGCTCGCCCTTGCGCCAGCCGCGGACCTCGGAGCCGACCTCTACCACTTCGCCCGCACACTCAAGGCCAAGAATCGGGGATGCGCCGGGGGGCGGAGGGTAGAAGCCTTGGCGCTGGAGGAGGTCCGCCCGGTTCACCGCCGTCGCCGCCACGCGCAGGCGCAGCTCTTGCGGACCGGCGGCAGGTGCGGGGAGCTCGCCGAGGCGAAGCACGCGCTCGTCCCCGGGCGCGTCGAACACGATCGCCTTCATCGCCGCGTACGCTATCGCAGCTCCGCGCTCGAGTAGCCAAGGATGTCGCGGGCGATGATGAGGCGCTGGATCTGCCCGGTGCCCTCGTAGATGTCCGTGATGCGCACATCGCGGAACCATTTCTCGAGCAGATGCTCCCGGGAGACACCGAGCGGTCCCAGAATCTCAATGCAGCCCTGGGTGATCTCCCGCACGGCGGAGCCGCCCTTGGCCTTCGCGATCGACGCCTCGGTGTTGTTGGGCTTGGCGTGGTCGGAAAGATACGCGGCATGCAGCACCGTCAGCATGGCCGCTTCGTAGAGCGCCTCAAGGCGCTGGAAGCGGCGCGACACCGCAGACTGGCTGCCTATTCCGCCCCCGTACTCGATCTCGATCCCCGCCTCGCGCAGCTGATCGCGCGTAAAGTCGAGGGCCGCCTCGGCGATCCCGAGACCGATCGCTGCGACGGCGGGTCGGGTCATGTTGAAGGTCTTCATGACGCCCCGAAAGCCGCCCGAGCCGGCCTTGGGGATCGCCTCCTCGCCCCCCAGCAGGTTGGTGCGGGGGATGCGGCAGTCCTTGAAGACATAGGCCGCCGTATCGTCGGCGCGGATGCCGAGCTTTTTCTCTTTGTGCGCGACGATGAACCCGGGCGTCCCCTTCTCGACCAGGAACGACTTGATGCCGGCGCGCCCCGCCGCCCTGTCGATCGTCGCCCAGACCACGACCCCGTCGGCCCGGCAGCCCGTGGTCACGAAGATCTTCTCGCCGTTCAGCACCCACTCCTCGCCGTCGAGCACGGCGGTCATTTGGACGGCCGACGGGTCGGAGCCACAGCCGGGCTCGGTGATGGCCATCGCGAGCGTTAGGTCCTTCCACTTCTCTTGCTGGGCCGGAGTGCCCGCGGCGCGCAGGGCGGCGTTGCCGAGGCCGCCCTTGCCCCGGCGCATCCGGACCGAGTAGTCGCCCCAGGTCTGGCCCGCGGTGAGCAACATCGAGATGACGCCCATGCCGGTGTCTTCTTTTCCGCGGCCGGCAAACAGCGAGAAGACGCTCGGGAAGTCCTTGGCCTCGGGCAGCTCGTCGGGCGGAAACTCATGCTCGTTCTCGTCGTAGTGGCGGGCGTAGCTGCGCGCGACGAGCGCCTCCCGGCGGATGGCCTCGAGCAGCTCGCGATCTTTCCGTGTGAGTTCGAAGTCGATCATGCCCTCTCCTTCGCGCTCCGGCCGGGGGCGCGGTCCTTTGGATTAAAGCGTCACCGTGCCTTCGAGCACGCCCAGCGTGCGGGCGTTGCGGTACCACATCTCGACGGGGTGCTCGCGGATGTAGCCGTGGCCACCCAGCACCTGGACGCCGTTGTCGGCGATCTTCATGCACTCCTCGGCGGCGTAGTCACGCGCCAGCTGCCCGCTCTTGGTGGCGTCGAGCCCATGTTCAAGCTGGCTCGCCGCCTTCCATGCCAGATGGCGCATGGCATCGGTCTCGATCCGCATGTCCGCCAGCCCGAAGGCAATGGCCTGCTTCTTCGCGATCGCCTCGCCGAACGCCACGCGATCCTTGGCGTAGGGGATGCAGTACTCGCTGACCGCGCGGGCAAGGCCCGTGAGCGCTGTGGCGATCGCCGCGCGGGAGGCGTTGACCAGCCGCCGTGCGTCGATGCCGCGCTCGCCGCCAAGGCGCGACGAGGCGGGCAACTCGACGCGGTCGAGCGCGAGCCCGACCGTGGTGAGCGCCCGCAGCCCAAGGTTCTTCTCGGGCTGCGTAATCGTAAGACCCGGTGCATCGCGCGGGACGATGAACGCATCGAGCGCGTCGAAGCCGAAGCCCGCGCCGCCCCGGGCCAGAACCAAAAAGTGGCTCGCCCGGTCGCCGAGCGGGACCAGGGACTTGCGGCCGCTTAGCACAAAGCCGTCGCCCTTGAGCTCCGCCGCGGTGCGCAGGCCGAGCACATCGAAGGCCGGCGAGGGCTCGATCAGCGCGAGCGAGGCCGCGTGGAAACGCTCGCCGCAGAAAAGCGGCAGGTAGGCGCGCTTTTGCTCCTCGCTGCCTTGGTCCACGACGGCGTTTGCAAACAGCGACGGCACGAGCGCGGCGAGGGCGAGCGACACATCGCCATAGGCCAGCTCCTCGAGCACGAGTGCGTTCGTCACCGGCGAACGCGCCTCTCCGGCTCCGCCATAGGCCTCTGGGATCTGTGTCGCGGTCAATCCGAGCTCCCAGACGCTCTGCAAGAACTTGTCGGGCACGCTCGCCGTCTCGTCGCACTCTCGGGCGATCGGGCGCATGGCCCGGGTAGCGAACTCGCGCATCGCCTCGCGGGCAACGGATTGCTCCTCGGTCGGGCCAAACGAGATCATCGCGCTCTCCTTTGACTTCTGCGGTGGATATCGTCGACAGATCGCGATGGGGGCGCGATCTGCGCAGACCCCGTGGGTCGCGGAATCTGGTGGAAGTAGTGATCGAGGGCTTCGCGGCCGCCGTCCTTGGTGAGAAGCCCATCGGCGAGGGCCTTGCGCGGATCGACGAGACCGAGGGCGACGCCGCACCAGACGCCGGAATCGGCCGTGTAGCGGACGTCCGCTCGCTCGGCGAAGCCACGGGTCACGGTGCACGCTGCGCCCGCGATGCGCACCGTCCAGACACCGCCGCCCGTCCCAGAAAGCCGGATCTCAAACGTGACATCGACCCCGGCGGCGCGGTCCTCCCGCAGCAGAAAAGGCAGGGATTCGAGGATCGACTGCGCGGAGGTCTCGGTGAACGCTCCAAAGCCCGCGACGTGCTCTTCCATCGCGTGCAGGACCCACCAGCGCGCGATCGCCGCCACGATGGGCTCGAGGGAGCGGCCGTGCTCGGTGAGGGCGTAGGCGCCCCGCCCCTCCGCCTGCACGGGCTCGACGAGTCGTGCTTGCACAAGCCGGCGCAGCCGCGCGGACAAGACGCGGGGGGCGATCCCCGTGCGCGTGCGCAGCTCCTGAAAGCCGCGGGGACCGCCGAGCAGGTGTCGCACAAGAACGAGGGTCCAGCGGTCCCCGACGCGGTCGAGGGCGCGTCCCACCGGATCGAAGATCTGCCCGGGGCGCAAAACGCCGGAGGGGGCAGAGCCCTTGGCTATCCGAATGGTCATTGTCGAAGTATCTAGCAGATACTTCGCTTACGATCAATTGGGGAACCCGAGGACTCTCAAATCGGTAGCGATTGCGGCCTACTGGAAGCGAATCTGCACGTCCTGCTTGTCCTCCTCGCTGACCCGGAAGAGCGCGTGCGTCGTGAGTCCCATCATCCGGGCGAGGAACACATCGGGCAGCTGCTCGATGCGAACGTTGAAGGCGTTCACGCTGTGGTTAAAGAATTCACGGCGGTCCGCAATTTCCTCTTCGAGGCTCGAGATCCGCTCCTGCAGCATGCGGAACGACGCATCGGCCTTGAGCTGGGGGTAACTCTCCGCGACCGCGAAGAGGCGGCCCAGGGCGCTGCGCACGGCCTCGTCGGCGACGCCCTTTTGCTCCATGGTCTGGGCCTGCTGGTAGGCAGTGCGCGCGGCGGTCACGCGCTCGAGCACCTCGCGCTCGTGCCCCATGTAACCCTTCACGGTGTCCATGAGTTTGGGGAGCTCGTCATGGCGCTGCTTCAAAAGCACGTCGATATTCGCCCACGCCTGATCCATCGCGTGCTTGAGGCTGATCAGGCCATTGTAGAGGCCCACCACGTACACGACCGAGCCGATCACGATGAAGCCGAGCACGGCGAGCACGATCCAAGCCATGTCACATCCTCCCCAGCATGCCGAAGCGCTCGAGCAGGAGCGCCAGCGAAACGATGGCGAGGGCTGCCCCCCCGAAGACCGAGCCGAGCGCTCGCCACGAGAGCGAATGGGCCAGCGCCGCCCGAGGCCTCGTCGAGAGCACGAAGAGGCTTGCGCCGAGGGGATCGCGTGCGATGACGACGCGATCGGCGACGGGCTGGCCGTCGACATCCTCGCTGACACGCTGGCGGATCGCGTCCCATTCCTCGAGCGAGACCTCGCCGTCGCCGTCGAGATCCGCGGCCTTCATGGCGGCCGGGTTCTTCTTGATCTCTGCAAGGCGCGCTGCGATCTGAAAGCGGCGCTCCTCGAGCAGTCCGTGCCGCGCCTGTGCGACGCCGTAGACGAAAAGCCGTACCCCGGGATCGACGCGCGCCTCGCTGACCCGCAGACGAGACGGGTCGCCGAGCCAGCCGGCCGTGCAGTCGATCCCCTGGTCGGTGAGCAGCTTCGCAAGGGGCCCCGTGATCTCAGGGTTGGTCTCGTGAATCTGATTCGGGATCTCCGCCGTCGCGCCCTTGGGATCGACCCTCACCCGGCCAGTCTCGTCCTCGAGGTAGAAGGCCCAATCGGCCGAGTCGCCGGAGGCCACTGTGGTCCACGTCCGTTCGTTTCCGGAGCGGGTCTCGCGTTCAATCCGGTAGCGGTACCAAGCGCAGGGCAGGCCCGAGACCGGCGCCACGAGCGGGTCCTTGGGGCGCGCGACTCCTTCGAGCTCGGCGGCGCCGAGGGCGACCGAGCGGATCTTCGCCGTCGGGGTGTCCTCGATCGCGCGCTTTCTGCGCCAGAGCACAAAGCCGTGGGCGAAAAGCAGGCATCCCACGATCCCGAGGAAGGCGAGCGCAAAGGTGGGAGAGCCGTGACTCCCCCGCACGCTCGATGCGCCAAACGCCCGGACCAGGTGCGGACCCATGCACGGGCCTATCGGGTGTCCGAAACGCCGCCTTGACGCCCAAGCCGGGGGCGTAGCCTTGCTCGGTCACGTTGATCTGCGTAGGCTGGCGCCGCCGGAGGTGGACGGAGGATCGCCGGCGGACACACACCGTCCGCGGGAGGAAAGTCCGGGCTCCACAGGGCAGGGAGGTCGCTAACGGCGACCCGGGGCGACCCGAGGGAAAGCGCAACAGAAAGCACACCGCCGATGGCCTCGCGGGGCGGCGCAAGCCGCCCGAAGGCACAGGCAAGGGTGAAAACGTGGGGTAAGAGCCCACGCGCGACGGCCGGGTGACCGGCGGCGCGGCAAGCCCCTCCCGGAGCAAGCTCGAATAGAGGTGCCGCGAAGAGCGGCCCGTTCGATCCGCTGCCTCGCAAGAGGCGGCGGCGGCACCTGGGTCAGAGCGCTCGAGCGCCGCAGCAATGCGGCGCCTAGACGAATGATCCTCGCTGGCGCCGGGGCAACCCGCCGCCAGGACAGGACCCGGCTTACAGTCCGCCTCCGGCCTCCGCTCCCGCGGGTCGAAACACCCCGCTCGGTCACCCGGCAAAGCGCCCACCCCGCGCTCGGTTCGCACGAGCGCCCGCAGCGATCCGCGAAGGGCGCAGAGCCTGGTCTTGCGCGCGGCGTTTATACTGGCGCGCCCGAGGGAGAAGGAGGTGCGGATGCAGGTTCAGACCACGATTCCCCACGCGGACTGGCGTGCGATCCCACAAGTCGCCAAGGCTGCCGAGCAGATCGGCTTCGACGGCCTCACGACCTCAGAGATCGCCAACGATCCTTTTATTCCCCTCGCCTTTGCAGCGCTCGCCACCGAGCGCATCCAACTCGCAACGGCGATCGCTGTCGCTTTCGCACGTAGCCCGATGGTGGTCGCGAACCTCGCGTGGGATCTGCAGCTGAACTCGCGGGGGCGCCTTTGCCTTGGCCTCGGTTCGCAGGTCAAGGGACACAACGAGCGACGCTTCGGCGTGCCCTGGGGTCCCCCGGTGCCGCGGCTGCGCGAGTACGTCGAGTCGCTGCGTGCGATCTGGCGCTGCTGGGAACTCGGCGAACCCCTGCGCTACGAGGGCAAGCACTACCGCTTCAGCTTGATGACGCCGGAGTTCTCACCGCCGCCGACGGGCCTGCCGCCGGTTCCCGTCACGATCGCTGCGGTCGGCCCGGACATGATGCGGCTCGCCGGCCGAGTCTGCGATGGCGTGCGCCTTCACGGCTTCTGCACGCGCCGCTATCTCGAGGAGGTCGCCCTGCCGCAGATCCACGAGGGCCTCGCGCGCTCCGGCCGCGGCCGAGAGACATTCCAGGTCTGGGGGGGCGGCTTTGTCGCCACAGGCAAGGACGATGCCGCCGTGGCCGAGATGATGGACTGGGTCCGCTATCGAATCGGCTTCTACGGCTCGACCCGCACCTATTCCGGCGTGCTCTCTCTCCACGGCTGGGACGAACTGGCGGAGAAGCTCCACCGCATGTCGAAGCAGGGCCAGTGGAAGGAGATGGCGAAGGAGGTGCCCGACGAGCTTGTACACACGTTCGCGGCGGTGGGTCCCTACGATCGGATCGCGGGGGAGGTGGAGAAGCGTTTTGGCGGCGTCTCCGACGCCATTGCGCTCGCCTTTTCGCCGGACACTCCGACGGGCCTCGCGCGCGAGCTCGTCCAGGATGTGCAGCGCATTCCCGCCGCGTTCCGCGGATTCGCGAGCGCGTGGTAGGGACGGGCCATCACTCGAGATCGCGTCGGTAGCAGCTCACGCGAGCCCGGCGCTCGGCGTCGTAACCCCGCCACTTCGAGGGCGGGAGCTCGTCTGACACGGCGGGGCGGAAGGCGTTGCGTTCAAAGAACGCGCACACGCGAGGCGACGTGGTGCACGCGAAGACGTAGGCGAGCTTTTGGCGGCGCCCGAGTTCGACCGCGAATGCGACAAGGTGAGTCCCGACGCCCTCCCCAAGGAAACGCGTTAGGGTGTAGAGCGACGCGATTTCGCCTGCCCGCGCCAAAGGCTCGATCAAGAGAGCTCCGATGCCCGCGAGGTGACGGTCCTCGACGAAAGCGCCGAAGCCGCTCGCGAGAACTTCCTCGACTTCCTCGGGCGTACGCGGCGCGAGATATCCTTCGTCGACACCGCGCGCGATCAGGTCATTGGCGGCATCAAAGTCGTCGAGGCCAAGGGGACGCACGATCACATAGCGCTCGCGCGTAAAGAGCGTCCCCGACCCCCCATAGGTGAAGAGCTCCTCGGCGAGCCCCTCGAGCGTACACACGTTCACGGCAGGCAGTCCGAGATCGAGCATCAATTCCACCTCGCGCAGGAGTGCGAGCCGGCGCTGGCTAAGGGGTGTACCGCCAGAGGCGAGCAGCGCCCGCAGCTCGTTTAGGTGAACGAAGGAAAGTCGGTCGCCCGGGGCGCGAAGGAGGCCCCCGTCGCGGTCGATCCAAACGAGCTTCGAGCAGCGCAGGCGGAGCGCGACGTCCCGACATGCGGGGGCAAAGGCGAGGGATCCCCCGACCACGAGTCCCAGCACAGGGCTCTCGCGCAAGCTGCGCCAGACCACCGCCTCAAGGCGGGGGGTCGCGGCCGAGAGCACGTGGCCTGCGCCGAGCGGCTCCACGGCGCTGCGCTCGGTGGAGATCAAAACGACGCGCGTTCCATTGCCGGTGAGCTCGCTCAGGACGGCGCGCAGGGGAGCCGGGGCGCGCAAATCGGCGGCGGGCACTGCGATCGCAAGGTGCCGGCCGCGGAACTCGCGCAGATAAAAATCCTTCTCCGTAAACGACGTGGAGGAAGGAGTGGCCTCTGCGGGCACCTGGCTCATGGGCGCACAGTCTTGCCGATCCGGCGGAGGGCGCACCCGCTTCGCGCAGGGGCGCGGCGCGACAAGCCTTGGCCACGGCGCCGGCCCCCGCGCCGAGGCCGGGGACCTCGCCCCCCCGAACGAGCGTCACCCAAAGGGTCCCTCGCCGCGTCCATTGTTTTAAGGGGAAGAGAGCGCAGATTTGAAGCGTCAGGCTTTCGCGGGCCCCAAAAGCCGATTTCATGCCCCCGGGGATAGGGAATAAGGAGGCGCCTCGGGCGGCCGATACGGATAGTGGGTGCTTAAGGCCCCGAACCCGCGGGGAGGACTCTAGCGAGCCGAGAGGGGCCCGGCTGAGCGAGCCCGGGAGAAAAAAGTGACCGATCACCCCAAAAAAGGCTGGCGAAATTTCGTTCGGGACGGCAATATTCTGAACCGCTCGGTTGCCCCCCGAACAACGAGCATTACGTTGATCCCGGATCGGGTGATCTGCGCCGCGCTCCACGGCTACGAATGCCCGACTGGTAGCAGCGCCGCCGACCGCACAGCGCGCGCAGTGGTATCGCGAGAGTGTGTGGCCCCACCGCACACAGTGAGTCATGAAACCGGAACCCCCCGGGCGGTATCCGATCAAAAGGGCCTGTACTGAGGGACCGAGAGGTGGTGTGGTGAAATTCGAAGATCGATTTCCGACAGGCTCCGGAGAGGAGTCTGTTCGAGCGCCGCTCGGAGCGACACCCGTGCTCGCCTCCGAGGAGCTGGATCCCGGGCGCGAGCGCCGGCCGCTCGAGTCCTATTTCCAGGAGATCGGTGGGACTCGGACGCTGCGTCGCGAGGAAGAGGTCATCCTCGCCAAGGAGCTCGAGGCTGCGACCGCGGAGCTGCGCGGTTCGCTCTACGCGATCCCCTACTCCGCGCACCATGTGGTCGCTCGTTGGGATGCGTTGCGCGCTCTCTCGCACACCGGCGCCAAGCTCTCGGAATCCGTCGGAGACGAGGAGACCGGAGAAATCGCGGCCCGCGTCGAGCGCGCGGTGGCTCGCCTGCGCAAGCTGCTCGTCCAGCGCGAGAAGCTGCTCACCACGGGTGCGAGCGAACTCTCGCACAAGCGGCTGGCGGCGAGGATGAACCAGGAGCTCCAGAGTGCTCAGCTCTCGCTGGGACTCTTGGCCGAGCTCCGCGACCGGGTGCTCCAGATCGCTGACGAGATGAAGAAGGTGCGCAAGGGCACGCGCCGGCTGCGCGAGCTCGAAGCCGAGGCAGGTGTCACCAAGGAGCGCCTCATCGAGCTCACCACCGCCGTCAACGACGCGCATGAGCGGATGACCCGGGTCAAGAATCGCTTCATCGAACACAACCTGAAGCTGGTCGTCGCGATCGCGAAGGACTACCGCAATCTCGGACTTTCCTTCCCGGACCTCATCCAGGAGGGGAACCTCGGGCTGATCCGTGCGGTGGAGAAGTTCGATCACCGGCGCGGCTTCAAGTTCTCGACCTACGCGGTCTGGTGGATCCGGCAGGCCCTCGTTCGCGCGATCCAGAATCACTCGCGGACGATCCGGCTTCCTTCTCACGTGCACGACCGGCTGCAGCGCAGCCAGCGTGTGCGTGCGGAGCTGACGGGAAAGCTCGGCCGCGAGCCGACGGCCGCTGAGCTCGCGCCGGCGCTCGGTACCGACACGGATTCCCTCGAGTCCTTGGACCGCCTCTCGCGGGAGGCGATCTCCCTCGAGTCCTCGGTGGCCGGCACCGAGAAGCGCCTCGAGGACTTCGTGGCCGATCCGACGGCCTCGGCGCCGGACGGTGGGATCGACGGGGATCGCATGCGCTCCGGCGTGGGTGCGCTGATCGGAAGTCTGACGCCCCGTGAGCAGCTGATCCTTCGCCTTCGCTACGGGCTCGGCGGCGAGGAGGAACACACCCTCGAGCAGATCGGACAGTCGCTTGGGCTTTCGCGTGAACGGGTGCGCCAGCTCGAGGCGCGTGCGCTCAAGAAGCTGCGCGAGACTGCACCCGCCCAGCGGCTGCATCCCATCCTCGAGCCCTAGCCGGGGTTTCCCAAGCCAAGCGGGGGGCAGAACGTCGAAGTTCTGCCCCCCGCTTCTTTTCCAGGCTGGCCGAGGCGGCGGAGCACGCGAGATGCGCGCCGCCGCGGGGCGTTTGCTAGACCTCCGCGCCGTGGAAGTGCCCGCGCAGATCGCCTGCCTCGATCTTGAGGGCGTCCTCGTGCCCGAGATCTGGATCAACGTCGCGGAGCACACCGGTATCTCCCAGCTGCGGCTTACGACACGGGACGAGCCCGACTACGACGTGCTGATGAAGCGGCGCCTTCAAATCCTGGCGGAGCATGGCCTTGGGCTGCCGGACATTCAGCGCGTGATCGGGACCCTCACGCCGCTCGAGGGCGCGCCCTCCTTCCTGGACTGGCTTCGCGAGCGCTTCCAAGTGCTCATTCTCTCCGACACCTTTTACGAGTTCGCCGCGCCCTTCATGCGACAGCTCGGATTCCCCGCGCTCTTTGCCCACCGGCTCCAGGTCGACGACGCGGGACGCGTTGTCGATTACCGGATCCGCATGCAAGACCAAAAGCGGCAGACGGTCAGGGCACTTCACGGGCTGAACTTTCGGGTCATCGCGGCCGGAGACTCGTACAACGACACCGCAATGCTCTCCGAAGCGGATGCCGGGATCCTCTTTCGGCCTCCGAACAACGTCGTGCGCGAGTTTCCCCAGTTTCCCGTCGCGCAAACCTACGAGGAACTGCGGGCGGAGTTTGCCCGCGCGCGCGCGCGCGAGGCGGCTCTGGAGCCTCGCCCGGCCGCCTACCGACCGAAATAGGAGCCCGCGGGCCGGACCGACGGGATCTTGAACATGCGATAGGGCGCAGGCTGGTAGGTGAACAGGAGCGCGCGTCGCGGGCTTTCCGACCGATTCGGCTCCGAGCCGTGCACAACGTGCGGGCTGAAGAAAAGAAGACTTCCGGCCGGCATTTCTGCGGGCACCGCAAGCTCGGCGTCGAAGCTACGCGGGTCGGTGAAGAGCGGACCCAGCGTGCCCTCTCCCTCAAGACCCGGCAGCAGGCCGGCGCGATGGCTTCCCGGCACGAGGCACAAGCAGCCGTTCTCGCGACGTGCTTCGTCGAGGGCAAGCATCACATTCGCCAACCGGTCCACGTGAGCGCAGTCGAAGACCCAGTAGGGCGAATCCTGGTGCCAGCGGAAGCGAGAGCCTTCGCGCGGCCGTTTGAGATTGAGCTTGTCGGTGAACAGGCACAGCTCGTCCGCGCCCACGAGATCGCGCATCGGCTCGACAAAGCGCGGGTCGTCGACCAACTCATCAAAGCGCGGATCGAGCCTGTGGAAGGGCTCGAGTACGCGCACGGTCTGCAAGCCCTCCTGGTGCTCGAGCTGGATCGTGGTGCCACCGGCCTCGACGTAGCGGTTGCCGTCGATGGCATACAGCGCGTCGGGCGCGCGGGCCGCGCACTCCGCCTCCGCCACCGAACGCTCAGCCGCGGCCCGCAGGTCCGCGAGCTCATCGCGATCGAAGACCGCCTGGCGGACGAAAAATCCGTCTTGCTCGTAGGCCTTGCGCTCTTCCTGTGTGGCCCGGGGGGCTTTGCGCGTCACGGCGAACCTAGCGCTTGCGGCGGCTCGCCAGGAGCTCGCGCTTGCGCAGTCGCAACGACGCAGGCGTCACCTCGAGGAGCTCGTCCTCTTCGATCCACTCGAGGGCGGTCTCGATGGTCAGCCTGCGCGGCGGCGTGAGGATCGTGTTCTCATCCCGGCCCGCTGCGCGGATATTCGTAAGCTTCTTGGCCCGCGCGAGATTGACGTTCATGTCGCCAGGGCGGCGATTCTCCCCGACCACCTGGCCTTCGTAGATCGGCTCCCCTGCGCCGACAAACAGCGCGGCACGCTCTTGGATGTGGAAAATGCTGTAGCCGGTGGCGACGCCGGAATCGCTCGCGACGATGGCTCCCACGTCCCGCCGAGGGAGCTCGCCTGCGAAGGGTTCGTAGCCCCGCACGGTGCGGTGAAGCACACCCTCCCCGCGTGTATCCGTCAGGAACTCGCTGCGGTAGCCGAAAAGACCGCGGCTCGGTACGACAAACTGCAAGACGGCCTGCCCGGCGCGCTGCTCCATCATCAGCAGGCGCCCTTTGCGCGCCGAAAGCTTCTCAATCACAGAGCCGGCGCAAGCCTCGCGCACCTCGGCCACCACGTCCTCGACCGGCTCGCAAGCCCGACCGTCCACCTCGCGCACAATGATCTCGGGCCGTGAGACCGAAAACTCGTAGCCCTCGCGACGCATCGTTTCGATCAGGACCGCGAGCTGCAGCTCACCGCGGCCCGCTACCTCGAAGGTGTCGGGCCCGTCGCCCGCTTCGACGCGGATGGAGACGTTGCCGAGCGCCTCCTTGCGAAGTCGATCACCGATCTGGCGGCTCGTGAGGAAGCGGCCCTCGCGGCCGGCGAAGGGCGAGGTATTCACAGAAAAGCGAACTCGGATCGTCGGCGGGTCGATTCCGATGCGCGGCAGCGGCTCGATGGCCGACGGATCACAGATCGTGTCGCCGATCTCGATCGAGTCGACGCCTGCGATCGTGCAAAGGTCGCCGGCCTCCGCGGCCTCAAGCTCCACGCGCTCGAGGCCGCGGGAGCCGAAGAGCTTGGTGATGCGGAAGGGCTCGGGCTTGCCCTGCTCCGGGATCCGGACCACCGTGACGCCCCGGCGCAGCGTTCCGCGCTCGACCCGACCGATCACGAGACGACCGAGGAAATCGTCGTAGCCAAGGGTCACTGCCTGGAACTGCGCGGGACCGTCGGGGTCCACGCGAGGGGCCGGCGCCTTGGTAAGGATGGTCTCGAGCAAGGGTCGTAGGTCCACCCGTCGGGCCCCCGGATCCAGGGCTGCGTTGCCTTCCTTGGCCGAGGCGTAGACCACGGGAAAGTCGAGCTGGGCGTCGCTTGCACCGAGCTCCACCAAGAGGTCGAAGACCTCGTCGACCACGGCGTGCGCGCGCTGCTCGGGCCGGTCGATCTTGTTGACGACGACGATCGGGCGCAGTCCGTGGGCGAGCGCTTTGCGCAGAACGAATCGCGTCTGAGGCATGACGCCCTCGACCGCGTCCACCAGCAACAGCACGGCGTCCACCATGCCGAGCACCCGCTCGACCTCGCCGCCGAAGTCGGCATGGCCAGGGGTGTCCACGAGGTTGATGCGAACGCCTTCGAACTCGATCGCCGTGTTCTTGGCGTGGATGGTAATGCCGCGCTCGCGCTCCAGGTCCTCGTTGTCCATGGCGCGCTCGGCGACAGCCTGGTTGGCACGAAAGGCCCCCGTCTGGCGCAGGAGCCCATCGACCAGCGTCGTCTTGCCGTGATCGACGTGCGCGATGATCGCGAGATTGCGGATTTCTTTGCGGGGACGGCGCATTGGGCGCGGACCCTAGCAGACGCAGGCAGCGGCTGCGCGCGCGGAGGCCCGAAAGGCCGCTTTGCAGCGGTTTTACGCAAGTTTCACAGGCAAGCCCCACATTTGTGCCGACCCCCCCCTATGCTTCCTCAGGCAGATCCTGGAGGTGAATTCGATGACCGCTCCCGCAGAACGCCTCGCGGCGCCCGCAGTCAAAGACGCGGATGGGCCGTGGCGCCGTACGAACGTCATACCTCGGATCGTCTACTGGGGGATTCACGCCGCATGTTTTGCGGCGTTCTTCACCGGGGTGTCGCGGACGGACCTCATCCTGTTCGGGGCCACACTGTCGGTGCGCATGCTCGGGATCACGGCGGGCTATCACCGCTACTTCGCACACCGGACCTATCGCACGAGCCGACCGTTTCAGTTTGCACTGGCCTTCCTCGGGGCGACCGCCACACAGAAGGGTCCCCTTTGGTGGGCGGGCCACCATCGCACTCATCACGCCTACTCGGATGAGCCGGGGGATGTGCACTCCCCTCGCGACGGCTTCTACTACTCCCACCAGGGGTGGATCTTCGACAGCCGCTGGGACGATACGCCGACCGAGCTGATTCGGGACTTCGCGCGCTTCCCGGAGCTTGTGTGGCTGAACCGCTGGCACATCCTTCCGCCCGCGCTGCTCGCAATCCTGTGCTACGCGGTCGGAGGCTTCTCGGGCCTGATCTGGGGCTATGCCATCTCGACCACGGTGCTTTGGCATCTCACCTATTCCATCAACTCCCTCGCCCACCGCTGGGGTACGCGGCGCTATGCGACCTCGGACACCAGCCGGAACAACTGGCTCCTTGGACTCCTCACCTTTGGCGAGGGCTGGCACAACAACCACCACCACTACATGGCGAGCACGCGCCAGGGTTTCTTCTGGTGGGAGATCGACGTGACCTATTACGTGCTGCGCGCGCTCGCCGCAGTGGGCCTCGTCTGGGATCTGCGCGAACCCCCGGCGGGTGTCATCACCCCCGACAAAGGCGAGCGCGGGCTGCCCGAAGCCGCGTAGTTCCCCTTAGCTCCGCTTCACTCGCACAAGCCGCCGGCGCGGCTTGCGCGGACTCGCGCCCGAAGCACGCAGCGCGGGAAACGCCAGACAGACCTCGGTTCCGCTCGCCGTCCTGCGCGTCGTCATCGCCCCGCCATCACGCACGGCAAGGGCCTGGGCGATTTCGAGGGCAAGAGCCCTCCCGCGCGGCGGCGCGGATGGCGAACGGCGGCGGCCCGGCGCCCGTGCGGCGCTATCCCGGACCGTGAAGACGACGCTCCCCCCTTTGCGCCGGGCGGAGACCACAGCGTCTTTGCCCCCCTCCATCGCCTCGCGTCCGGAGCGCACAAGGGTCAGCAAGACATGATGAAGCGCGTCCGGATCGACCCGCACCTCAGGCAGCCCCTCCCGTACCTCCACATCGGGCGGGGCGACTGCACCATGCCCGTCGCGAAGGGCCCGCGCGACGGCGTCGAGTACGCTCGATGGTGACACGCGGATGCGGCTCTCCGGATCATCCGCGAGGAGAGGCCGCACGTGAGACAGCAGCCAGCCCGCCTGCGCAGCCAGGTCCTCGAGTGCCTCGGGCATGCCCTTGTTCTCCTCGCACGTGCGAGGGAGCAAATACGCGGAAAGACGGGCGGCGGCCAGGAGATTCCCAACCTCGTGGCAGATCGCGCGCACGAGCTCCGCGGCGGGTGACGCACGACGGCGACCGGTGGAAGGCCTCTTCGGCGACGAGCGCCTGGGCATTTGCCCCATCTTATCAGGACGCAAGCCGAAGTATCAGGAGAGGAGAGCGACCCGTGGGCCTGCGCCTTAATGCGCGGCACGCGAGAGAAACCAGTAAAGGCCGGCCGCAAGGACAGGCGCCGAGCCCAATTGGATGAAGAGGGTCTGAGACGCCGGTCTTGCGCGAAAGGCGCGGCGCAGGAGCGGCCAAGCGACGAGCACGATGGCGAGCTGTCCAAGCTCAACACCGAGGTTAAAGCCGAGGAGGGCGTGGGCCACGCGGCCGGCAGGGAGCGCTGTCTCCGCCAAGGCCCCCGCGAACCCAAAGCCGTGGATGAGTCCAAACACGAACGCCACGAACCAGCGCAGCGATCCTGGCTGCGTCACCTCGCCCAGCAGCCCGAGGTAGCAGAAGGTGAAAAGGCCGAGCCCCGCGAGCGCCATGGCGGGTACGACAAAGCGACCGGTGAGCGATGCCAAGATGGAGAGCGCGAGCAGCGCGGCGAGCCCCGCGACCAGCCGGCGCCGCACCGGCGCAGCCACCGTTTCCGCGAAGTTCTCGAAGGCAACCACCACGATCGAGAGGCCGATCAGCGCTTCGATCGCCTCTGAATCCGGACGGATCACGCCGAGAACACCAAGCGCGAGGGTCACGCTGTGGGCAGCGGTAAAACCGGTGACGATGGTGGCGACCTGGCGCACGGAGACTCCTGCCAAGAGCAGCGCCAGCAGGAACACGAGATGATCGACGCCGGTCACGATGTGAGCGACGCCGAGCCTGACATAGTCGAACAGGCCGCTGCCAAGGGTTGGAGCCGCAGAGCCGGGAATCGCCACCGGGAAGCGGCGGCTCTCGAACACAAGGATGCGCTCCACGGGCGGTCCGCCTTCGACCTGTACCCGGGCCAGATGCAGGTGACTCGAGGACACTTCGAACAGGCCATCGAACCGGATTTCGAGAGGCTCAGATCCCTCGCACTCGAGGTTCCAGGCCCGACCCAGCTGACCGGGATCGGCGCTCGCTACGCTCACCACCGGCCCGCTCGGGCGACACGGCAGGCCGGCGGCGTACAGCCGGACGTGTTGTGTCAGGTACTGATCGACGGCCGCGAGGGCTTCGGGACGCAGCGCGCCTTCGCTCGGCGAGAGGCCAGCCGCTTCGGGCAGGGCCGCCCCTAGATCGAGCCACGGGGCACGCACAACGACCCGCGCCGTTGCAGGCGGGCCCGGCCAGATCTCCCAAGACGAGGTCGAGCTGGAGCGTGTGTGCGCCCGGGCGCCGTTCGCGAGGGCGAGCGTCGCCGCAAGGACGAGGAGCCCGGCGAGGGCTCTGGGCCTGCGACCTTTCACCGGGGCGGTGCTTCGAAGCTGCGCGCGCGGACATCGGCACTCGCCCGAAGCTGCGCGAGATAGCGCGCAAGCGCGCGCTCCCCGACGCTCCGCAGGTACTCCGCGCGCACGGAATCGCGCACCTGCTCGAAGGGGAGGAGCTCGGCTGCCGCGCGCCCTCGGAGCGCGATCACGAAATAGCCGGCCGAGCCGCGCACCGGATCGCTCACTTCGCCCGCGTGGAGACGTTCGACGGCGAGCGCCGCGGAGGGACCGAGCCGCTCGCGCACTTCGTCGAGGGCAATCGGCTCTCGGGGCGGAACGAGCGGCGTCGTGTCGCCGAGCTGCGCCGCAAGCGCTGCGAAATCCTCGCCCTCCCGCGCCCGGCGCGCGAACTCGGCGGCCCGCCGATAGGCCTCCGCTTCGGACCGGCCGCCCTCTTGAACGGCGGCCACCTCAAGCTCCACCCGGCCCGGGCGCATGAAGCGCTCCGCAAAGTCGCGATAGAAAGCTCGGAGCTCGTCCTCGTTCGGCTCGCTGGCTTCCGCCTCGGTCGTCACCGCAGACACCACGGCCGCCACAATCGCCCGGCGCGCGCTCCGCTCATAGCGGGGGAGCCCGAGCTCGATGCCGCGTTGGAGCAGGAGTTCCTCATCAATCATGCGATCCAGCAGGCGCTGGCGGGTGGGGGCATCGAGATCGATGCTTTTGCGCTCGCTGGCCAGCGCTCCCACGAACTCTGCAAACGCCTCTTGGGTGATCACCTCGCCGTTGACGACGGCGACGCCGTCCGGGGGGAGCGCCCGCTGGGCGCGACCCGAGCGCACGATCGAAGCGGCCGCGAGCCCGATCCCCACGAGGGCACCCGCGAGCAGCAGCAAGACCGCCCGGCGATCGGCGCCCTCGCGGATCAAGCCCCAGGTCCGGCGCCGGCGGTCCTCTCCGCGCGCTGGCGGAAAGCCGCCATCTCGACCACCCGGCCTGCGGTGCGCGACTCCTCTGCCGCAAAGCCCAACAGATGGCTCTCGAGGGAAATGCGGCCCGAGGTGCGGATCTCGCCAAGAGCACCGCGCGCGATCACCTCGACGAAGTGTCGCAAGAGGCCATCGTCGCCGCCGAAATGCCCGAAGATCGAACCCCCCGTGGAGTGCCGCTCCCGATCCAGGGCTCCGTGGCGTGAGACCTCGATCACACCTTCTTGGAAGACCCCACGCAGCTCACCGAGTGTGCCGGTGATGCGGATCGTGCGGCGCTCTTCGCTCGCGAGCCCTTGCATCGTGAAGGTCGCCGTGACACCGCTCTCGAATTCAACGACCAGCACCTGATGGTCGGGAACATCGTTGTCGCAGCGATAGACGCAGCGTCCGTAGGGCCCCGTCTCGAGCGCGCGGCGGCGCGCAGCGCGGGAAGGATCGAGCGATACGTCCGTCCACGGCCACAACTGCGCGGTGCGGTCGTCGGGCCCGGTATAGAATCGCACCGCGTCGTGTAGGCAGCGCTCCTGTACCGGGCAGCCGTCGGCGCAGCGCTCCGGCGCGCCCGCCGGCGCGTCTGATTCGCGGAAGTGGGAGAGGCTTCCGAACGAGGCCACACGAGCTGCGGGAGATTCGACGAACCACGCCAGCAAGTCGAGGTCATGGCAGGTCTTGGCGAGGACGATGGGAGCTGCGATCGAGCGATTGCGGAACTTCCCGCGGACGTAAGAGTGTGTCATGTGCCAGTACGCAACATGCTCTTTCATGTCCACTGCGATGATGCGGCCGAGTCGCCCGCTTTCCAGAATCTCGTGCACTTTCGTGTAGAAGGGCGTGTAGCGAAGCACGTGACCGATCTGCAGGATGCGTCCCGCGCGCTCCGCCGCTCGAACCACCCGCACGCAGTCTGCAGCCTCGGGTGCAATGGGCTTTTCGAGAAGCACGTGATAGCCCCGGGCCAGTGCCGCGAGGGCGGGTTCGACGTGTTGCGTGTCGCCGGTGGCGATGATGGCGACCGGCGCGAGCTGCGGCCGCTCGAAGAGCTCCGCCCAACCGCTCCACGCGCGATCGCGCCCGAGGCCGTGCTCGGCGGCCGTCGCGGAGCGGCGTTCCTCGTTGGGCTCGGCGAGTGCGACCACACGCAAGAGCTCGGGGTTGGCCCGCGCGAAGGCGCCGTAGGTAAAGCGGCCCCGATTGCCCGCCCCGATCACCACCGCCTCGACCGCGGCCATGGGGTCCCTCCTCGCAGCCCTCGGTATACTAACGGACTTGCATGGCACACCCCGAAGTCGCTGCTGGCACCGACGACGAGCTCACGCGCATTGCGCAAAAGCTTCGCATCGGCGCGTACACCCGCCACATCCTGCTGTGCGTGGGCGGAGACTGTGCACCGGCGCCCGAGGCGCTCGCGTCCTGGGAGTTTCTGAAGCGACGCCTGCGTGAGCTCGGGCTCGTGGGCGTCGGCGGCAGCGTCTACCGCTCCAAGGTGCAGTGCCTCCAGATCTGCCGTCGAGGACCGATCGCCGTGGTCTACCCCGAAGGCACCTGGTACCACGGATGTACACCCGAAACGCTCGAGCGCATCCTCCAGGAGCATGTGATCGGTGGGCGGATCGTCGCGGAGTTCGCGTTCGCGTCGAACCCGCTGTGCGCAGCGCCGCCCGTCCCGAGCGGAGGCGCAGGGGACAAGACGTGAGAGCGGCTTGGCTCCGCGGCCGGGACCACGGTGAACTCGGTGCCATCGAAACCTGCGCCGAAGGCGTTGCAGCGCTTGCCCTCTCCATGGGCGGCGCCAAGAAGGTGTACGCACACACGGATCCCAACGAGGACGGCGCGCTGTTCGCCTTGGGCTCAGGAGGAGCGCTGCTCGCCGTGGCCGACGGACACGGCGGTGTCGACGCTTCCGACGCGGCTCTCGCCTGCGTGCTCGAGACGCTGGCCCCGCGCTGGACCTCGAGGGAGCTGCCGCTGCGCGGTGGCTGGGAGGAGGAGGCCCTTTCCGGGCTGGCCGCGTGCGAGACCGCCATTTTGAAACGCGCCGCGTCCGGCGGGCGCCGCCTCTCGCGGACCACGCTCGCCATCGCCATCGTCCGGCCGGCCGAAGGCTTCCTGTTCTTTGTGTCGATCGGCGACAGCCACCTCTATCAGGTGTGTGGCGAGACGGCGCTCGACCTCGCGGGCGAGCGGTCGGTGAGCGGAAGGCTGTTCTTCTTGGGCGTGGGCCAAGATAGGACCGCATCCCTGCGCGAGAGGTGTGTGCTCGGCGCGGAGACGCTGGGGGGCGTTCGTGCCATCGTGCTCGCGACCGATGGCTTGTCCGAGCGAGGCGTGGGTGTGGACGATCCCGCTCTCACCGTGGCCCAGGTATGTGCGCGCGCGGCGCGCGCTCCGGGGATGCTGCGCGCGCTCGAGACTTCGCGCGGCCTCGTGCAGGCCGCGCTCGACGCCCAGCGCCGCAACACATCCGGGGACAATGTCGCCGCGGCGGTGGTCTGGCTCGAAGCGTAGGCGACGGCGGACCGACGCCCGGCGGTGCTAGAGACTTGCGAGCAGCTCGCAGACGCTGCGCGCGATCGCGGGCGCGGCCGTGAGACCGGGCGACTCGATCCCGACGAGGTTCACGAGGCCTGGGAGCCCGTGGGCTGATTCTTCCTCGATCACAAAGTCGCGAAAGCCCTCGCCGGGGCCGGAGAGCTTGGGTCGCACGCCTGCCTGGTCGGGAGAGAGCCAGGCGGCTTCGAGCGACGGGACGTATCGCCGCACCGCTTCCGCAAAGCGCTCCGCCTTGCGAGCATCCACCAGGTAGTTCTCCTCGGAGACGTACTCCGCATCGGGACCGAAGCGAATCCGACCGCCGAGATCGAGGGTCGCATGGATTCCGAGTCCTGCGCCCGCGGGCACCGGGTAGACGAGCCGCTCGAACCGCACGGGGGCACCCGGGGCGAGCGCGAAGTAATCGCCTTTGCAGGGATAGATCCGCCAGCCGCGAGCCCGGGTGTCGATCCCGGCGAGCTGCGCGACGCGCTCGGCCCCGAGCCCCGCTGCGTTCACGACGGCATCGCACACGAGCGTTTCGAGCGCTCCCCCGCGGCGTCTCACCCCGAGTTTGTAGCCCGTTCCCGCCGGCTCAAGACCCACGAGTTCCGCCTCCAGGGCGAGGGTCGCGCCGTGGGCCTCGGCCTCGGCGGCGAAGGAGAGCGCGAAGGCGTGCGCATCCACGATGCCCGAGGCTGGGGAGCGCAGAGCCGCCACGGCGCGCACGGCCGGTTCAAGGCGGCGCACGACGGCTCCGTCCACGAGCTCGAGACCTGGCGCTCCATTGCCGCTTCCCTGCAGGCGCAGCCGCTCGAGCAGTTCCACTTCGCCTTCATTCGTCGCAACGACGAGCTTGCCCAGACGCCGATGCGCGATCCCCTGGGCCGCGCAGCGCTCGTAGAGCAGCTCACGACCCGCAACGCATAGGACCGCTTTGCGCGAACCGGCGGGATAGTAGAGCCCTGCGTGGATGACCTGCGAGTTGCGGCTCGTAATCTCGCGCGCGATCCCTTCGTGGCGTTCGAGCACGATGACGAACCGTCCCGCTCGCGCGAGGGCTGCAGCCGCGGCGAGGCCGACCACCCCGGCTCCCACCACGACGACGGAGCACTCGCGTGCCATGAATCAGCGCGAACGCAGGAGCGATGCAAAGGCGCGTGCGCCTCCATGCCCCGGCCTGAGCAGCAGAGCGGTCGCCGCCACGAGATAGATTCCGATGAAAAAGTACCGCACCTTCGTGTTTGGGAAGCACAGCTGCCCGAGAAACAGGACGGCAAGCAGAATGCCGTCACTTCTTCCGATCCGCAGGTTTGCGATGAGGATCGTCGCGAGAAGCGACTGCGCGGAAGTGAGCCAGAGCTCCTCCATCTGACGGGCGTCGAGGGGCAGCCCGTGCCAGCTCGAGGCGGAGACGCAGTACGCGATGGGGATCGCGCCAACCAAGAGTGTCCACTGGTTGACCTTCGACGAGATGAGTGCACCGAGGCCGACGGAGCCGCGGCGCTTGATCGCAAAGAGTAAGGCAATCACGAACTCCGGGGATTCTGAAGCGACTGGAGCGAGCCACTGGACGAGCAGGAATTCATCGATCCCGTGGTTGCGGCCCACGTGGACAAGTCCGTCGGCGAACGGCTCTGCGGAGATGAAGATCACGAACGCCGAGAAGGAGAACAACAGGATCGCCCAAATCCGCCGGCCGAAATCGCCGAACTCGTGATCGATCAAGGCCGCAGGACCCACGAGTTCCACTTCGTGCGACTCGCCGCCCATGGCGGCAATCACATAGGCGAAGAAGATTCCGAGCAGGACGGCCGCATCAATCAGCGTGATGTGTCTACCGATGGGAATAAAGAACGAGTAGATCGTCGCGAGCAGCAGAAATCGGATCTCGAGCCGCTGCCTGGGGTCGACGGTCAGAAACTCCTTCCGGGTCCGCCAGCAAGCGAGGAGTGCGACGCTCGGCCAGCCCAGACCGATCAGCAGCCGGTTCGCGCCGGTCATGTTGGCCACCGCGTAGGGTGCAAAGCTAGGGTCGACTCCGGCCTTCCACGCGAAGTGGAGATCGACCGCGTACTCGGGCAATACGGAGGCCAGTGCAAGGACGAGGAGCGCGAGCGCCTGGGGCACGTCGCGCTCAGCGAGCTCCGTCGTCCATGACAGCAGAAACGCCGCCCCGACGATCGCCAGGCCCGAGAGGGTGACGCTCATCTCGGGCAAAAGGCCAAGCCCCTGAAAGTTAAACGCCACGATCCACGGCAGGGGAAGCAGCGCCGCGATCAGGAACCACAGAAAATCCCGTTTGCGAGGCGGCGGCAGAGCGGGTCGGGCCATTACAGCGCGTCGCCGAACTCGCGGCGGTAGCGCTCGCTCAAGGTCGCGCGATCGAGATTCACGCTCTGCGGTCCCTGCACCGCGATGTTGAGGGCACCCAGCAGACTGCCGAGACGACCGCCCTTCTCCCAAGGCAGCCCGTGCAGCATTCCATACAAGAGCCCGGCTCTGTAGGCGTCGCCGCAGCCGGTCGGATCCACCACCTGCTCGGCCGCGACCGGGGGGATCTCGATGCGTGCATCGCGGGTCCGAATGGTCGAGCCCTCCCCGCCTCGGGTCACGACGATCGCACCCACCCGTTTTGCCAGCTGGTCCTCGGACTCTCCTGCGCGCTCGCAGGTCAGTGCCCACTCGTAGTCGTTGGCGACGTAGACGTCCGCTCCATCGATCAGTTCGAGCAGTTCGCTCCGCTCAAAGACCGGAAGCTGGTGGCTCGGGTCGATCATGGTAAGGATGCGCCGCTGCTTGAGCGCGCGCGCATGTTCGAGCATGGCGCGCTTCGCATTCGAGGACACGATCGCGACGGAGACCGGCTCGCGTACGTCCTCGACGCGCGCCTCGTGGGCGCGGTCCATTGCGCCCGCGTGGAACGCAATGATTTGATTGTCGTCAAGATCGGTGGTGATGAAGCATTGCGACGTGAACTCGTCCTCGATCATCCGGATGCCATCGCGGCGGATGGCATGGCGATCCAGCCATTCCGCGTACGCCGTGAAATCCCTCCCGACGGTGGCGAGAATCAGGGGCTCGCAGCCCAGAAGCCGAAGGTGGTAGGCAATGTTGCCTGCGGTACCGCCCCAGGTCTTGCGCAGCGTGGGCACGTGGAAGGCGACATTTAGGATATGAATCCGGTCGGGCAGGATGTGGTGCTTGAACCGGTCGGGGAAGACCATGATGTGATCGATCGCGAGCGAGCCAGACACAAGGACGGTCATGCGGGCCTCCGGACGGCGCAGTCTCGCGGCGCTGGCGGGCACGGTCAATGGTAGACTCGCTCCATGCGCATTGCGGAAGGCTTCGGCCGGGCCCGCCCCGTGGTCTCATTCGAGTTCTTCCCGCCGAGGACCGAGGCGGGTTTCCGCGCGCTCTACCACACCATCGGCGAACTCAAGCGCCTCGACCCGGGCTTCGTGTCGGTGACCTGGGGAGCCGGGGGCTCGACGCGGCGACAGACGGTCGAGCTCGTGGCCCGCATTCAACAGGAGATTGGCATTACGGCGATGGCACATCTGACCTGCGTCGGCTCGACGCCGCAGGAGCTCGGCGAGATTCTCGACCGGCTCGAAGCCGCGGGAATCGAGAACCTGCTCGCTCTGGGAGGCGACCCCCCCCGTGACCTGCCGGACTACCGACCCACGCCGGGCGGGTTCACCTATGCCTGTGAACTCGCGGCCTTTGCCCGCACGCGCTGGAACTTCTGCGTGGGCGGCGCGTGCTACCCCGAGACGCACCCGCGCGCCGCGAGCTCTGAGGCAGACCTTGCGCATCTCGTGCGCAAGGTGGCCGCGGGTGTGGACTTCCTCATCACACAGCTGTTCTTCGACAACGCCGATTACTTTGCCTTCGTCGATCGGGCGCGCGCCGCTGGAATCGCCGTTCCGATCGTACCGGGCATCATGCCTGTCGTAAGCCGACAGAATATCGGCCGAATCACTGCGCTCTCGGGAGCGCGCATCCCGCCGGAACTTGCGGCGAATCTTGATCTCGCGGAGGATGATCCGGCCCGAACGCTTGAGGTGGGCGTCGCCTGGGCCACTGCGCAGTGTCGTGAACTCCTCGACCGCGGCGCGCCCGGTCTCCACTTCTATACCCTGAACCAGTCGCCTGCGACCCGGCGCATCCATGCGAGCCTGTTCGGCGAATGACAGCGCTGGGCGAAAGCTCTCGTTCCGCGCCTGTGCGCATCGCGGTTCTGCTCTCGGGGGAGGGTACCAGCCTCGAAAACCTGTGTGAGCGCATCGACGAAGGCTCCGTTCCCGCGCGCGTGGTCGCTGTTCTGTCGTCCAAGCCCGAGGCGGGCGGGTTGGCCCGCGCCCGTCGGCGAGGCATCCCGGCGCGGGTGGTCCCGCGCAAAGCATTTGGCGACGTTCGCTCGTTCAACGACGCAGTCCACGCGGAGCTTGCGCGTTTCGAGATCGAGCTCGTGGCGTGCCTTGGCTTTCTCTCGCCCTTCGAGCTGCGCGGCCGCTTCGAGGGGCGTGCGATCAACACCCACCCCGCACTCATCCCGGCGTTCTGCGGCAAAGGCTTCTACGGCCACCGCGTGCACGAGGCGGTGATCGCTTCGGGCGCAAAAGTCTCCGGCGCGACCGTCCACTTCGTCGACGAGGAGTACGACCACGGGCCCATCATCTTGCAAGAGGCCGTGCCGGTGCTCGATGACGATACGCCCGAGACGCTCGCACTGCGCGTCCAGGCGGTCGAGCGCAGGCTGGTCCCCGAGGCGATCCGGCTCTTCGCCGCCGGACGCCTCGCAATCGAAGGCCGGCGCGTGCGAATCAGACCGTAGCGCGCGGCTTTTGTTCGATGAGTTCGATCTTGTAGCCGTTGGGATCTTCGAGAAATGCGATCACCGTGTTGCCATGCTTCATCGGGCCCGGCTCCCGCACGATCCGCGCGCCGACCGAGCGCAGGCGCTCGCAGGTCGTACGGATATTGGGTACACCGATGGCGATGTGACCGAAGGCGTCGCCCAAGACGTAGTCTGACTTCCCCCAGTTGTAGGTCAGCTCGATTACTGCAGTCTCGGACTCGTCAGCGAAGCCGACGAAAGCAAGCGTGAACTTGCCTTCGGGGTAATCGTTCCTGCGGAGGAGCTTCATGCCGAGGACGTCGCAGTAAAAGTGAAGCGACTCGTCGAGGTTCTTCACGCGGAGCATGGTGTGGAGCAGACGCATGGCGAACATTCTAGCCGCAGAAGGAGAAGAGGGAGATGGCACTTTTCATCGCGATGAATCAGTTCGAGGTCAACCCCGAGCGCGCGGGTGAGTTCGAGGAGCACTGGCGGCGGCGCAAGTCGTATCTGGAAGAAGTGCCGGGCTTCCGGAGCTTCGCGCTGCTGCGGGGCGACGAGCCGGGGATGTACATCTCGCACTCGACCTGGGAGAGCCGCGCTGCGTTCGAGGCATGGACGCGCTCGGAGGCGTTTCGCAAGGCGCACGGCCAGGCGCGGACGCCGGAGGGAGTGCTCGTGGGCCATCCGCGGCTGAAGCTCTTCGAGGCGGTCCTGGAGCAGCAATTGGCCTGATTGACCGAAGGCGAAAATAAGACGAAAATCTGGGCATGCCTCCGCTTCGTCCGATCTCCTCCGCTTCCGTTGACTCTTCTCGCCTCGAGCGCCTGCTGCGCGACCTAGGATCCCAGGTCCGCCGGGGGACTCTCCCAGCGCTTCCACCCCCGCGCTGCCCGACGGGCATCGCGGGCATCGATGGGCTCCTCGGGGGGGGCTTCCCGCGCGGACATCTCAGCGAGGTCGCGGGGGCTGCTTCTTCGGGTCGAACTGCACTGGCGCTCGGCCTTCTCGCCGAGGCCACCCGCGCAGGGGAAATCGTGGCCGTGGTCGACGCCGCCGACGCCTTCAACGCGGCCTCGGCCGCTGCCGCGGGCGCTGCCCTCGAGCGCGTGCTGTGGGTGCGTGCACCCCACGTCCGTGCAGCCCTGCGCAGTGTGGAGCGCCTGCTCGAGGCTCGCGGCTTCCCCTTGGTCCTGGTCGACCTCGTCGGCCGTGAGGCACGCGACGCGTGCAGCCCCACGGTCTGGTCTCGCCTTGCGCGGGCTGCGGCGGGCGCGCAGGCGGCTCTCGTGCTGCTCGCGGGTCGGCGCCTCGCCGGTACCTCGGCGGAGCTCGCACTGGAGATGCAGCCCCGTCGTGCCTGCTTTGTCGGCACGCCGGCGCTGCTCGAAGAGCTGGAGGTGCAAGCCGTGCTCGCGCGCACGCGCTCCGGCCTCTGTGGCGCCGCAGGGCGTGCCGCCTCGGTTCGCCTGCACGTTCTCGGCTCCGCGGCATGAGCGCAACGTGCGGAGCAGGATGAGGGATTTGCGGTGCGCATCGCGTGCCTGCTCGCAGCCGATCTACCGCTTGCTGCCGTGCTGCGGGCGCAACCAGAGCTCGCGGGTCTGCCCCTCGCCATCGTCTCGGGCGTGGGGCCGCGCGCGCAGGTCATCGCGATCTCCGCCGAGGCCGCGCGTGCCGGCGTACGCCCCACCTCCTCCGTCGTCCATGCCCGCTCGATCTGTCCAGCGCTGCGCGTCCGTGTGGCCTCACCCGCCCTCGAGCGAGCAGCGTGCGAAACGCTGCTCGACGTCGCGCGCTCGTTCTCCCCCCGTGTCGCGGCGGCGCCAAGATGCAGCGGTGTGTATGCGGCCGAGGCGGCCGTTTATCTCGACGCTTCCGGCGTGGAATCGCTGTTCCGCTCCGAGGGGGGGTTCGCAGCCGCAATCGCGACACGCGCATGCACCGCGGGAATTCCGGCCGTAGCGACCGTGGCCTCTTCGCGCGGCGTTTCGCTGCTCGCAGCGCGGTGCATCGCCCGGGGCCTTCCGCAAGGCGCACAAAACGCGCGAGGCAGCGGTGACAAATCCACCCACGAGCCACAGGGCACAGACACGGTTCTCGTACTCGCGCCGGCAGAGGAAGCGACGTTCCTCGACCCTCTGCCCATCGACCTCCTCGATCCGGAGGACGTGCTGGCAGAGGCGCTCACACGCTTTGGCATCCGGCGCGTGGGCGAGCTCACACGCCTGCCGCGGCGCTCTCTCGTAACACGGCTGGGGCCGGGTGCGCTGCGTCTGCTTGCCCTTGCCCACGGGGAGAAAGACGCGGTCCCGCTTCCCAGCGCCACAGAAACACGCGTTGAAGAGGGGGTGGACCTCGAGTGGCCGATCGAAAACTTGGAGCCGCTTTCCTTCGTCCTGCGCGGTCTCCTTACACGTCTGGCGGAGCGCCTCGAACTCCGCGGCCTTGTCTGCGGCGATCTTGACCTTGAGCTGAGACTTGCAGGGGGTGGGTGCGACACACGCCGCATTGGCGTGTCAGCACCCCACGGCGATCCGCGCACCTTGCTCGGCGTTCTGCGCCTTGCGCTCGAGCACCCCTTACCGAGAGCGGCGGTCGAGGGGATCGCCCTCGCGACCGAGGGCCGACCGGTACGCACGGATCAGCTCGATCTTTTTCGCCCCGCCGGTCCGACGCCTTCGGCGCTCGGCCGCACTCTCGCTGAGCTCGAGGCACTGTGCGGGAGCGAGCGCATCGGCGCGCCGCTTCTCGTGGATGACCCCCATCCCGATGCCTTCGCACAATCTCCCTTTGCGCTTCCGCGCAGCGCGCTGAAGACCGAGACCGCTCCCAGGCCCGGTGTCGCGATCGCCGCCCTGCGTGCTTTACGTCCGCCTGTACCCGCCGAGGTGAGAGCACCCCGTGGACGACCCGAGTGGATTCGCAGCGCCGTGGCAAATGGCCCCATCGTGGGGCTGGCAGGGCCTTGGCGCACGACGGGGGGGTGGTGGTCACCGGAGCGGCGCTTCGCTTTCGACAGCTTCGATGCCCGGACTGGAGACGGCAACGTCGTACGGCTGCGCTTCGACCTCGTGCATGGCGTATGGCAGGTAGATGCCATGTATGATTGATGAACCGCGCCAAAAAAAACTGTCCGGCTGGCCCATCCCGCTTGATTCTCCGGCGCACGATCGCTAGAACGCGTCCAGACCATGAAGCGAGGAGTCTGATGAGCCCCCGACCGGTTCGGACCAGCCCGCCCCCCGATCATCCGCTGCTTTTCCTCCAGGGCTTTCTAAAGCGGCCCAAGGAAGTCGCCTCCATCATTCCGAGTTCCCGCTTCCTCATGCGGCGCATTGTGCGGTTTGCCGATGTCGCGGGCGCACGGACCGTTGTCGAGCTCGGACCAGGGACCGGGGGAAGCACGCGCACGCTGCTTCGCGCCATGCGCCCCGATGCGAAGCTCCTCGCCATTGAGATCGTGCCTCAGTTCGTCTCGCTCGTGCGCGCCACCGTGCACGATCCGCGCCTCCACGTCCACGAGGGCAGCGCGATGGAGATCGCCGAGGCCCTCGGCGCCCGCGGGCTCGATCGGCCCGATCTCGTGCTCTCCGGCATCCCCTTTTCCACCATCCCGCGCGAGGTCGGCCTCGCGATCCTCGAGCGCGTGAACCAGGTCCTTGCACCCGGCGGCCGCTTTGTCGCCTACCAGGCGCGCGACCGCGTCGAGGTGCTCGGGCGGCAGGTGTTCGGCAGGCCTCGCGTCCAGCTCGAGCTCTTGAACGTGCCCCCGATGCGCGTGTATCGCTGGGATCAGCCGATGGGTCCTCGCGCCTAGCCGCTGCGCGCAGATCCGGCAGCTACTCCGTCTCTCCGCGCTTGATCTGATGGGTTAGGCCCGCTCGCGCGACGCCCGTTACACCCGCTCGCGTTACCGTCCCAGGCCCGAACCGAGCCGCGAGGGCATCGACGGCCTGGTTGAGTCGCATCCGACGTTCCTCGCGCTCCACGGGGACAAACAGAGCGAGCTGTGGATCGCTCGCGCTCGCGAGGTTGGTCACCCCGACGCCCAGCAGCCGAACGGCCTCCGGAAGCTCGGTGCGGGCGAGAAGGGCGCGCGCGGCCCGCGCGATCGCCTCACCGTCGTCGGTGCCGTGGGCGAGCGTCTCGCGACGGGTGAGGAGCGGGAAGCCCCTCGGACCGGGAGCCCGCCGCCGCCCGAGCTTGAGCTTCAAGACCACGGTCCGGGCCACCAAGCCCTCCTTGCGCAGCCGCCGGGCCACCGACTCGGCATGCACGAGCAGCGTTGTCTCCAGCGCCCCGCGGTCCGCGACGTCGTACTCGAACGTGCTCTCCTCACTCAGGCTCACGGCTTCCCGGAAGGGCTCCACGTCGCGGAGGTCGCGTCCCCGCGCGAGGCGCGCGAACGCCGCACCCCAGTCCCCGAGCAAGGGCCGCAGCCCGGCGATGTCGGAACGCGCGAGATCGCCCACGGTTCGATATCCCGCTGCGACAAGCCGCGCTTCGGTCACGGGCCCGACGCCCCAGAGTCTGCCGACGGGGAGCGGCGCGAGGAACGCCTCGACCTCTCCCGGCCGCACTTCGATCAGGCCATCGGGCTTGGCGAGGTCGCTGGCAATCTTCGCCACGAGCTTAACAGGCGCGATCCCGACCGAGACCACGAGTCCGGTCTCCTCGTGCACGGCGGCGCGCAGCCGCCGTCCGACCTCGGACGCAGGGCCGAGCAGGCGCTCGGTCCCTGTGAGGTCGAGAAAGGCCTCGTCGAGAGAGAGCCCCTCGACGCGCGGTGCGAACCGGCGGAAGATCTCGAAGATCCGCCGCGACTCCTGCGCATAGCGCTTCATGTCCCCGGCGATGAACACGGCCTCCGGACAACGCTGCCGCGCCTCGGCGCCGGGCATCGCCGAGCGCACGCCGAAGCGCCGCGCCTCGTAGCTCGCGGAAGCCACAACGCCGCGCCGCGATGCGCCCCCCACGACGACAGGGCGTCCCCGAAGCTCGGGGCGATCGCGCTGCTCCACCGATGCGTAGAAGGCATCCATGTCGGCGTGGGCGATCACGCGCTCCTTGGGGTCGCGCAGCTCGCCCCGCGTCTCGCTCATCTCTCTGCGTCGGCCATGGCACTCACGAACTGGCCGATCGCCCTCCCCACCCGTTCGGGTTGCTCGAGCGGCGCAAAGTGCGTCGCAGCCGCGATTTGTTGGATCTCAAGGCGTTTTGCGCGGCTCGCGAGTCGCAAGGCCTGGGGTTCGGGAATTGCGCTTTGCTCGGCGCGCAGGAGAAGTACGGGCACAGAGATCTCGGCCGCTTCACGCCACAGGTCGAGAGCGGAAGCGCCCTCATAAATCCATGCCTCGACCTCCGGCGAGCAGCGCAGCTCGAGCCCGCCCTCGCGTGCCGCAAGACCGCCGGCGAGGAAGGCGTCCAAGGCGGCGCTCGCAAAGCCTGAGTATGGGAAGCGCCGCACGAGCGCTTGGCGCGCGTCCTCCCGGTTCTTGAAGCGCGCCCGGCGGCGCCGCGCGCGCTCCGCCATCCCGCGGCTTCCGGCAAATGAGTCGAGCTCACTCTCCGCTGCCGGAGGATCGAAGAGCACGGGCTCGACGGCGACGACAGCGCGCACGAGGTCGGGTCTCCGAGCGGCGGCCAGAAGTGCCGCGGAGCCGCCGCTCGAATGCCCGACGAGGATCACGCCCTCCGACTTCGCACTCGCTTCGGCGAGCGCAACGGTATCGTCGGCGAAACGCGGCCATGCATATTCCCGCGCTGCTGGAGGCGCGCTCGTACCCCCGTGGCCGCGCGCATCGGCGGCAAGGGCGCGCCGACCCGCCGCACCCGCTTCACATGCCGCTCGCCAACTAGGCCCCCAGACGTCGGCGCAGAAGCTCGTCGCGTGAAGCAGCAGCACGGGGGGACCGGTGCCCGGCCACTCGAGAGTTCGAAACTGGAGACCACCCGCTTCGATTTTGATCTCGTGGGGGCCGCTCGGCATGCGCAAAGTCTATCCGTGAGAGTGTACCTGCGCATGGATCTGCCTCGTCCTCTTGTCGGCAGCTTTCAAGCCCAAACACCCTTCGGGCTCCAAGCCGAAGGCGCGCGTGCTCCGGCGGGTCCTGGCTACGCGGGCTCCGAGCGACGCCCCTGCCCTCTTTTCGAACCGGCCGCAGCGAAGCCCTCCGCCACCTGGCTCCCCATTCGCGCGCGCTCGTCCTTGGGCTCAGCTCGCTTCTGCCATGGCCGCGCGGCTAGACTCGCCCCCGCATGACGCAGCCCTCACCCCAATCCGCGCACGACGCTGGCCCTGCGGCGGGCGTCCGCTGGGACCTCTCCGATCTTTACTCGGATCCTCGCGACCCTGCCCTGGACGCGGATCTCGAACGCTCGCTTGCGGCGGCACGCGCGTTCGAACGCAGCCACCGAGGGAAGGTGGGCACCCTTTCGTCGGAGGGCCTCGCGCAGGCTGTCGACGCTCTCGAGCAATTGAGCGAGCCCGTGGCGCGCGCCCTGTCCTACGCGAGCCTGCTCTTTGCGGCCGACACGAGCGACCCGCAGCGGGGGGCGCTCCTCCAGCGCGTGCAAGAACGTGCGAGCGAGATTCGCAACACGGTCGTCTTCTTCGAGCTCGAGTGGGTCGCGCTCCACGACGGGGTGGCGGAGAAACTCCTTTCCGATCCGGCACTCGCGCGCCGCAAGCACTTTCTCGCATCGCTTCGGCGCTACCGGCCGCACGTCCTTTCCGAGCCCGAAGAAAAGCTGCTCGAAGAAACCGCTAATACGGGTCGCCGCGCCTTTGGTCGCCTGTTCGACGAGGTGATGGGCTCGCTCCGGTTCCCCTTCGAACACGGCGGCAAGGCGGAAGAGCTCTCCGAGGAGGAGGTGCTCGCGAAACTCCACGAGCCCGAGCGCGAGCTGCGGCGTGCCGCCGCCGCCGCGCTGACAAAAGGGCTGCGTCTTAACGCGCGCCTGCTTGGTTTCATCTTCAATACGCTCGTCCAAGACAAGGCCGTGCAGGATCGTCTGCGACGCTTCGCAAGCGCCATGCAGGACCGCCATCTGGCGAACGAGATTGATCCCGCAAGCGTCGAGGCCCTGCTTGCGTCGTGTGAGCGGCGCTACCCGCTCGTCGCACGCTACTACGGGTTGAAGGCGCGCCTGCTTGGCCTGCCCTTCCTCGAGGACTATGACCGTTACGCGCCCCTCCCCGGCGAAACGGGCTCACGCTCCTTCGCCGACGCCAAGCAGATCGTGCTCGACGCATACCGCGACTTCACGCCGGAGCTCGCGAACATCGCGAGTCGCTTCTTCGATCGACGTTGGATCGACGCCGAGCTCCGTCCCGGAAAGCGCGGCGGCGCCTTCAGCGCGTCGACCCTTCCGAGCCTCCACCCCTACGTGCTGCTCAACTACACGGGGAACCTGCGGGATGTGATGACCCTTGCCCACGAACTCGGCCACGGAGTGCACCAGTCACTGGCACGCGGGCAGGGCCTTTTCGAGCAGGACACGCCGCTCACGACGGCGGAGACCGCGAGCGTGTTCGGTGAGATGCTGGTGTTTCGCCGGCTAATGCGGGAGGAGAACGACCCGCGTGTGCGGCTCGCTCTCTTGTGCGGAAAGCTCGAGGACGCCTTCGCCACCGTCTTCCGCCAGGTCGTCATGACGCGCTTCGAGCAGGGCCTCCACGCGGCTCGGCGGAGCGAAGGCGAGCTCGAGATCCCGCGCATCAACGAGCTCTGGCTGGCCACCAATCGTCCGATGTTCGGCGATTCCGTTCGCCTCTCGGAGGACTACGGCTACTGGTGGTTGTACATCCCCCACTTCGTGCACTCTCCCTTCTACTGCTACGCCTACGCTTTTGGCGAACTTCTCGTGCTCGCGCTCCTGCGCCGCTACGACGAGGAGGGGGCCGCTTTCGTGCCGCGCTATCTCGCCCTGCTCTCGGCGGGGGGCTCGGATACGCCCCCGCGCCTGCTCGGAAAGCTCGGCCTCGACATCACCGATCCCGCCTTCTGGGATGGGGGGCTCGCGCTCCTCGAGGGGCTCGTGGCCGAAGCGGAAGCCCTGGCCTCGTCCCTGCGTCGCTGAGCCGGGCGAGTGTCGCCCTTCCAGATTCTATGGTTCCTGACACTCCCGCTCGGCGCGTTCGCGGCGCTTGTCCTCTCCGGCTTCGCGCGTGCTTCGCGGACAGGACTCGCCTTTGCCGCCCTGCTTCTCGCCTTCGGCGCGCTGGGCGATGTCCTGCTCTTGCGCGAGCAGGTCGCCCTCAGCGGGTGGCTGCCGACCGCCGCGCGCGTCGTGCGGTCGGAAAAAGGCGAGGGCAGAAACGAGTGGCGGTTTGAATATGAGTACGAAAGCGGCGGTTCCCTCTACCGCTGCGGCGCATACACAAAGAGCCCGCGCTTTCGGACCCGGGAGGACACGCTGGCCCTCATCGCGGAGTATCCGGTCGGGCGCACGATTGTCGTGCACGTCGATCCGCAGGACCCGCAGCAGGCCGTGGTCTACGCCGAGCCTCGTTACGGTCTTCCCATCGCTGGATTCTTGCTGCACGGCTGGCTCGCCGCAGCGCTCGTGCGCGCGCTCCGGCACGCGTAGGGATAAGGCTCAGCGCTTGTCGAGGGCCCGCGCGATTTCCGTCGCAGCCCGCATCCCGCTCGTCAGCGCCGCCTCCGTGTACGGGCCGACGAGGTAGTCGCCGGCAAACGCGAGGCGCGGAGAGCGGTCCGTGCGGGAGAGGAAGGCAGCGAGTCGGGCGGTGTAGCCCACACGAAACTGCGGAAGCATGGCGTCCCAGCGGTGCACCAGCGCCTCCCGCGGCGCGAGGCGCCCGACGGGGGTGCGCGCCAGTTCGTCCACGACGTGCTGTACCACAGCCGCATCCGGAGCATCCCAAATGCGTTTGGCGGTGCGTTCGGTGAGCGCAGCGTTCAAGAGTCCCGCCCCGGGTGGAGCCGCACCCTCCTTGTAATGGTCCACAGCGAGGCCGTACAGATCGATTCCTTCCCGGCGAGGAAAGGCCACTCCGTAATAGGGCAGCGTGGCCGGTGCGCGATCGAGCAGAAGGTGGGCAATCGCGCCGCGGACGTAGTGCACGTCGTCGAAGAACGCCCGTTCCGCGGGCGTCAGCTTTGGACACACTTGGGTGACGGTGCTCCCGGGAATGGCCACCACCACAGCATCGGCAAGTACGCTCCGCTCTCCGCTCGCGCTCCGATACCGCACCTTCGCACCGTCAGGCTCGGTCTCGACCGACAACACGGTCGCGCCCGTTCTCACCGGCACGCGCTGGGCCAGCGTGCGCGTCATGAGGCCATTGCCGCCCTCAAACCACTGGAGCTGAAACCCGTGGGACAGAAAGCGCAGCGCCAGCAAGACAAAGACTCCCGAGAGATCCTCCGGCTCGCTGTCGAAAGTCGACGAGAATGCGGGTGCAAATAGGTACTCGAAAGCGTCTTCACCGACGATCCGACGCAGATAGGTGGGCATGTCCTCGCGGTCGATCTGCGCGGCGAGCTCGGGGCGGTAGGGGTCGAGCAGGCGCCGGTTCGCGCGCAGCTCGAACAAAAGGCGCGGCAACCGGGCCTTGGCCGAGAAGGAGAGAAGCCGCGAGCCCAGCAAACGCAGCGGAGCGCCCCAGTCGCCAGGCTCGAGCCGGCCCGCGCGCAACACGGCGTTGTTCGACCGGGTGACAGGCCGGATGCGGTCGTCGATGCCGAGGGCTGAAGCCATGTGTTGGAGGTTCCGGTAGCCGCTCGCGATGAACTGGGCCCCGCGTTCGATGATGAACTCGCCATGGCGCTCGCTGCGCATGCGGCCGCCCGCGCTGGGCTCGCGCTCGAGGACTTCGACGTCGTGACCCGCCTGCTGCAAGCGGAAGGCGCAGGTAAGCCCCGCGATTCCGCCGCCGATCACAACGATCGCCCCCAACTTACTCCCCCACACTTCGGCCCGAAGCGCTCGGGCTCTTGTGTCGCCGGGCTGCGCTCGCCCCGAGGGCGTCCTCGACCGCCCGCACGAGAGCGTCGGGCGCGAAGGGCTTGGCGAGGAAAACGCCGCCCCACGTGCTCAGCAACTCGCGCAGGGCCAGGTCGGGCGAAACGCCGCTGATCATGATCACCCCGAGATCCGGCCGCTGAGCCAGGATCGCCTCCAGTGCCGCGGCGCCGCCACGGGGTGGCATGCCGACATCCACCACCGCCACCGCCAACTTCTCGCTGCCCGGTGCCGTGATGCACGCGATGGCCGCATCGCCATCTCCGACCGCTGTGACCTCGAAGCCGCGGCCACGGAGCACCCGATCGATCAACCGGCGCAAAAGAGGCTCGTCGTCGGCGACGAGAACACCCCTGGCACCGGATTGCCCTCCCACACGCGCAGCATACCGCGGGCGATGACCGACCGGAGCATGGGCCCAGGTTGACGAAAGGCGAAAATAAGACGAAATTGCAGTGTGCCCTCCGACTACGTGGAGCTGCGCTGTCGCAGCGCCTTTTCCTTTCTCGAAGGTGCATCGAACCCCGAGGACCTCGTCGACCGCGCGGCAGAGCTCGGCTACCCCGCCCTCGCCCTCGGTGACCGGAACGGAGTCTGCGGTGCGCCGCGTTTCCACCAAGCCGCGCGCCGCGCCGGATTGCGCGGCCTGGTCGGCGCCGACGTCACGGTGCAGGCCGGACCCCGCAGCGGGACGAAATCGCTGCTGCTGCTCGTGGAATCACGCAAGGGCTACCGGAATCTTTGTCGCCTTCTCACCGAGGGCCACCTCGCTTCACCGCGTGGCGCACCGTGCGTTGAGCTCACGCAGGTGGAGGAGTATGCGCAGGGCCTCATCGCACTCGCGCGAGGCGACGGCGCACTCGACGCCGGCTTCTTGGCGCGGGTGCACGCCATCTTCGGACAGCCTCACCTGTGGGTGGACGTATCGCGCCCGCGCGAACGAGCCGCCGAGGCTGCGCTGCGTCGTGCCGCAGCGATCGCGCAGGTCGAGGGAGTACCGATTGTAGCGACCAACGATGTGCGTGCGGCAACGGCCGACGGCCGTCGCCTTCTCGACGCATTTACATGTCTGCGTGAAAGAACCACACTCGATCTGGCGGGCCGGCGTCTTCTCGCCAACGCGGAGCGATGCTTACGCTCCCCGGAGGAGATGGCCACGCGCTTCTCCGACCAGCCAGCGTGGGTTCGCGCTTCGCGCGAGATCGCCGAGCGCTGCACGTTCACGCTCGAAGATCTGGGCTATCGCTTTCCCAGCTTTCCCGTGCCCTCGGACGAGACCCAGGACTCGTGGCTGCGGCGCGAGACGTTCGAGGGTGCGCGACGCCGCTACGGCAATCCCTTGCCCCGCCGCGCTCGCGCCCAGCTCGAACATGAGCTCTCGGTCATCTCGAAGCTCGATCTCGCCGGGTACTTCCTGATCGTGCACGATATCGCGCGCTTTGCACGAGAAGGAGGGATTCTCGCGCAAGGACGTGGCTCGGCCGCAAACAGCGCTGTGTGTTACGCCCTTGGCATCACCGCCGTAGACCCCGTGGGCATGGAACTGCTCTTCGAGCGTTTCCTCTCGGAGGAGCGCGGCGAGTGGCCGGACATCGATCTCGACCTGCCTTCCGGGGATCAGCGCGAGCGCGTGATTCAGTATGTGTTCCAGCGCTACGGGCAGCGCGGTGCGGCCATGACGGCAAACGTCATCACCTATCGAACGCGCCTGGCCGTGCGCGAGATGGGCAAGGTGCTGGGCTTTGGCGAGGAGGAGATCGACCGCCTCTCGAAGCTGCTTTCTTCGTGGGAGCATGACGAGTCCCCGCAGCCGCTGCCGAAGCTCCTGCGCCAGGCGGGCGTGGCGCCGGAGGAGCCGCGCGTGGAGCTGCTGCTGCAGCTCGTGGCGGCGGTGCGAGGACTGCCCCGCCATCTGGGCCAGCACTCCGGCGGAATCGTGATCGCGGCGGGCCGACTCGATGAGGTTGTGCCGATCGAGCCCGCGGCCATGCCCGGGCGCCACGTGGTGCAGTGGGACAAGGAGGACTGTGCAGACCTCGGGATCATTAAGATCGATCTGCTGGGTCTTGGCATGCTGGCCGCACTGGAGCGAGCGATCCCCCTCATCCGGCGACACGAGGGCGTGGAGGTGGATCTCGCACACCTGCCGCCGGAGGACCCCGCCACCTACGCCATGATCCGTCGCGCCGACACGGTCGGCGTGTTCCAGATCGAAAGTCGCGCCCAGATGGCGACCTTGCCGCGCATGAAGCCCGAACGCTTCTACGACCTCGTGGTGGAGGTGGCCATCATCCGGCCCGGGCCGATCGTCGGACGCATGGTGCACCCTTATCTGCAACGTCGTGCCGGCAAGGAGCCCGTCGTCTACCCGCACCCCTGCCTCGAGCCCGTGCTGGCACGAACGCTGGGGGTGCCTCTGTTCCAGGAGCAGCTGTTGCGCATCGCCATGACCGCGGCCGGCTTTAGTGGCGGTGAGGCCGAGGAGTTGCGCCGCGCCATGGGTTTCAAACGTTCGACGGAACGGATGGGCCGGCTCGAGGCACGCCTGCGTTCGGGGATGGAGGCGCGGGGGATTGTCGGTCTCGCGCAAGACGAGATTCTGCGAGGGATCACATCCTTCGCCCTCTATGGATTCCCCGAGTCGCACGCGGCGTCCTTCGCGCTGCTCGCTTACGCTTCTGCGTTTCTGAAAGCCCACCATCCCGCGGCCTTCCTGGCAGCGCTCCTCGACGTTCAGCCCATGGGCTTTTATGCGCCGGCAACCCTGGTGAAGGACGCACAGCGCCATGACGTCGAAGTGCGTCCCATCGAGGTTGCGCGTTCGATGTGGGAGTGCACGCTCGAGAACGATGGGCCGCCGTCCGCTGTCAAGGCGCGGCAAGACGCCGCCGAACAAAGCGCACGACCTGCGGACCCCGTCCGGCCGCCCGCCGTGAGACTTGGCCTCCGCTACGTGGTCGGGATGCGGGAGGAGGCGGCGCGCAGGATCGAGGCCGAACGGGCGCGCGAGTCGTTTTCGAGCATGGCGGATCTCGCGAAGCGCGCAGATTTGCGAAGGACTGAGCTCGACGCGCTGGCCGAACTTGGAGCCCTTTCGAGCATCGACCCCACAGCCCGCACGCGGCGGTCGGCGCTCTGGCAGGTGGCCGCGCTCGAGCGAATGCCAGGTTCCTTGTTCGCGGGAATGCAACCTCCCGAGGAGCCGTCGCCGCTGCCGGAGACCTCAGCTTTCGAGGACACGCTTTCTGACTACCGCACAAGCGGCATCACCACCGGGCCGCAGATCCTCTCTCACCTGCGTCCCGCGCTGCGGGCGCGCGGCGTACTCTCCGCGGAACAGCTGCGCCGCATGCGGGATGGAAGCATGGTCCGTACGGCAGGCCACGTGATCGTGCGGCAACGGCCGATGTCGGCGAAAGGGTTCTGCTTCCTTACGCTGGAGGATGAGACCGGCACCTCCAATGCCATCCTGACCCCTGCCGCTTTCCAGCGCTTCCGGGCGCCCCTCCATGCCTCCTCGATCGTTGAAATCCGGGGTCCTCTCCAGAGCGTCGAGGGCGTGACCCACGTGCGTGTGCGCGAGCTGCGCGCTCTGGCTGTGCGCGAGGTGCTGCCCCGTTCCCACGACTATCGCTGAGCGCGACGAGCGGTGCGCTCAGTGCGTGGCATCCGTGCCAGCCTCCTTCTTCCCGAGGATCTCGCGCACCAGAAGGACCCCGGTGACGACGAAGCCCGTCCCGAAGAGGAAGCAAAGGAAGGCGAAGGTCCCGACGAGCAGCCATTTGCCGGCACCGAAAAAGCGCTGGAACTGGGACGCCATGAGGACAAAAAGCAGCAGATACATCGCCAGTGCGGACGCCCACTCCAGGATCGAGCGCGTGCGTCCCGGCGTTTGGAAGGAAACGAGGAGCCAGCCGATGACGAGGGCAGCGGCTGCGCCGATCGCAATCGTGGAATGGATGCTCAGCTCCCTCCCCCTCGCCGCAGCGCGTGCCCCAGAGCAACGAGGCTGGTCGGTAGCACGAGGCGGCCCGGCGCTTCAACACGCGCTCCCCTGACTAGCGGGCGGCCGATCCTTTATGCTGAGCCCCTTCGCCTCGACCCCCGCAAGAGGAACGCATGGACGACCCGCTGCTCCGCACCCTTCGCTGCCGCAACGACCATCGGCCCGGAGTCCTCGGTCGCCTGGCCACGGCCCTTGGCGCAGCGGGGGCGAACATCGGGGACATCCGGACCATTCGGGTCGGCCGCGACCATATCGTGAGAGACCTCGACATCCTGGTGGACGACGAGGCGGCCCTGCTCAAGACGATCGATGTCGTGAACCAGCTCGAGGGTGTCGACCTGCTCGAGGTGATTGACGAGGTCCACGAGCTCCACATCGACGGCAAGCTCGAGGTGCGAGCGACCCACCCCGTGCGGACGCTCCACGACTTGCGTCGCGTCTACACGCCAGGAGTTGCGGAGGTGGTGGAGACGATCCGGCGACGTCCCGAGGAGGCCTACGTCTATACCATTCGCGGAAAGACGGTCGCCATCGTGACCAACGGGACCCGGGTTCTGGGATTGGGCAACGTGGGTCCCGTGGCTGCGCTGCCCGTCATGGAGGGCAAAGCGGCGCTCTTGCATCAGTTCGTCGGCCTCTCGGCGTTCCCGCTCGTGATCGCAGCCCGCGACGCTGACACGATCGTGAGTACGGTCCAGCAGCTGGCCCAGGGCTTCGGGGCGATCCAGCTCGAGGACATCGAATCGCCCGTGTGTTTCGAGGTCGAGAAGCGGCTGGTCGAGAGCCTCGAGATGCCGGTCCTGCACGACGACCAGCACGGCACGGCCGTGGCCGTGCTGGCGGCCGCGATGACTGAGACCATGCGCGCCGGGCTCGATCTCTCGCGTGCGCAGGTGGGTGTGGTCGGGCTCGGCGCGGCAGGAACCGCGATCGCCCGGATGCTGGGCGAGGTGAGCTTGCACCCCATCCTCGGTTTCGATCCCAACCCGCAGGCACAGGCGCGGCTGCGGGCGGTGGGGGGAGAGCCCGTCTCGGACATGGCGGAGCTCATGGCGCGCTCCGACCTGGTGGTCGCGGTGACGGGACGGGCGAACCTCCTGACGCGGTCCATGATCCGAAGGGGCCAGGGTATCTTTGCGCTCACCAATCCGCAGCCTGAAATCACGGTAGAGGATGCGCTCGCCGCGGGCGCAGCGTTCGCCGGCGACGGGCGCTCGGTCAACAATCTGCTCGGCTTCCCGGGAATCTTGCGGGCGGCGGTGGACTGCCGGGCACGGCGAATCGCGCCGTCGATGTACGTAGCGGCTGCGCGCGCAATCGCGTCCTTTGCTCGCGAGGACGAGCTCGTCCCGAGCCCGCTGCGGCCCGAGGTACACCGCGGCGTGGCACGCGCGGTAGCGGACGCAGCCCAGAAGGCGGGTGTCGCGCGTGTGCAGGTGCCGACGGACTATCAGCTCGACGCGCCGTTCCAGCCCGTGCGCCGGGACGACGGGCCGTACCGCTAGAGCCGACTACTCCGCGATCTCCTTCAGGTGCTCCTTCACGCGCGAAGCGAGGCGATCGGGCGTAAACCCGTATTCCGCGGCCAGCGCGGCGAGCGGTGCGGACGCACCGAAGCGCTGGATCCCATAGACCAGGCCATGCGCACCGAGCAGGGGGAGATAGCTCTGTCCACGCGCCGCCTCGACTGCGACGACGGGCGTCCCGTCGCCCGGGATGAGCGCCCGGCGATACTCGAGGGGCTGCGCCAGCAGGAGCTCGAGGCAGGGAACGGAGACCACTCGCACGAGCACACCGTCGGCCTGGAGCTTTCCCGCCGCGTCACACGCGAGCGAGACCTCGGAGCCCGACGCGAGCAGGACCACGCTTGGCTTCGTACCCGCGTCAAGGACGATGTAACCCCCGCGCCAAACGTCTGCGAGCTGAAACTCCGTCGGGCGCCTCAGCGCGGGCAGCTTCTGCCGGGTGAGCGCCAGGAGCACCGGGCCCTGCGCCCGCTCCACGGCCCACGCCCAGGCGAGGGCCGTCTCCGTGCCGTCGGCGGGCCGGAATACCGTCATCTGCGGAATCGCTCGCAGCGCGTCGAGGTGCTCAATCGGCTGATGGGTCGGACCGTCCTCGCCGAGAAAGATCGAATCATGGGTCAGCGCGAAGATCGACGGCAAGCGCATCAGGGCGGCGAGTCGGAGCGAGGGCCGCATGTAGTCGCTGAAGATCAGAAACGTGCTGCCAAACGCCAGGAAGGTTCCATCGAGGTTGATTCCGTTCGTGATCGCGGTCATCGCATGCTCACGAATCCCGAAGTGAAGGTTGCGGCCCACAAACGGATCGACGCCCTCCGCGGCACCCGGACCGACGTCGCCGCCATCCTCGATGCGGGTCAAATTCGACTCTGCAAGATCCGCTGAGCCCCCGATCACAAACGGCGCCGCGGCTGCAAGCTTCTGGATGACCGCCTGCGAATGCTGGCGGGTGGCCGCGTCCTTGCCCTGCACTTCGGCGGCGAGAAGAGCGCCGAGGTTGGCAGGTAGTCTCCTCTCTCGAGCGGCGTCCCAGGCGGTTGCAAGGTGGGGGTAGGCCGTCCGCCAGCGCGCAAACTCCGCGTCTAGGCGCTGGCGCTCCGCCCGCTTCGCCGGGATGCGCTCCGCAAAGTACGCCCGCACATCGTCGGGCACGAGGAACTCGGGCTCGAGGGGCCAGCCGAGCGCCTGCTTGGTAAGGCGCGTCTCCTCCGGACCGAGCGGGGCGCCGTGGGCCTTCGCGGTTCCAGCCTTGTGGGGCGAGCCGTAGCCGATCGTGGTGCGAAGGATCACGAGCGAGGGCCGCTCGCTCTCCGCTCGGGCTTCACCCAGCGCGCGCCGCAGGCCCTCGATGTCGAGCCCATCGCAGCGCTGGACGTGCCAGCCCTGCGCCTCGAAGCGCCGCTGCACGTCCTCGCCGAACGAGAGTTTGGTCGAGCCATCGATCGTAATGTGGTTGTCGTCGTAGACGTAGATCAGGTTCCCAAGACGCAGGTGGCCCGCCAAAGATCCGGCCTCTGCGGAAATGCCTTCCATGAGATCGCCGTCGCTTGCGATTCCATACACAAAGTGGTGACCAGGCCCTTGTCCGTCCCGGGAGAACCGCGACCGCGTCATGCGCGCCGCCAGAGCCATGCCCACGCCATGGCCAAAGCCCTGGCCCAGCGGTCCCGTCGTGACCTCGATCCCGGCCGTGTGTCCGTACTCGGGATGACCGGGTGTCCGGGAGCCGAGCTGCCGAAAGCGCATCAGCTGCTCCAGGGGAAGGTCGAAGCCGTAGAGATGCAGAAGGGAATAGAGGAGCATCGAGGCGTGGCCAGCCGACAATACGAAGCGATCTCGCAGCGGCCAGTGCGGGTCGGAGGGATCGAAGCGCAGGTGTTGATCCCAGATCTCGAACGCAGGCCCGGCAAGCGCCATCGGCGTCCCCGGATGTCCTGACTTCGCGCGCTCCACCGCATCCACTGCGAGGAAGCGGATGGTGTTTTCGATGCGCGCACGGAGTGCGCCTGCGGCGGCTGCGTTCATGCGTCCTCCGTCGGGATGGTGCGGCTAGACGCAGGCACGATACCAAGCAAGAAAGAGGACGGGAACCGGAGCGGGGGATGCGGGTCCGGGGCGGCGGGGCCGCCCCGGACCGATGAAGGACGCGGGCTCGATTGTGCGGAGCGGATTCGGATCTAGCTCGTGACCTCGATCCGCCGGGGTCGGTGCTGCTCCGCCTTCGGAAGATGAAGCTCGAGCACCCCATCGCGCATCTTCGCGCTGATCCGGCTCACGTCGATCTGGTCGGACAGCCTGAACTCCCGATAGAAGCTTCCGCTCGCATACTCGCTGTATACCGGCGTCCAGCCGATCTCGGGCGTAAATCCGCGGGTCGTCTCAATCGACAGGACGCCGCCCTCGAGCCGGACCTGAACGTCAGCGCTCTCGACGCCCGGAAGGTCCGCGGTCACCAGGTATTCGTCCTTGCCCTCGACGATATCGACATCCGCGCGGAAGACCGGCCCCCCTCGCGTCGTCTCTTGTTCGATCGCCTGCTTTTCGCGACTCCTCAGCTCCGGGGTCGCGCTGGCCTCGTGCGTGGTCGTGGACGGGTTCGTCATGAGTTTCTCCTTTGAGATTGGCGGGCGCCTACTGCGCCTGGACTTCGATTCGACGAGGCCGCTGCGAGGCCGGTTTCGGGAGTTTCACGAGCAGCACGCCGCTGCGGTAGCTTGCCTCGACCTTCTCCGAATCGATCGCCACTGGCAGCTCCACGGCCCGGCGGAACTGTCCCGCCTGACGCTCGCGGCGATGCAGGTTCGTACGGCCGTCGTCGGGATAGGAGATCTTGCGCTCCCCCCGAATGGTGAGGCGATTGCCGTGCACCGCAAGCTCGATGTCCGCGAGCTTCATGCCCGGGAGCTCCGCCGTGAGGACAAATCCGTCGGCGCTCTCGTACAAATTGACCGGCGGATGCACCCCATGAGGGGCCTCAGGACCAACGCGCGCGAAGAGCTGGTCGACCTCCCGGCGCAGGTGTTCGAACGCATCGCGCCCGGACAAAGGATGTGCAAGTCCGGTCCAACTAAGCCGTGCCATCGAATTTCCTCCCGTGTTCTGCGGCGCCACCTTTGGGCGGCGCCAAGGATCAGTTAAGCACCGGGAGGAACGGGTCAACCTGGCGGGAGAGCGGCGCGGGGGAAGCGGGAAAGAGGGTCGGGGTGGTGGGATTCGAACCCACGACGCGGAACCCCCAAAGTTCCGGCTCTAGCCACTGAGCTACACCCCGGACGTGCGCTGAATGCGCGAGGCTATCAGAGCCCCCGAAGGGCGGGAAGTCGCCCGTGGTACCCTGCGCCCGTGAGCTCGTCAGGGCCGAGCGCGGCCGACCGTCCTCGCAGCCGCCTGCACGCGATTACCGAGGCTGCAGGCGAAGCGCACTCCATGGCCGCGGCATGCGTGGTGGGCGTGCTCACGGGGGCCGCCGCGATCGCGCTCGCCGAGTTGATCCGCGGCGTGCAGTTCCTGGCGCTCGGCGCTCCCGACCTCGCCTCCTACATCGTGCCGTGGGTGCCGTGGTGGCGAGTGCTGCTCGCGGGTGCCATCGGCGGATCTCTGGTCGCCCTCATCACGCGGTACTTCGCGAGTGAAGTCCGGGGGCATGGCGTCCCCGACGTGATGGAGGCCTTCGCGCTGCGCGGCGGGCGCATCCGCAAGCGCGTGGCCCTCACGCGCTCGATTGCCTCCGCGCTCACGATCGGAACGGGCGGGTCGGTGGGCCGGGAAGGTCCGATCGTGCAGGTGGGCGCCGCGGTCGGCTCCGCTGTCGGACAGGCGCTGCGCCTGCCGACCGACCGTCTGCGCATGCTGACGGCCGCGGGTGCGGCGGGCGGAATTGCCGCTGCCTTCAATGCACCGATCGCAGGAGCCTTCTTTGCTCTGGAGGTGATCGCGCGCAACTTTTCCGCGTCGACCTTCGTTCCCGTGGTGCTGTGTGCAGTGTTCTCGACCGAGGTTGCGCGGCTTTATTTCGGCGCTGCGCCCGCCTTCGCGGTGCCCCCGCTTCAAGTCGGCCACCTCTGGGAAATCTCCCTCGCCGCAGTTCTTGGCCTCGCGTGCGGCCTTCTCTCGGTGTTCTTCATCGTCGTCCTCCATCAACTCGAGCGGTTGTTCGTGCGTCTCCCAATTCCCGTCTTGCTCAAGCCCGCGCTCGGCGGGCTCGCCGTCGGCGCACTCATTCTCGGTTCGCCGAACCTCTACGGAATCGGGCACGAGACCATGGATGCGACCCTCGCAGGTGCACTTCCCGCCGGAAGACTCGGCCTGCTGCTCCTGCTCAAGCCCCTCGCCACTTCGCTCACTCTCGCCTCCGGCGGTTCCGGAGGTGTCTTCCAGCCGTCGCTCTACATCGGAGGGATCGCCGGAGCCCTCTTTTCCGCCGCACTCAGCACGCTCCTCCCCGCCGCCACGACCTCCTCCGGCGCATGGGCGCTGACCGGCATGGCGGGCGTTCTCGCCGGCGCCTCCCGAGCACCCGTCACGGCCATTTTGCTGGCGTTTGAGCTCACCCACGACTACGACGTCACCTTGCCGGTGATGCTCGCGTGCGCGGTCTCCACGCTCGTCGCTCGCGCGCTTCATCGGGATTCGATCTACACCGCAAAGCTGACCGAGCGAGGCATCGACCTCGACCGACCTGAGGACCTCGCTCTTCGCCGAGTCGGTGTGGGGGAGGCGATGCAGCCGAACCCGCCCGCGGTCCGGCTCGATGCCCCGCTCGATGTGGTGCTCGGCCGCTTCTTGGACAGTGACCTTGGAGCAGTGTTTGTGATTGACGCCGATGGCAGACTGGCGGGCCTGGTCTCGATCCACGACGTGAAGTCAAGCGTCGCGGACTCCACGTCTCTTGGCGGAATCGCCGTGGCGGGCGATGTGTCCGAAGGCGCCGCTTCCATCCGAGTCGATGGCAATCTCGCCGACGCACTCGACATCCTGACGCGCGAGAGCCGCGACGTCCTCGGCGTGATCGACGCAGAAGGGCGCCTTGTCGGGGCGCTCTCCCTGCGGACGATCACCGACGTGATCGCCCGGGAGGCGCTCCGGGGCGAGTACGTCGGTGTTTCCGGCCTCGCCGGCGGACCCCGCGGCCATGAGTCGCTGCGGCTTACGGGGGGCGTGCAAGTGCGCGCCCTGGTCGTACCCCCCGCGCTCGTCGGGGCCACCGTGCGCAAGCTCGATGTGCGAAGCCGCTGGCATGTCTCCGTGCTCGCCCTCCGGAGCAACGGAATCGATGCCGAAGTCGACCCCGACCGCCCGCTTGCCCCGGGCGACACATTGGTCGTGATGGGAGGTGAGCGGGATCTCGACCGTTTCGCAGATTCCCTGCGGCGCGGGGCAGTGCGCGCGCTCTAGACGAGCGCTGCGGCGCGGATGCGGTGGCGCAACCTTTGAAGGTGACCCATCAGACTCTGGAGAACTGGCGCCCACTTTCGTAGAGCAATGCCTCGCAGGATTCAGACTGCACCTCACCCGTGAGCCATCCAGGGCGATCGGTCCCTAAGACATACGACCTAGTACACCAGCTGGATGGGGCTCAGGACTTTCTCCTCAAGCCAGGTCACAAGATCGCGTAGCGCCTCCGGTCGGATTTCATGACCCATCTCGTACTCGCGGTAGGTGAGGCCCACGCCGCGCGTCGCCAAAAGGTCGCGGCTCTCCCGGGCGCGGGCCACGTCGATCATCTCGTCCGCGGTGCCATGCTGCACCAGCACGGGCAAACCGGCGTGTTCGGGCAGCGCAGGAATGGAATCGGAGAGAGGCTTTGGCAACCACGCAGAGAGCGCCGCGAGTCCCGCGAATCGGCCCGGTTCGCGAAGCACGAGGTCATAGGCCATGACGCCCCCTTGGCTGAAGCCAAGAACCGCAACCTTGCGGCGCTCGACGGGATAAAGCTTGAGGGCTTCGTCGACGAATCCCCGCAGCGCCGCCGCACCCTTGCGGAACTCGCCCAGATCGAGGCCTCGCTCACCCAGCGGGAACCAGCCATAGCCGCGCAAACCGGGGCCGATCTCGAAGGAAAACGGTCCCTGAGGACACAGCACGAGCGCTTCGCCCCCGTGGAGGTAAGGAGCGAGCCCAAGCAGATCGTGCGCGCTCGCACCCCAGCCGTGGAGCGCAAGGATGGTGGGAAAGGGCCCTTCGCCCGCGGGAAAGTGTACGGTGTGAAGCAGTTCCATGGGTGCAGAATAGGCCGCGGTGCGGAGCGCCGCCTGCCCGTGCTACATCGTTTGACCTCGAACCTCCGCAAGTGAGGCCGCATGGCCCCGACCGCCGGCACCCCCTCGGGTCGAACCCTTTTCGACAAGGTCTGGGACGCGCACAGCGTGCGCGAACTCCCAAACGGTCAGACGCAGCTCTTTATCGGGCTGCATCTGATCCATGAAGTCACGAGTCCCCAGGCCTTCGCGATGCTGCATGACATGGGGCTTCCCGTGCGCTTCCCGGGCCGCACGTTCGCGACCGTGGACCACATCATTCCCACCGACTCCCAGCTGCGACCGCTCTCCGACTCGATCGCCGAGGCCATGATGAGCGAGCTCGAGCGCAACTGCCGGACGCACGGCATTCGATTCTTCGACCCGGCAAGCGGTCATCAGGGCATCGTCCATGTCATCGGTCCGGAGCTTGGCCTGACTCAGCCCGGCATGACGATCGCTTGCGGGGACAGTCACACTTCTACGCACGGCGCCTTCGGGGCGGTGGCTTTCGGCATCGGCACGAGCCAGGTTCGCGACGTGCTCGCCACGCAGTGCCTCACGATGAGCCGCCCGCGGGTGCGCCGCATCGAAGTCGCAGGAAAACTTGCGCCGGGGGTCTACGCCAAAGACGTCATCCTCTCGATCATCCGTCATCTTGGCGTCCAGGGAGGCGTCGGGTTCGCGTACGAGTACGCGGGCTCCGTCTTCGAGGCAATGACCCTCGAGGAGCGGATGACGGTTTGCAACATGTCGATCGAGGGGGGCGCGCGCTGCGGCTACGTGAATCCCGACGAGACAACCTTCGCGTATCTGCACGGGCGCGAGTTCGCACCGAAGGGCGAGGCTTGGAATCGCGCTCTTGCGTGGTGGCGCACGATGGCTTCTGAACCCGGAGCGCACTACGCCGACCGCGTCTCGCTGGACGGCGCCGGGATGGGGCCGACGGTCACCTGGGGGATCAATCCCGGCCAAAGCGTGGGGGTCGACGAACGCCTTCCCATGCTGCGGGAGCTCCCCGACGAGGAGCGCGCGGCCGTAGAGGAAGCGCTCCTCTACATGGATCTGCGTCCGGGCCAGCCGATCCTTGGCACGAAGATCGATGTCGCATTCATCGGCTCGTGCACCAACGGCCGGATTTCGGACTTGCGGGAGGCGGCACGCGTCGCGCGCCGGGGTCGCGTGAATCCGGGCGTGCGGGCCCTCGTCGTTCCCGGATCGCACGCCGTGGCGCGTCAGGCCGAGGCCGAAGGCCTCGACGAGATCTTCCGTGCCGCGGGCTTCCAGTGGCGGGAGCCCGGCTGCTCGATGTGCCTTGCCATGAACCCGGACAAGCTGATCGGGCGTGAGATGTGCGCGTCGTCGAGCAACCGCAACTTTAAGGGTCGACAGGGTTCACCGACCGGCCGAACCCTCCTCATGTCACCCGCCATGGTCGCTGCGGCTGCACTCCACGGACGGGTCGTCGATGCCCGGGAGCTTCTGTAGATGTCGAACGCGGCTGCGGTGGAGCGCGTGGTGGGACGCGCCTGCGTGTTGCGCGGGGACGACATCGACACCGATCGCATCATCCCCGCGCGCTACCTGCGTGCCATCACGTTCGAGGGTCTCGGGGAGCACGCCTTCGAGGACGACCGCAAGCAAGCGAAGGGCGATCATCCCCTCGACCAGGAACGCTTTGCGGGCTCCTCCATCTTGATCGTGGGGTACAACTTCGGCTGCGGCTCCTCGCGCGAGCACGCCCCCCAAGCGCTGCGGCGCTGGGGCTTCCGTGCATTTGTCGGCGGCTCGTTCGGAGAGATCTTCTTCGGCAACTGCGGCGCCAACGGCCTGCCGTGCGCCGCCGTCTCCCCAGAAGATCTTGCGCGGCTCATGGATTTGGTCGAGCTCGATCCGCAGCAGGAGATCGTGCTCGACATCGAAGCGCGCACCTTGACCTCGCGCGCCGGCACCATGCGAGTTGCGATCCCCGAGGGCGCGCGCCACCAGCTCCTCGAGGGCACTTGGAACGCCACCGCGGTGCTCCTTGACGCGGGTCCCGCGATTGAGGCCGCGGCGGCGCGGCTGCCCTACGTGGCTGGCTTTGCCGCTCCGCCGACGCATCTCCCGCGGTCTTAGGCCGAGGAGGCAAACGCTCGCCGGGAGGCGAGCTACTCCCCCTTGAAGCTCGGCGCACGCTTCTCGAGAAAAGCGTCCATTCCTTCCGCGCGGTCCGCGGTGCTGAACACAAAGCCGAACGCCGACTGTTCGAGCGCGTGGGCCACCCGGATATCGGCGTCTTGGCCGCCCTCCAGGATGCGCTTGGCGAGCGCCACCGCGCGGGGTCCCTTGCGCGCGATCGCCTCACCCACGCGCAGCGCCGCGTTCAGCAGCTCCTCTGGCGCAAAGACTCGATTCACAAGGCCGATGCGCTGCGCGGTCTCCGCGTCGATCGGCTCACCTGTCGTGACGAGCTCCTTCGCCCAGGCAACTCCCACCCGACGAGGCAGCCGGCTCGTGCCACCAAAGCCCGGGACCAGTCCGAGGCCCACCTCGGGCTGACCAAAGCGCGCCCGCGCCGAGGCGTAGATCCAATCGCAAGCGCACGCGAGCTCGCAGCCACCCCCCAAGGCGAACCCGTTCACGGCCGCGATGGTCGGAAAAGGAAGCGCCTCGAGGGCCGCGAGAGCGCGATGGCCGAGCTCGCTGAAGGCCAGCGCAGCCTGCGGGTCCATGCTCCGCATCTGTGCGATGTCCGCACCCGCCGCGAACGCCCGACCTTCACCCGTCAGCACCACAGCGCGCAGGTCTTGAGAGGCCGCCATGCCGTGGGCGTGACCCAGGAGACACTCGAGTGTGGCCCGATCCAAGGCGTTTAGTACCTCCGGCCGGGCGAGCGTCAGGAGTGCGACCTGCCCTCGCCGCTCAAAACGGACCGGCTCGCTCATGACGGCTACCTCACGGCAAGGGGTTCATGATCTTCGGCACCCCGGTGAGTGCGCTCTGAAGAAACGCGACACGCAGCTGGATCGATTCGGCGGCAGACTGGGCGCAGTAGTGACCTTCGCTCTGATTGGTGGCAGAGAGAACGATGCAGCCCGGCGTGGCTGGGACCCCGGGCACTCCGGTGGGAACATACTGAACGAAGGCAGCGGTCGTCTGAGCGTCGATGTTGCCCTGGATCGGGCCCGCTGCGGCCGCAAGGATTGCAACCGGCTGCGCAGCCGGCTCAAGCTGAGGAATCGGACCCAGGAACCACGCGAGCGACTCCGTCGCGTGATTGGGCACGAGCGAGTCGTGCACCCCCTCCACCAACAGAACGCTCGCCTTGCGCGTCGTGCCTGCGACGTTGAGCGGATGCCGGTACAGGAACTCCGCATGGTTGTGGCTGTCCTGCACATCGAAGAGGGTCTGAAAGATCGACAGGCCGACCCACAAGTCGGTAGGCGTAGCCTTTGGCGCAAGAAGCGAAGGAAGCGTCTGCAGGACGAGCGCTGCCTGTTGATGGATCGTGGCCTCGACAAGGCGCGCCCCGCCCGCAATCAGTGCGGCCGCTTTGATCTCCGGCACGTAGGGCAAGAGTCCCGGGCCGAAGTTCGCACCCTCGCTGATGCCCACATAGGTGAGCGGCTGCGAGAGATCGAGATCCGGAACGCCATCCGCGGTGGGCTGGCCGCTCGGACTCGTTGCCCCCGCGACGTCGAGTGCGCCGAGACTCTGGATGAACTTCACGAACGCGATCTGCTCAGCGTGCGTCTCCGCCCACGCGTCCGGCACCCGGTGATTCGCGAGGAGTCCCTCGACCGTGAAGCCGAGCTGCGCAAGGACACGTTCCTCGCTTGTCCCGGTCGGCGCCACCTCGCGGTTCAAGATGTCGGTGAAGGCGATCGCCGCGAAGCCGGCGGCCGAGAGATAGCTCCGCGCGCTCGCAATCACCTCGTCTTGGTTCCCCGGATTGCCGTGCTGGTACATCACGACAGGGACGGGGCGGGCGGGTGTAGTGCGAGGGAGGGTGAGGGTAAAGGGGACGGGACGCGTGCGCTGGCGCAGGGGACGACCACTTGCGTCGCGCACAAAGTTCGGGCCTGGCGCCGCGGCGGTGCCGGAGCGGTAGTCCGGCGCTTCGAAGGTCCCGCGGACAATGGCCGCGGTCGGACTCCCGTGAACCGGATCGTTCTCCACGCTCGTGATGGCAAGCGCGGGGGGCGGCTCCGCATCCACGTCCGCGCGCACGGCAAGGAGGTCATTGGGAATCGTGCTCGTCGTGCGGACGGAGAAACGCAACACGAGGGCCACGTCGTCGCGGGGGATCGGCGGGACGGCCTGGCTGCTCACCACCGAGAGGACGTCGTCGACAAGAGCGCGGACCCGCGTCACCTGCGCGGGTTCGCCGGGCACGGGCGGGGCGAGACAGGCAGCCATGAAGGCGGACGGCTCGAAAGGCCGGGCCGCATTCACGCCCGCGCGCTGGGTGATGACGAGCCCGTAGCGCCCACCCGGGGTGAGCGGAATCGATGGAAAAAAAAGCAGGGACGTTGAGGCGACGCCCGGCCCTGTCACGTCCTCCCGCAGCTCGGCCCGGAAGGGGACACGCTTCCCTCGCGTCGGACTCGAGGGCGTCAAATCGAAAAGGCCCACGCTGGCCAGCGGGTCCAGGGATTCCTCCGGTGTCTGCGGAAGGGTCGCGGGATCGGCTGCGTCCGAGAGCTCGACCACGATGGGCCCGATCGGGCTAAACCCGTCGAGCGGTGCGGTGTCTGCGATGAGGGCGCGCCACGTACTCTGAAGCTCTGCCTCCCGGGCGGGGACGGAGAGCGAAAGACGCAGGCCCGTCGGGCTCGTGCTGTCGGGGATCGTCCAAAAGTCGTCGGGAAAGGGCGCGGTCGCGCCGAGATCGCTGCGGTTGTATCGCACGCTCGCCGGGGGACCCGCAGTCGCGGTCCGGAAGGCGACGAACTCCGTGCCGCTCGGCCCGAACCAAAGGAGCGTACAGCTCGCGCCGCCGGGCATCTGGCCCACTGGGTTCACGACGAGCTCCGAAGGCCCGATGAACGAGACCAGGGTGGCGTGCAGCTCGGGGCGCTTCCCGGCCGCGCTGCAGGCGAGCTGGAAACTCTCGAGCGAGGCGGGAGGTACAGCGCTCGCGAAATCGAGCCGGAGCCAGGCGGTCCGGGAGACGTCGCTCGCGCCGCTCGCGGGCGCGCTCGAAAGAAGCGGCGGTGCTGCCGTCGGTACGGTAAAGCGCCGGCTGTCGGCGAAGGTGACCCGATTTCCGCCGCGCAGGAATTGCGCATGCGCGACGATCAGGTGAGCGGCGCCGGCGGTGACCGCGAGGTCCCCTGCTGCCCCGCTAGAGGTGCGCGCGAATTCCTCTGCGGCGGGTGCACCGTCCAGCGAAACCTCGAGCGATCCCTCGATGAAGTCGGGCGCGAGAAGCACGGGGACGTGCGTCACCGCGCCCGCAGAAAAGGAGAGGGGTCCAATCACAACAGCCGCATCGGGGCGACTGCACCCCGCCCCGAGGAACAGACTGAGGGCAAGGACCGCAGCGGCAGCCGTCCGACGTCGCGCCCAGGTGTCGCTCGCGCGCATCCCCACCTCGTTGCAACCCCGCGCTAGATCCGGGCTGAGCCCAACGGAGCTCGAGTCGGTTTTGCGCGGTCCGAGGGCGCCACCGGTCACGGGCCGATCCAGAGAACCCGACATCGTATCATACGGCGGCCCCGCGCCGTGATATCGTGAGGCTCCACACGCAGGGGACACGCCGCCGTGCAAGAAGATCAACCGCAGCGCGCAGGCAATCGCGGCGCTCTCGTCGCACGGCTCTCGGCGACCCTTGCGACCATCGGGCTTCTGGCAGCCGGCGCTGGACCCATTGCGGTTCATGCGGGCGTCGCGCCGCTTCAGGGCTTTTCGATCTTCCTGATCGGTTTGCTCCTCGGTTTGCTCGGCTTCCTGTTCGGAGCGATCGCCCTTGTCCGCACCCGGGGGTCCAAAGGCATCCAGCGATCCCGTGCCTGGATCGGGACGGGCCTTGGTCTCTTGCTGGTGATCGTGCTGCTGGTGGCGGCTTCTCCAGGGCGGGGGCTTCCCCGCATCAACGACATCACCACCGATCCCGACGATCCGCCTCCCTTCGCGGCCGCAGCCCGTGAACCCGCAAACCAGGACCGCGACCTCAGCTACCCCGCAGCATTCGCTGCAGAGCAGCGCCGCGGGTATCCCGACCTCAAGCCCATTCTTCTTCCCCAACCTCCCGCCGAAGCCTTTGTGCGCGCGCAGCGCGCGGCCGGCCAACTCGGCTGGAAGACCACCTACTCGGATCCTGGGGCCGGGGTGTTCGAGGCGCAGGAAGTCTCTCCGACGTTTCTCTTCGTGGACGACATCGTCGTGCGCGTGCGACCCGAGGGCGAAGGATCGCGGATTGACGTGCGCTCGAAGTCTCGAAACGGCCAGGGTGACCTCGGCATGAATGCGAAACGCATCCGCGCTTTTGCGCAGAGCGTCGCGGAAGGGAAGTAGCGAAGGCGCTCTAGACGCCGAGCTCCCGCGTCGCCCGCTCTCTTGCCCAGCGGTAGTCGGCCTTGCCCGACGGGGATCGCACGATCTCGTCCACGAACACGAAGGTCCGGGGCAGCTTGTAGTGCGCGAGGTGCTCCCCCGCGGCTTGCCGGAGCTCGTCGGGTGAAGCGGTCGCACCCGTTCGGAGCCTCACGACTGCGGTCACCTGCTGGCCAAAGCGCTCGTGCGGCGTCCCGACCACCACTGCGTCATATACGCACGGGTGGTGTTTGAGCGCTTGCTCCACTTCCTCGGCAAAGACCTTCTCGCCTCCGGTGTTGATCGTGACCGAGTCGCGGCCGAGCAGGCGCATCGTGCCGTCCGCTTCGATCGTCGCTCGGTCGCCCGGCACCACGTAGCGCTTGCTCCCGATCACGGGGAAGGTCTTGCGCGTTTTCTCTTCGTCCTTGTAGTAGCCGAGGGGAATCACACCTTCGCGCGCCAGCCAGCCGCGCTCGCCAGTCCCGGCTGCAAGAACGCCGGAGAGGTCTTCTCGCAACACCACGTTGCCGGCCGCCACCGCGAAATCGCCCGTGGTCGCCTTCCCCCCGCGCTGGGAAACCTGCGCCGCCTGTGCCCCGCTCTCGGAGGAGCCGAGGGCATCGAGAATGCGCAGCCCGGGCAAGCGCTCGAGGAAGTGCTGCTTCAGCGCAGCCGTCAAGATCGCCCCGCCGGAGGTGAGGAGCTTTAGCGACGAGAGGTCGTAGGACTTTCGCTCCAGCTGATCGAGCAGCGGACGACCGAAGGCGTCGCCGACGATGGTGAGCACATCCACGCGTTCGCGCTCGACGGTCGACCAGATGTCATCCGCGTCGAGGTGCCGCGGCTCCGCCTGGACGACGACCGTTCCACCCACGTGCCAAAAGCTGAAAGTCGCCCAGTGGGCCGCGCCGTGCATAAACGGCGGCGCTGGCAAAACGCGCAGCGGCGGCTCCTTGGCACGCGCGACAATTTCGTCCAAGGAGTAGCGGGGCTGCGGGCCTGCGAGGGCCGCCGCGTAAATATCCGCCTGTCGCCAAAGGACGCCCTTCGGCATTCCCGTCGTCCCGCCGGTGTAGAGGATGTAGAGATCGTCCGGCGAGAGGCTCCGCGGTGGCTCCGGAGTTGCGTTCGCAAGGGCTTGCTCGTAGTCCTGCGCGCCTTCGAGCAGCGCCTGCCCGGAATCGTCGGCGACCTGGAGGAAGAGCTCGAGCCTTGGGAGCTCGCGACGGATCTTGGCGAGGGTCGGCGCGAAGCGGGCATGGTAGATCACGGCCCGCGCGTCGGCGTTCTCGAACAGGTAGCGCAACTCATCTTCCACGTAGCGGTAGTTGACGTTGAACGGCGCCGTGCGCGCCTTGAACGCGCCGAGCATGCCCTCGAGATACTCGTTGCCGTTGTAGAGGTAGAGGGCAACGTGATCTTGCCCCGACTCCCAGTTCCGAAGCCCGGCGCGCTCGCTGCGGCAGCCAAGCCCATCTGCTCGCAGCACGGAGGCCAGGCGGCGTGTGCGGTCTGCAACCTGCGCCCACGTGAAGCGACGCTCGCGAAAGACGAGAGCCTCGCGGTCCGGAATGGCCGCAGCGATCGCTTCGTGGATGACACCGAGGTTTAGCGGTTCACTCATGGCTCCCGTTCCCCGTCGGACGGCGCTGGCGGCGGGAGCCTGCCCCGCCGCGAAGGCTGTTGCAAGCGCTAGCGTGCGGCCGTGCGCGAAGATCGCGGAAGGAGCGTTCCCAGCGCGAGAGCCGCCCACAGCGTGTCCGAAACGCGCATGGGTGTCGTGGCTGCGGGCCAGCCTCCGTCGGCTAACTGCGCCCGCAGGAGCGCCGGTACGAGCTCGTCCCCATCGAGCTTCGCACCCGGGAGTGCATGCGCATCGCACAGCGTGAAAATGCGCGCTGCGCGTACCGCGTCGAAGGCGCCAATGCGGAAGGCGCGCTCCAGTTCGCGGCCACACCACTGCAGCACCGCGTCGGAGATCTCGTGGGGAACATTGGAAAAGAAGTGGGCGTAGCCGCAGATCGCGTACCACGACCCGCCCTGTACGAGCTCGGGGGACCAGTGGACTGCGAGAAAACCTCCCGCGGCACGAAGCGCTGCGGCGCTGCTCCGCGCTGTGCGGCCGAGGAACGCCCCGAGCATGGCCGTCAAGAACAAGGCATCCCGAGGCCCGACGGGCGGCCGCGCATTTTCCGCGGCAGGGGGCGCTCCGAAAAAAGGAGCGCGCCAGGAACCGTCCGAGTGTTGGCTTGTGTGCAAGGACTCCGCCACTTCCTTAGCAAGGCCACCGCGCAGGCATCCCGCATCGGCGAGCGCTTCAAGCACTTCGAGGGCGACGCAGACATCCCCGCTCGCCGCCGCCCAGATCGGAGCCAGCGCCTGCTCGAGGGCGGCCCTTGGCCGCTCGCCGAGAAGCACCTCGAGTCGCAGGAGTTCGGGCGCTGCATCCCGCGCCGCCAGGAACCGGCGCGCACCGGCGAGGGCATTTCTCGCGTCTTCCGCGGACAGCGTCTCCATGCCTACACCCGGAGGAGTAATCCCTTCAGGTAGACGCCTTCGGGATGATCGAGCGAAACCGGGTGGTCCGCGGGCGCGCCAAGCTCGCGCAGCACCTGCGCGGGACGTGCGGCGTCGAGCGAGGCGGCGAACGCCACCTGGCGCAGGAGCTTCGCGTCCACGGAATGGGAACAGGAGAAGGCAAAGACAAGCGCCCCGGGTGCTGCGCGCCGGAGCGCAAAGAGAAGCACGTCCTTGTGCGCCCGCGCCGCGCGCGGAGCGTCCGCTGCGCGCCGGGCCAAGGGCGGCGGGTCGATCACGATGAGGTCGTAACGGCCGGCGTCTTGGCGAACGAAGCGGAACGCGTCGGTCTCGAAAAAGGCAGTTTCGGAAGCGGGAGCGGCGGCGGCGACATTTTCCCTGGCCAGCGCGAGCGCATCTGCAGACGATTCGACGACCGTGAGCGAGACCGCGCCCGCGCGCGCTGCCGCGACCGAAAATCCTCCCGTATAGGCAAAGAGATCGAGCACACGGCGCCCGGCGGCGAGCGACTCGACGAGGTCTCGGGAGTCCCTCTGGTCGAGGTAGAACCCCGTCTTCTGACCATGCACAAGATCCACCGCGTAGCGGCGCGCACGTTCGCGGATCCACACCTTAGGTTCGGGCGCCGCGCCCCAGAGAGGGCCTTCGTGCACGGCGACGCCCTCGCGCCGCGCCGCCGCCGCGTCGGCGCGCTCGAAGCCCGACGGCGCGGAAGTGGCCTCGCGCAGCGCGCTCAGAAGGAGCGCGCGACGTACGCTCATGCCCGCGGCGCCAAGCTTCATGACCACGACGTCGCCGTAGCGATCGACCACAAGCCCGGGAAGCCCGTCGGCTTCGCTGTTCACGAGACGCACTGCGTCCGTCTCGCCGATGAGGGGATCCCCCGCGCGCCGGGCGACGGCTTGCGCAACGCGCTCGAAGAGGAGGGCGTCGTCCGGTGCCTCCTTGCCGAAGACGAGAATGCGCACCCGGATTTGCGAGGCGGGGGAATAGTGTCCGAAGCCGAGCGTTTCGCCTTCGGCGGACACCAGCCGCGCCCACGCACCGGCGGATTCCTCGCCTGCGTCGAGAACGCGCGCCACCGCGCCCGAGAGCACCCAGGGGTGACGCCGGCGGGCCGATTTGTCGCGGCCGGGGAGGAGGACGACATCGATCACGCAGCGACCATGGGGCAGAGGGGGCAGCGCGTCCACCGAAGGCGAGGCGAGATTCCGCCTCTCGCCCCGTGGCCAGCGATTGCCCCTGCCCCGACCGCCGCGGGAGAAGCCGCAGCCGTAAAGACCGCGGATCCCAGCCTGGGGGCCGTCCCATTTTGAATGAAGAACCTTCATGGAGTGGGAAGGCAGCTGCACAGGTCCGTGGCTTTCTCCCCCTTCGGCGGTGGACGCAGGGGGCGAGCCTCGATACATGGCTTGGTTCGTGATCGGGCCCGACGAAAACCCGCCACGGATGCCTGCCCCGCCCGGCGACGAGCCGACGCGCTTCCAGCGGCTCCTTCGGATCATGGTGGGAAGGCCCCGGGACCTTTCCGACCAGTCGATCTTCCATCGAATCGCCCTCATCCCATTTCTCGCCTGGGTCGGGCTCGGGGCCGACGGTCTCTCCTCCTCCTCGTACGGACCCGAGGAGGCCTTCCGAGCCCTCGGTACGCACACCTCGCTCGCCGTGATGCTCGCGGTGGCGGTGGGGATCACGGTCCTCCTCATCTCCGCCGCCTATAGCCGCATCATCGAAGAGTTCCCGCATGGCGGTGGGGGCTACGTCGTCGCCACCAAACTCCTCGGCGCACCGATCGGTGTGGTTTCGGGGGCCGCACTCGTCGTCGACTACATGCTCACCATCACGGTTTCGATCGCAGCAGCGGGCGACGCGCTCTTCAGCCTGCTTCCGCTCCCCGCGCAGAGCGCGAAACTCGCGGTCGAGGCCCTTCTCATTCTCGTGCTCACCCTCTTGAACCTGCGGGGCGTCCGCGAGTCCGCTGTGGCGCTCGCGCCCGTCTTCGTGCTCTTCCTGGTGACCCACCTCGTGCTGATCGGGGGCACGCTCCTCGCGCATGTGCCCGACGTTCCCGCCGTGGCTTCTGGGGTGACGCAGGGGATCCAGGGATCGGCGCACTCGCTCGGCGTAGCAGGAATGCTGCTTCTCGTCGTCTACGCCTACTCCCTGGGCGGCGGAACGTACACGGGAATCGAAGCGGTCTCGAACGGCGTCCCCCTCATGCGAGAGCCCCGTGTTGCGACGGCCAAGCGCACTATGGTGTACATGGCCTCCTCCCTCGCCTTCACCGCCGCAGGCCTCGTCCTCTGCTACCTCTTGCTCCGCATCGCGCCCGAACAGGGCAAGACGATGAATGCAGTCCTGGCCGAAAGGTTCGCCGGTAGCGGAGGCTTCGGCTTCTTGTTTGTCACGCTTTCGCTCGTGTCCGAGGGCGCGCTCCTCGTCGTCGCAGGCCAGGCCGGGTTCATCGATGGTCCGCGCGTCCTCGCCAACATGGCGATTGATTCCTGGGTGCCGCACCGATTCTCAGCCCTCTCCGACCGGCTGACCACGCACAACGGCGTGATTGTGATGGCCGCGGCTTCGCTCGCCGCGCTGCTGTACACGCGAGGCGACGTGGGACACCTCGTGGTCATGTACAGCATCAACGTCTTCGTGACCTTCTCGCTCTCGATGCTCGCGATGCTCCTCCTGTGGTGGCGGGCGAGGCACACACGGAATGGCTGGAAGCGGAAGACGGCGCTCTTTGCCTCCGGCTTCGTGCTGTGCGCCACGATCCTGACCATCACGGTCCTTGAGAAGTTTCGGGAGGGGGGCTGGATCACACTCGCGGGAACGGGGGGGCTCGTCGCGCTCTGCTTTGCGATCCGGTCCCACTACCGCACGGTGGGCCAGAAGCTCGCCTCCCTCGACGAGACGCTGATCGACCTGCGGGCCGAGCCGGGAGCCGGAGTGCCGCGCCCCATCGACCCGATGAAGCCGACCGCCGCCGTGCTCGTCACGAGTTACGGGGGCCTTGGCATCCATACCGTCCTCGGCATCCACAAGACCTTCCCCAACTACTTCCAGAACTTCATCTTCCTCTCGGTCGGCGTGATCGATTCGGGCGAGATGAAGGGCGAGGCGGCGCTCCCCGAGCTCACCAAGCGCACGGAACAATGCCTCCAGCGCTACGTGGGGCTCGCGGCCGGGCTGGGTTTGCCCGCCGCCTACCGGATGCGCGTCGGGACCGAGGTGGTGGAGGAAGTGGATCGGCTGGCGCGCGACATCGCATCCGAGTTCCCGCACACCACCTTCTTCTCTGGCCAACTCATCTTCCGCCGCGAAGCGTGGTACCAGCGGCTGCTGCACAACGAGACTGCCTTCTCGATTCAGAAGCGTCTTCAGTGGCGCGGCCAAGCGATGGTCATCCTTCCCGTCCGAGTGCAATAGCGGCGAGGCGGGCTAGCCTCGGTCCTCATCCAGCGAGGAGCCGATGAGCCAACCCGAGGGTCGTGCCGCCACCCAAGCCAACCGCCTTGCGCGCGAGACGAGCGCCTACCTGCGGCAGCACATGCACAACCCGGTGGACTGGTATGCGTGGGGCCCGGAAGCCTTCGACCGTGCGCGCAACGACGACAAGCCGCTGCTCATCTCCATCGGCTACAGCGCGTGTCATTGGTGCCACGTGATGGAACGCGAGTCGTTCGAGGACTCCCAGACGGCAGCCCTCATGAATCGGCTCTTCGTCAACATCAAGGTGGACCGCGAAGAGCGGCCCGACGTCGACCAGATCTACATGGACACCGTGGTGCGTCTGACCGGCCATGGCGGCTGGCCGCTCACGGTCTTCTGCACCCCGGACGGCCGGCCCTACTACGGCGGCACCTACTTCCCGCCCGAGGCCGCCCAGGGCAGGGCCTCGTTCCGGCAGGTGCTGGAGGCCGTGGAGCGCGCCTTTCGCACGCAGCGCGATGAGGTGGAGCGCAGCGCTGCGTCGATCCTCGCCGCGTTGCGCCAGCGGCCTTCGGGCGTAGCCACCGAACCCCCCGGCACGCACAACCTCCGCACTGCGGCGAGTGAGCTCCTCTCGAGTGCGGACGCCCTGCACGGCGGATTTGGCGCCGCGCCGAAGTTCCCGACCCCGACCAACCTCGACCTGCTGACCGCCGCCCTCGACGTGCTGCCGCCGCAAGACTCGCGCGCGGTGCTCGACTTCCTGGGCATTACCTGTCGAGAGATGTCGCGCCGCGGCCTTTACGACCAGCTCGGCGGCGGCTTCCACCGCTATTGTGTCGACGCAGAGTGGACGATCCCGCATTTCGAAAAGATGCTCTACGACCAAGGCCAGCTCCTGCGGACCTATGCCGAGGTGTGGCGTCGACGCGGAGCGAGCGAGGACGATCTGCTCTGGCCCATCCGCGAGACCGCGGAGTACCTGCGCCGCGAGATGACGGGGCCGGAGGGAGGCTATTTTGCCAGCCAGGACGCCGATAGCGAAGGGGTCGAGGGCAAGTTCTTTGTGTGGACGCCCGGGCAAATCGAAGCCGTCCTCGGGCGCGAGCGCGCGTCCGCATTCTGCAAGGCCTACGCTGTGACCGAAGCTGGAAACTTCGAGCACGGAACGACCCAGCTGATCGATGTCGCGCGCCGGCCTCGTGCGGAGTTTGCGGCCGAGCGCCGGGAGCTTCTCGCGGCTCGCGCCAAGCGGGTGCCCCCGGCCACGGACCAAAAGCGCGTTGCAGCCTGGAATGGTCTTGCGATTTCCGGCCTCGCTCGCGCGGCGAGTCTCCTCGGCGACGCGGCGATGCTCGCCGACGGCGCCGCGGCCGCGGACTTCGTGCTCACGCGAATGCGCTCCCCGCAAGGGCAGCTCCTGCGTGTGTTCGCGGAAGGGCGCAGCCAGGTACCGGCCTTCCTGGACGATCTCGCCGCCATCCTCGAGGCCTGCCTCGACCTCTATCGCGCCGGCGCGGGGGAGCGATTCCTGCGCGCGGCGACTGGTTTTGCGACGGACATCGCCGAGCGCTTCTTTGACGAGGCGGAGGGCGACCTCTTCTTTACGCCCAAAGACGCAGAGCGACTGGTCTATCGGCCCCGCTCCGATCACGACGGCGCAACGCCACACTCGACCGGCCACGCGGTGCTCGGCCTGCTGCGTGCCTCCGCGCTTTGCGGGCGCCCCGACCTAGGGCGCGTCGCGCAGCGCGTGATTCGCGCCCACGCCTTCATGCTGGAACGGGCGCCCGCCGCGTTCCCCACGCTCATTCGTGCCGCGCACCTGGCGGAGCGGGGCGTCTCTGTAGCGGTCGTCGTCGGGGAGCCGGACCACCCCTTGACCCGAGATCTGCTCGCAAGGGCTCGGCAGGTGCTGCTGCCGGAGGACGCGGTCCTGGGGATCGCACCTTCCGGTCCAGCACCGTTTGGTGTCGACCCTGCGTGGCTCTCGGGCCGTGTCGCGGTGGATGGGAAGCCCACAGTCTACGTCTGCCACGGCACGACCTGTTCACTCCCTGTCACGCAGCCGGAGGCGCTGTTGTCGGCCCTCGAGAGGAGCCTCCCATGACAAAGCCCCCCGCCCACCGCGACCTGCGCACTGGCCACGACGACGGCCTCGTGCCGCTTGCCCCCCTCGACGTGGGGCAGCTCGGCAGCGTCGACGAGCTGGTGCGCGGCATGGGACGCACCGCCTTCGGTGGACGGCGACTCGGCGAAGCCGCCGATGTGCTCGAGGCGATGGTTCGCGATCCGGAGTGCTTTCGCGTCGTCACGATCTCCGGCGCCATGACGATTGCGAAGCAAGGTCTCGTCTTGTGCGAGATGATCGACCGCGGCTGGGTGCAAGGGGTGGTCGCGACCGGGGCGCTCATGACGCACGGCTTCGTCGAAGCCGCGGGCATGTTGCACTTCAAGCATCGCAAATCGATGAGCGATGAGGAGCTCTTCGAGAAGGGATACAACCGCGTCTACGATACCGTTGAGCTGGAACAGAACCTCGACGACACCGAGAAGATCGTCTCGGAAACGCTGGATGGCCTCGCAGAAGACACCGTTCTGTGCAGCTCGATCGTGACGGAAGCCCTGGGACGCTATCTCGCCAAGCACGCTCCGGGTCGTGCCATTCTGAAGAGCGCAGTCGCGAAGGGCGTCCCGGTCTACGTTCCCGCGTTCACGGACTCTGAGCTCGGCCTGGACGTCGCGGTCTACAACCGGCGCCGCGAGATGCAGGGTCGAAAGCGGCGCCCCTTCGATCCGTTCCTCGACCTCGAGCGTTACACCGACCAGATCCGCGCCCACGAGACCATCGGCATCCTCACCATCGGCGGAGGCGTTCCGAGAAACTGGGCCCAGCAGGTGGGCCCTTACCTCGACATCTCCCAGAAGCGCCTCGGCGTTAGCGAGCCCTTCCGCCGCTTTCGCTACGGGGTGCGGATCTGCCCGGAGCCCGACCACTGGGGCGGCCTCTCGGGTTGTACCTATACCGAGGGGGTCTCGTGGGGGAAGTTCGTGCCGGAAAGCGAAGGCGGCCGCTTTGCAGAAGTCATGGCCGACGCCACGATTGCCTGGCCGCTCGTGGTGCGTGCGGTGATTGAGCGCATGGGGCGCCGTTAGCAGCTGCGCTCCCGCGTCGGGCGCTGGGCGAGATGGGGTGAGTGCAAGGGTGGAGGGCGTCGTCACCGCAAGGGGCAGGTTGGCGCAGCGGGGGGCGCGCGCGCTCCTCGCATCGCTGCCCGCTCTGGCTGGGCTCTTTCTCTCGGGATGCCTGGTGGGGCCGGGCTACGTCCGGCCCGCGGTCGCAACCGACGCCGCTTGGCTCGAGTCGAACGACCCCGCGGTCCGCGCGGAGCCTGCGGAGACCACGCGCTGGTGGGAAGTTTTTGCCGATCCGACGCTCGTCCGCTTGGTCGAGACGGCCTACGCCGAGAATTTAACGCTCCGCTCGGCGGGCCTTCGCGTCGTTGAGGTCCAGGCGCGCCGCGGCATCGCGATCGGAACCCTCTTCCCGCAGCAACAAGCCCTGATCGGCTCCTATTCCTACACACTGCAGAGCGAAAACACCTTCCTCGGCACCTTCGGCGGACCCCGGGGATTTAACACCTTTCTGGCGGGCTTCGACGCCGCCTGGGAGATCGACCTTTGGGGAAAGTTCCGCCGGGCCATAGAGGCGGCGGACTCGGACCTCCTGGCCGCGGTGGCGAGCTATGACGATGTCCTCGTGAGCCTGGTTTCCGAGGTCGCCGCCACCTACCTCGCCATCCGGACACTGGATGAGCGGCTCGCGGTGGCGCGGGACAACGTACGGGTGCAGGAGGACAGCCTTGGCATTGCGCGGGTGCGCTATGAAGCCGGTGGCACCTCCGAGCTCGACGTGCAGCAGGCGGCGTCTCTCCTTCACGACACCGAAGCCACGATTCCCGATCTCGAGCGCCTGCGGCGCCAGGCCATCGATTCCTTGTGCGTACTCCTCGGCATGCCGCCCCAGGAGCTGGCAGAGCTCTTGGGAGGTCCGGGAATCTTGCCGGAGGTGCCGGTGAGCGTCGCGGTGGGGGTGCCTGCGGATCTGCTTCGGCGGCGCCCCGATGTCCGCAGCGCCGAGTACGCCGCGGCTGCGCAGAGCGCGCGGATCGGCGTAGCCACCGCGGAACTTCTGCCCGCCTTCCAACTGACAGGGACGGTCGGGCTCTCTGCCGAGCAAGCCGCAAGGTGGTTCGAAGGCCAAGCGTTCGAGGCCCTGGCCGGACCCTCCTTCAACTGGCCTGTCCTCAACTATGGCCGCTTGATCAACGATGTCCGGCTGCAAGACGCGACCTTCCAAGAGCTGGCGACTGCGTACTCCAATACGGTCCTCGTCGCCCAGCAAGAGGTCGAAGATGCGCTCGTCGGATACCTGCGCGGGACGGAGCGCGTCCAGCGCCTCGCTGAGGCGGACGAGGCCGCTCACCGTGCCGTGGACCTCTCGATCATCCAGTATCGCGAGGGCGCAACGGACTACACCTCTGTCTTGAATACCCAGCAAGCGAAGCTGCGCGAAGACGACGAGCTCGTAAACGAGCGCGGCATCGTGGCGCTGAGCGTCGTGGCTCTTTACAAAGCCCTGGGCGGTGGCTGGGAGCTGCGCGAGGGCCAGGACTTTGTGCCCGCCAAGACCCGCGAGGAGATGCAGGCCCGAACGCGCTGGGGGGGACTCCTCTCCCAGAAGGCCCAGTCACAGGACGTCGACAAGGCCGAATCCGATACGGAGAAGCATGCGTGGTGGCAGTGGAGGTGGTGGTGGCCCAAGTGGTGATACGCGCGAGGCGGATGCCCTGGGGCCCTCTCGGCGTGTCCCCGCTCGTTCTTTGCACGGCGGCAGCCCTCGCATGCGGAAGCGGCAATCGCTACGCCCCGCCCCCGCCGCCCGAGGTGACCGTCCAACAACCCGTCGAGCGAGAGGTCACGATCTACTCCGAGTTTTCCGGTCACACGGTCGCCTACGCGAGCGCAGACATCCGCGCGCGGGTCCAGGGCTACCTCCAGAGCTACAACTTCACGCCCGGCTCCGATGTCAAAAAGGGCGATCTTCTGTTCGTAATCGAGCCGACGCTCTACCAGGCCCAGTTCGACCAGGCCAAGGCGGATCTCGCCGGCAAGGAGGCGCAATCCCGGGCGGCCGAGCAGCAGCTCGAAATCACCCAGGCGATCTACCAAAAGTCCGCGGGCAGCCGTTCCGACCTCGTCAACAAGACGCAGGCACGCGACCTCGCCAAGGCCGAGGTCGATAACGCCCGGGCGCTCCTGGAAGCGGCCGCGCTCAATCTCTCCTACACCCACATCTATGCACCCTTTGATGGCTTGATCGATCGCAACTTGGTCGACATTGGCAACCTCGTGGGCTCGGGCAGCCCGACGCTCCTCGCCACCATCGTGCGCTACGACCCGATTTACGCCTACTTCACGATGAGCGAGCGCGAGCTCCTCGAGTATCGAAACTGGCTGCACGAAGGGGGGGATTCGGCAAAGGACTCGAGCGATGTCGCGTATCTCGCGCTCGCGACGGAGATGGGATTCCCTCACGTCGGGCGCGTCGACTACACTAGCAACCGGGTCGATCCCGACACCGGAACCATCGAGCTGCGCGCGGTCTTCCCGAATCCAGAGCGCCTCGTCCTTCCCGGCCTCTTTGAGCGTGTCCGCCTCCCGATGAGCCACGGCAAGGCGGTGCTCGTTCCCGAGGCCGCCGTGTCGGCCGACCAGGGCGGCCAGTACCTGCTCGTCGTGAACGACAAGAACATCGTCGAGTACCGGCGTGTGACCGTGGGCCCGGTCGTCAAAGGCGCGATGCGGGTGGTGCGCGACGGGGTCGGGACGAGCGACTGGGTCGTCGTAAATGGGCTCCAGCGTGCGCGACCCGGAAGCGAGGTCAAGCCCACGCGAACCGAAGCGCCCGCTGCAGTGCCCACCGACGCCAAGGCCGGCCCGTGAGACGCCCTGGGTGATCTCGAACTTTTTCATCGACCACCCGGTCTTCGCGAACGTCATCGCGATCGTGACGATCGTCTTCGGCTTGGTGACGCTCCGAAAACTCCCCGTCGAGCAGTATCCGCAGATCACTCCGCCGACGGTCACGGTCGCCACCAACTACCCGGGGGCGAATGCGCAGGTGGTCGCGGACACCGTCGCGACGCCCATCGAGATCCAGGTCAACGGCGTCGAGAACATGCTCTACATGTCCTCCACCAGCGCCAGCGATGGTTCCTACCGTCTCACCGTCACCTTCGACGTCGGGACCAACCTGGATATCGCACAGGTGCTGGTGCAAAACCGCGTGGCGATTGCGCAGCCGCTCCTGCCAGACGAGGTCAAGCGCCAGGGCCTCACCACCAAGAAGCAGTCGACCAACATCATCATGTTCGTCGCGCTGAGCTCCCCCGACGGTCGCTACGACAGCCTCTACCTTGCCAACTACGCGACGCTCCACATCCGCGATGAGCTCTCTCGGATCTATGGGGTGGGCGACGTCAACGTCTTCGGTGCGGCCGCCTACAGCATGCGGGTCTGGATGGATCCGCCGCGCCTCAAGTCCCGCGGACTCACCACGGAAGATGTGGTCGCCGCCATCCAAGAGCAGAACGTCCAGGTCGCGGCCGGCCAGATCGGCCAACCTCCGGTTCCGCCGGAGCAGCAGTTCCAGTACACGGTGACCACGCTCGGACGTCTTAGCGACGTCGAGCAGTTCGAAGACATCGTCGTCAAGACCGAAAGAGGCCGCATCACCCGACTGCGAGACGTCGCGAGGATCGAGCTCGGCAGCCAGACCTACGACCAGTACTTCCTCAAGGACCGAAAGCCCGCCGCCGGCGTCGCCATCTATCAGCTCCCCGGGGCAAACGCCCTCGAAGTGGCGGATCACGTGCGGGAGGCCATGAACCGCATGCAGAAATCTTTCCCAGAGGGCATGGAATACGCGGTGCCCCTCGACACCACGCTCTTCGTGCGCCAGGCGATCCGCGAGGTCTACTGGACACTTTTCGAGGCGAGCGGGCTCGTCTTGGTCGTGATCCTGGTTTTCCTCCAAGACTGGCGCGCCGTGCTCGTCCCCGCGACGACCGTGCCCGTGACCATCATCGGGGCGTTCGCGGGCATGGCGATTTTCGGATTTACCGTGAACCTGCTCACTCTTTTCGGCCTGGTCCTCGCCATCGGCATCGTCGTCGACGACGCCATCGTGATCGTGGAGAACGCCGCGCATCATATTGAGGCGGAACACCTTCCCGCTCGGGAGGCCACCATCCGGGCCATGGCGCAGGTCACGGGTCCTGTCATGGCGATTACGGCGGTCCTGATGGCGGTCTTCCTGCCCGCCGTGTTCCTCGGCGGCATCACGGGCCAGCTCTACCGGCAGTTCGCGCTCACGATCGCTGTCACCGCAGCCATCAGCGCGATCAATGCGCTCACGCTAAAGCCCGCGCAGTGTGCGGTCTGGCTGCGTCCGACCAGCGGCTATCACAACGCGTTTTCCCGCGGCTTTAACGCGCTCTACGCACGGACGGAGCGCGCCTATGTGGGCGTCGTCGCGCGGATGGTGCGCCGGCCGCGCGCGATGCTGATGCTCTTTGGCGGGCTGATTACGCTCACCCTGTGGTGGTTCTTCTCTCTCCCGACGGGCTTTCTCCCCACCGAGGACCAGGGCTATGTGATCGCAGGCGTTCAGCTTCCCGATGCGGCCTCGATGCCACGGAGTGCCGCCGTGGTCGAGCGGATAAACCAGATTTTGTTCGAGACTCCGGGGGTGGCCAACGTGAATACGATTGGCGGTTTCTCGATTCTCGACGGGACTTCATCTTCCAACTCGGCGACGTTCTTCACGACGCTGAAACCCTGGGACGAGCGCAAGGCCCCGCAGCTCCAGCAGGCTGCAATCCTTGGCCGATTGCGCGGAGAGTTCGGAAAGATCCAGGAGGGGCTGGCCTTTGTGTTTCCCCCTCCGGCGATCCGGGGCCTCGGAGTTACGGGCGGCTTCCAGATGGAGATCGAAGACCGAGGCTCTGCCGGACTCATCCCGCTCCAGCAGGTCGTCCAGGAAATGATGCGGGACGGGAACTCGCAGAGCAGTCTCACCGCTCTTAACACGACCTTTCGCGCGGGGGTTCCGCAGCTGTACGCCAACATCGACCGCACGAAGGTGAAGACGCTCGGCATCCCGCTGGGCAGCGTCTTCAATGCGCTCCAAAGCTACCTCGGGTCCACCTATGTGAACGACTTCAACCGCTTTGGACGCACCTACCAGGTGCGCGCCCAGGCCGAGTCCGCCTACAGAGTGAGCGCCAACGACATCAAGCAGCTCGAGGTGCGCAATCCCGCCGGCGCGATGGTTCCCCTGGCGACACTGGCAGACATCAAGGAGATCCTCGGGCCGCAGATCATCAGTCGCTACAACCTGTATCCCGCGGCCGCGATTTCGGGTGAGGCTGCGCCCGGCCGGAGCTCGGGGCAGGCGCTCCAGATCATGGAGCAGATGGCCGACGCCAAGCTCCCGCCGTCCATGGGATTCGAGTGGACCGGGGTTTCCTACCAGGAGAAGAAGGTCGGTCGGGAGTCGTTCCTCATCTTCTTCTTGGCCGTGCTCCTCGTGTACCTCGTGCTTGCGGCCCAGTACGAGAGTTGGACGAACCCGGCCGCCGTTGTTTTCGTCGTTCCTCTGGCTCTCCTCGGGACGGTGGTCGCGGTCTGGCTGCGCGGCATGGACAACAACGTGTACACGCAGATCGGTGTGGTTCTCCTGGTGGCTCTCGCCAGCAAGAATGCGATTCTGATCGTCGAGTTTGCGCGAGAGCAGCGAAGGCATGGGTTGGACCTTGCGACGGCAGCGACCGAGGCCGCGCGGCTGCGCTTCCGGCCGATTCTCATGACCTCGTTCGCGTTCATCCTCGGCGTCTACCCGCTGGTCGTCGCTTCCGGAGCCGGGGCGGCGAGCCGGCGTGCGCTCGGAACGGCGGTCTTCGGCGGCATGATCACTTCGACGTTCCTGGCTGTGCTTTTCGTGCCGGTTTTCTACGTCGTCTTCCAGGGCTGGAGCGAGAGGCGTCGCCCGCAGTCGGGCGTGCCGGAGAAGGCCCCGGCGAAGCCCCCTCAAGACCGAGGCTAGACCCGCGCGTCGGGCTCGAAGGGGTCGGACAAGATCCAGCGGCCCTCGCGGTAGTAGAGCACATAGCCGGCGGCGTTCCCGGTAGGGACCGGCGCATCCTCAAAACTCCCTGCCACGAAGCCGCGCAGGGCGGCCATCACGCCCCCGTGACTCACGATCACGACCTCCTCGCCGACGTGTGCACGGGCGATGGCATGAAGGGCCGCGCCCGCTCGGCGGGCGACCTCTTCGAGGGTCTCTCCGCCCGGAGGCCTGTGCGACCAGCGCCCGATGCCCTGCGCGGCGGGGTCCCTCCCATAGTCGGCATAAGGGCGTCCGCGGAGCGTCCCAAAATCCTGCTCCCGCAGCTCCTCCACCACCTTCGGCAAGAGGCCGAGCACCTGACCCAACTGCTGCGCGGTCTCCAGCGCGCGGACGAAGGGACTCGCATAGAGCGCGACGGGGTCGAAGCGAGCCCGCATCAGCGCCCCGATGGCGAGCGCTTCGTCCCGTCCGCGCGACGTCAGCGGCTCGAAGGGTCCATAGGTGAAACGTCGCTGCGCGTTCGCGACACTTTCACCGTGCCGGATGAGGATGAGTCGCGCCATGCTGGTCCACTAGCTTAGCGCTGGGATCCACAGCTCGAACTCCGCCCCGCCTCCCGGACGGTTGGCGCCTTCGAGGGTGCCGCCGTGCTGGCGCGCAAGGTCAAAGGAGAGCGAGAGGCCAAGACCCGTGCCTTGGCCGGGGGGCTTCGTGGTAAAGAACGGATCGAAAAGGCGTGGCAGCGCGGCGGCGGGGATGCCCTCCCCGCGATCCCGCACCGCGAGTGTGACCCCGCCCCGCGCCGACCGCACCTCGACCTCGATCTCGGGCCGCCCGCCGCTCGCCTGAATCGCGTTCACCAGCAGATTCACGGCGATCTGCACCAACTCGTCCTCGTTCCCAGCCACGAGAGGAACGGGGTGCAGCACGCGGTGGATCGCGCCTGCAGGAAGCCCCACACTGGAGAGTGTGCACGCCTTCTCGGCGACCTCGCGCAGGTCCACGGGCTCATAGGGAGTCGCAGCGCCTTCCCCGCGCGCAAAGCGCCGGAGCCGCCGCACGAGGCGGCCGATCCGTTCCACACCCTCGATCGCCTCGGCCACAAGCTCGGGCGCGTCCGATGCGAGCTCCGCAAGCTTGGGGGGAAGGGCCGCGCGGATCGTGGGATCGCGAAGGCCCTGGCCGAGCTCTTCGAGGCCCGAGAGATTCGCGCGGACGAAGGCCAAGGGATTGTTCACTTCGTGGGCGATCCCCGCGGTCAGGATGCCAAGGGCTTCGAGTTTGTGTGCCTGCAGCAGTTGGCGATCGCTGCGGCACGATGCCGTGCGGTCGGTCAGCACGGCAAATCGGCCGACCTCGCCGAGCCTGCCCCGCACGGGGGAGCTTTGAATCTCGATCACTTTGTGGGCCGCGCGCTTTGCCGCCGCGAGCACGTCCGCAAGCGGCTGACCTAAGACCGGCGCTGGGGACACGAGCTGCGCCGCGGCCGGATTCGCATCCACCACGCGCCCATCGATGTCCGCCACGAGGACGCCGATTTCGAGCTGCTCAATCACGTCGCGCCGCGCCACCGGCAAGAAGGAAGCCAGGCCGGAGTCGAAGACGATGAGTCGCAGGACGAGGCAGCCGAGGCCCACAAAGATGGGGGTCGGATCCACCGAACCCCCGCCCATCGCATGAAAGGCGATGTGTCCGAAGAGTGGGAGGGAGACTCCGGCCGCAACGACACCCAGTTGCAAGGACGACACGCGCGCACGCCTTCTCGCCGCGATGAGAAAGAGAACGGTGCCCCCGGTGACGAGTGTCCAGCCGTAGACGGCCGCGGCCCAGAACACCGGCCCGTGTTGCGGCGGCCGGGCCGTCCAAGCAATGAAGCGCACGTCGTGGTCCCAGTACAGGCAGGAGTACGCGAAGAGCCCCGGCAGGGCGAGCGCGCCGAGATAGCGCGGAAGCCTCGCAGGCTTTCCCGCCCGCGAGACGTCCATGGCAAGCCAGACCCAGAGCACCGGAAGGAAGGTCGCGCCGGCAAAGAGCATCCGCCGGGCCAGCAAGAGCTCCTCGGGGGTGGCCGCGCGATGGGCCAGGAGTTCGCCGAAGGACCAGAGGCCCGCGGCCAGGCCGAGGAGAATCACCGGGAGCCGCCGTCCGAGGGGAGAGGGTGAACGCGCCGCATCGATCGCGATCCACAGCGCGACCACCAGCGCTCCGATGAGACCGGCCTCGACGAGCACACGCGGCTTTTCGGCCGAACCTGCACGCGTCCGTAGCGCACAAGCGGCGCGCAGCTCCCGGGCTGCGCTGCTAGCCTCCAACGTGATGCCGCCCCCCGAGCCGCCGTCCGCCGCATCTCTCACGTCCAAAGCCGCCCCCACCGTCCCGCAAACGATGCGGGCAGCGATCTCCCGCGGGCGCCGAGCGCTTCGGGTCGAAGAGGTCTCGCTCCCCGAGCCCGGCCCCGGCGAAGTGCGCGTTCGGGTGTCGGCCTGCGGCGTTTGTGGCACGGACCTCCACCTCTTCCACGCCGGCCTCTTGCCCAACGGCTTAACTCCAGGGCATGAAATCGCGGGAATCGTGGACCGCAGGGGTCCCGGGGTTTCGGGTCTCGCTCCGGGCGAACCCGTTGTGGTCGAGCCGCTCCGGACGTGTGGCAAGTGCCCGTCGTGCCTCGCGGGGCGCGACTCCATCTGCCCGGAGTTGCGTCTGCTCGGGCTCCACGAAAGCGGCGGGATGGCCGAGTACGTGATTGTTCCCGCGCATCGCCTCTTCCGCGCGCCCGCAGGGCTCGACCCGAAGATCGCCGCGCTCACCGAACCCGTCGCCGTGGTGCTGCATGGCCTGCGACGTGCGAGCCTAAGCGCCGGCCAGCGAGTCTTGGTGCTCGGCGCCGGTACCGTCGGACTGCTTGGGGTGCTGGCCGCGCGCGCCCTTGGCGCGGGCGAGGTGTGGCTCGCCGCGCGGCACGCCCATCAGGCGGATCTCGGCCGCGCGTTTGGCGCGACGCGCGTCCTCACCGAAGCCGAGGCCACACCCGCGGCTCTCGCCGCGGAGGCGAAAAGCGCGCCTTCAGACCTTGTCCTCGAGACGGTGGGCGGTACCGCCGACACGCTCCGCGCCGCGGGCGCTGCGCTCGCACCCGGGGGCACCGTCGCCGTCCTCGGCGTTTTCCTCGGCTCCGTTCATCTCGACCCCTATCCGCTCCTTCTCAAGGAGGCCACCCTCGCCTGGTCGAACTGCTATGCGCGGTCCTGGCAGGGGAACCCGCGTGCGGACTTCGAGGACGCGGTCGCCCTCGTGGACGGACAGCGAGAGCTCCTTGCGCGGCTCGTCACGCATTCCGTTCCGCTCGAAGAAGTGGAGCGAGGTTTCGAGATCGCCTCCGACAAGAAGGCAGGCACTGTCAAGGTGAGCGTTCTGCCCCTTCCCTAAAAACCAACGCCCCAGGAGATACGATGGACTTCGAGCCCACTGAGAAGGTCAAGCAGATCCAAGCCCAGCTGCTCCGTTTTATGGACGAGTACGTCTACCCCGCAGAGCGCGTTGCGGAGGAGCAGGTCGAGAAGTCGGGCGATCCGCACCACTTTCCCGAAATTCTCCGCGAGCTCCAAGGCAAGGCCAAGGCGATCGGCCTGTGGAACCTCTTCCTCCCCATCCCCGAGTACGGCGCGGGGCTCACGAATCTGGAGTACGCGCCCCTTGCCGAGATCATGGGTCGAAGCGCGATCGCTTCGCGTGCCTTCAATTGCGCGGCTCCAGACACGGGGAATATGGAAATCCTCGCGGAGTTCGGAACGCCGGAGCAGAAAAAGCAGTGGCTGCGACCTCTGCTCGATGGCGAGATCCGCTCCTGCTTTTCGATGACGGAGCCGGAAGTCTCCGGGGCCGATCCGACGGGATTGCAGACCCGTGCGGTGCGCGACGGCGACGATTGGGTGATCGATGGTCACAAGTGGTACACCTCGGGCGCGATCGGGGCGAAGATCGCGATCGTGATGTGTGTGACGGACCCGAAAGCACCTCCGCACCAGCGCCAGAGCCAGATTCTCGTCCCGACGGACACCAAAGGCTTCAACCTGATCCGCGCCGTCTCGGTGATGGGCCATGCCGGCGGAGGCGGCCATTGCGAGATCCGCTATGAGAACTGTCGCGTGCCCGTGTCCAACACCCTGGGACCCGTGGGCGGCGGCTTTATGATTGCACAGGCGCGTCTTGGCCCGGGCCGGATTCATCATTGCATGCGCTGCATCGGTGCGGCCGAGCGTGCGTTCGAGATCATGTGCAAGCACGCCGTCCACCGAAAGGCGTTCGGCGGTCCGCTCGCCGACAAACAGTTTGTGCAGGATTGGGTTGCGCTCTCGCGCATGGAGATCGACCAAGCGCGCCTGCTGACGCTCTACGCGGCGTGGAAGATGGATACCTACGGCAAGGAGAAGGCGCGCCAGGAGATCTCGATGATCAAAGTGGTGGCCCCGAACATGATGATGAACGTCTGCGACCGCGCGATTCAATGCTTGGGATCGCTCGGCATGTCCGACGACACGCCGGTCGCGGCCATGTGGCGCAACGGCCGCGCCATGCGCATCGCCGATGGCCCCGACGAGGTGCACAAGATGGTGATCGCGCGGCGTGAGCTCAAGCGCTTCGCCTAGCGGATTGCGTCCGGGAATGCGGGGCTACTTGCGCCGGCTTCCGTAGTCGCCGAAGGGATCGTCACGCTCCCGCACGGCCTCGCGGAACCCGACTTCCTGGGCCCGGCGCACGAAGCCGAGCCCTTCCTCGGTGTGTCGCGCGATGCCATCAAACAGCGTGCCGAGAAGCCGGGTCTTCGCAAGGCCCATGTGCTCGGCCGTCTGGTTGCACAGCAGCTTCAGCATCACGAGTTGGCTCAGTGGCAAACGGGCGATCCGCTCGCCGAGCGCGGTGGCGCGGGGGAGCAGCTCGGCGTCCGCGACTGCCTCGAGGATCATCCCCATGCGCGCCGCCTCGGACGCGCGGATTTCATCGCCGGTCAGGAGATACCGTTTCGCGCGCTCAAGACCGAGCCGGTACACCCACATCGCCGTCGTCGGCGTCCCCCACACCCGCGAAGGCGGATAGCCGAAGCTTGCGCCCTCCCCCGCCAGGATGAGATCGGCACACAGGACGAGGTCCGTCCCGCCGCCGATGCACCAGCCCTGGACAGCGGCAATCGTTGGTTTCCGCGCGTACCAGAGCTTCATGTAGACGTCGACGAAGCTCGACATCATCTGCAAGTCAGCGACCGAATCCCACACCCGGCGGCGCTCCCGCGCTCCTCGCGCCGCCTGCGGAGGCCCGCTTGCGCCTCGAGCGGACTCCTCGGGCTCGAGCCTTTCCTGCGTTTGGGCGGCCGTCGACCAATCGAGTCCGTAGCCGGCGCAAAAGGCCGGGCCCTCGGCCCGCAGGAGGATCGCCCGCACTTCGTGATCGGCCTCCGCGGCATCGATGGCCGCCGCGAGCTCGTCGCGCAGCGTGGGTGTAATGGTGTTGTACTCGCGCGCCCGGCAGAGCACGAGATGCCGCACACCGTTGGCAGTCTCCTCTCGCAGCGTCTCCATAGGAACCTCAGCGTTGCCGGGGCGGATGGGAAACTTCGAGCTTCTGGGCCACCACGCGCTCGAGATGGGAGAGCACGTCCTCTCGCCACGGACCTTGGTCGGCTGCCCCGGCCCGGATGCGGCGGACCAGCTCTTCGTTGCGCTGCGTAAGACCCGCGCGCTGGGCCGCGAGCGTCTCCGGAAGCGGCAATGCCTCGCCGAGTAGACTCGAGAGCCCCTCCCACTCGCTCCGCAGGTGCCCCTCCTGCGTCTCGAGCTCGCGGGCCACGATGGCGACCACGTTCGCGGCGACGCGGGCATGAAATCGGTGAACACCGTCGAGGGCCGGCACGACGTCGCCTTCGAGGAAGCGCTCCACCGCGCGCAAGAGCTCGACGGCATCGGGTCGGTCGTTCATGCCTTCTCCCGCATGAGGCGCAAGAGCTCGTCTTCCGATTCCGCGGTGCGCCGGCCAAGCGACGCGAGCTCGACGCTCTGCACCTTCCCATCGAGGAAGGCCCGAGACTGGTTAAGCCAGACGACGGCGATACGGAAGTTCGCGGCCACCTCCCAAAACCGCAGCGCCGAGGGGTCCACCTTCTCACCGCCGGCCGCCTCGTAGGCGCCCACCAGCTCTTCGCGCGTACCAATGCCGCCCACCGGCAAGGCATCGCTCCCAAACCGCCAGGTGCGGGCGCACAGCCAGGCCAGGTCCTCGAGGGGATCTCCCACGTGCGAAAGCTCCCAATCGAGGACGGAGCGCAGACCCTCGCCATCAAAGATCACGTTTCCGATGCGAAAGTCGCCGTGAACCACAGTGCGCCGGTTGCGGGCGGGGATGCGGGCCAGGAGCCAGCGCTCCGCGAGTTCGAGCACGGGATGGGGCTCGAGCGCCAGCGTGCGCGCACGCTCGGCAGTCGACACCACATCCGCGCGCCCCGGCAAGACATCCGCAGGTGTCGCCGGGAGACCCGCGAGCGCGGGATCCGCGGGGTCGAGGGAGTGGATGCGGGCGAGCGTGGCTCCCAGTTGCGCGGTCATGACGCGTCTTGCTGTCGCGAACTGCGCGTCCCGCAGGAGTCGGCGAGCCAGCGTTTCTCCGGGAACACGCTCCATGAGAAAGCACGGCGAACCCGTCGTCTCACCCGTCGCATCACAGAAGAGGACCCGCGGAACCGGAACGCCCGCGCTGGCGGCCGCGCGCAGCAGCCGAAACTCGAGCCCGCGGTCCGATTCACCCACGCGGCCGGGGGGATCGCGCCGCAGCACGAGGGCAAGCCGCTCACCCCCGATCTCCACATCGAGGGACCACAGCTCGCGCGAAGCCCCACCCGCCATGCGCCGCAGATCATGGAGGTGCACCGCTCCGGGCGTTTCACCGCGCGCGCGCGCGATGAGGGTGCAGAGACGGGCGCCGAGCTCCCCGGCAGCGCGCGCCGCGGAGCGCCCAGGAGCCTCATCCGTGCCTTGAGGCGGGGACGTCGCCATCTGGCGGCACAGGGTATCGCAACGAAGAGGTCAAACCCGGCGAGATTTCGGCCGATGAGAGGAGTCGGGGGCGGGGGATGGGAGCTGGAGGCAGGGACCCGAGGGAGCTAGCGGCGCACGCGTGTGGGGTCACGCGCGAGATCCTTTGTCAGGTTCTTGTGATGGGCCTCGAGCGTTCCGCCTCCGATTTCAAGGAGCTTGGCATCCCGCCACAGCCGCTCGACCGCGTACTCGCCCATGTAGCCATACCCGCCGAGAACCTGGATCGCACTATCCGCTGCGCGCTTCCCCACCTGCGCGGCGAAGAGCTTGGTCGCGTCCGCGTCGATGCGCTGTCCCGTCGCGCGCAGGTCCATGCGTCTTGCCGTGTCGTAGACATAGGTTCTCGCGGCTCGGAATTCGGCGAAGCTCTCCGCGATGTAGCGCTGAATCTGGCCGTGCTCGCGCAGGGGCTTCCCGAAGCTCTTGCGCTCGTTCGCGTAGCGGACCATCACTTCGACGCAGCGCTGCGCGATTCCCAGCGACATCGCAGCGAGTGTGAGCCGCTCCACTTCGAGGTTCCGCATCATGTGCAGCGTCCCCTCCCCCTCTTCACCGAGCCGGTGCGAGAGGGGAACCCGCACGCCCTCAAACACGAGCTCGGCGGTGAAGGATGCCCGCATGCCAAGCTTGTCCTTCCACTTTTGGCCGAGACGAAAGCCGGGCATTCCCTTCTCGACCAAGAAGGAGCTGATTCGCTCGGGAGCCGTCGCGGCATAGACGATGAAAACATCCCCGAGCGTGTGCTCGTCGATTCCCCCGTTCGTGATGAAGGTCTTGACGCCGTCGAGGACGTAGCCCTCGCCAGATCGGACGGCGCGCGTGCGAAGGGCGAGGACGTCTGTTCCCACCGCGGGCTCGGTCATGCACAGCCCGCCGATCTTCGCGCCGCTCGCGGCATCGGGCAGGATCTGTTTTTTCTGAAGCTCGTTGCCGTTCACGGCGAGGTTCTGTGCGAAGAGAACCGCATGCGCCAGCACCGCGAGCGTAAAGCCCGGGTCGGAGCTGGCGAGCGCCTCGCACACCTGCACCGCGGCGGTCGCGTCGAGCCCCGCGCCTCCGTATTCCTCGGGCAAGGTCACGCCGAGCAGTCCCAGCTCGCCGGCGCGCCGGAAGAGGGCAAGGTTGAAGCTCTCGCTGCGGTCATGCGCCGCGGCTTGCGGCTCGACCTCGCGGGCGACGAACTCATGGAGCGTCTGCGCCAGGAGGGCGTGCTCGGGCGTCGGGAGGAAAAGATCGAACTCGCGAAAAGACTCGCTCCGCCTCTCACTCATCGGGCTCAAGTCTACCGGGAGAGGGCATGAGCCGCCCCCGCATCCTTGTGCTGACGAAGACGACGGCGCTGGGCGGCGCCGAGCGACTCTTGATGAACGCGCTCCCGCACCTTGACCGCGAGCGGTTTGACTATCGCCTCGCGGCGTTTGACGACTCCGGTCCCCTTGCGCTTGCCTGGCGTCTCGAGGGCCTCCCCGTGGAGAGGATGCCAGCGGGGCACAGATCGCTCCCCGGTCCGCGCACACTCATCACCCTGCGCCGCACGCTTACCCGCGATGGGATCGATCTCGTGCACGCACACCTCCCCGTCCCCGGCGCACTCGCGCGCCTTGCGACCCGCGGCCTCGCAACGCGCCTTGTCTACACCGAGCACAACACGCTCGATATGTACCGGCCTGCAACGCGCTGGCTCAATGCCGCGACCTACGGCTGGCAGAACGCCGTGGTCGCGGTCTCCGAGCGCGTCCGAGAAAGCGCGGTCCGCCACGTCGGGCGCCGCGCACTCCCACGCTCGCGAGTGATTGCGAATGGGATTGACCCCGAGGAGCTCGACCGCGCGGCGGCGCATGCACCCGATCCTGCGCCACCCGTCCTTTTGGGCGACGCCTTCCGCGTCCTCGTGCCCGCGACACTCGAGCGTCGGAAGGGCCAGGACATTCTGCTTGAAGCCGTAGCGGCGCTCGCGAAGAGGGCCTCGCGCATGGCACCCGTGCACGCGTGGCTCGCGGGGGAGGGCGCCTTGCGAGGTGTGCTCGAGACAAAGGCGCGCCGGCTCGGCGTCGCCGAGCGCATCCACTTCCTCGGCCACCGGAGCGACGTCTTCGCACTCATGCGCTGCGCCGATGTCGTCGCCCTGCCCTCGCGCTTCGAGGGCCACCCGCTCGCCCTTCTCGAGGCCATGGCGCTCGGCAAGGCGGTGGTGGCAAGCGCAGTGGGGGGCGTTCCCGAAACGGTGCGGGACGGCGAGACGGGTCTTCTCGTACCCCGTGGCGACGCAAGAGCCCTCGCCTGCGCACTCGAGCGGCTGCGGGCCGATGGGGCCCTTCGGACGCGACTTGGCGCCGCGGCGGCCCGGGAGGTACGGGCCCGTTACCACGTTCGCGAAACCGTAGCCGCGCTCGAGGACGTCTATCGCCGTTGCCTTCAGCCTGGAAACGCCTAGCTCGAGACCCGCCCAGAGCCCCGCCGTCGTTATTGCATGCTCGACACAGGGGGCGTCGACGGCCGGATCGATCCAAAGCGCGCTTCGAACTTACCGACGTTGTCCGCCAGGGCCTCGAGCATGGCCTTCGCATGCTCGGGACTCGTCACAAGCCGGCCCACGAGACTCGCCGGAGCTCCGGCCTCGCCGGTGAACTGCGCAAGGTCGAAGAAAAACTCGCGCGGAGTGTGACTCACCTTCATCACATTGAAGTACTGAGCCGGCGGCAGCGCCTGCAGCTTGGGATCCGTCATTCAATCCCCTTCTGGTGTGCGGACAGGAGGCTCACGGTCGGGGCGCCCCGAGAAAATCAAGGATGGCATCGTTCACGAGTCGTGGACGTTCGAGATGCAGGAAGTGACCGGCTTCATCCACGACGACCTTGCGCAGCCCTTTCGCAAATCCGCTCTCCATGCCCCGTGCGGCCTCGACGCCCACGCACCCGTCCTTTGTACCGTGGAGGTGGAGCGTTTCGACGGGCACTTCCGCGCTCACGATGCGCAGCTGATCTCCCGCGAGCTGCGGGTCCTGGCGCGCGGGATCGAAGGTTGCGCGGTAGTAGCCGAGGGCCGCGGCCAAGACTCCGGGGCTGCGGAAGCAGCGCTTTAGGGCCTCGCGATCTTCGGTCTCTGGAACAAAGCCCGGCGACCAGTCCTCCCAGATCCGGTCCAAAAACGCGAAGTCGTGGGCAGCGACGGCGGCATCGGCGAATGGCGACTGGAAGAAGAACATGTACCACGATCGCTTTTGCTGGTCGTAGCTGGTTGCGAGAGCGACTCCCAGGGTCCGGTGCGGAACGGCGAGCGTCACGAGCTTGCGCACGCGCTCGGGCCGAAGGATCGCGGCGCCCGTCGCCGCGATCGCGCCCCAGTCGTGACCCACGAGGGCCGCGCGCGCTTGCCCGAAGGCCTCGATGAGGGCGAGTGCGTCGTGCGCGAGAACTGCGCTTTGATACCGCCCGTCGGCCGGAGCCTCGGTCGGCGCATAGCCGCGCATCCATGGCGCGACCGCGTGGTATCCGACGCTCGCGAGCGCGGGCAGAAGGTGACGGAAGGTGACGGCAGTGTCGGGAAAGCCGTGGAGGCAAAGAGCGAGGGGCGAGTCGGAACTCCCGGCCTCAAGGGTCGCAAACTCAAGCCCATTGGCGCGAACGCGCCCCTCCCGGAGTCCCTTCACCGGGAGCCTGCCGCGCGGCTGGGCTCGAGGGCGCGAAAGCCCAGCCCAGGGAGAGGGACGTCGCGGCTCAAGACCGAAGAGACCTTCGTTCTCACAAATTCGGGGGTCGCCGGGTCAGGATCGCACGGGGAAAGATCGATCCCTCGCCTTCTCATGCGTCGGAGCTCCATCCGTCCCGAGTTCCTCGCGTATTGCATGCCCATGGCCGCGCGCGCTCGCGCGGAATCCGCAACCCCAAGACGAGGCGCCATTGTACGTGGCGCCCGTACCGCAGGTCGAGAGCGCGCGACTAGGTGTGAGCGAGCGTGGACTGGACGAAGGCGAGGATCGACTCCCGGGAGGCTGCGGGCGTGCTGTGAAAGACGAGCCCAAAGTCCGGTACCAGTTGGTAGGCAACCTCGGCCTGGGTCACGATCGTTCCAGCGCGAGGGAGAAGGAACTCGATCTCTACCTGCGTGCCGAGAGGCACCGGCTCCGGGCTTCGCAGGAGGCAGCCGTTCTCCGACAAGGAGAGCACGGAGCCCCGCCACTCGTGCCCGTTGCGGCGGCAGCGTGCGGGCAGATGCGTCGGCACCCGCGGAGTCGCCCGCGGCGTCTCCTCGAGCGCTTCCTGAACGAGGCGATAGAGGTCGTGAAGGCCCGCGGGCCGCTTGGCGGCACCGATAATCCGCGGGTCCACACCGGTTATGCCCTGACGGCCGGTCAGCACGATCATCGGAATCGGCTCCCCATCCTCTTCCATGTCCTCGGGCACCTCTCCGAGACGCCGTTCGTCCACGATTCGCAGCTCCGGTCTGCGGGTTGCCCAGGACGGAGGCAGCTCGGGCACCTCCTCGATCGGGACAATCCAAAAGCCCATCTTCGCGAGGATTGCCCGGGCGAGGGGCGCGTAGGCTTCAGGGTGCGCATAGGAGACGACGAGACGACGCGGGCTGGGCCGGATCTGCATGAGGGCTTCTATCGGCGCTCGTCCCATGCAGATTGAGTGGCCCGGTGCGTGCGAGACGTGACAGGACAGTGCAGATCCGCGCCACATCCTCTCGCTCTTTTAAGGAGTTGCGCGGCTGCATGCGCAGCGCCTGCACCACGGAGGGCCCATGCGCGAGGGTGTGGTACAAACTGCACGCATGGGTGCGGTGACACAGGATCCGGAGCTCGCGGCCTGGCTCGTGATGCGACGCGGAGAGATTGAGCGCGCTCTCGCGGCGCGCCTTGGCGAGAGTGCGCCTCGGGCCGCTGCGCCGGAGACGGAGGCGCTGCGACGCTTTCGCAGCTTTGCCGCCTCGTCTCTCGAAAAGGGGCGTCCGCCAGCACCTGCACTCGACGGCATCCACGCGGACGAGGCACGCGTCGGGCGCCTGCTCGGTGCGTGGTCGGAGGCGGCCGCCGAAGTAGCAGGCGAGCGCGGAGAAGCGGTAAGACGCGCGCTCGCGCCGCTCGTGACGGGCTTCCGCGCAGCGCTGCGCACGACGCAGCCCGCCCGGCGGGCAAGCGGCGCGCCCCGCGCAAACCGCCGCGCGGTGGTCGCGGCAATCGACCGCGTGGCGGACCTATTCCTCGCCATCGACGCCACGAACGGTCATATCGTCGATGCCAATCCCGCCGCTGGCGCCCTCCTGCGCCTTGCACGAGACGCGCTCCTCGATGCCGAGGTGCTGCGCTTCGTCCCAGAAGCCGAGCACGGGCGCTGGGCTACCGAACTCGAGGCGATCTCGGAGGGTGCCGAGCCCCGCCGCTTCAGCACCCGCATGCGTGACGGCGCAGGCACTGAGGTACGGGTGGATGCAGCGATTACGCGCTATGCGACGCGGGAGCGCACGCTTGCGCTCTTCGTCCTGCGGGTCGAGACCTGATTAGCGCAGGGATCGCCCGAACCAGTCCAACATCCGCTGCCACGCATCCGCCGCAGGCTCCGGCCGGAAGGCTTGCGCGCGCGTCTCGTTGAGGAAGGCATGGCCGCAGCCCGGGTAGATCCGGACTTCCGATGCCACAGCTCCTCGTGCGAGGCTCCCCTCCAACTGTTTCACATCCTCGAGTGGGATGAACTCGTCGCTATCGCCGAAGATGCCGAGCAGCGGACAACGCAAGTCGCCGATGGCGTGGAGGGGATCGCGCGGTTTCTTCACGGGATCGAGGTCCGGAGACGAAAGGATCCCGTGCTGATAGGAGAGGATGCCGTAGAAGGTAACGGCCGCGGCGAGACCCCGGCACGCGCATGCGGCAAGGAGGGCGTAGGTACCGCCAATGCAAAAGCCGGCAACTCCCACACCTCCGCCGCCGACGGCGGGATCTGCACCCAGGAAGTCGATAGCCGCCTGCACGTCTTCAAGAACCGCTGGGTCGGAAAGGCTCCGCATCCACTTGCCCGGATTTGCGATCTTGACCTCGCGCCGGTAGAGGTCGAGGGCGAGCGCTGCAAATCCCGCCTGCGCGAGTCGGCGCGCAAACTCTCGGTACAATTCGCTGAGCCCCCAGACGTCATGGATGATCACGACTCCAGGATGCGTTCCTGTGTCGGGCCGAGCGAGGAAGCCCAAGGGAACGGCTTGGCTTTTCATCACCGCGAGTATACTCGCGCGCGATGCGGCAGCCCGGCGGTGAGTTTGCGCACGAGCTCGAGGTTGCACTCGCGGCTGCCGGTGAGGCAGCGGCGATCCTCTTGCGCCACTTTTCCAAACCCTCGGAGAGCTGGGAGAAGTCCAAGGACAACCCCGTCACCCATGCGGACCTCGAGGCCGACCGCGCCATCCGCGCCCGCCTTTGCCGTGCATTCCCGGAAGACGGGCTGCTCTCTGAAGAGACCGCAAGCGAACCCTCGCGCCATACTTGTCGACGTGCCTGGATCGTCGATCCCATGGACGGCACCAAGGAGTTCGTGGCGCGGATCCCGGAGTTTGCCGTGTCGATCGCGCTGGCCGAGGCGGGAGAGCCGGTAGTGGGGGTAGTGCTCAATCCCGCTGCGGGAGTGGTGATGCTGGGCTCGCGAGGGGGCGGGGCATGGCGAGCCCCCTGGGCAGGCGGGGAAATCGGTCCCCTCGCGCGCGTCGCGGTCTCGCGCTGCAGCCGCCTCTCCGACGCGGTCGTGATCGCGAGTCGCACCGAGATCTCGCGCGGTCAGCTCGAACCCTATGCGAAGTGGTTTCGCGAAGTGCGTCCCATGGGCTCGATCGCATGGAAGCTGGCATGCGTCGCCTCGGGCCACGGCGACTTGAATATCTCCGTCGTCCCAAAGAGTGAGTGGGACGTCTGCGCGGGGGACCTCCTGGTGCGCGAAGCGGAAGGCGTCTACCTGAGCTTCGACGGTGTCCGGCGCATCTACAACCAGCCCGACCCGCGCATCGAGGAGGCAATGGCTGCCGGATCTCCCGCCCTCGTCGAGGCGTTTTGCCAAAGAGTGCGGGGCTAAATCTTCTCCACCGGCTGCCCGGCCCACGCAATGCGCATGGCTCAGGCAGCGGCCGCGTCTTGCCGATCCTCTCTATTTGATGGGAGGGCCGCATGCAGAAGGTCTTCGGCATCTTGTTCATCGTTCTGGCAATCTGGGTCGGGATCGAGGTCTTCACCAAGGGGATGGATGGTGCGTTTGGTGGGCTCCTCGCCGGCCACTCCCCTGCGCAGGCCAGCACTGAATCTGGGGGGCTGCCGAGCCGCGCCCGGGATCGGGTGAATAGCGCCATGCGCACCCGCGAGGAACGCACGCTCCTCCAGACCGACCCGGAGGGTGGTCGCTCGGGCGAGTAGACCCGGCAAGTCGTGATCGCGGGTTCTGCTGAGGATTTCCCCAAGCGCGGATTCGGATGGACCTCTCGCGGGTACGGGCGCGCCCGCGTCTCCAATCGTTCGCTGCCCGTTGAACCTTCTCCCCACCCGGTCCACCGAGGCACTGCCCGGTTTGGCATAACGCGCCCAGACGAGGGGATTCCGTCCTTGCTCGAAGAATCGGCCGCTTCCGCAGAACGCCCCTCCAGCGGGAAGGGCGGCTTTGGGCGTCACCGAGAAGATGGCGGAGCGAGCCAGCGGGAATCGCTCCGCGGGAGAAAGATGACGAGGACGATGTCGATGACGAGGAAGAGAAGCGCAAGGCCAGTGACGAGGGTGATACTTCCGGCAGGCATCCGTTCATCCAAGGGTTATTGAAGACCTTGCCGGACCCGACACTGATTGGCCTCTTACTCAGCGGGTGAAGTGGCTACAGACCGCTGCGAATATCTTCGACCTGATCTACAAGGGAGACGGCGGAATCGAAGTGCGCCCGGCGAATGCCCAGCGACCGCCGCGCCCAGGAGAACAGGCGACAGTCAAATTGAACGACATCCACATCTCGACATTCCAGGCAGCCATTGAGGAGATCCACGGCGCTAAGTCGCGCTTCTTGACCAGGGAGAACGTTCACGAGGTTTTCAAGGGCGAGCCGGTCTGGGAGGGCGAGGTGCTGATCTTCGAGCTTCTAGATCATCCCAGCGTGCGTCTCTGCTATGCCTGGGAGGTTGATGGGGAGGTGACGGCCGTTTTGGGTGTGTGGCCGATCAAGAGCGCCCAGGACGCGGTCCGGACGTCGATTGTGGCGGGCTGACAACGGGAGAACTTGTCAGCGGAATGATCACGGCTCGTATCGGTATCTGGATAACGTGCATCGGGTTTCGCATCATCCCGCCGCCAATCGCCCCACGCGGCGGCTAACAAGCCGGGGACGAGTGGCTTCGCCGATGGAGCCTCTTCTTCAAGGTGGTGGAGCCTGGCATCGTCGCGATGGCCATTTTGAGGACGTTTCACACGAGGGCGTGATTGCGCCCCCTGGGGTAGGACAGCACCGAAAGATGGCAGTAGAGGTCCTCGGTCTCGATCACTTGTACATCACGGTTTCCGATCTTCGGCGCTCCGAGCAGTTCTACGACGCGATCATGCAGCGCCTCGGCTTCCGCAAGGGGGACAAGGCGATCGGCGGTGATCCCCACGCTCACTATTTCAACCGGCATCTCCAGTATTCGATCCGTCCGGCCCGAAACGCGACTGCGCGACACGACCCGTATTCGCCCGGCCTGCACCACGTATGCTTCCAGGTCCCGGACCGCAAAGCCGTCGATGAAGCGCACCGAGACCTGACCGCGATTGGCGTCCCCGCAACCCAGCCGCGGGAATATCCTGAATACAACGACGACTACTACGCGACGTTTTTTCCCGACCCCGACGGCATCCGGCTGGAGGTCGTTGCAAGGTCGAGAAACCGCGAGGAGATCAGCTCGTCCTGGTCGCTGTTCCGGGTGTTCCTTAACCCGGTGGCGGATCTGCGAGCGCGCCGAGGGCGGAGCAGTGGCGGCTGACGCCTCACCGTAGTGAGTGAATGAGGAGGAGCCATCATTCGAGGCACACATCTCGAAACGAGAAGGACGACGGGATGCTTCGATTCCTCCAGGACGATCGCGAGGGAGCGATGGATGCGCGTTCTCGGAACGCGCTCCCCATCTCAACTGGTGTGACATCTTCAATCCAGTGGACTCAACGATCCACGACCGCAGCCGCCAGCGCGGGCACCGGACCTCAGGCTCCGGGCACAAGATCGGCCTCGTAGGTCACCGGCTCGTAACCCATCGGATCTGCTGTGCGAGCGATCTACGTCGTAATGCGAATGCTGGGGGCTCGCGGGAATGTCGATTCTCAAGTGGCAACCTGCAAAGAGTGCGATGAGAAGAAAGAGCGGGGATTCCGGGTCCGCCGTGGCGCACTCGCGATGACCAAGCCGCCCTCAGAGCTCCCACGAGGCGGTACTTCTGGACTGGGCCGTACCTCCTCCCGGAACGCTTCGCATTCCGAAAGTGGACCTGCCTCCCTGCTCTTCGGCCCACAAATTACCCGGAACTGAGGATGGTCCCGCGGCGATTGCCAGCGGAAAATCCGCACTGCACGCGTGATGCCCGCGGGGGGTAATTCTGCGGCGAAGGGCGGTTCTTCTACGTCTGAGAGCGGAGGCGCCTTGCGCGCAGCGCGCCGGCCCGGAGGACTTGCCGACGCAAGCCGATTCGTTCAAAGACCGTCTGCGAGTGACGATGAACCGCGAAACGCGGGACGGTCACAGCGTCCACTTTGGTCGACAGACGAGCATTTACCACACCGGCGATCCTGCGGATGGCGTCTATTTCATCGAGGCAGGTCTCATCAAGCTCTCGGTGCTCGCTCCGGGGGGAAAGGAGTGCTTGCTCGCGATCCACGCCCCGGGCGACGTCTTTGGCGAGCTGTGCCTAGGCGGAGAAGACGTGGTTCGGCGGGAGACGGCCACGGCCATGGAGGACACGACGCTGAAGGCGATCCCGTGCCCGGAGTTCCTCACCTGCCTGAGCCACGAATCGCTGCTGGAGGGCTTCGTGCATTACCTGGCAGAGCGCGTCACGAGCCAGCAGGAGATGATCGCGCACCTCGTGACGGTGGACAGCGAGCACCGGCTGGCGGAGACGCTGCTCATGCTGGGGAAGAATCTTGGCAAGCCAGACCCGCACAGTCGGCGGATCGCGGTTCGACTCTCGCACGAGGAGCTGTCGCAGATGGTGGGGACCACGCGGCCGCGGGTCACGGAGTTCATGAACAGATTCCGTACGCTCGGGTTGATCGAGCTCACGGCGGAGCACCACCTGATCGTGAACGAAGCAAAGGTTCGTGCCTACCTCCAGAGCATCTCCTAGTCCCCGGCCGACCGCAGATCATGTGTTCAATATTGAACCGACAAGCATCGGGCGCGGGCGTAGGGTGGCGCGTACTGGGAGGAGGGCGAGGCTGGTCCTGGCACGGCCCCCCGCCGAGGAAGCTACCCTCAACAACCCCAGAGGTGGCTCGTCTCGACTCGGCCTCGCCCTCTCTCTTCGAGCGGATATACGCAAGGAGGCGTTGTGACAGCTTCCCTCACATGCTGTGCCTATCCCGCCGCCAGCCGTGACGAGGCCGAACGCCGCGCGAGTGTCACTGCCGGAGAAGATGGCTGGACGATTCTGGGCTGGGATTGGCACCCTGACCCGACTCGAAGGCGGGGCCGAGAGGGCGGCGTGCTTGTCGTTCGGTTCCTGGGGGAGATCCTTCGAGCTGCGCGTTAGAGCCCCGTCGCCGCGCCACGATCACGCTTAAAGCCACTCGTCTTGCCGCCGGCTGTTCTTGGCCCGAACAAAAAGTCCTCGCCATCCACCTTGTTGGTGGAGAAGCACACGGCCGAGCCTACGATTCTCGCTACACACGGCTCTTCGGGCCGGGAAGCTCGTCGTAGCTGAGTCCGAGATCGTCCACGATCTTTCGCACCACATCGCCTGGCAGAGGCAGCTTCGTGCCGACATCGGGTAGTTCTGCGCGGCGGCTTCCAAGGCGTACCGTCACAACGGCATGGCCAAGGCCGCCCTTCCCACGCTCATGGCGTTCGAAAGTGCAGCCGCGATCGGCCAACCATTTGCGGAAAGTGGCGCTTTCCATGGCAAACCCTCCCCCCGCTCTGCGGCAGCGTCCACATCGCGAGTTCATGCTAAGCCTTCGTGGTCTCCCTGCCTCATGCGGGAGAGTACAAGAGCTGTCGAATTGCGCTTTCTTCGACTCCGGACAGTTCTCGTTAGAATCTCTTTGCACGATTCCAGACGCTCTTCCCAGAGTTTCGGTTGAGCTGCGGAAGGGTATGAGCAACCCGAAGCAGTGATCTCCAGATTCTCTCACCGATTCATGCGCAGGCACTGCGACAAACTCGTCCTGCGCTTCCGACGCGACGCGATCCCTCCGGCGAAGGTGGTCGAGGAGTTCGCCGCCCGCGCACCGATTGCAGACCTTGCAATCGAGAAGCCGCCGATCGAGAGAAGCGTGGCGCAGCTCTATCGGGGCAGAGTCTCGCGCAACTAGATCGTGTAGTCTTCGACGAAGACGCGGGGAGAGCGGGGCCGCACGAACACCTCCTGGCCGCGTTCGAGCTCTAGCCTCTTGTACCGCTCCTGCGAAAGCTCGGCCTGGAGGAGCTCGCCGCCTTGGGTCACGAGCTCGACCTTGACGCTCGGGCCTGCCGCGTGCACGCGCTGCACGGTCGCACGCAGCGCCCCGTCGCCGCCGGCACGCTCGATCTCCAGGAGATGCGGACGAACGTAGAGCGTCGCCTCCTTGCCGCTGTCGGGGTGCACCTCCTTCAGTTCGAAAGAAGCGTCGTGGACTTGGGCGCGGCCGCCCTCGAGCCGCGCGTGGAACACATTCACGTCCCCAAGAAACTCATAGACGAAGGAGGTCGCGGGATCGTGATACACCTCATACGGGCTGCCAATCTGCTCGATCCGCCCCGCGCTCATCACGACGACGCGGTCTGCCAGCTCGAGCGCCTCATCCTGGTCGTGCGTCACAAATACGCTCGTAAGCCCGAGGTCATCGTGCAGCCGCCGCAGCCAGCGACGGAGTTCCTTGCGAACGCGCGAATCGAGTGCCCCAAAGGGCTCGTCCAGCAAGAGAACCCGCGGCTCTACGGCGAGCGCCCGAGCGAGAGCCACGCGCTGCCGCTGGCCGCCGGAGAGTTCGGAAGGCAGGCGCCCTGCAAGCCCGTCGAGCTGAACAAGACGCAGGAGCTCGTGCACCCGGCTTTGAATCGTCGCGGCAGGCGGGCGGGCGCGATGCGGACGAACGCGAAGGCCGAAGGCGACGTTCTCGAACACGCTCATGTGCCGGAAGAGCGCGTAGTGCTGGAAAACGAATCCCACGCGGCGGTCGCGAGCGCTGCGTTCCGTCGCGTCCTCCCCTTCGAAGCGCACAACGCCACGGTCGGGAAACTCGAGTCCGGCGATGATCCGCAGGAGCGTCGTCTTGCCGGAGCCGGACGGCCCGAGTAGCGCCACCAGCTCTCCATGCTTCACCTGAAGACTCACGTCTCGGAGCGCCTCGAACCCACCGAAGCGTTTCGAGATGCCCTCGACCTCGATGCTCATCCCATCTCCCCTCTGTGCCCGGAGCGCTTCGCGCCCGCAGCCCAGCGCGGGGCAGAGTAGATCAGGAGCGACCATTTGTAGTCGCAAGCGGATCATCGCTGCCCTCATATCGATAGGGAGCGAACAGGTCCGTGCCGAGGTATCGCTCGCCGAAGCTCGGAATGATCGCGACGATCAGCTTCCCGCGGTTGGCTGGCTGCCGCGCGTACTGCAGCGCCGCGTGCACTGCCGCACCGGAGGAAATTCCAACCAGTAGGCCCTCCTCTCGCGCAAGGCGCCGGGCGAGCTCGAGCGCATCCTCGTTGGTCACCGTAAGAACCTGATCGATCAGGCTCCGCTCCAGCACCTCGGGGATGAAGCCAGCTCCAATGCCCTGGATCTTGTGCGGCCCGGGGACGCCACCCGAGAGGACCGGGCTCCCTGCGGGCTCGACGGCGATGGCCTCGAAAGAGGGCTTCCGAGCCTTCAGCACCTGCGCAACGCCCGTCAGCGTTCCTCCCGTTCCCACGCCGGACACGAGCGCATCCACACGGCCTTCGCTATCGCGCCAGATCTCCTCCGCGGTCGTCCGGCGGTGCACGTCGGGATTCGCGGGGTTGCGAAACTGCTGGAGGATCAAGGAGTCGGGGATCGCCGCCGCAAGCTCGTTCGCCTTTTCCACAGCACCCTGCATGCCCTTCGGACCCTCGGTCAGCACGAGCTGTGCGCCGAAGGCACGCAGGACGACCCTGCGCTCCGGGCTCATGGTTTCCGGCATCACGAGCACGGTGCGGTAGCCCCGCACCGCCCCGACGAAAGCCAGAGCGATGCCGGTGTTGCCGCTCGTCGGCTCGATGAGAACGCTCCTCCCGGGCTCGATGAGACCCTCGCGCTCGGCGGCCTCGATCATCGCGAGCCCAATCCGATCTTTCACACTGTTCACGGGATTGCGGCTCTCGAGCTTCACGACAATCTCTGCCCCGGCATCGGCTCCGATGCGGCGCAGACGCACGAGAGGGGTGTTTCCGATCAGCTCCGTCACGTCGTTCGCAATGTTCATGGACTGCTTCCTTGTGCGAGCGCCTGGCTCGCCTGGCCATCACGACTGAAGTAGACGCCGCGGACCCAGCGCGGACCGCTGAACGCAGTGCGCGCGTGCAGCATCCGGAAGTTGTCGTACATGAGAAAGTCGCTCGCCCCGAGTCGAAACTGGTACTGATGCCGCGGGTCACGAACCAGTTGCGAAAAGCGGTTGTAGGCCCGATACCAGGATTCCATCCGATTGAACGGCACACGGTGTGGGTCCATCGTGAAGTAGCTGTACCGAACCTGGAACTCTGCCTCGCCGCGGAATGCCAGCACCGGCCCGACGTGCAGCGCCTCGAATTCTTTCTGCCTGCGATGAAACCGCACAGGCACGGACGCCAAGAGCTCGAATGCCTCGGCATCCATGCTCTGCAGGTAGAGCGCCGCCTGACGGGCATCCACGACAGCGCTGTCGCCTCCTTGGTTCCCCGGGCGCATGCAGTGCAGGAGCTGGAAGCGGGGCGGCCGAGCGAGGAAGGGCTGATCGGTATGCAGCTGCACGGCCGCATCGGTGTAGCCGAGTTGATCGATATTGCGGTTCGTCGTGTTGTCGGTGCGCAGGTCCTCGATCCGTCCGAAATGCGTCTCGACGACGCGCAGACCCGCCTCCTCCCACAACTCCATCAGGGCCTTTGTCCCGAGGTCATGGCCGCGGACCAGGACTGCCCCGCAACGCTCGATGCGTTCCCACGCGGCCTGCCTGAGCTCGGCGGGGCACGAGAAGCGCGCTGCGCCGAGCTCGATTTGCGCGAGATCGCACGGCGGGGGCGGCACATCCTCGCGACCCTGCGCGTAGGCGTGCTCGACGAGCCACGGGGAGGGATACCGGCTCTCGCGCGACCCCTCCCCGTCTCTCCACCAGATGCGCAGCACCCGGGAGTCAGGGTCCACACGGACCAGGAGTGGCCGGACGTCCGGCAAAATCTCCGAGGAGTCCACGACGCGTTCGCCGGTCGTCGGATGCCGGTCACCATCGCAGTTGTGCCGCAACCAGAGGTAGTGGTAGTCGGCGTGGTTCGAGACTGGCGGGCCAAAGTGAACGCGAATCCACTCGTCTCTTCGCTCGACGTCGACGATTCCTACCTCGCCCATCTAGAGCAGCTCCCGCAAGAGCGCCTCGCCCTCTGGCCAGGGACCAAAACCCGACTCCGCGTTGAGGTGTCCGCACGCTCCAGCGAGCACGAGCCGCGCACCCCAGCCGTGGGCGAAGGCAAGGGCTCGCCCATAGCCGAGATACGGATCGTCGCTCGAGACCACCGCAAGCGTCGGAAAGTCGAGCTTCGAGATCGGGACGGGCGCAAAGCTTCGGATTTGCTCGAGGTGGACATCGTCCACGTCGCAAGGAGCCACGAGCAGCGCTCCATGGACAGGAAGGCGAAAACCCCGCGCCCAGTGCACGATCGTCACGGCGCCAAGGGAATGACCCACGAGGACCGGAGGCTCCGCGCATTTGCGAATCGCGCGATCGAGGGCTTCCACCCAAGAATCACGCTGGGGCTGCTCCCAGCTCGGCATCAAGACGCGCCGCGCACCCGGTAGGCTCTCCTCCCACAGGCTCTGCCAGTGGCCCGGGCCGGAGCCGCGGTATCCGGGAACTATCAGGATCGGACGCGTCATATCGTTTTCAGGCCTCGAAAAAGATCCGCCTCGCGCCGAGCCGCACGGCGACCCGCGGGCGCGGCGAAAGGCCAAGAAGGGGCTTCTCGATCTTCTCGAGCTCGATGCTCATCCGGCAACGCCCCGGCGATGCATTTTCCACTCCAGCAGCGTCTTCAGAGCGAGCGTCACGAGCGCGAGAAGCGCAAGCAGCGATGCCACCGCGAATGCTGCCGAGGTCTGGTACTCGTTGTAGAGGATCTCGACGTGGAGGGGCATCGTGTTCGTGTAACCGCGCACGTGGCCCGAGACGACCGAAACCGCTCCGAACTCGCCCATGGCGCGTGCGTTGAGCAGTACCACGCCGAAGAGCATGCCAAAGCGGATGTTGGAGAGCGTAACCCGTCGGAAGACTTGCCAGCCGCCAGCACCCAAGGAGACTGCGGCCTCTTCCTCCTCGGCCCCCTGCTCTTCCATGAGGGGGATGAGTTCGCGCGCGACGAAAGGGAATGTGATGAAAGTCGTGGCAAGTACGATTCCGGGGATGGCGAAGATGATCCGCACGTTGTGCTCGGCGAGAAAACGACCGAAAAAGCCCTGAAGACCGAAGAGCAGCACAAAGATGAGGCCAGAAATCACGGGAGAGACTGCGAAGGGCAAGTCGATCAGGGTAATGAGCGTGCTCTTCCCGCGGAAGTCGAACTTGGCAATTGCCCATGCCGCAGCCACACCAAAGAGCGTGTTGAGCGGCACGGAAATCGCGGCCACGAGGAGGGTGAGACCGATTGCGGAGCGCGCATCGTGCTCGGTAATTGCAGCCACAAACACGCCGAGCCCGCTCGAGAATGCGTTCACGAACACCGCCGCAAGGGGGAGTCCGAGGAAGAGACCCAGGAAGACGAGCGCCAGAGCGATGAGAACCCGCCGCACGAGGACCGGCTCCTCAAGCGCCCTGGCTCTGGAAACGCCGCCGCCAAACGGAGCATGCGCGATCTCCTGCTGGACGGACGCCCACACCTTACGCCTCCTCGCGCCGGCGGATCACGCCTTGCAGCGCATTAATCGCGAGGAGCAGCGCGAACGAGACCACGAGCAGCACCACTGCCACCGCGGTCGCCCCGGCGTAGTCGTACTGCTCCAGTTTGGTGACGATGAGCAGAGGAGCGATCTCCGTCCGCATCGGCATATTTCCGGCGATGAAGATGACGGACCCGTATTCGCCGACGCCGCGGGCAAAAGCCAGTGCGAAGCCCGTGAGGAGCGCCGGGAAAAACGCCGGAAATAAAACCCGCAGAAACGTCTGAACGCGGCCCGCTCCGAGGCTTGCCGCCGCCTCCTCGATCTCCGGATCGATGTCCTGGAGCACGGGCTGAAGCGTGCGCACGACAAACGGGAGGCCGATGAAGGTGAGGGCGACGACGACGCCGAGCGGCGTGTACGCCACTTGAATCCCAAGCGGTTCGAGGAGGCTGCCGACCCAGCCGTTCTTCGAGAAAAGTGCAGTGAGCGTGATTCCCGCCACGGCTGTCGGTAGCGCGAACGGCAGGTCCACGAGCGCGTCGACGAGGCGCCTGCCTGGGAAGCGGTAGCGCACGAGCACCCACGCCACGATGAGGCCGAACACCGCGTTCACGATGGCCCCGATGAGCGCCGCGCCAAAACTCAGCCGGTACGCGGCGAGCACTCGCGGGCTCGTCACCTCGCCCACGAACTGACCCCAGCTAAGGGTGGCGGTCTTCACAAAGAGGCCTGCCAGCGGGATGAGGACAATCAGCCCGAGGTACGTGACCGTAAAGCCGAGCGTCAGCCCGAAGCCGGGCAACACCGATTTTCGTTTCAGGGCGAAGGGCATAGGACCTTCGATCTCTCCTAGCGGCCGGGCTGATAGATCTGGTCGAAGATTCCCCCGTCCGAGAAGTGCTTGGCATGCGTCGCCTTCCAGCCGCCGAAATCCTTCTCGATCGTCACGAGTTCGGGCGTCGGATACTTCTTCGCGTACTTCGCCGCGATCTCGGGCAGGCTTGGCCGGTAGTAGTTCTTGGCGATGATCTCCTGCGCCTCGGGCGTGTAGAGGTATTCGAGGTAGGCCTTTGCCACCTCGCTCGTCCCCTTGCGGCGTGTGACCGCGTCCACCCAGGCGACGGGCGGCTCCGCCAGAATGCTGAGGGAGGGAACCACGACCTCGAACCCGCCCTGCCCGAGCTGTGCGACGGCGAGGTAGGCCTCGTTCTCCCATCCGATCAGCACATCGCCGATGCCCCGCTCAACGAACGTCGTGGTCGAGCCGCGGGCTCCGGTGTCGAGTACGGGAGCGTTGCGGTAGAGCTTCTCCACGAACTCCCTCGCCTTCGCTTCGTCGCCGCCGCCCTTTTTCAGCCCGTAGGCCCAGGCCGCGAGATAGTTCCAGCGAGCGCCACCCGAGGTCTTCGGGTTCGGAGTGATGACAGCGACGCCGGGCCGAACGAGGTCGTCCCAGTCCTTAATGCCTTTGGGATTCCCCTTGCGGACGAGGAACACGATGGTCGAGGTGTAGGGGCAACTGTTGTTGGGCAGGCGCTTTTGCCAGTCCGCGGGGAGGAGCTGCGCGCGTTCGGAGAGCTGATCGATGTCGAAGGCCATCGCGAGTGTCACGACGTCGGCGTCAAGGCCATCGATCACTGCGCGGGCCTGCTTACCCGAGCCGCCGTGGGACTGGTTCACGGTGACTTTCGCGCCGCCATGGCTCTTCGCCCAAGAAGCCCCGAAGGCCTGGTTTACGGCGCTGTAGAGCTCGCGGGTCGGGTCGTACGAGACGTTGAGCAGGCTGACATCAGCCGCCCCTGCGAGACCCGAGAGACCCACGACGCAGAGGAAACCCCACAGCCCCTTTCGAAACCTCGGCACGTTCCCTCCCGTCCTTCCCCGCGGTGGGCGGGCGGCTGCGCCCTCGCCGCTGGGCCGGCACGCCGCTCGCAGGAGCAAGGCCCATGCCGGGGGTGGGGACGCTTCATCGCAGGCGGAGCGCTCCGCAGACCTAGCGACCGTCAAGATCTGTTAAATAAGCTTGAATTTTGATCGTATTTGACAGATAAGTCGTTTTATATGATAGATTACTGGTCTTATTTCACGGAGTGAGGTCTCATGGAGAAATTCATGCCTTTGCTGCTGGAGCTGTGGCGCGAAGCCTGCCGGCATATCGAGATTGAACAGTCGGTCGAGCGGATCGCGCCGATCCTGCTGCGCGAGGTTCCCGTCGACGTCCTCCTCGTGCGACGGATCGATCTTCCTCGCGCAGGCGTCGAGACGGTCGCCTGCGCAGTGTGCCAGGACGGAAGCCCGCCCAATAAAGCGCGCAGCGATCTCACGCCCCGCGAGCTCGAGCGCCTGGTCTCTTGGTGCCGGCGCGGCGAGATTGCGCATCGCCCGGGGGACAAGCTAGACGCTGCGGTTCCCGGCCTCCTGCCGGAAGGGCTGGATGGAGACGTCCTTGCGGGGCCGCTGGTCTCGCGCGACGGGCCCATCGGCGTCGTGCTGCTCGTCGCTCGCACGCCCCACAGCTTTCGCGCCGAACACGCGGCGCTCTTCTCCACCCTCATCGAGCCCTTCACGGTTGCGCTCGAGAACGATCACCGCTTGCGCGAGATCTCCACACTGCGCGAAGCGGCGGAGGCGGATCGGATCTCGCTCCTCTCTCGCCTCGGCCGCACGGAGCTGCGCGAAACGATCGTCGGCGCAGACGGCGGCCTGCGTCCGGTACTCGAGCGCGTGGATCTCGTCGCGGGCCTCGACGTCCCGGTGCTGATCCTCGGTGAGACGGGCTCCGGCAAGGAGGTGATCGCCCGCGCAATCCACAGCCGCTCGCATCGCTCCTCCGGGCCATTCCTGCGCGTCAACTGCGGCGCGATCCCGTCGGGTCTCATCGACTCGGAGCTCTTCGGCCACGAGCGCGGCAGCTTCACCGGTGCGGTCGGGGAGCGGAAAGGATGGTTCGAGCGAGCCGACGGCGGGACGCTCTTCCTCGACGAGATTGGAGAGCTTCCGCTCGAAGCACAGGTGCGACTGCTGCGCGTGCTGCAAGACGGCACGCTCGAACGCGTGGGCGGTCACCGCCAGATCTCCGTGGACGTTCGGATTGTCGCGGCCACCCACCGCGACCTTCAGGCGATGATTCTTGAAAGGCGCTTCCGCGAGGACCTTTGGTATCGAATTGCAGTCTTCCCGATCGATCTGGCCCCGCTCCGAGATCGCGCCGAGGATCTGCCGGCGCTCGCAGTCCACTTCGCCCTGCGCGCCGCCAAACGCTTTGGCACGCCTCCTCTCCTACCCTCGCCTTCCGATCTGGACCTCCTCATCCGGTATCCCTGGCCCGGCAATGTCCGCGAGCTGGCGACGGTCATGGAACGTGCCGTCATCCTCGGCAACGGTCGGGCGCTCGAGGTGGAGCGCGCCCTTGGACCCGTACCCGCCGCGCGGACACCGAACAGCGCCGATAGCGTGACGCCGCTCATCTCTCCCGCTCGCAGCGCGCCGATCACACAGAGCGGGAGCAAGATCGCGACTCTCAACGAGGCCATGGCCCAGCACATCGAAGCGGCCCTGGCGCAGACCCATGGCCGCATCGAGGGTCGCTACGGTGCGGCGGCACTGTTGGAGATCAACCCCCACACGCTCCGCGCGCGAATGCGCAAGCTCCGCGTGGACTGGCGGCGACATCGGCGGAGCGGAGCGAGCTGGGCTGCGATGTCCGCTTCTCCCCAAAATTAGAGCAGCGCAGCCCGCTCGATATGCGTCGTAGCGGCGCCCTTGCGCCTTGGCGCAGGCCCCCGTTGGGCGGGAGGGCGCAGGCCGCCGGCCAAAATCTATTGGGACGGCGATCACTTGCGACCCGAAGGTCTAGTCTAGGGGAAAAGCATTCTTGATCTCATGCCGCTGCGCATGGTAGGATGTTGTTGCCGGAAGGTTTGGACTGCGTAGGACCCTCTCAAAGAAGAGGAGGCGGACATCATGCGGCGACAGCATTGGGTCTCGAGGTTGGGGTGGATCGCGGCGGTCTCGCTGCTCGCCTTCGGCACTGCTGGGAGCGCATGGGCGACACCCAATTCCCACCAGACGGACGTCACCGCGCCCTTGTTGAGTCTGACCCTGAAGGGTTCACCGGTATCCTTCTCGGACAGTGGATTCGGACAAAAGCTGACTGACGGTGCGGTGTTCGGGGTCGTTCCTGGAAATCCAGGCAACCACTTTGGCTGGTTGAAGGGCGGCAAGGGGCTTGGGACCGGCTCGCTAGGGGGCGGTTTTGCGCCCGGACCCGCCATCCCCGAGCCGAGCGCTGCGCTCGTCTTCGCGGCCGGAGCCCTTGTGGTGGGTCGGAGGCTCCGCATTCGGAAGTAGCCAGGGTGGACCCGTTCCCCAGCTAGCCCAGACCTAGAGCTAGCGGCTACAGAGGGCCTCGAGCTCGAACAGAGCTCGCGAAGGCCGCATCAGTCCCGCCGCCCGCGCTCCCTTGACGCGCCAACTATGCGTTCTTCATCTCCGCGACGAGCTTGGTGAGGGATGCCTTGGCGTCACCGAAGAGCAGCGCTGTCTTGGGATTGTAGAAGAGCTCGTTCTCGATGCCGGCGAAGCCGGGATTCATGCTGCGCTTTAGCACGATCACTTGCTTCGCGTAGTCCGCATTCAGGATGGGCATGCCATAGATCGGGCTCGATTTGTCGTTCCGCGCCGCCGGGTTCACGACGTCATTGGCGCCGATCACGAGCGCTACATCGGCGTTCGCGAACTGGGGGTTGATCTCGTCCATATCGAGCAGCTTGTCGTAGGGGATGTTCGCCTCCGCAAGCAGCACATTCATATGCCCGGGCATGCGGCCCGCGACGGGATGAATCGCGTATTTGACCTCCCCGCCACGCACCTCCACCTGCTCGGCCAGCTCGCGCACCTGGTGCTGCGCCTGGGCCACCGCCATCCCGTAGCCGGGAACCACGATCACAAGGCGGGCATAGGCCAGCTGGATCGCCGCATCCTCGACCGTGGTAGAGCGCACCGCGAGTCCAGAGGCTGTCTTCCCGGCCACTGCGGCCTCTGCGCCGCCGCCGAAGGCCCCGAATAGCACGTTGCGGAAGGATCGGTTCATTGCCCGACTCATTAAGATCGAGAGCAGAAAGCCCGAGGCCCCGTCCAGCGCACCGGCGATCAGAAGCACGTTGTTGGAAAGGGCGAAACCCGTAGCAGCTGAGGCCAGCCCGGCGTAGGAGTTGAGCAGCGACACCACGACAGGCATGTCGGCACCGCCGATCGGAAGCACCATGAGGACCCCGATCGCAAGGCCAAAGCAGGCCATCGCATAGAAGAGGTGCGCGTTCCCGGGGTCGAAGATGAGGTACAAGAGGATCCCAAAAGTCGACGCGAAGAGCGCGAGGTTGCTCGCATTCTGGAGCGGATACGTGATCGGCGCGCCGCGTACTAGCTCCTGGAGCTTCGCGAACGCCATGAAGCTGCCGGTGATCGTGAGCGAGCCGAACATCACCTCGAAGCCCACGGCCGCCATCGTCGCCGACCCGAGCTCTGCGCCGTGGCGATAGTACTTGTCGATTCCAACCAGCGTCGCGGCCAGCGCACCAAAGGCGTGAGAGATCGCGATGCGCTGTGGCATCGCGGTCATCGGCATAAAGATCGCCATCGGCGCCCCGATCGCGGAGCCGAGCACAAGTCCGGCGAGAATCCACTCGAAGCGCACGATCTCGTGCTGAAGCAGCGTACCGACAACCGCGATCAGCATGCCGATCGCGCCAAGGTTCATGCCGCGGCGCGCCGTGTCCGGTGACGAAAGGCCCCGAAGGCTCAGGATGAAGAGGACGGAGGCCGTGAGGTAGGAGGCTTGGATGAACCAATCTTTCACTTCTTCGCCTTCCGATCCTGCCGGAACATCTTGAGCATGCGGTCGGTGATCATGAAGCCACCCACGACGTTGATGGTCGCTGCGGTTACCGCGACGAAGCCGAGCGCGGTGGAGACCGGCCCGTAGTTCGCTCCGGCCGCAACAAGAGAGCCCACGAGGGAGATGCCCGAGATCGCGTTCGTCGCCGACATGAGCGGCGTATGCAGGAGCGGGGGAACACGCGAGATGACCTGGTATCCCACAAAACCCGCGAGAATGAAGACGTAGACCTGCATGAGCACTGTAGGCGTCATCGAAGCCTCCCCTCCCTCACGTTCCGCCGCCGCCGGCGAGCTCTTCCAGGCGCGTGCGCGTCCCCTCGTGCTCCACCCGTCCCTCGCGCGTAACGAGCGGAGCGCGTGTAAGCTCGTCCTCAAGGTCGAGGACGAGCTTACCCTCCTTCACGAGGTGAAGGACGAAGGTTGCCACGTTGCGAGCGAAGAGCTGACTCGCATGCGTCGCATGGGCGCTCGGGAGGTTTAGGGGCCCCCGGACCTGCACCCCGTGCGCAACGATGTCGCGGCCTGCCTGCGTCAGCGCGCAGTTCCCGCCTTGCTCCGCTGCGAGATCGACAATCACGGAGCCCGGGCGCATTCCGCGTACGGTGTCCTCATCAATCAGAAGCGGCGCGCGCTGGCCTGGGACCTGCGCTGTCGTGATGATCACGTCGGCGGCGCGCACTCGATCGCCAAGGAGCGCCCGCTGACGCGCGTAGAATTCCTCGCTCTGCGCCTTGGCGTAGCCTCCGCTGTCCTCTGCGTCCCCGGTCTCGAGGAGGAGTTCGACGAAGCGCGCGCCGAGACTCTGGACCTGCTCCTTCACCGCGGGCCGTGTGTCATAGGCTTCGACCACGGCGCCGAGGCGCCGCGCCGTCGCGATGGCCTGGAGCCCGGCAACCCCGGCGCCCACCACAAGCACCCGTGCCGGGGAGATCGTGCCCGCGGCGGTCACCAGCATCGGGAAGATCTTGGGCAGTACCTGCGCGCCGAGGAGCACGGCGTGGTATCCGGCGATCGTGGCCATGGAGGAGAGAACATCCATGCTCTGGGCGCGGGTAATGCGAGGGATGAGCTCGAGGGCGAACGCGGTAATGCGCCGGGCCGCGAGATGGCGCGCGACGCCGGGCATATCGAGCGGACGCAAGAGTCCAACGAGCGTCGCACCCTCGCGCATGAGATCGATCTCGTGGCCTCCGTGCTCGAGCACGCGCGGCGGCTGCACCTTCACCACAAGGTCGGCGCGACCCAGGAGGAGCGTCGCGTCGCTCGCGACGGTGGCTCCAGCCCTCACATAGGAGTCGTCCTCGAAGCCCGCGCTGGCCCCGGCCCCCGTTTCGACGGCGACCTCGATCCCCGCTTTGGCAAGTGCCTTCACGGAATCGGGCACCAGCGCCACGCGGCGCTCTCCGGGCCAGGTCTCCTTCGGGACGGCCAAAATCAAGGATGGCCTCGCGCGGCGCGCTTCATGTGACTTCTCCTTCACGCCCGCGGGCGGCCGCAGCATACGCCAGACCCGGGCGAAGCTGCAGGGTTTCCCGAAAGGCGACGGCTCTACCGCCCCGCACCTTCTGCCGCCGGCCGGCAAAAGGAGCCGCCGTGCCAACGGCAGCGCACCCGCGCGGGCGAGGCAGATCTCCAACCAAGGCGAGGGAAGGGACGTGAGGCTCTTGTTGATGCCCCGAGCTCCGTGCCACCCCTCGCGGCGAGCCCGCCTAGGACTCGACCCCGCAGGCGACGAAGCCTGCTACCCGCAGTGGGTCTCTGCGCAGTCACCCGCGTAGTCCGCAGGGGCTTCGACCGCCTGGCCCTCGCCGCGGACAGCACTGCGATGCCCTTCGCTCAGGCGTGGAGGGAATCCCGCGGACAGCCCCGCGCGTCTCAACCTCCGCCTTGAGGTCCGCGCGAAAGCCGCCCGCGGCACGGAGCGCGGCCTCGAAGCACGTGTTCGTCTCGGGAGCTTTTCTCCATCGCGGACGTGGCGGACAAAGGCGAGGGCGAATAGCCCTCAATGCCGGAGTCGGGGCCTCGATCCCACCGCGCGGAACACGCTACTGCAACCCGGGATGATCGATAGCGTGCCCGTCGGCGCGATCGATGCGAGGGTCGCATTCCGGAACTTCTACTCACGCGCCTCTGCGCGCGTCCGCTCTCACCCGCAGTCAAGCCGAGGCGAATTCTGTACAGGATCTGCGGTACCGGCGCGCGCAGGGGCCTCTCGAGGGCAACGGAAAGGCGGCCCGCCTGCGCATGCAGGATGCGGAAACGAAGGCCGCCTGCTTCACCGTAGTCCGGATCGGTTGCAACGGGTGATCTCACGTCATCTGCTTTCCGGCAAAACCTCACTCCACACGCCTTGATGTTGCCCAGTCTCCGCACATCGCTCTTATCCCGACAGCTTCTACGACCGAGTAGCCCAAGGCAAAATTACTCCCGCAACCTCCTAAGCGTCGGCTACCCGCGCCGATCCCAAGGTTTCCGTGTCCGTCACCCATGCGGGCAGGAGACCCGTGAAGTGGGCCTCCGCCGAGACCCATACCAGGACGAGCGGTGCTATGTGCATCAGGAGCCGCGGTAAAGTCACCTGGATCAGCTGACCGACGTCCCACTGTGTAATCATGTACGCGACGCCAACCGTCCCCAGATACAGGACGGCGAAGGTGAGAAGGAAGCCGTGCCGTGCGGGTCCGTGTACCCCTCTGGCTTTCGGGAATAGCAGCGCCGCAAGCGAGCACCACCAAAGCGCACCCCAGAGGTCCGCCCTGAGAAGAAACTGCCCCGCGAATGAGCGGATAATCAAAGGCAGTCTCCTCGCCGCCACCATGGCGTTCGTACTGAATACCAATTCACGGAGGTCCTCGTTCGGAGTACCCACCAGGTGCGTCGGGAGCAGGCTGCGGTAGTGGAGCCAGGGCAGCAGCGCTACGCACACGCCCAGAGCTGCCAAAGCGACTGGGACCGTCCTCCTGAGCGGCCTTCGCCAGGGAGCGAGCGCACCTGCAAGGGTGAGGAAGCCGATCGCGGCTAGGGTCGCGCCCTCGCCCTTCGTGAAGGCGGCGAATGCCGCCATGAGGGACGCCACCACAAGGTCGCACGGATGGCCGATCTGCAGGTAGCGCAGGAGATAGACTCCCAGTGCAGCCACGAAGTAGGCGAGCGGGAGATCCGCGTAGCCGCTGGCCGCGCCTCCATCAGCCAGCCCGATTACTGTGGGAATGGCCCCGAAAAGGGCGACTGCGGATAGGGCAAAGGATCGGCTCGCGAGCGGGCGAATCGCTGCGTAGAGGAGCGCCAGCAGGGAGAGATAGAAGGCTGGGAAGAGCAGCTTCATCCCCCGCTCGGTATAGCGGCCGGACATCTGGCAGACGAGCGCTTCGGCAAGCGGGATGAGGAGCGGATAGCGGCGGTGGCCGTCGGCGAGCTCAGGCCCGTATGTGTCCTGGGAGTAGATTCCTTCGTTGTGAAGGATCTGCTTGGTCTTCACTGCGAAGTTGGTCCGTGAGTCCCAGCTCAGCAGGGGCGAGCTCAGAGCGTCCGCCATGACGAAGAGGAACAAACCGCAGAGTAAGAGCAGCAACAGCCGGTCCATCTGCGGCAAGCCTCGAAGCCGTCGCCCGATTGCGAGCCCCGGAGATTGGTGGGAACCGCCTCGGCGACTACGCGCAACGAAAACGGCCGACACCGCGACGAGTACGGTGAGGAAGAAGATCACCCGCTGCGGGGTCAACGCCACGTGGCAGTAGGACAGGTAGAACAGCCCAAAGGTCGCGACCCCAATGCCCAGGCCGAAAGCTAAGCCCAAGGCCTCCCCCCCGGAAAGAGGGCGCGCGCGGCGGTACAAGACGAGGACGACGGCATATCCGATCAGCTCGATTCCGATGATCGCGAGCGCGGCCAGAGCGACGTTGGCGAGGGACTCGGCGCCGATCCAAGGCTCGTCCGATCCAATGGCCTCGTGGGACCGCAAGCCTCGGCCCGGGTCGCCGACCGAACGGTCGAGCGTGGCGGGAGTCAGCGAGAAATCCGTGATGCCGTTCGGGCCGATCTCCAAAAACCAGTCGATCTTGTGAACCCGGATCCACTCGTCCGATACCATCGCGCGCGCCACGTTCTGTTCCGGATAGAGGTCGAGGAGACGCGGGTAAGTCTCATAGTAGACGAGATCGAGGGGCAGAATGTCGTAGGAGACCCTTGCGAGAACCATAATCCGCGCATCCGCCCGCGTCTTGGTCAGAAGCGTTCGGATGAGAGGCTCGGCGTCGGGTTTGGTTCCGGCCTTGAGCACCGCGTCGCCCTGTCGCAGTGCGGTGATGGCCTGCCACTTGACCCGACGCAGGGAATCAACAAGCGTCGGAACGGAAAACATCGTCCCAGCAAGGATGAGCGCGGCGAAGGCGCCGCGTGCCCACTTCATGCGGGCCGACCGACGCGCTGCACGGACAACCCCACCGAGCGTGGCGAGTAAGCATCAGGTACGCATCCAGGCAAACCGCTGCGCGATTTCCCTTGCGGCCCTCGGTCCCAGCCAAGGTCATCCAGAAGAAGCAAGAGGATTCGGAATGTCGCCAGACCCAGTCGAGACGATCTGAAGGAACAAGGCGACCATTCCGGAGCCGAGACGTGGCTCGGGGACTCATTGAGCGGGAAGTGCATCCCCGGCGTCATGATCTCACTCCGCAGAAAAATGCCAACCGAGTCTAATCGAACGCACGTTCAAGACCCAGCCACGGAAAATGCTGCCTGCGCGCCGGTTCTGAGCATGGCGTCCGTCCGATCGCTGAGCTCATGAAGTTGTTGGGTCCAGGCGTGGAGGACCTCGATCCCGACCCAGTCGAGGCTGCATCCGAAAGGGGAAAGAGCCCAGAAGAATCAACCGGACGAAGCACCATGCAGGTTCAGGGACGCCACGTGGTCCCTTTAGGCACAGGGCAAGGAGCAAGTCACCGAGAGAACAAGCGTCCACGACCTTCAAGTGCACCTTCTGGGTCGGGGAACACGAGCTCTGATAAAGATTCCTGCATGGAGTGAACCCGGACGCGAAGCGTGGACCGCGCCAGTCCAGCCAACCTGTGCGGGCGACGAGGGTAGCCCCGGGCCCTCGGTGCGCCCTAAAGCGGCGTCCCCTGATCCCTTGCGGTTGAGACGGTGCAAGCTGCGACCCCGAACCGCACCTTGGTCTGCTATGTGCAGTGGGTCGCTGCGCAGTCGCCCGCGTACTCTGCAGGGGCTTCGACCGCCTGGCCCTCACCGCGTACCAGCACCGCCACTCCCTTGCAGCCCTCGCGGAAGACCGTCACCCCCTTGAGCCCGCGGCGCCACGCCGACGTGTAAATCGCTTGCACGTCGTCCGGCGTGGCCGCAGCCGGCAGATTGATCGTCTTCGAAACCGCGTTGTCGACCTGCTCCTGGAAGGCCTGCTGAATCGAAAGGTGCCACTCCGACGCGATGTCGGGCGCGGTGGGAAAGAGTCGCCGGATCTTCTCGGGCACGGACGCCATGCCGCGCACAGTCCCGCGCGCCTGAACCTCCGCCACGAGGTCTGCGCTCCAGCAGCCCGCGGCGCGGAGTGCGGCCTCAAAGCGCGGGTTTGTCTCGGGGAGTTTTTGTCCATCGAGGACGTGGCGCACGAAGGCGAGGGCGAAGTACGGCTCAATGCCGCCACAGCAACCCGCAATGATCGAGAGCGTGCCGGTCGGCGCGATCGATGTGAGGGTCGCATTCCGGAGCTTCTGCCCACGCGCCTCTGCGCGCGAGCCGGTGTAGTTGGCAAACATTCCCCGCTCGTTTGCCAGGGTCTCTGAGGCACGCTCGGCTCGGGCGCGGATGCGGCGCATCACCCGGCCCGCCGTCTCGACCGCGACCTCGGAATCGTAGGGAATGCCAAGCTCGACCAAGAAATCCGCGAATCCCATCACACCGAGTCCAATCTTTCGGTTCGCACGCGTGATGTCTGCAATCTCGGGATACGGATAGCGGCTGACTTCGATCACGTCGTCCAGGAAGCGTACGGCGAGGTCCACCGTGGCATCGAGCCGCTCCCAGTTGATGGCACCCTTCTCGACGAAGGCGTCAAGGCGGATGGAGCCGAGGTTGCACGCCTCGTTCGGGAGAAGCGGGAGCTCACCGCAGGGGTTCACCGTGGTGAGCGTGCCAAGCTTGGGCGTCGGATTGTCGCGGTTAATGGCCTCGAGGAAGAGGACGCCGGGGTCGCCGCTCGCCCATGCGTGCTCCGCAATCTCACGAAGCAGCGCAGCCGCATCGACGCGTTCCACCGCCCTGCCCGTCCGCGGATTCACGAGTCCGATCGATCCCCCCGAGGTAGCAGTCCGCCAGAACTCGTCGGTCGTGGTGACGGAAAGGTTGAAGTTTGTGTAGCGGGTGGGGTCCGACTTGCAGCGAATAAACTGCCGCACGTCGGGATGGTCGATGCGCAGGACTCCCATGTTGGCGCCGCGGCGGCGCCCACCCTGTTTGATGACGGCCGTTGCGGCGTCGAAAACGCCGAGGAAGGAAACCGGGCCCGACGCGATGCCGTGCGTCGCGCGCACGACGTCCCCTTCGGGCCGCAGCCGTGAGAAGTCGAAGCCTGTACCGCCGCCTGACTGGTGAATCCCCGCCATACGCTTCAAGGTCTCAAAGATTCCGTCCAGTGAGTCCTCGAGCGGCAGCACGAAGCAGGCAGCCAGCTGGCCGACGGGGGTGCCGGCGTTCATGAGGGTGGGCGAGTTGGGGAGGAACTCGAGCCGGTGGATGGCCTCCCGGAACCGGTCGAACCAGGGCTCGGGAGCGCCGCCAAACGCGCGCTCCGCCTCGGCCACGGCTCCCGCCACTCGTGTGCAGAGGTCGTCGAATCCCTCGACAACCCGGCCAGCCTCATCCTTGAGTAGGTACCGTGCCTCGAGCACGCAGGTCGCATTCTTGGAGAGGGCAGGCATCCGCGGCAGCTTAGACGTGGCCCGAGAGGCACACCAGCCAGGGCCGCGCGCAGCGTGGCGGGCAGGCTCACGCAAGGGGCATCGATCGCGCGCGTTCCCTGCGCATCCCGTCCTCAGAGTTTCGGGAACGTCTTCGGATCGATCCGCGGAGGAGGATCTTCCCGACGGAGAGGGCTGCTCAAGAGATCCCGCCTTCTGACTGGCTCAAGCGGAACGGGCTACCCGCCTTTTGGTGCCTTCTCAGGGCGAGGAGCTCAAGGGAACTCTCGTCCTTTCGTGGGTCGGGGAGCAGCAGAAATGGACGGACTACGCGCACGCAAGCGTGGGGTCATCGCGCCGATGCACCCTCTCCGGCCCCGCCGCGCCGCGTGTCCGCGCTACACTCGGCGCTCGGCGCACACCTACAGCGTTGGAGAAGAGCTTGGCACAGACCCTTCGCGTCGCTCGCAAGATCACCGGCCACCATCTCGAAGATTTCCGCCTCGGCCAGATTTTCCGGCACAAGGGCGGAAAGACGATCAACGAGGGCCTGTTCAGCACCTTTACAGAGTTCACGATGACTACGAATCCGCTTGCCAAGAACGCGCGCTACGCGCGGGCCTATGGCTTCCCTGGGCTCGTTGTACCGCCCGGCCTTGTGATGCTGGTCGCGTTTAGCCAGACCGTGGAGGACGTCTCGGAAAACGCCCGCGCGAACCTCGAATACATCGACATGCAGTTTGGTGCGCAGGTCTACGTCGGCGACACGGTCGAGGTGGAGACTAAGGTGCTCGGTGTGAAGCCGTCCTCCAGCAACCCGAAGCTCGGGGTGGTTCACGTCCAATCGACGGCCCGCAAGAACGTAGGTGAAGGGGACGAGGCCATCGTCATGACCTGGCAACGCAAGGTGCAGGTCTGGAAACGCGATGAGGCGGCGTCCGTCGACGAGGGCGAGGTCGCGCCGGATGAGGTGGACTGCACGCTCTGGCTCCCACCCTACCAGGCCGGCCGCGACTACAAGGCGCTCGCACACCTATCGAGCCACGACACCTATTTCGAGGATTTTGAGCTGGGGACCCGGATCGAGCATTGGCGCGGCCGCACCATGACCGATGAGCATATCCATCTCACGGCAATCCTCGACAACACGAGCCAGGTGCACTGCAACCAATTCCTAATCGATCAGAACCCGAAGCAGTATGTGGGCGGCCGCCTCATCATCTTCGGTGGGATCCCGTTCGTCCTGTGCCTTGGTCTTTCCTGCCCCGATGTAGGAGACAACGCGCTTGGGGACCTCCTCTACAAGACGGGGCGGCATACGGCGCCCCTTTTCGCGGGGGACACGGTCTTCGCAGCCACGGAAATCCTCGGCAAGCGCGACTACCCGGGCCGCACGGACGTGGGCGTCCTCGCGACACGGCTCCTGGGACACAAGTTCGAGCGGGTAAAGGACGGCGAGAAGCTCGATGGCGACGCCGCAGAGGCACCTGCTGGATTCAAGAAGACCCGAATCTTTGAGCTCGAGCGCGAGCTCGTTGTGAAGCGGCGTAGCCACTATGCCTAGGAGCGTCCCATGATTGAGTGGTCAGAATCACAGCTCATGATCCGCGACGCCGTCCGCAAGTTTGTCGAGGCCGAGATCAAGCCTCGCCTAGAAGAGCTTGAGCACGGCGATACCCCGCCCTACGACGTGCTCCGCAAGATGATCCGGACCTTCGGGATGGATGAGATGGCGCGGGCGCGATTCAAGCATCAGATCGAGCGCGACAAGGCTGTGGCCGCCATGAGAGAGCGCGGCCAAGCCCCTGCAGCACAGGAGAAAAAGCCGCGCGCCGATGGCGGCGACTCGGCTGCGATGCAGATCATTCCGATCATCGAGCTCTGCCGCTTCTGTCCCGGGCTCGTGACCGCGATGGGCGTTTCGATGGGCCTTACCGCGGCGTCCATCATGAGCAAGGGCACCATCGCACAGAAGGAGAGGTGGGCCCTCCCGCTGCTCACGATGGAAAAAATCGGCGCCTGGGCGATTACCGAGCCCGGCTCGGGTAGCGACGCCTTCGGTGGCATGAAGGCTGTCGCGCGGCGCGATGGAAGCGGTGGGTACCTGCTCCAGGGCAACAAGACCTTCATTACCAACGGGCCCTACGCCGACACGATTGTCTTCATCTGTAAGCTCGACGAGCCGGGTGTGGATCCCAAGAACCGAAAGATCCTCCATTTCGTGCTCGACAAGGGCATGCCCGGCCTCGTGCAGTCAAAGCCCATGCGCAAGATGGGTCTTCACAGCTCCCCCACGGGCGAGCTCTTCCTCCAGGACGTCCGCGCCGAGATGGGCCGCCTCCTCGGCGAGAGCGAGGAGCGCGCCGCCGCGGCGGGCCGCGCCGGAGCGAAGGACACTTTTTCGATCGAGCGCTCGGGGGTCGCAGCGATGGCCCTCGGAATCATCGAGCGCTGCCTCGAACTCTCGCTCGGTTATGCCAAGAGCCGCGTACAGTTCGGCCGACCCATCGGCGAGTTCCAGCTGATCCAGGAGAAGATCGCCGGAATGGAAGTCGCGCGAATGAACGTTCAGAACCTCGTGTTCCGGCACATCGAGCTTGTTGCGCAGGGTAAGCAGATGACCCTCGCCGAGGCATCTGCGATGAAGCTCTACTCCGCACGGGCCGCGACCGAAGTTGCGCTCGAGGCCGTGCAGCTCTTCGGCGGGAACGGCTATATGGCCGAGTACCACGTCGAGCAGCTCTGCCGCGACGCCAAAGTGCTTCAGATCTACGCCGGTACCGACGAGATCCAGATCTCGCAGATTGCACGCAGCCTGCTCGCAAGCTGAGGCGGCTGTTCTGTGGGGGTCACTTCGAGAGCAGCGATTCGATCTCTCGCGCGGCGGCTGGGGACACCCGCCATCGGTGATCTGGTCGATCAAACGGCGCGCGGCACCAAGGCGGGCGGCCCGAGCATCTCCACAGGCTTGTGCCGGAGCTCCGTGTTCAGCTCGCGCCGCGGCGCCACAGCACCGCGGGCAGCGTGCGCAGGAGCAGGCGCAGATCGCTTAGCAGCGACCAACTGTCGATGTAAAGAAGGTCGAGCTTCATCCATTCGGTGAAACGGATCTCGTTGCGACCGCTCACTTGCCAGGAGCAAGTGAGGCCCGGACGCATCGACAACCGCCGCCTCTCGGTCGGCTCGTACTTCACCACCTCGTCGGGCGTCGGGGGGCGAGGGCCCACCAGGCTCATGTCGCCGCGGAACACGTTCCAGAGCTGAGGAACCTCGTCCATACTAAAACGGCGTAGCCAGCGCCCGACGCGCGTCACCCGCGGATCGTGCGCGATCTTGAAGACGGGGCCGTCCATCTCGTTGAGGTGCAGAAGCTCGACCTTCCGCCTCTCAGCGTCGACGCACATGGTCCGGAGCTTGAGCATTTGGAAGCGCCGACCATTGAGTCCGCAGCGCACCTGGCGGAAGAAGATCGGACCGGGCGAGTCCAGGCGGATCGCCAATGCGGCGACGGCTAAGAGGGGTCCTGCAAGCACGATCCCAATCGCAGCCCCTACAATGTCGATTAGACGCTTCAGCGCCAGTTCCACCTCATTGTGGTGGACTGGTGCGAAGCTCAAGGCCGCGAGTGCGTCGAAGTAGCGCAGCTTTGGCGCGGGGAGGTGATCGCCAAAGAGGTCGGTGAGCAGCGTGACCGGGACACCGATCGTGGCGCAGACGTGCACCACTGGCGCGATGGTCGGGAGCATTGAGAGCGGGCAGGCGATCAGCGCTTCGTCGATGGCTTCATCTCGCAGCAGCTCCGGTACTTCAATGAACTTGCGCACTCGCTCGGGACCGACGCAGGGTCCCCCCTCCAGTTCGTCGTCATCGACGAAAGCCACAATCCGGAGCCCCCATTCCGGGTGGCTCGCAATCACCTGCTCGACGTAGCGCGCGCGGGGTCCTGAGCCGATCACGAGGAGGTTGCGGTAGTTGGCGCCCGCCCGGCGAGCGACGCGCACGGCGCCAAAACTGACGATCCGGATTGTGGCAAGCACCGCGAAGTTCGCGAGTCCGAACGCAAGGGGAAACAAAGGGGCGACCGGCGCTGCGATCGCGAACGCCACCGTCGAGAGCACGACGACGCTCGCGGCGCTTGCCGCCGCAAGTGGGCGCAGCACGCTCAAGAGGTCCTCGTACCGGTGGGAGGCGTACATCCCGAAGCGGTCTAAGACGAGGGGCCACGCGAGGCAGGCCAGGAAGCCCAGCGCCTCGAACGCGAAAACAATGGCTTGAGGCCGCGCGAGCGGATCGCGCATTATTGGCAGATACGCGAGCCCCGCGAAGGTGAGGCCGGAGGCCCCAATATCGGTCGCGAGCAAGAAGTGATGAATGCGCCTTGCGTGCTGCTTCAGCATCAGTCCCTCTACCGTTCAGTTGCGCACGAATCAGTTACGCACGAATACTAAGTCCCCGCTCCTGCAAGCGAGGTGACACCCCCCCTTAGAAAATTTTATGAACCTCCGGACGCACGAAGCTTCTTCCGACGGCAAGTCGGTCGCAAAACTCGTGCCGTGTGTGGGCCGGGGGCGATGCCCGTCCGGAAGGTGAACAAGAATGCACTCGCGCCGCATCGTGTCGTCCCGGCGCTCTCCGCGACCCCCCGCATCGAGTAGTGTACCCTTTGGGAGAGGGAATTGCCGGAGAATTCAGGTCTTTCCGGAAGTAAAATCCCCGCGGGGATAAGACGGTCGGGTGTGGCCGGATCGACGCAGCGAGTCACCCGAGGCCTGGGCACGGGCACTCATTTAGGGGGATGTCCGCCACGGGAGCAGGGGGTCACCCTGATCCTGCCGCTGATGGGCCGCTAGGTTTCCTGGCAAGAGTCGCTGAAATCGAAGGCAGGATATGTACGAACAATTCTTCGGCCTGAAGGAACCGGCCTTCTCGCTCACGCCGGACCCCCGGTTCCTGTGGCTGTCGGAGACGCACCATGAGGGGCTCGCTGCGCTCTACTACGGGATTACCCGCCGCAAGGGCTTCCTCCTGCTGACGGGCGAGATCGGCACGGGCAAGACCACGCTCCTCCGCGCGGTTCTCGACCGGGTGCCCGCCGACACCGAGACCGCCCTGATCTTGAACACGGCCGGCTTGACAAGGATCGACCTACTGAAGCTGATCGCGGACGAATTCCGCCTGCGCGGGGCGCTTGATACGAAGGCGGACTACGTGATCGCACTGAACGCGTTCCTCATCATGCGACACCGTGCCGGCCTGAACACGGTGCTGATCATCGATGAGGCCCAGAACCTTGGCCCCGAGACGCTCGAGGAGGTTCGGCTCATCTCGAACCTCGAGACGCAGACGGACAAGCTGCTGCAGATCGTACTGACGGGTCAGCCCGAGCTACGCCGGAACCTCGCCCTGCCCTCGCTGCGCCAGCTGCGCCAGCGCATCGCGGTGCAGCACCACGTGCAGCCGCTGCGGTCAGAGGAGATTTCCTCCTACCTGCGACACCGGATCGGTGTGGCAGGCGGCACTTACGAGGAGGTCTTCGGGTCGGGTGTCGAGCCGCTGATTCACGCCTTCACCGGCGGCTACCCGCGTGCCATTAGCATTCTGGCTGATCGTTGCCTGATCTCGGGCTATGCGCGCCAGCAAAAACCCATCACCCCCGAGTTGTTGGAGGAGAAGGGGCGCGAGCTCGAAAGTCTCAGCAACTTAGACGGCCTCGGCCCGGGAGGCGACTGATGGGCGAGATTCTGGACGCGCTGCGCCGAGCCGACGAAGAGCGGATGCAAGCACCCCGCGCGCATCCGGTCGCCAGAAGCGAGCCCTCCCACCCGCCGGTCCCCCTGCGACCGTCGCCTCCACCGGAGGGAGACTTCGACGCTGCGCCCGAGGTGCGGCCCGCGGTGATTCGCCCTCCGTCCGACGCCGTCCAGGCAGCCCCGCTTCGAATCAAAGTGTCTCGCGAGCGAAGTCGCGGGTGGCCCGCGCGAGCGGTCATCGTCGAGAAAGCAGGGGCCGTCGCGGAGTCGTACCGGCACTTTGCCGTACGCTTGCGGCAGGCGATGGCGTCAAGGAGCGCGCGTACCGTCGTCATCACAAGCTCCGTCCGCGGCGAGGGAAAGACGACGACGGCCTGCAACCTCGCACTGGCCCTCGCCTCCATCTCGGGCTCGGGAGCCCGCCGCATCGCTTTGGTGGATCTCGATCTGCGGCAACCGTCAGTGGCATCGGCATTTGGCTGGGAGCCTTCCCCCGGAATCGACCGGGTTCTGCTGCGCGAGGTTCCGCTCGAAGCGGCGCGCGTTGCCACGGACGTGAAGGGCCTTGAGCTCTTCGGCGTCGAGGTGCGACGCCCGAACGCCCACGAGATCCTCTCCCAGGAGGCGCTCCGGGCGACCCTGCAGGAGCTAAGTACCCTCTACGACCTGGTGATCGTCGATAGCCCCCCGACGCTGCTCGTGCCCGACACCGCACTCCTGCTTCAGCACCTCCCAGCGTTTGTGGCAGTCGCCCGCGCTGGCATGACCCGCATGGCGGCGTTTCGGGCCATGGTCGAGCAGCTGGGCCGCGGGAAACTCATGGGAAGCTTCATGAACGAGATTTCTCAGCCCCGGCACCTCACGAACTACGGCCACTACTCGTACGACGACATGGCCGAGGCGGAGGAAAAGTGAGCGCTCCGATGGATCCGCAGGAGGGACAAGAGCAAGAGACCGGACTTCCGGCGTTCCTGCGTGATCCGATGGGAATTCTTCGCCGGCGCTGGCGTTGGATTGTGGCGGCGTTCGCCGTGGGCCTGAGCGCGACCGGCGGAGTCGTGCTCCTCATGAAACTCCATTACACGGCAAAAGCGACGATTCTCATTTCGAGCCAGCAGATCCCCAAGGAGTTTGTGCGCCCGACGCTGCCCGAAGATTCGTTTGACCAGCTGAACGCGATGATCGGCGAGATCCTCTCTCGGGAGCGGCTCTCCTCCCTCATCGAGAAGTACAATCTCTATCCGGAACTCCGCGCGAAGAAACCCATGAGTGACGTCGCGTTCGCCATGCGCAGCGACATCTATGTCGAGCTGGAGCACGGCCTCTCGACAGACAGCCGTGATAGCTCGAGGCTCATGACCCTCGAGTTCACCGATACGAATCCGGATGTGGCCGCCGCCATAACAAACGACCTGGCGAATCTCTTCGTGAGTGAGAACATCCGGTTGCGCGGGCAGCAGGCCACACTGACCACCGAATTCTTGCGCCGCGAGCTTCAGCGCTCAGAAGAAGCGCTCGCAGAGCAGAACCGCGAGATCACTGAGTTCAAGGAGAAATATCGGGGCGAACTCCCCGACGAGGAGGCAGCCAGCCTCCAGCGCCTCACGCTCCTGCAGAACCAGCGCCAGTCGCTTGCGACCCAGATCGCCGAGGGCGAAACCCGGGTAGCCATGATCACCTCGAGTCCGACGAACCAGACGAGCCCGGTCGCGAAGCTCGCGGACGCGCAGAACCGATTGGCCGCGGAGCTATCGGTCCACACCGAGGCGCATCCTGACGTGATCGCCCTGCGCCTCGAGATTGCCGCGCTCAAGAAGGAGGCCGCGCAGAGCAGCAGTGGCAGCGGAGCGTCGTCTATGGCCTTGGTGGGGGCCGCGCAGCGCCAGGTGACCCAGCTGCGCGAGCAGCTCGCGAGCACTGAAGCTGAGCAGCGGGAGCTCGAAATGCGAGTAGCGCGAACCCCGGCGCGCCAGGAGGCCCTCTCCAAGATGGAGGAGAAGGCGAAGGTCCTGAGTGACAACTACGCGGACTTCCTACACAAGGTGAAGGAGGCGGAGCTCGCCGAGACCCTCGAGTCGGCCCAACAAGGAGAACGCTTCTCGGTGATCGAGTCTGCCACGCCGCCGACGCACCCTAATCGGTCTACCCTCAAATTACTGCTGATGGGCTTCGTAGGCTCCGTGGGCTTCGCCGGGCTGGTGGGGATCCTCCTTGAAATCTTGGATCCGGTCGTACTCGATGCGGCGCAGATGGAACTGGTGACAGATACGCCCATGCTTGGGTCCGCACCGCGCATCGCTTAAGCGGATTTGCCCTGGCAGTATGAACGACGCCATCGCGTGCGATGAGTCTGCCTCGACTCGAGTCCCCTCTCTGAGACGCGAGATCCTGCTGTGGGGCGCCTTGGCGCTCGCTTTGTCGCCCGTCCTCCGAGATATCGGCAAGCACGTCATCGCCCACCCTTGGGCCGGGTACTCAGCGGTCTTTGCCGCTTTGCTGGTGCTCGCTGCAAGGCATCAGCCGCAATGCCACCGACCAAAGGTGGACGGCTATCTCCTCCTCGCCGTGGGCCTCCTCGTAGAACTCGTAGGCATCGGGGGCGGCATCGACCGGCTCGCGCGACCTGCTCTCCCTCTCGGAGTGATTGGCCTCGCGCGACTTCTGGGGCGCCCGCCGCTCGCCGTCGCGCTCCTGGCGCTGGGGATGGTGCCGGTGCCGGCCTTCGTGCTCGGACCCGTGGCGGCAATGGTGGGCCCAGCGCTAGCGGGTCTTACCGCGATGACCTGCACAGCTCTTGGTCTGTCACTGCACGCGCAAGGGGCTACGCTTGCTAGCGTCAGCGGGGTCATCGAGCTCGGCGACGGAGATACAGGGCTGCCGCTTGCCATCCTGCTTGCGGGACTTGGATGGTATGCGGGTCTTGGCCGCACCTCGAGGGAGACTCCTGTCGCCGCCTCCAAGAGCATCCTGGGACAGGCCGCGCGGATGGCGCTTCGGTGGGCGCCCTGGGCGTTTCCCATCCAAGTCGGAGCGGTCGTTGGTGCGGGAATCGTCCTGTCGCTTGGTGGTCTCGCCTGGAGTCGGATGCTGCTGCTTTGCGGCGTGTGGATCCTCACGGCCGCGGTGGGATTGCTGCGAGCCGCCGGGCGGGAACGATCCGTGTGAGGAGCGAGAAGCTTCATACTGCGTTGCTCGTAGTCGCCCTGCTCGCCGTTGGTACGCTGGGATGGTCGTTCCAGCTTCGTCCGCCCCTCCAAGTCGATGCATCCGCGCTCGGGACCCTTCCCGAGCAGATCGGTGCCTGGCAGGGCAAGGACGTGCCGCTTCGCGCCGAGGAGGAAGCAATCCTGCGCGCAGACTTCAATCTCCAGCGCGCGTACAGCGATGCTTTTGCGGACCCGATCTGGTTGTACGTGGGCTACTACGGAACCGACCGGGGCGGACATCCCGAGCACACCCCGCTGATCTGCTATCCCGCGAACGGTTGGCGGATCATGCAGAAGCGAGCCCTCACTGTGGATCCGCGTCGAGGCCTGCGTGCGAATGAGTACGTGGCGGAACAGGGAGGCGTAAACGAGTTGGGTCTTTTCTGGTATCGCTCGAGGCATCGCACCGGAATCCTCGGCGGGCTAGGCCAAGCCGCTGATCGAATGACAGGTCGTCTGTTCGAGGGCCGTGCCGACGGTGCGCTCGTGCGCATCAGTACCCGTTTCATTGAGGGTGACGAGGTCCTCGCACGAGCTCGCCTCATCGAGTTTGCGAGCGAACTCGACCCCCTCCTCGAGAGCCACTGGCCATTGGAGCGATTGCGGCAGGTTGTTGAATGAGAGCGGTCAGAGTTTTGCTAGGTTTCCTGCCAGCATAGAGTTACCCGTCTGCTGAATGTGTTTCCTGACCTCGGGGATCCTTGACATCCCTAGACGCGAGAGGGCTATGCGCGTGCTCCTGATGGCGGAAACCTGCAATCCCGACTGGCCTTCATTGCCGATCGTCGGTTATCAAACCTGCAAAGCGATTGCTGACGAAGCGGACGTCGTGATCGCCACCCATGTCCGCAACCGACCTGCGATCGAGAGGGTCGGGTTCGGCCGGGCGTCGGTGGAATATCTTGACAATGAGTACATCGCGGCTCCCCTCTTCCGGTTTGGCAAGTGGCTTCGGGGCGGCGATCAACTGGGATGGACGACGGCGATGGCAGCGATGTGGCTGCCGCAAATCGCATTCGAGTGGGAGGTCCATAAGCGATTTCGCGCTGAGCTACAAGCCGGAGCCTTCGACCTCGTGCACCGCGTTACCCCGATGTCACCGACGCTCCCAAGCCCAATGGCACGTTGGAGTCCCGTGCCGTTCGTGATCGGTCCACTTAACGGCGGCCTTAGGTGGCCAGGAGAGTTTCGAGCAGAGCTCCACCGTGAGCGAGAGCACCTGCGTTATCTGCGAGAGGCTTATCGACTTCTCCCGTACTACTCGAGTACATTTGCTCGCGCCCGTTGCATCCTCGCTGCGTTTCAGCACACGCTCGATGATCTTCCCCGTCACGAACGACACAAGGCTATCGATTTCCCAGAGGTTGGGTTCGATCCGAAGATCTTTTCGTGTCCAGACGAGCGCCCAGAGCGCCAGCAGCTCATTTTTCTCTTCGTCGGTCGGCTAGTCCCGTACAAGTGCGCCGACCTGACGATCCGCGCGTTCGGTGAGAGTGATGCTCTGCGTAAACACCGGCTTATGATCGTGGGCGATGGACCTGAATTGCAGCGTCTGAGAGCAATGGTACAGCAATACAATCTCGCTGACTGCGTTGATCTCGTCGGTCCCCGGTCGCAGTCCGACGTCGGTGAACTTATGCGTCAAGCGGACGTATTCGTGTTCCCGTCGATCCGAGAGTTAGGCGCGGGAGTCGTGGTGGAGGCGATGGCGTCTGGTTGCGTTCCCGTCGTTGTCCGATACGGGGCTCCAGGTGCCCTCGTAACAGACGAATCCGGGGTTCGGGTCGATCTTAAGCCAAAGGATGATCTCGTAGGCGACCTCCGTCAGGCACTAGAGGGACTCGCTGACGACCGACCGCGCATGCGGGAACTCTCGCGCGCAGCACATGAGCGTGCGCTAGGTCGGTTCGCCTGGAATCGAAAAGCGCTTCGATTCTTGGAGGTCTATCGCTGGGTGCTTGGGCAGCGTGCAGAGAAACCAATGTTTGACGAATCCTGACTGAGGAAAGGCGGCTCCTCGTGGCCGGAGCATTCTCCGCCCCGCCGCCGAGCGCTTCGACGTTCGTACGCGAGGCAGGAGCCCCAGTGCGCTAGAAGCGCACGCTGGGATCTGCGCCGGGGATGGTCCGAGCCCGCAAGACGAAGGGCCGTCCCGACCGCGACCAACCTATCTGGGTCCACGCCCCCGGAAGAGGCGACGCAAGCGTTCGTACTGCCATCGGCGGAGCTCGGCCCGGAAAGTGTCGTCTTCCAGCCGTCTTGCGCCCTGGACCGCGGCCTGCAGATAGCCGGCAATGATCAGGAGACCACCAATCCCGCACGGTTTCTCTCGCATGCGGAAGAGCCCGCTCGCGAGTACGTAGGGGAAGGCCGACCCCATGAACCACTGGCCTCGGCCCAAGCGGAGCCGGCCACGATAGACGCTCCGATCGGACGAGCCCATGAGCCGAAGATGAACGATCCGCAGCTCGGGATCGTCAAAACTGGCCGTCCGGAAACCAGCGATCCGCGCACGATGAAAGTCGATCCCATCCCACATGACTTCGCGAACGAAACCACCGATGCGTTCGAAGGCGTCTCGGCGATAGAGCTTGAATTGCCCTGCGACCATCTCATCGATCATGAACTCTTCAACGAGCAGTCCCTTTTCCCGACGGAACACCTTCCCGCTGAGCGCGGCCAGGTTCGGATTCGTCCGGAAGAGCGCGACGGCCCGTTCGAGGTAGGTTGGTCCGAACTCGAGGTCGACGTCCATCTTTGCGACGAAGTCGTAGTCGACATCTATCGTCGCGTACCCGTCGTAGAAGGCGTCAATCACGCCACTTCCGAGCCTACGGGATCCTCGATCCGGTCGCCGCACCACTCGGAGCCATGGCAGTTCGCGGCAGGCCTCCTCAAGAATCTGCGGTGTTCGATCCCTCGAACCGTCATCCACGATGATCCAGCGAACGGGCGGGACGGTCTGTGCGGCCATGCACGCGATTGTGCGATCCAGAGTGGCTTCTTCATCACGAGCCGGGGAGATGATGACGAGACGAGAAGGCCTGCCGGCTCCTGAGTCGGGTCGCGCGACGCTATGCTGGGCCCCAGCCGAAAGAGTCGGCGGTTCCGCGCGGGACCCAGTCTGATTCGAGCAGGCCACAGGCAAATAACAATCCCTCGGGCAGCCCTAGATTCGGAGGCGACCTTGCCCCGTGGGGGAAGCACCCATCACTCTTCCTGTGGGTAGCCCTTCAGTCCCCTAACGTGTCACTGGGAGCCAAGAGGGGGTGCAAGAAGTGAGGGCAATCACGCGGTCGTGGACTCGATGGCCGATTATGCTGGCACAGAGTCGTCTGGGCCTAGACCGAGGAGGACCGTGATGCGGCGATTGATGCTCATCCTTGCGGCACTTAGTCCCATCGCTGCCGGACCAGCGCGGGCTGCGGTTACCTGCCCAGCCGCCAACACCATCGCCGCACGCTCAAGCGGTACCGCGCCCCTGTTCGTGTTCTTCGACGCCTCGGGGACCAACGGACAGTACACTTCGACATCGTGGGCGCAGGACTCTACGCTCACCGCGACCGCAAACCAGTCCTTCCGCGACCTCAACTATCAATGGAACTTCAACGACCCGAACTCTGGAACATGGGGAGACCAGGGCTACGGGTATGCGGACCATACCTCACGCAACACGGCGACAGGTCCAGTCTCCGCTCACCTCTTCGAGACCGCCGGGACCTACCAACCGACGCTCACCATCACCAACACGGCAGGCCAGTCGTGCTCCGTGACGTTCAGCCCGATCACCGTCACTGCGGCGAACACGACCTGGACCGGGACCGCGACCGAGTGCATCGCGGCCTCGACTACTCCCGTTGCTGGCGCCGGAGGTTGTCCAGCGGGAGCGGCGGTGCTCCAGCAATCCGTGTTTGAGACTGCCATGTCGAGTGCCATCGCGTCGGGTGCGAGGCGCATCCTCTTCAATGGCGGCGATACCTTTACCGCGACCGGCGGCTATGACATGACGACGGCTGGGCCGGGCTACGTCGGCTCCTATGGAACGGGCCAAGCCACCGTCTCCATCGGCGCGGCCCTCAATACCCAGCCAGCCCTTGGCTTCCAGACAGCCGCGACGGACTGGCGTGTGGTAGGGATCAACTGGACAGGTACGGATACCGGCTCATCTAACAACTACAACGCCGCTGTCGGCGGGTCGAACCGAGTCGCCAACCACACTTCCCAGATCACCATGCTCAGGAACAAAGTCACCGCCGGCTTCGAGTACGGCGCGCTCTTCAACGACTTCAACAACAATGGCGATGGCACCCACGATCAGGTCGGGATGATCGAGAACAACTTCACCGGCCTACAGAATTCTGGGCAAAACTGTTCCTATGCCTTCTTCGGTGGCATCCATCACGGAGGTATCATCGGAAATAGCCTAGACCTCAGCCCCCAGACCGGGACCTGCACGAGTCACGTCATCAGGGTGGTATGCGCCAAGACGGCTTTGATCTCTCACAACTTTGGCCGTGCAGCTCCAGACGGAGCAACCGCCTTTCGGATCGAGGGGGGCCAGAACGACAGCGGTGGTCCGCAGTGTGCCGGGGGAAACGTCGCGACCGGAGGCACTTTCTTTTGGCTCGCCTCAGACAACAACTGGATCGGCCCCACGATCCGCAGCGGCGCAAACGTAACCAGTCTTAACACGCAGGAGGGCAGCGCGGTCGGTCCAGAATACGGCCACGACGGCATCGAGGAGCGCGACTTCATCACGATGAACAACCCAAGCTCGTGCGGGATGGTGACACTTGCTGGGCAGCGCACGGTCTTTAGGAACAACATCCTGAACATCCAAGACCTGGACACGACGCCTTACGAGATCAGGCTATGGGATACGACAGGAGTCACACCGATCTCGAACATTGAGATCTACAACAACACTGCCTTCTTCAAGACGGTCGGAAACGGCTGCGGCGGGGGTGGAAGCGGAGGATCTCAGCTTGTAGGAACCTCGGGCAACGCGCCCGACCGAACGACCATCCGAAACAACTTGGCCTATGACCAGACCGGCAAGGGGCTGGCGGTGAGCTGCGTGGGGACGAACTGCGCGATCAGCAATAACCTCAGCACTGGCACAAATCCCTTTGCCTCCTCAACACCAGCAGTTGCGACGGACTTCAAGCTGCTCGCAGGCTCTGCTCCTGTCGGTGTAGGAACGTCGGTTGGTGAGCCACCGAGCGTGCCCGTGCAAGTTGACTTTGGGCTCAACCCGAGGCCTTCACCAACCTCGGTCGGCGCGTGGGATGTGACAGGAACGCTCGGGGCGCTCGGGGCGCTCGGGGTGCCCGGGCAACCGCTTCTCATGCCCTAGCCGAACCTCCGGCGCGGCAGCGTCGCGAGTATCGTGATACCCGATATCGGCCCCCCCGCGTACACCGAGAATGCTCCTTAAACACTGCAAGCTAGGAGGATACCGACGGCTTTATCGCGCCCTCTGCAGGGACTTCGGGACAGGATCATTGCGGCGCTGCCGTCCGAGTCGCGCAATCACCTCGCGCAGCTCCCGACCACGCTCCTCCACGTGGCTTCCTTGTCAGCTGCCGCCGCAGAACGTCTACTTCACTCTGGCCATCATTGAGCGGCTGGAAGTGCTCTACCGGCGTACCATCACGAACGGCATGGAGGCCCGAACCCGCCGGTGGCTCGAAACCCGTGGTCGGGGTCGGACGCTTCGACCGAAAAACCGCGGAGCTCGCCAACCCCCTAGAGGCTTGTGGCCGGTTTTCAGGTGATCACGCATGGCCGGTTTTCGGTGCTCACCGAGGGAACAGGCATAGGTCGCGCGGTTTGCGGCCTTTCCAGTCGCGGTAGGTTAGCCGCTTCTTACCCGCGGAAGTTGACGTAACGCTCCTACCCGAACGTAGATCGGGAGACGGCACTTTCGGACGAGCATGTCGCTGCCACGCTCAACCGGATGGGCTTCGCGCCGACCGGGGGCGTCCTCGAGCCACCGAAATGGAGTTGCGCGAGCTAAGTCTTATCGACTTCGAAAGCAGCCTCCACAACGTGTCAGTGTTCAGGATGTCGGCGCGAGATAGGCCCCCTCCGAGTAGGGTCTGGGGTTGGCGGTTGGTATAACCTCGTGTATCACCTAGGACCTCCTCCGCATCTATGACCTTTTCTCGAAGACGAGAAGGTTGGTGTTCGCAATGCTTGCCGGCAGACCCGCTGAGAAGTAAAAGCGATTGATCTGGCGGAAGGCGTTGCGGATGGAGCGCCGAGAGAAGCGCCGATGAAGCTCTGTGAACTCGGCTGCTCCGCGGTAGGTACGGCAGAGGGGCAGCTCGGATTCGAGGTAACGGGAGACAGCTGGGATGTCGAGATGCCAGTTGAAGAGCCTACCGCCATTCATCTCACACCATGAACCAGCGCCGAAGCGCGACCAGCTTAAGCTGGTGTCAGGCTTCCGGAGTACCGAGCGGGCCAAGCGTTCAAGAGAATAGTCGATGGAGCGCAAGTTGGTGATCTGAAGCGCCACTCGGCCACCGGCCTTGAGCACGCGGCAAAGCTCGGCGAGGGCAGCTTCGATCTCGGGGATGTGAATGATGACGCCCCAGGAGAAAATCGCGTCAAAGTGACCGCTCGGGAAGTCGAGCCGCGTCAAGTTTGCCTTGCTCAAACGGATCTGGTCGGCCACGCCCGCTACCCGCGCATGCTCTCGCGCCACATCGAGCACTACCTCGGACATGTCGACGGCCTCGATCCGGTAGCCAGCCTTTGCAGCGCGGACCGAATGCACGCCTGTCCCGCATCCCGCGTCGAGAATGAGACCGCCCTTGCCCACCGCAAGGAGATCGAGCATCCGCGCGATAGCGCTGTCGTAGTATCGGAGCGCCAAGGGTTCGTAATAGTCCGTAGCCCATGAATCAAACGTCCGGATATCGTCGACTGCATTGACGGGCATGGTCATCTCCGAGCTCCGCGAGGGAGCCAACTGACGCGCAGAGGCAGCCTGGTCGAGGTCCATGGGTACGCGTTCCGGCGTCGATCGCCCCGCGTTTAAGTAACGGTGCGTTAGAGCGTCCATTAGCAGCTTCAAAACGAATGGGAGGTCGTGGACGAGATAGCGCCGGCCGAGCCGCTTCGGCTCTTGGAACAATCGGTGCAGCCACTCCAACCCAGCCCGCTGCATCCAGAGGGGAGCGCGATCCACGAATCCGGCCACGAACGAGAGACTGATCCCGACACCGATCATCCAGGTACCGGCGAACTCGTCGCGCAGCGACGCGATCAGCCATTCCTGCTTGGGCGCCCCGAGTGCGACGTAGACAAGGTCTGGTCTCGCAGCAAGAAGCGTCTCGCGCACGTGATCGACCTCCTGCGCGGTTGGACGCCCCGAGATACGGGGAGACGAATATCCAACGATTCGAAGATTCGGCAGTTCAGCGCGGAGTCGCGCTGCAGCGCCGTCAGCAACCCCCGAATCGCCGCCGAGCAGGTAGAGGGAGCGCCCGGTTCTGGCCGCAGCTTCCGCGAGGAGCCACACGAGATCGGAACCCGCGACACGATCTGGTAGGGGCGTTCCCTGGAGCCACGCTGCCCACATCAATGGGAGCCCGTCCGCTACGCGCAGTTCAGCCCGCTCGTACTGCGCCCTGAGCTCAGGGTCGCGCGTGCATTGGAGCAGGAGGTCGGTGTTGAGCGTGATGACCCACCCACCCTTGCCCCCGTCCAGGCTCTGGAACACGTATTCGACAATCTGATGTCGGTCCAGGTTCGCTAAGCCGAGCCCTCCCACCCGGATCTCCGAGACCCTCACGGGGCGCCTCTCGGAGTGCTCGACTTCCGCAGTTCAGCGTCCAGAGAGCCTGGCGTCCAACCCGTCGCCCTCTCCAATGGCGGCACCTGCTTCGGCTTAGGGTTGCCCACCGTTGGGAGGATCGCCTGGTCGACGAACTGCGTCGGCTTGACCGCGGTCAGGTCCGCTGTAACGACCAAGCCGCGGACGGCGACGAGGACCATCGGCCGCGCGCGACGGCGGAGCAATCCGCGAGGATCGTGAAAGATCTCTTCGATGGGGCCCTGGTGGACCTCCTCGAACTCCTCGCGGTCATCCATGGAATCCCATCTCCCTTGCACCCGCCGCGGGATCAGCGGGTCCCCACTCGGCCCGTGCAGAATTAGCATTTTCAAGGGATTGCCTGCCCCGCTTCGGCCTCAGCTCTTCTCCAGCGAACGAACGCAGCCAAGACGCGGGAGTCGCCCATTCCCGAGGGGACTCCCTTATCTCGTCAATCTCTAATCGGCTCGTTCGCTGGAGAGGTGGGGCGCAGAGCCTGCCCCACCCCCGTACTTCGGGAAGAGGAGTCGGAGACAAATGATTCCCTACGATTGCCAGGATGAACCATCTGTCTAAGGTGCATCCCGCGCCGAGGGTCGTCGCCTACGTTGCGGGCTCGCTGCCCTCGCGCTCCGAGACCTTCGTTTACCGCGAGTTCTTGGCCCTACGCGAGCGCGGGCGGGCAGTGCTCCCCGTCTCGGTGCACGATCCAGAACGCGGCCTTGGAGAGGCCAGCCTCCAGGCGCTCGGAGACGAGGCCGTGCCGGTATACGGGGCAGGTCTGCGTCGGATGCTGATCGATGCACTCACCGAACTCGTGCGACACCCGATGCGGAGCGCAGGGACACTGGCCTTGAGTCTGCGTGATACCGCCATGGCCCGGGACCTTCCACCGAGCCGGCGCATTCGGATCCTCTGGCAAAGCGTGGCGGCTCTCGCGCTCGCGAAGAGACTGCGGCCGGCCTCTATCGGGCACCTACATGCTCACATGGCGCATGTCCCTACCACAATTGCGATGTATGCGGCTCATGAGCTTGGCATCGGCTTCAGCTTTACAGGCCATGCCAACGACCTCTTCGCGAACCGAACCCTTCTCGCCGAGAAAATCAACCGCGCGCGATTCGTCGCTTGCATCAGTCATTGGCATCGCTCCTTCTATCGTGCCATCGCAGATATTCCCAATGACCGTCTTCCCGTGGTTCGCGCAGGCGTGGATGTCCCGCGCTGTCAAGAGCCTAAGCGAGGGGAGCGAAGGTCGCCGCGGATTGTGTCGGTGGGACGCCTCGTCGCAAAGAAGGGATTCGACATCCTGTTGGAAGCGATCGCGGACCTACGACGAAATCACCCGGACATTCACGTCGAGATCGTGGGGGAGGGCGTCGAGCGAGCAGTACTCGAGGCCCATATCTCAAGGTTGAACCTCGCACGTCATGTCACTCTCGCTGGGGCGCTGCATCATGCCGAGGTACTAAAGACGGTCGAAGATGCAGACGTCTTTGTACTTCCCTGTCAGATCGATCCGCTCGGGGACCGCGACGGGATCCCAGTTGCGCTGATGGAAGCAATGGCGCGTGGAGTTTGTGTCGTCAGCGGAGACCTGCCGACGATTCGCGAGCTCGTACGTCCCAACGAGACAGGCCTACTGGTCCCCCCCGGCGATTCGAGTGCGCTGGCCGGAGCGCTCGGCAGGCTATTGTTGGACCGCGAGCTCCGGCATCGTCTTCGTGCCGCTGGCCGGTCCTGGGTCGAGCAGGAGTTCTCGACTCCGCTGAATGTGGCCCGCCTCATCTCCGCATTCGACGCAGTCTTCTCTGCCCTCCCCGAGTGATCAGTGGACTATCCGCGGGGAGATCTGCTACGCGACGAGAGGGCATCGCTCCCCAACATCGGCGCTGGCTTCAAAGGTGGCTCGAACCGCGGGGGGTGAAGCTGCCTGAGCGGTTTCAAGCAGTGAACGCAACACCCGGGGCGAACGGTCATAGTCCGATTCGTGGTCGCGGCGTACCATCGCTGCTCGATTGAGCCACTCGCATTCGACGGTGGCGCGCGAGGTCGCGACTGCAGGCGGGCCGAGTTCGTATCGCGCGTGGCGCACCGACGAGGCGCCGAAGGTGCCAGCTCTCCTCTTCACGACTCAGGCCGCCTGATGTCCACCTTTGCGGGTTTCTCGGAGATGCTGCGAAGCAGACCTTCCCGAAGGATCTGCTCAGCCACCTCGTCCCCCACGAGCCGACAGCCGAGCGGCGTAAAGTGGAAGTGCCCGCGCTCCCAATAGAGCAGCTCGCCGCGGTGGCGGTCGAAGGCCGGTTTCACCGAGACCACGTCCAGGCCGCCGTCCCTTGGACCCAGATGCGGAAGGGAGGAGGCAAACTCGGTTCGTGAGATGCGGGTCGGAAGCTCCACGATTAGGAAGCGTGCTCCCGCCTGTTCGGACTCGCGCTTCATCTCACGGAGTAGCGCCAGTGTTAGCCGGTCTGAGTACGAGACCTGTTCATCTTCGGCGGGAGCCGCGGCGGCCTCGCCCGGCGGCGCCCGCGTGGGTCCCTTGCTGCGCCGAAGCCATGTCAGGAAGGTCTTGACGTTCCCGGCCACATCCTCGCGAACGAACGTGTAGAGATGGCTGTTCGCCTCCGCCCAGCGGTACGCGGCGAATCGCTCGAGCCACACTCGGGTCTTCACGCCTGGCAAATACACCTCGTTCACCTGGACCAGCCTGTCGTCCCGCAGGGCGAACAGATTGGACCGCGTGTTGTCGTCTAGATCGCTGATGTGCCACGCGACCAAGACCAGATCTGGCTCGTACCGCAGCCCCTCGTGGCGAAGCATCAGGAGCTCCTCCGCGTTCCCGTGGCCGGAAACCGAGAGGTTGATCGTCTCGACCGGCTCTCCCGCCACTCTCAGCGCGTCCTCCAAGCGCTGGAGGAACGTGTCCTTCAGCTCCACCTCGTATCCCATGCCGAACGAGTCTCCGAGCAAGACGATGCGCTTCACACCCTCGGGCTTGTGGTACGGGATCTCGCGGTCGGCACGGATACCTTTGGAGTTGGTTCGAATCTCTACCTGCACGTCGGGGGTTCGCTGCCAGTAGTGATCGGAAGGACTATTCGTACGGATGCCGAAGCCCGAGTCGATCACGTGGCGCGGGAGAATTGGCTGCGGCGCAAAAAGACGCAGATACGCCTCCGCTGCAACCAGGACGTAAACGAATACCAAGGCGTGTCCCAGGATCCGACTCAACCCCGCGCGCCACCCCTCCCGCCCGGGAAGTCCGCCAACGCCACTCGAGGCAATCCCCGTCTCTCGCATTGTCTCAGAAGGCAAAATAGATGAACTCCTGCTTGTGTCCTGCCGACTGGGTCAGGAGCGACATCACGAGAAACACCCAGATCGTGACACGCACCAGACGCGGGAGGAATGGCATCGGGTTGAGTGTCTCCGAGAAGCGCTGAAGCACCTCGAAGAGCGCCAGGAACCAGCCGTAGAAGATGAGGTTGCAGAAGAGTTCCCCGGCCGCCGCAGAACCGCCGGGGTGCCGCAAGATTCCCTCAAGAAAGATCCTGACGGTGGTCAGGTTCTGTGCGCGGAAGAGCAGCCAACCGAGGCAAGTGAGATGAAACATTACGACGCCGAGCCCGAACAGGCCGAGCGTTCGGGCCAAACGCAATGTTCTCGTCCTCAAATCGACCTGGCCGCCGGCGACCGACCCTCGCGAGAGCAGTCCACGGAGTCCTCTGAGTCGCCACCAGGTTGGGGCTCCCTCAGGATCGATCCTGGTCGTCGATGCCCTCCTCGGGCGTTCGCCCAGCTCGGGCGCAATCAGCCGGTAACCTATCAGGAGCAGCCCGTGGTAAGCCCCCCACAGAACGAACGTCCAGGCGGCACCATGCCAAAGTCCCCCCAGCAGCATCGTCAGAAAGAGATTGCGATAGGTGAAAAGGTCTCCGTGGCGATTTCCACCCAGAGAAATGTAGAGATAATCGCGAAGCCATGTGGAGAGACTGATGTGCCACCGTCGCCAGAAATCGGACGGGCTGATTGCGAAATACGGCAGGTTGAAGTTCAACATCACATCGAAACCCAACAGCTTGGCCGAGCCGCGCGCGATATCGCTGTAGCCCGAGAAGTCGCCATAGATCTGAAAGGCGAATGCGTAGAGCCCGACGAGCAGGCGCAGCCCGTCGTGGGGCACCAGCGCTGAGGTTCCCGCGCCATCATAAGGCGCGAAGACGGTATGCACGATCTTGGCCATGTTGTCGGCCACCACCATCTTCTTGAAGAGTCCCCAGAAGAAGAGCCACACACCGTCGCGAATCCGGGTTCCCGTCAACGTGCGTGTCGATAGAAACTGCGGGAGCAGATGGAATGGCCGTTCGATCGGTCCCGCCACCAAGAGCGGAAAGAACGATAGATACGATCCCAGGGGGAAGTACCGCGTCATGGGCGTGACACGGCTCCGGTAGACCTCGATCGTGTAGGCCATGGACTGAAAGGTGTAGAACGAAATTCCGACCGGCAGCGCGAGGTGCAGCATCCAGGGGTGAGGCGCGGAACCGAACAGCCCATGAACCAGAACCAAGAAGCTGTCAGCGAAGAAATCGTAGTATTTGAAGAAGCCCAGGACACCGAGATTGGAGACGATACTGGCGACCAGGAACCGTCTCCGTCGCTCCACCTCACCGATCCTCGTGAATCGCCGGTGCAACAGGTTGACGGCGACGACCACCACTGTGGTGGTGAGGAATACTGCCCAGCCGGCCAATGAGGCCGGCAGCAGGTGGGGCCAGTCCACCAGAAGCGAGATGCGCAGGCCGCTCTGGGTCCAGCTCACAGCATCCCACCGGACGGTCACGCAGGCAAAGGCGGAGCCGACGAGTATGAGAGACACGATGGCGCGCTGTCGGGCGGCGACGGCACCTGATCCAACCATGAGTGCACAATAGAAGTCGACGGTCGTGGTCAAGAGGAAGAGAAAGAGAAATCGGACATCCCACCAGCCGTAGAAGAAGAGGCTTGCAAACAGCAGCAGCCCGTTCTGTAGCTCGAGGCGACCCCTCAACGACCAATACAGGGTGAAGACGACGGGAAAGAAGATCCAGAATTCGATGGAGTTGAAGAGCACGGTCTATTGAGCCGCCAGACGATCCGAGACCAGCTTGCGTAGGGTTGGCGCGACGCAGCTTCCGAGCGCCACATAGCCTGCGGGGCTCAGGTGTAGAGTTCCGTCGGCAAATCGTGGCCGGAGCCGCAAATCGTCCGCGAGCACAGCGCCGCAGTCGAGAACCGTCACTCCATGTCCGGCCAAGGCAAGAAGCCGTTGGTTCACCGCGGCGATCGCCTCGGGAATGCGCTCTGACCAGAAAGGGCGGCGGATCCAGGGCACCGGGCCCACCGGGAAGATGGTCAGAAGCACTACTTCGACTCCGGCGGCGCGAAGGCGTCCGACTATCTCTTCGAGGTTACTCGTACACGCTTGCACGATCTCGGGTGCTCGCTCCGGGAACAGGCCGATGTTTTTCAGATCATTGATTCCGAACTGGATCACCACGATTCCGGGCTCGAGAGCGACTACGTCGCGGCCGAGGCGGAGCAAGCCCTGCGCGGTCGTGTCGCTGGGTCGGCCGCGGTTCACAATCTCTGCGGCTGGCAGCGGTGGCAGCTCATGCCAGCCCGACACCCGGGAGTCTCCGAACAGGACGACCCGGGCAGTCCCCGGCACGGGCGGGCCGAGGCGTCGGTTCGCATCCTCGAAACCACGCGCACCGGTGGGATCGAGTCGCAAGGCTTGGAGCTCTACGTAGGTGGCCAACGCGCGGCGTGCGGCCGCCCACCCGAACGCTACCGCGGCCAGCAGCGCCAGAGCCGTCAAGAGTATCGGCCACCGGATCGTCATCGGCGAGGCTCGACGGGGTCGCACGGCAGCTTTCCGCCTACGCATCTCCGACTCGGTCGGATGCCGGACTCGCGTGTCCGCGAACGTTCTGCGGCCCGCGGTTGCAGGTGGCCCCGCGAAGCGGTGGTCGCGAATGAGGGGCAGCAGCGCTGGTCGGCACTCCAGATATTGCCCCCACAGGCTCGCGACACCGCAAAACTTCGCAAAAATACGGGCACCGCCGGCATAGTAACAGTGAGGCAGACGCCTATCCTTCTGGAGTGCCGCTTTAAGGGGAGAGGTGTGGCGCTGCTCGTCGGGAAGCCGGTGCCGCGGGCCGCCAGGGTCGCGATCGCCAGCCGGTTGCCGGGCGCGGACCACAATCCCTGGTGCGGGTCGACGTGGTCTCGACGGGGGACGCCACGTGGCCGAACGCCGCGCACGCTCTGACGGCCCGAAGGGGGACGGGTGCCCGCTGGCGCGCCAAATGCGCCAAGGATCGGAAGGCCTTCATGGGTCGACCCAGGCAGGTCCAGCTGCGGGAGATCGGAGCGCCCAGGGAGCCGTTCGGTCAGGCATCGCAGCCGATCGCGTGGAGCGGTGGTACCTGTGGACCTGCGAGCGCGAATGATTCCATCCGCAGCAGGGTGCAGCACCTGCACCGGGTCTTTTCGTGACCGTTGTGGAGCGGCTCGTCCGTTTTCTCCGATCCTCCACATTGCAGGGCAAGCCCAGCGCAGCACTCAACCCGCTTGGGCATTTGTGAGATGGGTTCTAGCCTTAGCCTGTAGCCTGGCGAGGGACCGGTTCTGAATGGCTCTCGGCGGCCCGACCGCGAGGAGCGCGGGAGGCCGTCGGTTGGCATTCAATTCGAATGAGGCATTGGAGGCCAGACCCTCATAGTGGACCATGTAACTCCGGTCGCCTATCTCGCACTGATCCTCTGGCTTCCGCTTTCACTATTTGTCTTTTCGCGACGAGGTGCACGCGAGGGGGCGATCTTTACGATCCTCGGGGCGGGATTCGTGCTCCCTGTGGGCCTAGGATTCAAGTTGCCTCTGGTTTTCCTCGCTCGCGGCCAGATAGCAACGCTAAGTGCCCTCGTGGGCTGTCTCCTGTTCGCTCCAAGAATGCTCTCTGGCAAAGCACTCGGTACGGGCTGCGAGGTATTTCTCCTCCCCCTCCTATTGGGGCCGATCCCCACGGCGCTCACCAACAGCGATCCCCTTTTTTTCGGGGAGCATCACCTCCCAGGCCTGGGAGTGCAGGACGCAATCGACATGAGCACCACCCAGCTCATCGCCCTCGGGGTTCCCTTCATTCTTGGCCGACGCCTCTTCTCTCGGCCAAGGGACCTCATACCCCTATTCCTCTTCTGGGTGGGGGTCGCTTTGGTGTACGCATTGCCGATGCTCTTCGAAATCGTCATGAGCCCGCAGCTGCATCGGATGGTGTACGGCTATCACCCCCACGAATTTGTGCAGCAGATGCGCGGCGGGGGCTATCGCCCAGGCGTATTCGTGGGCCATGGCCTTGGACTCGCGTACTTGATGTCACTAAGCGTTATGGCCTCGGTGGTACTGTATCGCCTCCGTCGGCGGATGTTCGGGCTTCCGCCACGCATGGTCGTGGCCATCACGTGGGGGCTTCTGCTCCTGGGGAAGAGCATGGGGCCCATCCTCTACGGCATCACGGGGACGCTCCTGGTTCTATTCGCGAGTCCGAAGCGTCAGATGCGATTCGCCGCCGTCGTTGCTGTGCTGGTGCTGGCCTATCCGATCTTGCGAGCAGAGGACTTGGTGCCCGCTGAGACGTTGCTCAACATGGCCAGTGTCGTCTCCACCGATCGCGCCGGCTCACTACGCGTCCGGCTCGTGACCGAGGAGCTGCTGCTTGAGCGGGCCCGGCAGCGGATCTGGTTCGGCTGGGGCTACTGGGGCCGTAACCGCGTCTACGATGAGACGACTAACTTTAACTTTAGCCCCCCGACGGACGGCCTCTGGGCCATCGTGCTGGGTACTTACGGCGTCATCGGATTCGTCGGATTGTTCGGTCTCCTGACGCTGCCCGTGCTACTCGCTGCCATGCGCCTCCGCCGCCTCCCCGATTGGACGGACCGAATGCTGACCGCCGGACTCGCGTTGATAGTGGTGATTACGGCGCTCGACTCCATTCCAAACGTCAGCGGCGGCGGGCCGCCGGCGCTCTTTCTAGCCGGTGCTCTGAGCGGGGTTGCGGAAGGGGCGAGGCTCCGCCGTCGCTCTGATGGCGAGCTGACGTCCGCTCGAGGCGGTTTGGCTGCGGGGAGCTCGTCCGAATCTCCGCCAGTCTCAGGCGTATCGCGGGGTGCCGCACAGCGGCCACGCGGGATGACTGGATACTCGATTGCGGTGAATCGCGTCGCGTCCGTGCCGTCGTTACACGCCTGACGGTACACTAGGAAGGTGCGGAGGAGGAATGACATCGAAACGGGTCAGCACAAGTGCCGGCCCGACTTCGAAATGTGACCGCCGACCGTCAGCAACGTACGCGCCGCTCGCGCTCATAGAAGGCAAGCGTAGCAGCGGCGATCGCGCGCGTTCCGAAGCGCTCCTCCGCATCGCGCGCGGCCTCGGCACCGAGCCGAGCGGCGCGCGCCGGATCGCATAGGAGGTCAATCAAGACCGTAGCAAGGCTACTGGCATCACCTGACCGAAAGAGAATGCCCGTGACCCCTTGCCGCACGACTTCGCGAAGTCCCCCCACCTCGGGCGCCACCAGCGGCGACCCGAAAGCGAGGGCCTCAAGGGCGGTGTAGCCGAAGATCTCGTACCGAGAAGCAACTGCTGTAACCGCAGCGCGGCGCCGCAGCGCCTCGATCTCACTGGGCTGCGCTCGCCCGTGAAGATGAATCTTTGCCTGGTCAGCAGGTCGTGGGAAGTGGGCGGCAACGTAGTCCGGCAGACCCCATCGCTGTCCCCGGTCGTCGACCAGGCCGTGATCGGGACCGACGAATGTGAGGCGTGCAGTGGGACGCTCGCGCAGCACGTCGCGGAATGCGTCGAGCATGAGATCGCCTCCCTTGTGTCGATCGAAGCGTCCCACGAAGAGGATGTGGTCGGGCTCACACGCCTCGGGCCGCCAGCGCTCGGCAACTGGCACCGTCGGGGCGGGGTTTGGGATCACCTCCGCCCGCGGGAGGGCGAGACCGAAGACCCCGCGCACCTGCTCCAAGACAGCGCGCGAGGGGGCCGACACTGCATCTGCCGCTGCGATCGCGTGCCTCTCCCACGCGTTGCGCCTGCGGAAAGAACGGTCCTCTGGTACCCCGAGCGCCCGGCAGTTCAAGAACCAAGGGCCGTGTAGGCGCACCACCGTAAAGACGCGGGAGCGACGTCGCACGACCTCGGCCAGCCCCCATGACTCCTCGATCTCCAGCACGTCGACAGGCCCCTTTTCCTCGAGCCCCTCCACGGCGTGCGCGATCAGTGACGCGAATCTTCGCCGGCGGATGACATCAGGGAATCCGAGCTCGAGGATCCGCTCCATGGCTCGCGCGACGGCGGGTTTCGGCGGGAGACGCCGGAGGTCCACCACCCGCGGACCGGGCTCCCCGGACACCTGGGAGGCGATGATGTCCGTCTCGACTCCCAACGCCTCGAACCCCTCCCGGATGTTGTGCACGAAACTGACCACGCCGTTGGGAAGCGCGCCAAGCGGCCAGCTTGGGCTAAAGAGCGCCACGCGCCGGATGGGAGGACGATCGCTCACCGATGGATCCAGTGCGGCGCAGTCTTGAGGGCACTACCGAGAAGGAAGCCGGCGCCAAAGAGTAGGAGGGATTGCGCTTCTCGGAGTGGCCGCAGCAGTCCGTGCCGGCGAAACGCGGGCCAGAGGACCAACAACACCGGGAACTCCGAAAGTGCGCTCGTTGTCACCAGACCATGAAGGCCGAAGAACCACCATCCAATGGGGATTCCCCCCACAACCCAGACCGCCCGCGCGAGGCTGCGTTGGAAGCTGTAACGGGTCTGCCCGATGGCGAAGAGGCAGGTCTCGCAGGGCGTGAGGACTGCACCCATCGCAACCCGGATCGCGAGCAGCTGAAGCATCCAGCCCGCCTCCTGGTACCGCGTGTCATAGAGCAGGCTGATCAAAGAGCTGCCCGCTGCGCAGAGCGCACCGCAGAGCGGAAGTGCGAGTAAGTCGAGGAATCGCCGCGCCCGGTAGTAGGCCTCGCAGATACGGGCGGGCTGCTCCCGTGCCACCTTGCTCAACGCAGGATATAGGACGCCCTGGGTCAGGTTCGTAACAAGCGAGAGCAGTGACTCGCTGAACAGCGCCGCGATGCCGAACACGCCGAGAATCTGAACGCCGCCGAGCTTTCCCAGGTACAGCCGATCCGCCTGCCCCGCGATGAAAAAACAGGCGCTGCTCAGGAGGATCCACTTGCCGAAGTCATAGATCGCTCGCGCCGCTTCAGGATCCCACTCGAGCCGGTTGCGGTATCGGGGAACGAGCCGGTGGCTCACCGCTGTGCGAAGGAGCTCGGCCACCACTCCCCCGATCGCGAGGGCCCAGACGCTCCGCAGCTCGTAGGCGAGCACAACATTTGTGACAATCCCGACGATTTGGACGCCCAAGTCGAGGAGACTGATCCGAGCTAGCTGCATATGCCGGCGCAGGCTCAGCACAGCGGTCGATTGGAGGCCGGCGATCGCAGCGGTGAGGCTCACAGCCGGAAGCAAAAGGCCGAGCGACGGCTCGTGATAAAACCACGCCGCTGGCTGCCCAATCAGGGCGGCGAGGAGTGTGAGAGCCCCGCCGCGGATGATCTGGAGTGTCCAGGCAGTGTTGAGGAAACGAGATTCATCTCCTCGCCGGTGCTGAATCACGCTCGTCGCGACACCCACATCAGAGACCATCTGCAGCCCATAGAGGAACACCTGCACCAGGGCCATCAGCCCGAACGCCTCGGGGTAGAGCAATCGGGTGAGGACCAAGTTGCTGCCGAGGCGAAGGACCTGGCCGGCGCCGAATGTGGCGATGGTCCAGGCGGAGCCGCGAAGCGCCTTGATCTGGATTGAGGACCGTGCTTCGGCGCCCTCGTCGGCCGGATCCCTAGCGTCTGGGGCGTGGGTCGCGTCCGGAGCCGAGAGGATCGAACCTGTGCCACTCAAGGCGGACGATCCTTCGCCTTCCGGCGAGAACGGCGGCCGTTTGGTGCTCGTACTGGCTCCTGCGCCGCGTCGACGCTTCTTCGGCAAGAAACCGCAGTGCTCCTTGCCCTTCGGTCGCTATCTGCGCCGGCTTGATGGTACTGCGAAGCGGTCGAACTGAGCGGGCGCCCTGGCGAGGTGGGTGAGGGTACCCACGGTACCGTGCGTGGCGCGGCAGGTGTTCGTGCGCGACCATGGGAAAACCCCGAAATGGGTCAGGTCGTGCTTTTCGCGGGGACCTCATGAGCCGGGCGCGCAGCCGCCTCCTTCCTTGGGCTTTACCCTTGATCGGTTTGCACTTTTGGGGAGCTCGCTCGCCGTGGCCTGACCCCCGCTGAACCCCACCCTCGATCACATCCGTGGAGGCGCACTGGTCGCTGCGTGAGCGATTTGACCGAACCGGAACTTCAAGGTCGGCGAGATGATCTAGGGCAAAGGAACTGTCTGAACGAAGTGCGTGAGCGAAGTCTCACCGGCGAACTGGAGGTGGAGGTCCTCTTGCCACTGCTCTGCCAGGGACTCCTCCGCCATGCGCCTCAACTCAATGTCCCCAGTGAGGACCCACACCGCTTTCGGATCACCGGCACGGTGCAGAGCCTCCCGAAACGCAGCGGGAGTCTTCGGAAAGATGTCCTCGCGCCGGTAGGTCTCGAAGGAGGGGTCCCGGGGCACCGGGACGAGCCGGTTGCGACCGCGGTAGTAGAAGCCGAGCGACCACACACGGTCAGCCGGGGCGACCAGGATGGGCTCGTTGTCCCTTTCTAAATTCTCGAGCGCCTGGCCGACCCTCCGGTTGTCTTCCGTCTTTGCGAGGTCCCCAAGCTCCATGGCCGACGCGACCACGTTGCCACCGAGGAGCACGACGAGCGCTCCAGCGGTGACGGCCCGTGAACCGATCGCACCTGCAAGCGCGAGCGGCAGGAGTACGGCCGGTATCGCAAAGCCTGCCCAGTGACGGAAGTACCAGGGCTCACCCACGATCCGGGTCAGCACCGAGCCGGTCAGGTACGGCACTACCGTTAGAATCGCGAGCAGTGCGAACGCTGGTAGGTGATCCTGACGCTTTCGTCGTCGCCAGAAGCCGCCTACGAGGCCCGCCCCGACCGCAAGTCGGATTCCCCACCGCAGCATCCTTACCCAGGCATCGTCCTTTCCCCAGAACCATTCGACCGGCAGTGAGAGCTCTGCGATGCAGGTCTCAGCCTCGAAGAGAAGCGATTTGATCGAGATTGGTTGCGCGGTGAGCACGCTCGAATGGGCGCTCGCCTGCTGCAGCGTAATCCCGATCTGAGGCAGAAATAGAAGAAGGACCACACCCATTTCCAGCGCGTACCACCCAGCCTCCCTGTACCTGCGTAGCAAGAGCAGCGACGCGCCGGCCGCTGCAAGGAGGAAGCCGAGGTAGTATTGTGTGTAAAGCGCCAGGATGGCCAGCACGACGAGAAGTGGCCGCTCTCTGTTCCAACCCTCCAGATGCACGCGCACGAAAACCAGACAAATCGCCGCTCCGAGGAGCATGACGAGTGCGTAAACGCGTGCCTCGCTACCGGCCCAAATCACGAACGGGTTCGTGGCGATGAGGAGAGCAGCCCATGGGGTGCGGATCCCCGGCATCAGCCGATGGGCGAGCGCGGCTCCCACCACCACGGTCGTGACCCCGAACAAAATCGATGGCACACGCGCCTCAAGCGGTCCCGACCAGAATGCGCGCCAGACTGCTTCCAACACGAAGTAGACAGGGGGTTGGAGTTCGAAGGAGAGAGCCCTCCTCGCCGCCTCGACCGGGCCTTCCGCAGTCGTGTGAAGCGTGTAAATCTCGTCCGTCCAGAGAGGGAGCCGCCACGCAAGAAACGCATTCACGGCCGCGTACGCGCCCGCGACGAGCGCCACGCCCAAACGGTCCTGGAGCGCCTCCCTCCGCTCTTCCATCACCACAGTCGTGCCCATAAACACACCCATTGAAGCACGCCCACTCCACCCGTAGCGCCTGCGGCCACCAGCGCCTCCGTACGCCAACCAGAGCAGCGTACCTTGCACCGGGGTACAGAAGCTTCAGCCGGATCTTCGCATTCGATCCCTCGCGTTCTCTGCACATCTCGTCGGGCCATCTTCATGAAATCCGTTCTTGCCTCCATACGAGGTCCACGGCGCGGGCGATTTCGCGCGTGCCTGGCTGCCGCTCGCGAGGCCCGCCCGCACGGCGAACTGCTCGGCTCGCGGGTGTGTGATCGACGGGGACAGCCAGGCGTTTGGTGCGACGAGTTGAATCTCGGCATCCGGATCGTTGGTCGGAACCGCAGGAGACCTGGATGGCGCTCGAACCGGATGGATGGCCGGGCCCATCCACATGAACGAACGCATCCGCGGGCGCGCCTCGGAACGAGCCTCGAGCCCCACAAACCCGGCCCTTGACTCCGGCGGCGTGTCCTGCGACTCACCGGCAGCCTGACTGGGCGCCGCAGGTCGCCGGACCTTTCGCTCCGTCTCCCCGCACCGCGCCCACCGCAGAGTTCACGCCATCCTTTCCGCTCGAATCCATGGGCAGATTCTCCGCCTGTTTCACATTCCACTCTTCCGTGTGTCCTGGTAGCTTGCCGTCTTATATCCGCCGGGAGGTCTGCGAGCAAGATTTACCGGCGACGTGCCCCAGGGTGCGGCGAATCCCTCCACCGCTGCTGCGTGAGGCTTTACGGGGCGTACTCCGCTCATCAGGGCGAAAATGACCGACGAGGAGCGTTGCCACCTCATCATCGAGGCCCTCAATGCCGAGGTGATACCATCATTCTCCGTCCAGGGACTCGACGCCTGCGCGCTCGAGCAGGCGTCCCTCGCAATCTCCGGCGGCATTCCGCCGATGAGCCGAGAGGCATTCTTGAGATTTTTGCGTGGACGAGGTTCTGGAACCGCGCGATCATTTTTTGGGTGGCCAGTCGAGTCGACTCTGGCTCTTATCGAGTCCAATGGCAGAGAAGACGACTGTAAGGCCCTCGTCGTCGGGCTATCCTGACCGAGGGCGCCAACATCGTGTTCCGAGATTAGTGAGGCTACGCCCCGGTCAGGTGGAGATGATTCGAGGCAGTCTCATAAGTGCCGCAACAGGATGCGGGCACAGCCGAGCAGCACGAAGCCGAGAAAGTTCTCGACGTGCCGTTCGTACCGGGTGTGGATGCGGCGGAAGTTCTGGAGCCACGCGAACAGGCGCTCAATTTTCCAACGTCTTCGGTACCGGCGCAGCGCCCGGCCGTCTTGGGTCTTAGGACGCTTG